>JACCDG011766499.1_pt1 | contig 18216 bp, 21 predicted proteins | sample 7442471 | NCBI WGS metagenome assembly JACCDG01 (sample SAMN15323444, study PRJNA562643) | freshwater metagenome | isolation source: river surface water | place: USA:Blue River Watershed | collected 2017-08-17 | reverse complement strand
CACCGGTTAGTTCAAGCGAGTCGGTATCGATCGAAGCCCGTCGTCGCTTCAAGTCGAGAGTGAGTCGACCCGCCGTCAGACAAGGCTCGGAGACGGACGGGTCAGACGTCAAAGAAGCTCGTCGCAAGATCGCACGGACGCGGGCGGTCAGTTCGCGCGGATCAAAAGGCTTGGCCAAGTAGTCGTCTGCACCGAGCTCTAGGCCGAGTATCCGATCGATCGCCTCGCCACGGGCAGTGAGCATCATGACGGGAAGTCGAGGCTTGCTCTGGCGAATATCCTTGAGAATTTCGAAACCACTTCGACCGGGGAGCATGACATCGAGAATCACGAGGTCGAAGGGCTGGTCGGACAGCGCAAGTAAGGCCGAGGAGTCGTCGTGTGCTGCGGAAACCTCGAAACCCTCGTGCGCCATGAACTCCTCGAGCATCGAGGAGAGATCGCGGTCATCGTCGACGAGAAGGATGCGGGAGGTCATCGAGGGTAATGCTGCGACGATCGCGGTCATTTGTCAGCCTGGGTGCAATCGCTTCACAGAACTTTGCAGACTGTTTTCGCATCTTTTCGTTCCGCCGCAGTCGAAGTGAGTGAAAATGCGCCCATTGCGGGCGAGTTATCGGAGATCAGATCATGAAAATGGCTTTATCCATCGCAGCCTTGGGCATCGTAATGACTTCAATGAGCGTCCAGGCTCAGATGCCACCGCCACCACCCGATGCCCCCGGTGCCCGAGTAGAGGGCCCAGGCGTCGAGAGTCGTGAAGTGCGAAGAATCATCATTCGAGGAGACCAGGTTCCCGGCCATCAAGGCGGACCGCGTCCGATGCTCCGTATGCAGCGGAGCGGCGCAGATCTGATGGGTGCTTACGGTCTCGACCCTCGGATGCTCATGCGAATGGCCGACGCACTTGAGCTCACGCCGCAACAGCGTGGCAAAGTGACTGAGCTCGTTGAAACCGCGCGGCCTGTGATGGCGAAGACGAGCCGAGACATCAGAGCCGAATCGCAGCGCCTCAGAAATCTCGATGCCGGTGATGCGAAGTATGCGAGCGAGAGCACGGCGATCGCGCGCAAGATGGGCGAGCTCACGACGAGCCTCGTTCAACAAGGCGCCGAACTTCGCGGCAAGGTATGGCAGGTGTTGACGCCCGATCAACGCAAGCGAGCCGAGAGCATGCGTGACCGCATGCGCGAACGCGTGAAGGACCGCATCGAAATGCATCGTGGCAAGCCGCGAGCACTCATCATGGAAGAATCCGACGAGATCGGCTGATCTTCCGAAAAGCAAAAGGCCCGGAACGCATGACGTTCCGGGCCTTTTTTTATGCTCTTTTACGAGAGGCTGATCAGTTGACCATCGCCTTCAGGTTCTTGAGCGGCATCGCGCGAACCTTCTTGGAGGCCGGCTTCGCCTTGAACATCATCTTCTCGCCCGTGAAGGGGTTGATGCCCTCACGCGCCTTGGTGGCGGGCTTCTTGACGACCTTCAGCTTGGCAAGGCCCGGCAGCGTGAAGAGACCGTGCGCGCGCAGGCTCTTCTTGATCTGACCGTTCAGAGAATCGAACACCGCCGCCACATTCTTGCGGGACAGCGAGGTTTCTTTTGCGATCTGGTTGAGGATTTCCGACTTGGTCGGAGGACCACCCTTTTTCGCCATCTTGGAATACTCCTGGTTTTTTAGGTTTGCGCGTTATTTTGCGCGTTGCGAACGGGGCGAAAAATAGCATAGAGCCACGTACTAGCAAACACTTTTTGCGATATTTCGCCTGAAAAAATGGCCTTTTCGTCGTGCGTATGCCGACGTCAAGTGAGGTGACGCGCGCTCAGCGAATGAGGATGAGCAATACCTGGATGATGATTCCGGCCCACATGGGTGACAGATCGAGCCCGCCGATCGCAGGAACGGCGTTGCGAATTCGCTCCAGCACCGGCTCGCAGAGCGACTCGAGCACATCTTGGAGGGGCGATCGAACACCCGGAGCGATCATCGAGGCTAGCGCATAGATGAAAATCGCCCAGAAATAGAGCCATAAAGCCGATCTCAGCAGCTCGATGGCGGCGACCCAGAGCCAAGGTAAGGCATCCGGTAGGGCGCCGGCCAGAATCACGCTGAGTGCAGCCGTTTGTACGAGGGCGACGGCGTAAGCCGCCACCAGCGAAGCGGTATCGATCCGTCCTATGGGAGGCAGCGCTCGGCGCAAGGGCATGATGAGCCAGTTGGTCGTGCGCAAAATGGCTTCCGCGAGAGGGTTACGGAAATTTGCCCGTGCCCATTGCAGCATCAGTCGCAGCAAGAATGCATAGAGCAGCAACGAGAAGAAGGTTTCTGCGAGAAAGAGAACTACTTGATGCACGTTTAACCCCCTTTATCGGCCTTGGCTGCCAGTTCCCGGCCGCGCCGGACTGCCGCGGAGACGGCCGCCTCCACCAATTCGTCGAGCCTCTGGCTTTCGAATGAGTCCAAAGCGGCCTCAGTGGTTCCGCCTTTGGAAGTGACCGACGCCCTAAGTGCCGATAGGTCGGTACCCGAGGTCGCCATCAGGCCAGCGCCATGCAGCGTTGCGCGAGCCAGCTGCAGCGCTGTGGCTTCAGATAGGCCGTGTCGGCGCCCTGCTGCGGCCAAGACCTCTGCCAAACGAAAGAAGTAGGCCGGACCGCTACCCGAGACCGCTGTAACCACGTCCATCAGGGTTTCATCATCCACCCAGACCACGAGACCCGTTGCGCCAATGATGTCGGCGGCGCGATCTCTAAACGAACGAGCGACGTCCGGTGAAGCGTAAAGGCCCGCCGCTCCCGCGCCCACGAGTGCGGGACGGTTGGGCATTGCGCGAACGATAGGAACTCCGGCCCCACACCACTGTTGCAGTTGAGCGACAGATAGACCGGCAGCGATCGAGATGACGAGCGGACGATGGAGATCGAGTTGTGGGCGCAACACCTGTAGTGCGCGCGCCATATCTTGGGGTTTGACGGCGAGGATGAGGGTGTCGACACCTGGAAACAGCGAGCGACTATCCGTCACAACGGTGATTCCGAGCTCGTTTGCGAGGGAATCGGCAGTCGATGCGACGGTTTCGGCAATTTTGATCCGAGACGGGTCGACGCCTCGCTTGAGCAGCGCCTCAACGATGGCGCGGCCCATGTGCCCACCGCCCAGCACACCGAGCCCTTGACCTAAATCAGGTGCCGTCATGTCGAGGATTGTAGACGCTGACCGAAGAGCGCGGTGCCGATCCTGACGTGGGTAGCCCCCTCAGCGATGGCGGCTTCAAGGTCAGCGCTCATACCCATCGAAAGCGTATCGAGGGCGGGGTGACGATCCTGAGCCTTCAAGAACAATCGATGGAGCAGGTCGAACCAGTGTCGTTGCCGGGTGAGGTCTGTCTCGGCGGGCGGTATCGCCATGAGGCCGCGCAGTCGAAGGCGGGGGAGGGACGCGATGGCTTCGAGCAGATCGGGTAGGTCTGCGGGCAGCGCGCCGCCCTTGGTATCTTCGTCGCCCAGCTTGACCTGTATGCAGATCGAGAGCGGCGGGGCATGGAACGGACGCTGCTCCGAGAGCCTCGTGGCGATTTTGAGTCGGTCGACCGTGTGAACCCAATCGAAATACTCGGCCACGGGGCGAGTCTTGTTGGATTGCAGTTGGCCGATGAAGTGCCAGATCAGTCCCCGTTCGCGCAGCGCGTCGATTTTGGCCAGACCCTCTTGCAAATAGTTTTCGCCGAAGTCGCGCTGACCGAGGTCTGCGAGGTCGGATACGGCCTCTACCGATTGCTGCTTGCTGACGGCGATGAGGGTGATTTCACGGGTTGACCGTCCGGCCTCTCGCGCCGCGGCCTCGATGCGGCGTTGCACCGCAGCCAGTCGTTCCGAAGGGGCCGAGCGACGTTCGGTCACCGAGGGCTCAAACGTCAAAGACGGTGTAGCCGTCGAACACGGGCCCATCGACGCACACGCGCTTCATGGCCGGTCCGCTCGGCGTCTTCACGCGTACGGCACATCCGGCACAGCCGCCGACGGCACAGGCCATGAATTCTTCGAGCGAGACTTGGCAGGGCACGCCAAATCGGGCGGCAAGTTGGGTGGTGGCCTCGAGCATGGGCGTGGGGCCGCAAGAGAAGATTTCGACTTCGCGCAGGGCCTTTTCGTCGAGGGTGGACAGCCACGCCGCCGCCAGCTCGGTGACGAAACCATCGAAGCATCCGGGGAAACCGCTGCGACTGGCGAGACGCGAGGGGATACCCCAGCCGTCGAGCAGTGGCATCGAGGCGATGACACCATCAGGGATGCCCGGAACGAGGATCGTCGACGGGCGACTTTGAAAAGGAAACGGAATCTCCGATCCCATCAACACGAGAGGTTTCCACTCCGCTCTTCGATCGGCGGTGAGGGCCTCGGCGAGAAATACCATGGGAGGTATTCCGACACCGCCACCGATCAGCAGTGGTCGAGGGCGTGCGGGATTCAAGTCGAAGCCGCGCCCGATGGGGCCCAGGACGGAAAGCGAGTCACCGACGCGACGACGCGCGAGCGCGGAGAGACCGGGGCCGACGATTTTATAAAGAATGTCGATCCATCCCTCGCGCGGGTCGGCGCGCATGATCGAGAGCGGTCTGCGCATCGGGATGTCATCGTCGACGGTCAGATGAGCAAAACTGCCCGGTAGCGCACGTGCGGCGCACTTCGGCGCCTCGATGCGAATTACGAACTGATCGCCGGGAAAGGTTTGCTGCGCCAACACCTTGCCGTCTTCGAGACAGATGCTGCCGCGATGTGCGGGATGTTGAACGCTCATCGGCGTCCTCCGGTTAGCGTGGCTTCGAGCACCGCCATGCGAACGGCGACACCGTTACGAACTTGATCGCGAATGACGGACTGCGGGCCGTCGGCAACCTCGGAGGCGATTTCGACGCCGCGATTCATGGGTTGCGGATGCATGACGATCGCGTCGGCCTTGGCGGCGCGTAGGCGTTCGGTCGTGAGACCCCACTCTGCGAAATAGCTCGCTTCGTCGGGTATCGACAGGGCCGCCATGCGCTCTTTCTGTATGCGCAGCATCATCACGACATCGCAGTTCGCGATGCCGTCTTCGAGCGATGTCAGGCGCGCACAGCCTTTGAATTCGTCTTCTGCGGGCATCAGTCCCTGGGGCGCGACGATACGAATTTCTTCTGCGCCGAGTGCAGCGAAGGCATGCCACGATGAGCGTGCAACGCGTGAATGACGAATATCTCCGACGATGGCGATGCGCAGACCTTCGATATGCCCCTTGTGCTGACGCACGGTCAGGGCATCGAGTAATCCCTGTGTCGGATGTGCACGACTGCCTGCACCGCCCGACAAGACGCTCACGTGTTCAGCCACATGCGCAGCGACGAGCTCGGGTACCGAGGCATCCGCATCGCGAAGTACGAATGCATCGACGTGCATCGCTTCGAGCGTAGCGACGGTATCGAGCACACTCTCACCCTTGAGGCGCGAGGAAAGTTGAACTTCGATATTGACCACGTCGGCACCGAGTCTGCGAGCCGCGAGCTCGAAGGACACCCTCGTGCGCGTCGAGGGTTCGGCGAACATCACGGCGACCGTGCGACCCGCCAGCGCGTCGCTGCGCGATGCAGGTTTCGAAAGGGGGGCAGCGTAATGCTCGGAGCGCTCGAGGAGCTCGCGAACCACTTGAGGCGGCAACCCCTCCAGCGTGAGCAGGTGCCGTAATGAGCCATCTGCTCGCAACTGGGTGGTGGGCGGCTTGCGTTTCGGGTCAGGCATCCGTTGTCGTCCTTCAGCGTTCGCCGGCGAGCCAGCGCTCTAGCACCACCGTTGCGGCGGCGCTATCGATAGCGCCCCGGTCATATCGTTTGCGATCGCGCGTACTGCGTCGGTCGCGCAGGGCCGCCTCGGCTTCGAGCGACGAGTAACGTTCGTCGACGAGGTGGACTGATAATTTGAGCCGATCGCCGAGCGCTTTGGCGAAGGCTTTCGCCCGTCCGGTCATCGGACTCGACGAACCGTCCACATTATAGGGGCAGCCGACCACGAGCTGCCGGGCCCCCGCTTTGACGACCTCGATTTCGACGGCTCGCCATTCGACTTCGGTGAGCTCGGGATTCTTGCGCTCGATGGCTGGAAGCGGGCGGGCGGTGCGAGTCAGGGTGTCGCCCACGGCGAGTCCGATACGACGCATGCCGAAATCGAAGCCGATGACGACTTCGGGGAGGCGAAATTCACCCTCAGGCGTGCCCGGCGACATGACTCATGCGGCCGATGTCGATACCGAGCTGGCGCCAAACGGCATGCCAGCGGTCCTCGAAAGGCATCTCGAACACGATACGTTCGTCGACGGGGAGCGAGATCCAAGCATTGTCGTGCATTTCACGTTCAAGCTGACCGACCTCCCACCCCGCATAACCGAGAGCGATGAACGCGTCAGCAGGGCCCTCTCCGCGCGCCATGGCGGCGAGAATATCTTTGGAAGTCGTCACTTGGATCTGTTCGGAGACGACATGGGAGGAGTCCCATCGCCCGGAGGGTCGATGCACCACGAACCCCCGATCTCGATGAACCGGCCCACCCCTCAACACTGAGCGACCCGAGAGCTCTGCGCTCGCCGGCTCGAGACTCATTTGTTCGAACACTTCTCCGAGCGTCATCGGCAAGGGTTTGTTGATGACGATGCCGAGAGCGCCTTTCTCGAGGCTGTGTTCGCAGACGAGCGTCACGGTTTGCGAGAACTCGGGATCTGCCAGCGAGGGCATCGCGACCAAAAGATGATTGGTCAGGCTGTTCTCGCTGCTCATGCGCGACGCGCCTCGAGACGACGGCGAATGGCGGCGATGAGCGCGGCGGCGATGTCGATGCCAAACTGCTTGTCGAGTTCGCGGATACCCGTCGGACTCGTCACGTTGATCTCGGTGACAAAATCACCGATGACATCGAGGCCGACGAAGAGCATCCCCTGCTCGGCAAGGCGCGGCCCGATTTGTGCCGCGAGGAAGCGGTCACGCTCGTTGAGGGGTCGTCCGACGCCAGTGGCGCCCGCTGCGAGATTTCCGCGGTTATCGCTACCGCTCGGAATTCGCGCGAGTGCGAACGGCATGGGCTCGCCATCGACCAGTAGAACGCGCGAGTCACCGGTGGTGACGATTTCGGGCAGATAACGCTGAACGATCGCGAATTGATTGCCATAGTTCGTCAAGGTTTCGAATACGACATTGGCATTCTTGTCGCCTTTTTCGATGACGAATATCGAGCGACCACCCATGCCATGCAAGGGCTTGCAAACAATCTTTGAGTGTTCCGTCAGGAAGGCGTGCATGTCACCCATGTCGCGGGTGATGAGGGTGGGCGCGCAGCACTGCGGGAACCAGGCCGTATACACCTTCTCGTTCATGTCCCGAAGACCGCGCGGTCGGTTCACGACCAGTGCGCCTTGATCTTCGGCCCGCTCGAGAATGTAGGTGCTGTAGATATATTCGGTGTCGAACGGCGGATCTTTTCGCATCAAGATCACATCGACATCACCCAAGCGCACCGTCGCGGGCTCGCCAAGCTCAAACCAGCGTTTTTCGTCCTTGAATACTTTGAGCGGCCGGGCGCGGCCGCAAGCGACGCCGTCGCGCAGCCAGAGATCGCCGAGCTCGAGGTAAAGCAGGTCGAAGCCATCGGCTGCTGCGGCCCAGAGCATCGCGAGCGTCGAGTCCTTCGCGTATTTGATGTCGGCGATGGGGTCCATCACCACGGCGAGGGTGGGTCGGGTCATGCAAAGTCTCCTGCGAGACATTGTAGTGCGGCGAGCGCAGCAAGCCCCGCGGTTTCTGTGCGCAACACCCTTGGACCGAGTTGAACCGCCTGGAATCCGACCTCCAGGGCCCGTTCCACCTCCGTTTCCTCGAGACCGCCTTCCGGCCCGACGAGGACTGCGACCTCTTGCTTGGGTTTGCGGGGCGTCAGACTCCCTGCGAGGGAGGTGGTCGCCTCGGGAACCAGTACCAGACGACAGTCGACTTGGGTTACCGCGCTGAGCGCAGCTTCGAAGGAGCGCGGAGGGTCGATGATCGGCAGGGTGTTACGACCGCTTTGCTCGCAGGCTGCGGCGGCAACGGCCTGCCAGTGATGAGTACGTTTGTCGCCGCGATCGGCATCGAGTTGGACCACGCTACGTGCAGCCGCGACGGGGACGATGCGGTGAGCGCCGAGCTCCGTCGCCTTCTGGATGACGAAGTCCATGCGCTCGCCGCGCGCAAGGGCCTGCAACAAGATGAGCCGTAGGGGCGACTCCCGATCGACGGCTCGATGCTCTCCGAGCTCGACGCCCACTTCGCGGCCTGCGATACGAAGAGTGGCTTGGTACTCGCCGCCACGCCCATTGAAGACGGTGAGTGTGGCGCCCTCGCGCAAGCGGAGCACTTTGGTGACGTGCTGCGCGGCTTGAGTGCCGAGCGTAACGAGACGACCAGACTCGAGCAGAGCGTCGACATACACACGAATTTCTCTCATGCAGCGACCCCTGCGCGAACGGCAAGATCGAGGCCTTCTCGCGCCACTTCGACCATCAGATCGATTTCTTCGTGCGATATGACGTAGGGAGGCATGAAGTAGATGACGTTGCCGAGAGGCCGAAGGAGCACGCCTCGACTGAGGGCATGACGATAGATATGTAGATGACGACGTTCGCGCCAATCGAAGTTGCGTCGTGTGTTGCGATCACTGACGAATTCGACGGCGACGATGAGGCCTTGCTGACGTATCTCGGCAACATTCGGGTGTTCCTCAAAGGCCCGTCGTGTCGCAGCGCCCAGATGGTCGGCCAACACCCGATTGGCCTTGAGGGCGTCACGCCCACGAAAAAGTCGCAGCGAGGCCAGTGCGGCGGCACAGGCGAGAGGGTTTCCCGAATAGCTATGCGAATGCAAAAACGCATTGAGCTTCACGTATTCGTCGTAGAACGCCTCGTAGATCGACTCGCGAGTCAATACGACCGACATGGGCAGATAGCCCGCCGTGAGGCCTTTCGAAAGACAAAGAAAATCCGGGGTGATATTTGCTTGCTCGCAGGCGAACAAGGTTCCCGTTCGTCCGAAGCCGACTGCAATCTCGTCGGCGATCAAGTGAACGCCGTGTCGGTCACAGGCCTCGCGTACGAGCTTGAGATAAAGAGGGTCGTGCATCCGCATGTTGCCCGCGCACTGAACCAGCGGCTCCAAGATCACTGCGGCTATTTCATCGGCCTGTGTCGCGAGCACGCGCTCGAGGTCAGCTGCGCGACGGCGCGCGACATCCGCCGGAGTCTCGCCGGGCTCGGCCAAAAACGCATCGGGTGACGGTACGGTGATCACGTCCATGAGTAGCGGACGGTAAATCGCCTTGTAGAGCTCGACGCTGCCGACCGCGAGCGCGCCCAAGGTCTCGCCGTGATAGCTGTTCGATAGGGTGACGAATCGAGTTTTTCCAGGGCGCCCCGTGTTTTGCCAGAAATGAAAACTCATCTTCACGGCAACCTCGATCGAGGCCGAGCCGCTATCTGCAAAAAAACAACGGTTGAGACCGGGCGGAGAAAGAGTCGTGAGCTCTGCGGCGAGCTGTGCGGCTGGCTCGTGGGTGAAGCCCGCGAACATCACGTGCGGAAGGCGTTCGAGTTGCTCGCTCACCGCCGCATTGATTTGCGGATTCGCATGACCCCAAAGATTGACCCACCATGAACTGATCGCATCGAGATAACGACGACCGTCGTAGTCCTCGAGCCAAACGCCCTGGCCACGACGTAGGGGCACGAGCGGCATGGTGGCCTCGTGATCCTTCATCTGCGTGCAGGGATGCCAGACGTGCGCGAGGTCGAGGGCGCGCAACTCGGCGTTCGAGGGGTGGATCATGCGGTGATTTTGGCACGTTCCGGTGCGTGTATGATCTGGCGAAGGGGGTACTCGTCCATGAACAACATAGCCGGCGGGCGCGAAGCGCCTCGTTACTATCCTTGGGTCGTCGCCGTGATGGGGATGCTCGCGCTCTTCCTCTCGAACGGCATGACCGCTACCGGCATCACCATCTTCGATCCCTCGCTGCTCGACGAATTCGGTTGGGCGCGTGGCGACTTCAAGTTCCGCGACTTCCTGAACTTTGCCGTGACGGCCACCATCGCGCCCTTCATCGGAATCTTGATCGATCGCGTCAATCCTCGATATCTCTTGATGACCGGCTGTGGTCTTTTGACGCTCGGGTACGTGGGCTACAGCCTCATCGCGAATGGGGGTCCGGTGCCGCTCATCGAAGCCATCGCCGTGGTCACCGCGCTCGGACTTGGGGGTGTCGTGGTGGTGGCGCTCAGTTCGCTCGCCCCGGGCCTCAGTCGATCTGTGGCCATCGCCATCGCCTTGGCGCTTGCTGCCTTGGGTCTGTGGCTCTATGTGCAGAACTGGATGGGTATCGCCCTCAAGCAGGTCTACCTCATCCACTTGATGTTCTCACTCGCGTTGTCGACGGCGGGTTCGATGACTGTGATTTATTTGGTGTCGAGCTGGTTCGTCAAGCATCGTGGTCTCGCCATCGGCATTGCCCTGATGGGTACGAGTCTGGGCAGCGCCGTGTTGCCTTTCGTCAATCCGTATCTCATCGAGGCGTTCGGCTGGAGACAGGCCTATCTCTACAACTCGCTGATGCCGATCGTGTTGTTCGTGCTGGTTTTCCTGGTCATTCGCGGAACGCCCGCGCAGGCGGGCTACAAGGCCGTGGGTCAGAACGAGGCGCTCGGAGATCTCAAGCAGCACGGCTTGACGTTTCAGCAGGCGATTCGCACCCGCACGTTCTGGGCAATCGGTCTGTCGGGCTTTTTGTCTTACTTTGCGATCTTCTCCTTCGTGCAGCACTACGTACTGCATCTCAACAAGGGGTTCGGATTCACACTCAAAGAAGCAGGGCTTCAGCTCTTTCTGTTCAGCTTGGTGGCGATGTTCGCGAAGCTTGCCAACGGCGCCATCGCCGACCGAATCGATCGGCACAAAGTATTCATGGCGTGCCTCGTGATCATGTTCGTCGGGCTTGTCGGGCTTGCCAGCATGAAGCGCGAGTGGGTGACGATCTCGGCGGTGGTCATCGGCCTCGGCTGGGGTGGCCTGTTCACGCTCTACAACATGCTCGCGGTCAATAATTTTGGATTACGCGAGATCGGCCGCATCAACGGTTCCATCAGTTTCATGGAATCGATTGGTGTCGGGCTCGGCAGCTGGATCACCGGCAAGCTCTTCGATGTATTTGGCAGCTACCAAGTGCCGTTCCTGGGGCTCGCCTGTGCGTTGGCCCTATCTATCGTGATCGGCACGCAGATCCGTAGCGAGGTGGACGAGCGCGTTCTTGCGAGTCGCGACTGACGCGCCGATGCGGCGTGGTTTTTCTTAGAGCGTTTTTCTCAGGGCGCTTTTTTTCGCTCGCGGTTCCAGAGGACCTCGCTGCCGTTTTCATGGCGGGCGAGCACTCGAGCGAGCACGAAGAGCAGGTCGGACAAACGATTGAGATAGCGAGCGGGCTCTGGGCTGATCGGGCTTTGGCCCGAAAGCGTCCAGACCCGTCGCTCGGCACGGCGCACGGTGGTTCGCGCCAAGTGGCAGGCCGCCGAAGCGGGGCCTCCGCCGGGCAAAATGAAATCTTTAAGGGGCGGCAGGTGTTCGTTGAAGGCGTCGAGAGCGGTTTCGAGCCGATCGACGTGCGCCGACTGAATGAGCGTCATGCCCGGGATACAGAGCTCGCCCCCGAGATCGAATAGGTCGTGCTGCACTTCGACGAGGCAGTCGGCGACCGCTTGGGGCAGACCCGGAACGGCGAGAATCATGCCGATGGTGCAGTTGGCCTCATCGACCGTGCCATACGCTTCGACGCGCGGATCGTCCTTGGGGACCCGGCTGCCATCGCCGAGGCCCGTGGTACCGTCGTCCCCGGTGCGGGTGTAGATCTTGCTCAAGCGGTTTCCCATGGCGTTTAAGATACCACTCCAGACTCATCGATCCGGGACCAAATCGTGCCATCCGCAGAATTGAAGGCCGCCATCGAGGCCGCCGAGGCCGCTGCCAAGGTCATTCGCGATCTGTACCAGCGCAACCTGCAGGTCGTGACCAAAGCCGACAAGTCGCCAGTGACCGAGGCCGACGTTCGTTCGGAAGAAGCCATTCACGACGTGCTGTCGAAACATTTTCCAGCCTATGGTTTCTTTGGTGAGGAGACCGGTCAGCACGACATGGGCGCGGAGAGTATCTGGCTCGTCGACCCCATCGACGGCACCAAGTCGTTCGTGCGCGAGTGCCCATTCTTCTCGACACAAATCGCACTGATGCGCGAAGGGCGCATGGTGCTTGGCGTGTCGTCGGCGCCGGCCTACGGTGAGTTCGCCTGGGCCGAGCGGGGTGAGGGGGCGTGGCTCGGTCAGCAACGTATTCGAGTGAGTGGCGTCGATGCGATCGATGCAGCGATGGTCTCGAGCGGCAATCTCAAAACGTTGGCCTCAGGTCCGCGTTGGGCCCGTTACGGCGAGCTCGTCGCTCGCGTCAATCGCATTCGCGGATACGGTGATTTCGTGCATTACCATTTGCTCGCACGCGGCGCGCTCGACGCCGTGATCGAGTCTGACGTGAATATTCTCGACATCGCGGCGTTGACGGTGCTCGTCGAGGAAGCGGGCGGCACATTCACCGATCTCGACGGAATGCCCGTGGGTCTTGCGACAACCTCGGTGCTGGCGACCAACGGTGCGCTGCATTCGCCGCTGCTCGCGGCGCTCCGATAAGCGCCCTCCGTCAGGGCTGCAGGCGCGTCACGCTCCATGCGCTGCCGATGGTCGGCGGCTGATGAGGATCAGCGCCGCTCAATAATTTCCGTGTCCATCGTGCGCGATCGTGAATACGCGATTCGCCTTCGACCCAGAGTTCTACCGCCTCGGCATAGACGTGATACCCACCCCAATGAGGAGGGCGAGGAATATGGTCGCCGAGTCCCGCAGGAGCAGGCGCGTCTTCGGGACCCGGCACCGGCACGTTGAAGCGCTGCGCCGTCGCGACGACGGCCGCCTCGAGATCGGCACGAGAGCCGACGGGTTTGCTTTGCTCGCTGGCCCAGGCACCCACACGGCGTTGCCACGGACGCGTCTTGAAGTAGGCGTCGCTCTCGGCGGCCGGTGCGCGTACGACGCGACCCTCGATGCGAACTTGGCGATAGAGATGATCCCAATGCATGACGATGGCGACGCGCGGGTGGGCGTCGATCTCATGGCCTTTGCGGGAGTCGTAGTTGGTGAAGAAACAGATGTATCCCGGGTCGACCACGATCTCTTTGCACAACACCACCCGCGCAGACGGCTGTCCTTCGGCGCCGACGCTCGCCACCACCATTGCATTGGGGTTCGGCTGATCTCGCCTCGAACGCGCCTTGTCGAGCCATGAGGCAGCGATCGAGAGCGGCTCGGTCGGGAGGGGGTCGGGCAGGAATTGGACGGGTATGGGCATGACCAGAATGTTACCGCCTTGCGGAGCTTGCGTACGAGTCACGGGCACGGGGCAGTTATAGTAGTGATCGTCGGGGCCACCTATCGGCCCCTTGTTCTTTCACTACGGGCCCGAGTTCATGGCTACCCTCGACGAGCTTCGAAAGCACCTCGACGACATCGATCGCCAACTGATCGAGCTGATCGCCGATCGGCAGCGTACCAGTGGAGAGATTGCGCGGGTCAAGCGCTCTACGGGGCGTGCTACCCGCGATTACGGTCGAGAGCGGGACGTCATCCTCGGCGCGCGCTCAGAGGCGCAAGCTCAGGGTGTTTCGCCGCGCATCGCCGAAGATCTGATGCGCATGCTGATCCGAAGTTCGCTTACGACGCAGGAGCGCTCGAGCGTTGCAGCAACCGGCCACGGAACAGGTCGACGAGCGCTCGTGATCGGTGGTGCCGGCAAGCTTGGTCGCTGGTTCGTCGAGTTTCTTGCCTCTCAGGGTTTCGAGATCGATGTGAGCGATCCGATCGGTGCGCCGGAAGGTACGCGCGACATCGGCGACTATCGGCAGGCAGAGCTCGAGCAAGATTACATCGTCGTTGCGACGCCGCTCGGTCACACCGACGCCGTGCTGCGCGAGCTCGCGATGCGTCGACCGCGCGGTGTCATTTTCGATGTTGGATCATTGAAGTCACCCCTTCGCGGGGGGCTCATGGCGCTCAAGTCGCACGGTTGTCGTGTGACCTCCGTGCACCCGATGTTTGGTCCCGATACCGAGTTGTTGTCGGGTCGGCACGTGATCTTCGTCGATCTCGGTCACGATGAGGCCCTCACCAAGGCCAAAGAATTGTTTTCGCCGACCATGGTCGAGCAAGTCGTGATGGGTCTGGATGAGCACGATCGACTCATCGCTTACGTGCTCGGGCTTTCGCACGCGCTCAACATCGCGTTTTTCACGGCGCTGGCAGAGAGTGGTGAGGCGGCGCCCCGGCTCGCAAAACTCTCGAGCACCACGTTCGATGCTCAGCTCGATGTCGCCACCCGTGTCGCGCAGGAAAGTCCGCAGCTCTACTTCGAAATCCAATCGCTCAATGATTACGGCGCGGAGTCTCTCGAAGCGCTTGCCAAGGCGGTCGAGTCGCTTCGGCGCTCGGTATTATCGCGTGACGCCGATGCCTTCACCGGCCTGATGGAGAAAGGTCGAGAATATCTCGAAGATCGAAAATCCATGACGGAGCGCCGCGCCTGAGACAACGCCACTCGCATGACTGATCTCATCGACAAAGACGGTTTTCGTGCCAACGTGGGCATCGTGCTCATGCAGCAGGATGGTCGGGTGTTTTTAGGTAAGCGGGCGGGCGGTAAGGGCTGGCAGTTTCCGCAAGGCGGTTTACGTGCCGGCGAGCCGGCGGAGCAGGGCATGTATCGCGAGCTCGGCGAAGAAATCGGTCTGGGTCCTGACCATGTTCGAATCGTGGGAGTAACGCGTCGCTGGCTTCGCTACCGACTTCCGCAGCGCTATCAGCGTCGCGATCAGTTGCCGCTTTGCATTGGTCAAAAGCAGCGTTGGTATCTCCTCGAGAGTCGCTCCGAGAGCCCTCCTGTTCGCTTCGATCAAACCACTGAGCCAGAATTTGTCGGGTGGCGATGGTCGGAGTGGTGGGAGCCGGTGAGAGAAGTGATCCACTTCAAACGACCTGTCTATAAACGCGCCTTGCATGAGCTCGGGCGACTCGCGTTTCCGGCGGGTTTGCCTCCCTATCCCGATTGGTGGGTCAAAGGTTGATGTCGTGACGACGCGCGACTCGCATCGTCATGTCGTGCTGCGGGGCGTCAGCCCGACACGTTTGCGGGTGATCGTAGCGATCGCCGTCGCAGCGTTGGCGATCGCCGGCTGGGGAGTTTTCATGTTCGGACGCTCGGGGATCGGCGCGGGCGATACCGGGCCTTCGAGCAGTCTCGCCACGCTACGACAGGCCATCCGTGAACGTGACGCCTTGATCGAATCGCTCAGGCGGTCTGTAGCTGAACTCGAAATGCTGAAGGGCTCGCAAGATCGCGAGCGACAGGAAGTCGCGCGCACCATCGGTGAGTTGCAGGCCGAAGTCTCAAGGCAGCGCCAGCAACTGGAGTTTTACAAAGGCGTAGTTGCGAGTACCGAGCCTCCTCCCGATGTGACGATTCGCAACCTCCGGGTCGACCGTGCCGCCGCGGCCGGTCGCGTACAGCTGCGACTTTCGCTCGTCCAACCTGGGAATCCGCAGTCCGTTGTGTCCGGACGGATCAAAGTCACTCTGGAGGGGGCCCGAGCGGGCCGTGCCGTCCGAGTTTCCATGCTCGAAATTCCCTATAGTTTCAGATACTTCGAGAACATCGACCGTGAACTTTCCCTACCGGAAGGGGTCTCACCGGAACGATTGCAGATCGAGGTCGAGCCGTCTGGCAGACCGGGCCGCCCCGTGGTTCAATCCCTGCTCTGGCCGCTCTGATCGGCCTGGGGGTTGGCGATGTTTGGACGACGCAAGGCGCCCCGGTTATCGGGTCGAATCGACACTCTGCTCGGTCGAGGTACGACGCTCAAGGGCGATCTCGAATTCACGGGCGGGCTCCATGTCGATGGGGCTCATCAAGGCAATGTGCGAGGGGTCGAAGGTTCGACGCCGGCGACGCTTTGGGTGGGTGAGCCGGGTCGGATCCATGGTCACGTCGAGGTCGCCGTTGCGATCATCAACGGTGAGGTCATCGGTAACGTTCGTGGTAGCGAGCGAGTGGTGCTCGGCGCCAAGGCGCGAGTGACGGGTGACGTCTCTTACGGCGTGATCGAAATGACTCTGGGCGCCCGCATAGAAGGGAAACTGGTGCCGCTGGCTTCGCTCACCGCGACAGAAAACGCAGCACAAGCTGAAGGCCAGCCGGCGTCGACCGATTGGGGCGGCAATGTGGTCCGCCCCTTTGACCTGCGACAGGGGCGGCACTAGCATTCGCCCGCGATCGCGCACCGAGATTTTTTTGAGGATCCAACGATGACGACCGTTGCAGAAGATTTGCCGCTCGATATGCCGCCCGCGCTGGTATTCACCGATGCGGCCGCGCGCAAGGTGAGTTCGCTGATCGAAAGCGAAGGCAACCCCTCCTTGATGTTGCGCGTCTTCGTGCAGGGCGGTGGCTGCTCGGGCATGCAATACGGGTTCGAGTTCGACGAACAAGCACAAGATGGCGACACCATGGTCGAAAACATGGGGGTCAAGCTGCTCGTCGATCCGATGAGTCTCCAATATCTCTCGGGCGCCGAAATCGACTATCGCGAGGGTCTCGAAGGCGCGCAATTCGTCATCCGTAATCCCAACGCCACGACGACCTGCGGTTGCGGGTCCTCGTTCTCGGCGTAATTCACCGCGCGTCGTTCAAGGGGTGACGTGAGTCGGGGGAACGGTCGGACTGCGCCAGAGTTGCTGGCGGCGGTCGATCTTGGTTCGAATAGTTTCCATATGGTTGTCGCCCGTTATATCCACGGGCAGCTCACGGTCATCGACCGTTTACGCGAAAGCGTTCGTCTCGGTTCGGGTCTTGATGAAGAAGGGCGACTCGATCGCGACGTCGCGGCGCGAGCGCTGGCGTGCCTCGAGCGTTTCGGTCAACGACTACGCGAGATCCACCCTGACCGACTGCGCGTGGTGGGAACGAACACCCTTCGACGCGCCCATCGCAAGCAGGCATTTCTCGAAAAGGCGCGTGCCGCACTCGGTGCTCCGATCGAAATCGTCTCGGGTGTCGAAGAGGCACGCCTCATTTATTCGGGCGTCGCCAACACCTCGCCCATGGGTGAGGGTCGACGGTTGGTCGTCGATATCGGTGGAGGCAGTACCGAGCTCATCATCGGTGAGTCACTCACGCCGATGCGACTCGCCAGCACCGAACTCGGCTGCGTCACGATGAGCGAGCGTTTTTTCGCAGGCGGAAGAATTTCAGGAAAGAGGTTCCTCCGCGCGCGGGTGATGGCCCGTGGCGAACTCGAGCCTATCGAACAGGCTTACCGAAAGACCGGATGGCAAGCGGCGATCGGCAGTTCCGGTACGGTCAAATCGGTCGCCGATGCAGTACGCGAACTCGATCCTGCTGCTCAGTCGATCACGGCCGAGGCGCTCGAGGCCGTGCTCGATACGACGCTAAAGGCCGAGCATGTCCGGGATGTTCCCTTCAAATCTTTGAGCGAAGACCGACGCATGGTTTTCGCCGGCGGCCTAGCGATTCTGTCCGAGGTGTTCGCGAGTCTTGGTATCAAAAAAATGGATGTCTCCGACGGCGCAATGCGTGATGGCCTGCTCTACGACCTCGTAGGGCGCATGACTCACGAAGACGCTCGCGATCGCACGGTTCGTGCGATGCAGGGTAGATATCATGTCGATACGGCGCAAGCAGAGCGCGTCGAGGCCACCGCCCTCAATTTTCTCGAACAGGTCGCTGATTCGTGGCAGCTCGAAGATCCCGTCGCCAACCAGCTTTTGGCTTGGGCAGCGCGGCTGCACGAAATCGGGCTCGATGTATCGCATTCGCGGTATCACCAGCACGGCGCTTATTTGCTCGAGAACGCCGATATGCCCGGGTTTCCGCGGGAAGAGCAGAGACTATTGGCGCGGCTCGTCGGCGGACATCGTCGAAAACTTTCTCTCGAAGGTGTCGACAAGCTTCTCCCGCCTTGGGATAGGCGAGTCCTGCATCTCATCGTGCTATTGCGGCTGGCGGTATTACT
>JACCDG010748277.1_pt1 | contig 18219 bp, 29 predicted proteins | sample 7442471 | NCBI WGS metagenome assembly JACCDG01 (sample SAMN15323444, study PRJNA562643) | freshwater metagenome | isolation source: river surface water | place: USA:Blue River Watershed | collected 2017-08-17 | reverse complement strand
TGTACTTGCACTTACAGCACTATCAACATAGGTAATCGCTGCCTTTGTAGCCAACGATGCATTAATACCGGACCAAGATCCAACGTTAGTTAAACTATTATTTAGGTTAGTATAATTGGTTTCTAGCGTAGTTGCTCTCGATGCTAAACTTGCGGTACTGTTACTGATTGCTGTTTGCAAATTAGTGATAGCAGCGTTGTTAGACAAGTTCGCCCAGTTACCAACGTTAGTTAAACTGTTGTTAATATTGGTTACTGATGTATTGATATTAGTAAAGTTAGTTTGTAGTGTGCTTACACTAGTTGCCAAACTACCTGTACTTGCGCTCACTGCGCTATCAACATAACTGATACTTGCCTTAGAAGTTGTTAGTGCAACGATAGACGTTAGACTGTTGTTAATGCCTGTCCATACACCGACGTTAGTCAACGAGCTTGCTTGATTTGTATTAACTGTTTCGATGTTAGTAATTCGAGTAGCAAAAGATCCTGTACTTGCACTTACAGCACTATCAACATAACTGATATTGGCTTTAGAAGTAGTTAGAGCAACAATCGAAGTTAAACTGTTGTTAATACCTGTCCATGCACCAACGTTGGTTAAACTGCTGTTCAGATTAGTGAAGTTGGTTTCTAAAGTACTAGCCCTACTTGCTAAACTTGCAGTGCTGTTACTAATAGCAGTGTTCATTGTAGTAATGGTTGCATAGTTGGTTGCAATGTTACTGACAATATTCGTTAAACTGCTGTTAATATTGGTTACAGTTGTGTTAAGGTTAGTGAAATTTGTTTGCAGTGTAGATACGTTTGATGCAACACTTGCGGTACTTGCACTTACAGCACTATCAACATAACTGATATTGGCTTTAGAAGTAGTTAAAGAAACAATAGAGGTTAAACTGTTGTTGATACCAGTCCAAACACCAACGTTAGTTAAACTGCTGTTCAATGCGGTGTAGTTTGTCTCTAATGTTGTAGCTCTGCTGGCTAAACTACTGGTGCTTGCACTTACGGCATTATCGACGTAACTAATCGCTGCCTTGGTAGTTGTCAAGTTAACAATAGATGTTAGACTGTTGTTAATGCCAGACCAGGCTCCAACGTTAGTTAAACTGCTGTTTAAGTTTGTGAAGTTGGTTTCTAAACTAGATGTTCTTGTTGCCAAGCTCGCAGTGCTGTTACTAATGGCGGTTTGCAGATTAGTAATAGCGGCGTTACCTGACAGATTAGCCCAACTACCAACGTTAGTTAAACTATTATTAATATTGGTTAGGGTATTATTAATAGTGTTGATACTACCTTGTTGGGTACTGAAGTTAGTTTGTAAGGTACTTACGCTAGTTGCTAAACTGCCAGTACTTGCACTAATAGAACTTTGTAAATTAGTAATAGCAGCGTTACTTGATAGATTAGCCCAACTACCAACGTTAGTTAAACTGTTGTTAATGTTTGTTAAAGTTGATAATACGTCAGTTAACGTGCCCTGCAATCCCGTAATTGTGCCCTGTTGAGTACTGAAGTTAGTCTGTAGTGTGTTAACACTAGATGCCAAGCTCGCGGTGCTGTTACTGATAGCAGTCTGTAGATTTGTAATTGCAGCATTATTCGATAGATTGACCCAATTTGCTACGTTAGTTAGACTGTTTCCGACATTAGTTAACGTATTGTTAATAGCATCGATAGTAGTCTGTTGATTAGTATAGTTGGTCTGTAATGCGTTTACACTGGTTGCTAAACTGCCAGTGCTAGCACTGATAGAATTTTGTAAGTTGGTAATAGCGGCGTTGCTGGACAGATTTACCCAAGTACCAACGTTGGTTAAACTATTACTAATGTTAGTTAACGTATTTGTTAAGGTATTAATCTGAGCCTGTTGACTGCTAAAGTTTGTTTGTAGTGTGTTAACGCTAGACGCTATGCTCGCAGTGCTGTTGCTAATCGATGTTTGCAGGTTAGTAATTGCAGCATTGCTTGATAAGTTTGCCCAACTACCTACGTTGGTTAGACTACTGTTTATTCCAAGTACGGCTAGGTTGTTTGCAATATCTGCCCAGGTTCCTACATTAGTTAGGCTGTTACTGATACCTGTTATTGCAGAGTTATTAGCCAGATTTGACCAACTACCAACGTTGGTTAAACTGTTATTGATGTTAGTTAAACTATTCTGTACATTGGTAAACCCTGTTCCTAGAGTTGCCAATGTGCTGGCAAAACTACCTGTACTGTTACTGATCGCTTGATCGACATATTGAACAGTTGCACCTGTACCTGTAGATAATGTATCAAACGAAGTTTGTAAATTGTCGATCCTGCTTAGTACACTGGTAAAACTGTTACTGATGCTGATAACTTCTTGTGTATAAGTCGAGAATGTAGTAACAGAATTTGAAAGGTCGTTAAACTGTGTTTGCAGTCCGCTAACCTGAGTTGCTAAACTTCCGGTACTGTTACTGATAGCAGTCTGTAGATTGGTAATAGCGGCATTGCTACTGATATTCGCCCAAGCGCCTACGTTAGTTAAACTATTGTTGACGTTTGTAAAATTGGTTTCTAGACTAGATGTTCTAGATGCTATACTTGCGGTACTGTTACTGATAGCAGTTTGAACATCGGTGATGCTTGCCTTACTTTCAACTACAGATGTAAGGCCAGTTAATGAACCCTCTAGTTGAGTAAAGTTTGTTTGTAAGCCACTTACTTGTGTAGCGATACTGGCTGTACTGTTACTGATTGCGGTCTGTAGATTTGTAATAGCCGCGTTACTACCAATGTTAATCCAGTTACCTGCATTGGTTAAACTGTTATTAACATTAGTGTAGTCTGTTTCTAATCCAGAGACTCTTGTTGCAATGCTAGCAGTAGCATTACTAATAGCAGTCTGTACATCGGAAATGCTGGCTTTGCTATCAACTACAGAAGTAAGTCCTGTTAAAGATCCTTGTAACTGTGTGAAGTTAGTCTGTAGTCCGCTTACCTGTGTAGCGATACTTGCGGTACTATTGCTGATGGCACTCTGCAGATTTGTAATAGCCGAATTACTACCGATGTTAATCCAGTTACCTGCATTAGTTAAACTGTTATTAACGTTTGTATAATTTGTCTCAAGTCCAGACACCCTAACTGCAATACTAGCAGTAGCATTACTGATAGCAGTTTGAACATCAGTGATACTAGCCTTGCTGTTAACTACGGATGTTAGGTTTGTTAGAGATCCTTGTAATTGCGTAAAGTTCGTTTGTAAGCCGTTAACACGCAGAGCAATACTTGCAGTGCTACTACTGATAGCAGACTGAACATCAGTGATGTTGGCCTTACTATTAACTACGGAAGTAAGACCAGTTAGTGATCCTTGTAATTGTGTAAAGTTCGTTTGTAAGCCGTTTACACGAAGGGCAATACTCGCGGTACTGTTGCTAATAGCAAGAGAAACATCGCTAATATTTGCTTTTGAACTGATTACATTGTTTAATCCGGTTAAACTGTTGTTAAAACTAGTCTGTAACTGGTTAATTTGTACGGCAAGGCTACCTGTGCTAGTAGCAATCAATCCCTGAACCTGTGTAATTTGTCCAGAGCTTAAAGATGTAGCGGTTGAAATAGTTGTTCCGGTTATGCCTAGACCGGAAAGAAATGTAGCAAAGGTTGAGGAATTATTTTCTAATAGATCGAGTAAAGAATCGTAGTTAACACTATCGGCAGTAATTCCGAGTCCAGAGAACAGGGAAACAAAACTTCCTGTGTTGTTTAAGATAATAGATGCTAGGGCATCGTAGGTTAATCCTGTAGGATTAACTGTACCGTAGATCTCAGTAAAGTTATTATTGACTTTTTGGAACGCAGTTAGGATGCTATCCCCAGTTCCGCTATTCGCACCTTCGCCTAAATTTACTAGTTGTAAAGACATTGATTTTCCTCGATAGACCGCTTTGTAGTGTATTTACCAAAAAGCGGTTTTACCGAAGTCAATGGATAGTTCTATTGTTAAGTTGGTGTATATCCTCTATTCCGAATAGTCCCAAGATCAATTCTACTTCTTCTGGGATATTGTCCATTAGGTGTTGTGGTACAGAAAATGATTTTAGGCTACCGTCTGAATGCAGAACGAAAGTAAAATCTTCTGTAGCGTCTTCGTTTGTTTCTTCGTACTCGTCAATAAGTACATCTGTGGCTTGGATGCTGTTGGGCATTACATTACTCCAAATAAAAATTTTTGGTAGATATCTACCTACATAATATGGTTAGATTGCCCTCCATTTTCTGTTGTATAGATATTTATAGCCTGTTAAATATAAACACAATTTACGTAAAGGAATCCATATCATGGAATTAATTATTGGACTATTAGTCATCGGTGTTGTAGGTTATTTTGTTTTCTTCCGTAAGAAGGATGAGGATGTTGTTGAGGCAGCACCTGTACCTTATAAAGTTGAACAACCTGTTCCTGCTGCCGACGTTGCCCCTCAGCCAGAACCTACTCCTGTAGTAGTAGCGGTTGTTGAAGGTGCTGGTGTAGTAGAAGTTACTGCTCCTGCTCCTGTTGCGGAAGAGCCTGCTAAAAAGACACGTAAACCACGTGCTCCTAAAGCAGAAAAGCCAGCCGCAAAAAAAGCCGCCCCTAAAAAGGCAGCGGCAATTAAAGCAAAGCCAAAAGCAACTAAGTCAAAGAAGGCTTAATTTTTTAGCCTGATCAGCAAGTCTAAAACTTGCTAGATTCTTAGCCTTAGCCTCACACATGATATCATGTGTGTTTAAGAAACTCAGGGCCCATTCGTTAACTGCTGTATTCCAGTAGAAATTAGAATGTGCTCTGAGTTTTTGTTTTTTGTGCCCATCTTCTAGAAGAAGTCTATGGTTAGGCGGGACCATAGTATCGTGTCCTACAAGTATGTCTTCACGAGATACGCTGTAGTGGAGAACAGGCCTAACACCACGCCAACTATCAAGCACCCTGTTAACGCGAAGGTCATTTGCGCTGATATATTCGCCTTCTCGGATCCAGTGATGGTGTATGTCAAGTACAATAGGCACCAAATCAGATATAGATAGACAATCATCCAAGCCATAACTTATTTCTTCGTTCTCGATAGTGATACAGTTTCTTGCTTCGGGGGTAAGTCTTTTGTAGGCAGCGCGAATACCTTCGGGACCGGCTCTACCCGCAATGTGTACGTTGATCTTAAAGTCCTGAAACTTCTGACCGAATCCCATCCATTTAGCCATAGTTGCATGATACTCAAACTCCTCAATACTGCGATTTACAATATCCGGATTATCAGATGCAAGGACAGTAAACTGGCCAGGGTGAAAACTGAGCCTAACATTATTCTTGCGAGCCAGATCTCCAATTTGTCCAAATCCTCTTTCGCAATAGTCTCGCACATCGGATAACCTGTAAAACTTGCCCCATACTGGCTCAGTGAACACAGGAAGGATATCGCTACTGAGTCGAACCATTCTAAGATTTTCATCGAGTTCTCCAACTTGTTTTACCAGCAGCCGGGTAGCCTCAATGTTACCTTTAACAAGATCCCATAGTTTTTCTTCTGCTACATGCTGGCTTTGTCTATTTAGCCAAGCCACAGTTGTAGCACCAGTGTTGAACTTTTTGCAGTCGTCCTTGGGCTTGATGCCGTCTACCTGATCAGCACGATCAATCCACTTGCAGGCGAAGCCTATGCGTTTAGTCATTACTAACTTTCTTTTTTTGATACATCCAATCTAGACCGTCGCGGTCTAGGCCTATACCTACATACTCGAAATTGAATTTTACTAGATGCTGTTTCACTGCTTCAGTTTGTCCGCCAAGATTTGTGTACTCGAAACTAAGTTGATCAATGTTGAATTGATTCCAATCTGTGTCAATGATAACATCACCGTCGATACCTTCAATATCTAATGCTAACACATCTACTATGGTTTTGTCAACTGTTCTGGTTAAGAACTCAGATAGGGTTTCGCAGGGCGATACAAATTCTCCAAGATCACTTTGGCGTGTGTGTTCTCGCTTAACGCTAGTACACTGAAAATGTGGACCGTCACTCTTGGCGTAATAAAAAGTAATAGTTTTTTCTGTGTAAGAACTGGGCACAATGCCAATGTTGAAAATCTCGGCCTGAGGATAATCTTTCCAACATTCTTTTAGAAAAGGAATGTTAATGGGATTAGGCTCTACTAAGATAACTCGACCAACGGTTGCAGGATCTAGAGCCTTAACCATTCGAGTAAACCCGTCTACGAAATTAGCACTAGGATCTCGATCTCCTGCACCTGCTCCAATTTGAATAAATGTTTTCATGCTACTTTCTGCAGAGTCCAACTGCCGTCGTTGTTATCAACCCACTCGAGGGTATCTCCCTCATTCCACCCTTGCAGTTTTAACATTTCTTCGGGCAAGGGTAGAATCAATTCGCCAGTTTCGGGATCTTCTTCTACAGTAATAGTCCAGGAAGTCATTGCAGTCTCACAGAAGAAAATTTATAGTTAACATAAATTAGAGCAGCCTGAAAAGCCGCCCAGCCATATGATGCTTTAATTAGGCTGTCAAGCATACCAAAGGCCAACCAGCCGATAATAAACCAAGTAATTGCATCTTGGTTACGAACATACCAATCTCTCATAAAGAACCTTTCGAAGTGTATGTTTATTTTACACTATTTTGCGGAAATAGTCAATAGTCTTTTCCAATCCCTGTTCTAATGGAATCTTTGGTTCCCAACCTAAAATGCTCTTGGCTTTGTCAATATTTGGCCTACGCTGTTTTGGATCGTCCTGTGGTAGCGGTGGATGTAGAACTTGGCTAGCAGTCCCTGTTAAGGCAATGACTTTTTCTGCCAATTCGTTCATGGTAAACTCTCCGGGATTACCCAAATTAATAGGGCCAGGCATACCGTCCGGAGCGTCTAGTGCCATGTACTTTAACATACCGTCAATTAGGTCATCAACATAGCAGAAACTACGAGTTTGTTCTCCGCTACCGTAGACCGTAATGTCCTTGCCCTGTAGAGCTTGAACTACAAAGTTGCTGACTACCCGACCGTCGTTCTGTGCCATACGAGGACCGTAGGTATTGAAGATACGGATAATACGTACATCAACATTATGTGTGCGGTAGTAGTCCATACACAGCGTTTCGGCAGCACGTTTGCCTTCATCGTAGCAACTACGAATGCCAATTGGATTTACATTACCCCAGTAATCTTCAGTCTGCGGATGAACAACGGGATCACCGTAGACTTCACTAGTCGACGCTTGAAGAATCTTAGCACCTGTGCGTTTAGCCAGACCTAGCATATTGTAGGTGCCAATCACGCTGGTCTTCATTGTTTGGATAGGGTCCCACTGATAGTAATAGGGACTTGCCGGGCAGGCAAGATTGTAAATCTCGTCTACTTCTACATACAGAGGAATACAGATGTCCTGTCGAATAACTTCAAAGTTTTTGTGATCAAGTAGGTGTTCAATATTCTTCTTGCTACCTGTAAAGTAGTTGTCTACGCAAAGAACATGATGACCTTGTTCTACAAGACGTTCACAAAGGTGTGAACCTAAAAATCCGGCGCCACCGGTTACTAAAACTTTTTTCATTTGCTTCCTTCTTTTGGTTGTACTATTCCGTATTGTTCATACATCCATTTAATAAATGCTTCAATCTCTTTGCTTGGATACGGATATGCTCGATATGCTATGCTTACTCTTTCTAGCCAATCTTTGTCAGTCATTTGCATCTTTGATTAACCTTACTACTTGTTTTGCTGTTGCAGGGCTCAGAGTCCATCCTAAATGCCCGTGTCCTGCATGGTAAAATACTTTTTTATTCTTTTTACTTTGTCGTACAACGGGTAACATGTTTGGTGTCATTGGACGAAGACAGGCCCATTGTGTATAATCGTGCGTATTGATATTGGGAAAGTTTGTGTGTACCCAATCCAACAACGGCTGTATTCGATCTCTACGGATGTCATAGTTTTCGCCTGTAAGTTCCGCGGTGCCTGCAACACGGAACCTGTTACCTAGTGTTGATGTAACAATCTTTGCCTGATCATCTAATAAACTTACTGTAGGCAGATGTTTCAGATCAACATTGTTGATTGTAATACTATAACCCTTGACAGGATAGATACTTAAACTGTCTCCTACACTGTTGGCTAATTTTTCGGAACCAACACCGTTGGCAACTACAACTTTGTCGTAGAATGATACTTCTTCAAGATGATTAATTTTCCAGTTGTAGTGGAATACAACACCGTACTTGTTTTTCAGTACTTCTGCTAGTTGGTAACAGAACTTATGGATATCACCGGTCCAGTCATGCCATGTCCATGCTCCACCGACAATACCGTCAACATTAAACAATGTTTTTTCCAAAGCCTTAGTCTGCATTGGGCCTAAAATATCCCACGCTACTCCGTTGCTTTGATAGATAGATTGTGCTTGTTTAGCACTTTCAAAATACGCAGGATCTTTGTAAAAATGTAAGATGCCACTAGGGCTTTGATCAAAGGATAGATTTTCTTCAAAACCTATTTCTTTGTAAAGTTTACTGGCTTCTAATCCTAACTTGATTGTTGTCTTTGTATTTTCTTCATAAGCACCAGTAGCGGTGTGATACAAAAACTTAGCCATCCATTTCCACTGCGCCCAATCTAGTCTTGGGCGAATTAAGAGTGGAGCATCTTTCTTAAACATCCACTTAACGCCTTTTTTGACATTACTCCAAGTGGTCCATACTTCACTATTGCTAACAGAGACTTGTCCGCCATTTGCAAAACTAGTCCTCATTGCAGGATAGCGTTCCTGCTCGTAAACAGTTACGCTATACCCTTCTTGTGCAAGATAGTAGGCTGTGGTAAGTCCGGCAATGCCAGCACCGATAACTGCTACCTGTTTCATTAGTGATTTCTCTTCCCGTCAAACACGCAATTGAAGACTAGATCAGATTCACCGGTATTAAACACTTTATGGAACAATCCATCGGGAATCAAAATAATATCTCCACCGCTAACTTCAAAAGTTTCTTCACCAACAGTCATTTTTCCTTTACCGTACATGAAGAAATAAACTTCTTCTTGTCCTTCGTGATAGTGACCGGTTGTATTTTGATTTACATGTAATATTGTTTGTGATAATACTAGATTTTTAAGAGTTTTATTATCTCTTAATGTATAAACACTATTTGCTTTGATGATATCGCCACCAATGTTATTTGTGTTTAATTTAATCATGCAAACAAGTCCTCATTCCATTCGCGATGACCTTCACGGAATGCCATGTTACTTTGTGTTTCACGGACTTCTACACGGTAGCACCATAGACGTTGTGCTTCGCCTGGCCCCCACATCTCGGGAATGTAAACGCCATTGACATACTTGTAAAGCATGTCCGAAAGACCTTCGCAGCCTAGTCGAGGTAAGACTACAATCTTAGCCATGTTTCGCTCTTGTAGCAGTTTAAATGTTTCCATTTCTGGATCATCGGCGGCTACAATAAGTGTGTGATCAAATTGATCTTCTAGGGTCTTTTTAAGTTCTTTGAGGCCGCCATAATCAGCCGCCCAGTTACGGACGTCTAAATCATTGGTACCGAAGTAGAACTTCATTGAAAAACTGTAACCGTGAATTAAGTTACAGTGACTGTCAGCACGCCATTGACGATATGCACATGGAAATGCATCGTGGTATTCTTTAGTGCTGGTATATTTGTAGGTAATAGGTTGATTTGCCATCTCTAGTCTCCTTTAAAAGTAGCAAGTTTGATGACACGCAGAGTATTTAAAGTGGGGTGAATGTCGCAGTCCACTAACAAAGTATAGTATTTAACTACGCGACTTGTCAAGCACTTTTTTCTTAAGATACTCAATTTCTTTCTTAAACGCAGTCATTTCAATCCGAAGGTTGGACATTTCTTTGTTTAATGATTTTAAGATTTCTTTTTCCTTTTTTACATTGTCTAAGAAAATTTTACCTGTTATAAGTAACCAAATTAGTGTAGTGAAAATTATAGATGATAAAAAAATTATTCTAATTAGAGCCATAATAAATCTCCCATAAGCAGTAATATTTACACTGCCTAGTGGGAGTTTTTAATCAGTAGTTAATCTTAACGACTTTCAACGATCTTATCGCAGAGGCCGTAAGCCAATGCTTCAGATGCACTCATGAAAGTATCTCGATCCATATCGCGCTCGAATTCCTCGTAGGTCTTACCTGCGGTGCTATGCTTAACATATAGTTTTGTAAGCATTTCCTTCATGTAGGTAATTTCCTTGTATTGGATTTCAATATCGCTTTGCATACCACGAGCGCCGCCACTAGGTTGATGAATCATATGGCGTGCATGAGGCAACATGAATCGTTTGCCCGGAGTGCCTGCCTGTGCCAAAAACGACCCCATAGAACAGGCCTGTCCTAGAACATAGGTAGCAATGTCGGGTTTAACAAACTGCATTACATCATAGATAGCCATGCCGCTGGTAATGACACCGCCCGGACTGTTGATATAAAAGTTGATGTCTTTTTCACTGTCCATCGACTCTAAGTGTAGAATTTGTGCAACAATGAGATTTGAACTAGTGTCGTCAACTGGTCCGTTGAGGAACACAATGCGCTCATTGAGCAGGCGACTGTAAATGTCAAAGGCACGTTCGCCTTGACCAGTCTTTTCGATTACCATTGGTACTAACATATTAAAAATCATCCTTTACTTTATTTGTATTTGCAAGACCTGCAAGAATTTGAAATTGTTCCCACGCTTTCTTCACTGCGGGATTACTATCAATATCGTCTGATGTTAGGCCGACCTCCATCCAGTAGTATGGCATACGACGAGGGTGTGCTCCAAACTTGCGAGGCTGGTGGAACTTACCACTTTCCCACAGTTCGATGCTAACGCTACGAAACCGATCTTCGTCTTCATCTGGATAGTTGTACCATTCAGGATTGTCGAAATGGTAACCTTCCCAGATACCCTTCCATTGTTCATCGTCGTGAGGATCAAAATTAGTCCGTGAAACAATTACTAGCACATCGTCAATATCAACAGTGCCATCTACAATGTCGCGCACACACCTACTATAACTAAGACCTATTTTCATTTTTTAAATCTTTCTGCATAACGAGCATCTGCTTCTGCCCTGTGTGTAGGACATAGTGTTTTAATCCATCCCTTACCACCACTTGTACCAGGAGCACCGCATTCTTCACAACTGTGATCTGCCCAAGCCTCGGCCATACGCACCATACCTTGAATCTTATCGTCACCACCATCATAGTAGAACCGTAGTCCGCCAAACTTTTCTTTGATCTGTGCTACAACTACCTGTTCTACTACAGGATGCTTCTCGTGATTCTTGTTCCACCAATCAATGTGGCTTTGAATATTAGCGCATAGGCTTTCGATAATAGGCCACCAACCTTTGTCTACACAAAAGCCGCCGTAAGGCTGTGAGAACATTTTAGGAAAACGTTCTTCCATACGCTTGGCAAATTCTTCGTATTCTTCTTCAGTTCTCATTTTAACAATCCGTTGTAGTATTGATATAAACCATGAATTAGATTCCAATCACGTGAAGGCCCACAGCGTAGATGTCGCCTATAGTATTCAACTTGGCTACGGATAAACTGTTCACTCATTAGTTTTATCCTGTTCAAATTGTTTAACCATTCTGTATAGAGGTTCCATGCGCTCTTGAAACACTTCGGGACTAGCATCTGCTACACGTTTCATATCCCAGTCATTTGGGAAATGACGCATAATGCTAAATGCTTCTTGCCTAACCTGTTTGGGAACTCGAGGGTATTTTGTGCGGTCAGTGGCTAGTTCGATTAGAAATCGTTTAGCCCACATTACAGCACGATACCGTTCGTCGGGTAATGTCATATCAAATCTACTGTTAGAAATACGGCGTTTCTTGATCACGTGCGGCTTTCCAGCGGTCTGCTTTAGCCTTCATACCTTCTGGATCTTGCTTGTATTCTTCAATGGCCCGACGGAGTGCTTCTTCAACGAATTGATTAAAGGTCATGTCACGCTCGTGAGCCATAGTCATATACTTTAACAGTTCTTCGTCTGTAAAGTCTAGAGGAATGCTAACACGAGTGTCGTAATCATCTCCGTCAACGATAGCCTGAGCCTTGTTCAACCAATCGTCCTCTACTTCAAGGTCAGTATATTCTACATCGTCCCATGCTTGGTTAGCAAACTCCCCGTGAGTTTTCGCTTCTTCGTCATGCGCTTTCTTATAAAGCGGATTAATCAGCCGATACGCACGGTCATTGGTGTAGTCGCATACTTCTGTTTCATAGACTTCTTGGGTCTCTGTGTCAAATACAATATTAAGACTCCATCCGCCTTTACCGTGAACGCCGTTCCATGCACTCAGTTGATGAGCATGATCTCCGTAACAGGACCAACCGTAGTCGGCTCCTTCAGTAATACGGTAACTAACAACTTCCATCCAGTTCTTGATAGTGATCATTTTATTCCTCTTTGAAGTGATCTTTTACAGTTTCAACAGTCTTTTGAATAGTGCATTCTACCGTACCTTTGTCGTGGGTAGTATACGCACAATGTCGCGGGGTCTTTTCAATTGCCACAATACACTCTTTGATAACTAAGTCAACCATTTTGTGCATTCTTTCTGCTAATTCAGGTGCCGCATAACCTGCTTCTTTTGCTAGTTCATAGATTCTTTTTCGCATTCCTACATTCTTCTTTCACTTTAATGGGAACGTCGGGACTAATTTCCGCTATGGTACAATCATACCTAACCGTTCCGTGCTTTGGGTAATATGTTATTATAACAAACATTATAGCACAGAGCAAAAGAATCTGCAAGAAGAAAACTGCAATCCACTTCATTAGATTTTAAACATAGCGTCACCTGCTACCTTATCAAATGGCACTCCGTGTTCGGCAATGTAAGAAGCATCAGTCTTTTCATCCTCGCCCCAGCCTACACCGATGTAGTATTTGAATTCGGCATCGCCGGTCTGACGATATGTTTCCTTTTCGTGATCTTGAACTATTTGGACAATGCCCACACAGTGGCGTCCTGCAAACCAACGTACACCTGTAATCATTTGAACACCTTAAGAATGATAGTATCTTCGTTGAAGCGACCGTTGAGGGCAACTTCAGTAGTCTTAATAGATTTGAACCAAGTCTCGACTCGCTTCTGCGTGTTCTGCTCCTTGAACTCTTTGAGTTGTTCGGGCGGCTTACGCAGGGTCTTTTGAGTACTCTTGTCAGTAAAGTCCATTAGGCTAGTACCTTTAACACCAAGGCCTGCGCTAGTCTTGCTGACATAGTAACCAATCTTGCGAGTCTTGACGTTATAAACAACAACACCTTGAGCACCGATAATACCTGCAGGAGGTACTGACACAATGCCCAACTTGTCGTCTTTGATACAGAACTTGAGTTTAGCAACCAGTTGCTCTGCAGGCTTAACCTTCTTAGCACGTGGCTTCTTAAGAACCTTTTGCTCTGCGGCGATCTGCTCACAAGCGGCCATAATGCTGTCGTAGAACTCGATTAGTTTCTTAACATTCTTACGGCTGTTGTGCTTATATGCTTCACGCAGTTGCTCGTCGGCATTGCCGCTAGACAGTTCTAGCAGTTCTTGATGATTGCGAGAGAAGAAGCCCTTGATATAACGAGCATGAGCAGCCTTGGCACCTTTACCACGAAGCAGGTTAACAATCTTGAATGCCTTAGGGTCGAACGCTTCGGGATCCATGATCCAAGCGTCAATTGCGGTATCAAGTTCTTCGCTCATAGTGCCAGCAGCCTCACGCAGACGATCTTGAATGTTAGGCTGGACGATTACGGGCTTTTCTTCTTTGACCTTAGGTGCGTCTTCATCTTCATCAAGGTCGTCGGCACCTGCCTTGAGAACAGATTCGATCTCTTTACGCAACCAGGCGCTAGTATCCTTGCCGCTGTTAAAGCCATCGTGGATTTCGGGCATACCTTTGACTAGACAGGCAGCAATGCCCATCATAGTACCGCTAAAGTATTTGTCTTTAGTCTTGCGGATAGCGTTAATGTCCGACTTGTCATAGCCGGCACTGTGCATCCATTCAACCAGTTTGGGTTTGAGGTCTTTAACAGAAGCCTCAAGTCGATACCATTCCATAGCCTTACGGAAGTGGTTAGTGAATTTAGAACTGTCCCACTCATCTGCACCGTCCCACTTTGGACTCATGTCGCGACCTTTGTTGACGCGAAGTGCGATGCTTGCTTGTTTCAGTTTAGTAGCCATTTTGCGCTCCTATTGTGTTTCAGTATAGTTATATTATAGCGCCAATTTACCATTTTGTCAAGAATCTCGTAGGTCTATTTTACCAGATTTGTCCAAATATTCTGAGTATTTGAGCATGAACATGGTGCGTTTTGGCTCGTCGTAGAAGTCCAATCGTATATCGGAAGTGCTGGCGTAAGAGTTTTCCATCCAAACAGCATGTTCTCTATCAACAAACCCCAGTACTCTTTTCATTTTTTCTCTGATCAAGATTGTACTAGACGGATAATCTTTCTTTAACCGTTCTCGTAATCTTTCCCATTGAGCATGTGTTAAGGTAATTGGCTTACTCAAAATTTTCCCAATCTCCGCCTTTAGCGGGAACCCAACCTAGTTTTTGAAAGTCTTCTCGTATTTCAGCAGTTATCTTGCCTTCGGGCACATATCCTGTACGCTTTTGCCAATCCTCATTAGATTCCTTAGCATCGTACTCTTGGTTAAGCCCGCCCATGCCACTACAGTACCAATCAATGTAATCGCCCTCTTGTCGCATGTCAGCAACAACACCTCCGGCGTAGCGCCAGGAGCAACCCCAAGTCTTTTCGGTTAGGATTGGAATTACATCTAATTTTTGGAAGTCGTTATTGCAAAGCGCCGCATATATGTTTTGGGCGTACGAATCTTTGGCTCGTGCCTTTTCAAGAATCCAGTTAGTAGTAACAAGGTCCCATTCTAGATTATTTTCTCTAGATTTAGGATCATCGAACTTTTGATCTTCCTGTTCAAGGATGCGCTGGAACATATCCAGATAGTCCTGGCTAGGTTCCTCTCCCTTTTCTTTGCAACGCTCGACATAGCCTTCCTTTTGGAAGGTATGCCGTTCCGGACTCCGAGATACAGTCATTGCATGTATCTGTCGTCGCTACCGTTGATATCTCGATCAATAGCCTTTAGCAAACGAGTTGCTAATGCTTGATCGTCGGGGTCGTCGCTTTCGACAAGTTCGTCAATATCAATTTCTTTGGATTTTTCAAACAAACTGCCGTCCTGAATCATATTTTTAATTTCTGCAATCAGTTCGTCTAGTTCTTCCTGAGTACCTTCGAACCTATCAAAGCAGCCAGGCGCGAACTCGATCTTGAGTTCTTTACGTTCTTCGGGAGTCATGTCTTTAGGTTTCTTTTTAGTCATATTAAGTCCAAAGTGAGTTACGGATTTTAATTAAACGGATGAGCATTTCTTCATCCTCTTTTTCATATGCTTCTTCGATTTCTCGAGTCTTAGCAAGAGCACGGTCACCGAATGCACGAAGTTCTGGATCTTTTGGCTGGGCCATAAAACTTCCACCTTCATCTCGCTTGCGGTTGCAATATTCTGTCCAACCACTGGCATCATGTGGATCGGGACGATTGTGATAAACCTCGGTCCACCACTTGTAGAGGGCAAGGATTTCCATAGCGTTTTTAGCCTGCGGAGTAGGCTCTCCTAGATTTGGATCACCTTCTTCCCAGCCATCATCTACTGAGTGACGAAGTTCACTTTGCCACTTGAGATTGTCAAGCCCGGCTTGTGGGCAACGCCATGTGCGCCAACGGAACCAACCTGTGGCCCAGAATGGAGCATTGTATTTTGCCTTTTCGTCTTTGTCTGCCCAAGCAATCTGCCACCACGCTAGTTCAACTTCCACAAAGTCCACAAGTTCATTAAAAAGACAGGGAAGAAAACGATTTCCCACGTCACGCCATTCACCACGAGGAATATCCCGAGGGTGGGCAGTAAGAGCATGTGTGCGAGTGACCCAACGATTGTTGATGTAGTATTTGATAGCATAGAGTGTGTCTGTAGGCCAAAAGACAATTTTCTGTAGAATGTCTAGGCCTTCTTCGGCAATCCACCAACGAATGGGATGTGCAGATTTTGCACGAGCTTCCCATTCGTCCCAACCTTCGCTGGTTTTGGCTCCGCCCTTAGTCGTGCCTCGAATCCAGTCAGCAAACTTAGAGCAGGTCCAATAGTGGTTACGCATTTTAGTCTTTCTTTTCGCCAAATAGTTGTAGCAAATTAATGAACAGGTTAATGAAGTCTAGGTACAGCCTGAGTGCGCCACGGACTTCTGCCGCTTCGCTGGTACTGATACTCAATTCTTCTCTAATCTGCTGTGTGTCGTAGGCTGTTAGTGCAGTAAAGATTAGAATGGCTAGTGTTGAAATAACCATCTGAAATACTGAACTTCCAACGAATACATTAATTATACTAGCGATCACGATAGAAATCAAGCCCACAAACAACCATTTTCCTAAACTGTCCAAACTCTTTTTGGTAAAGTAGCCGTAAAAGCTCATAACACCAAATAAAACGCCAGCGCCCACGAATGCGCTGACAATACTGCCCATATTAAATACTGCAAATATTGTGGCAAAACTTAGACCCATGAGTGCCGCAAAGCCGTGTAAGCACAAATGGTAAACTGATTTAGGTAAGTTTTCGTTTTCTAGAACAAAGCCAATACCAAATACTGCTGCCAGCGGTGCAAAAATAACAATCCACTTCATAACTCCTGTGAAGAAGAATTGTAACAGTGTAGGGTTCATACCTACTAGGTAACTAATCAGCATAGAGGTCAAGACAGCAAGACCCATATTAGCATAGACTCTACCCATAGCGGTGTTAAGCTCGCCCGCCGATCTGTAAGAAATACCTGGATATGTAGTGTCAACCATATTAATCTCCTTTAGTGACAAAACTATTTAAATCAGGAGGAGTCCAACCCAGCGGTTTTAGCACTTTTCCGTCCTCCCTTTTTCTAACTTTGCCAGTTTCTTTATCGATCTTAGCAAAGTTAGTTCGCATAACTTCTTTCCAACCACCTTCACCGTCAAACCCTGCTGAGTGGATAGCACCTGTTGTTACAACAATAAAGTCAAGTAGGGCATCTAACTGTTCTACACGGTCGCCCATGACCAATGCAGCCTTAAGCTCTTTCCATTCTTCGTCCATGAGGTCGAGATAAAGTTTGTACTGTTCTTCATTTAAAGTACCTACTGTTTGATCGCAGGCCTTCATAAACTTTTCTTGATCGCGAAACGTGTTGGTCATATTATCTTCCTGTTGATGTTTTTGTTACTTTAGGCCCGTCGGTTATAAAATCCATACCGGCCATCCTTCCTTCGTAAACTCGCCCATTCCATTTCATGGGCAGTTTTACACTTTTGTTCAAGACGGCTACTAGCCTATCTTGATCTTTAAATTCTAAAATTTCTGCTCTGACACTCTTAGAATTATTATTTGCCTGCCTAACTTCACAGTGATCTTCGTGTCTAACGATTTCCATTTGGTTTGCCCCAACGTAAATAAAATTCTGATAATTTTTTCTTTTCGAGTTCTGCTGTAATAGCAACTCTATATCCGTATATTTGGTGATCTATTTGTTTATGGTATGAAGGAGTTTCTACAGCATGTTTCATAACAAATTGACCCGCTTCGCTTCTTTGCCAATCGAATATAGGACCGGCAGCATATATATCAGGGTCGTCAACATCGCTTAATAAAAATGTATGAACAACAACTTTGTGAATTTCTTTCACACCATCGTCTTCAACTTTAAACCTTACACCTATGCCCATCTTAGATTATACAGTGTTTGAAATTTTTCGGCATCTTTCTTGCGCTTGAAGTACCACATATCGTGTGCCATTCTCCTAACATCGGGCCATTTCTCTAATTGATCTAATGCCCATTCAACTCGTTCGTCGAGTTTTCCAGGATTAGACCAAATAGGTGTTGTAGTATTAGGGAGAGGTTGCTCTTGTAAAGTGATACACCAATTACGGCCACGCTGAGATAAGTCTGCGAAGATGTCGGGGCCGTTTTCTAGCACAAATTTTAACTCCAAATATTCTGGAACAAATCTTGATAAGACCTGTGTCCAAGTATCATTATTCACTCTTTGTTTTCTTTCTGTAGTGCCTGCGTTTAGCGGGC
>JACCDG011770088.1_pt1 | contig 18223 bp, 20 predicted proteins | sample 7442471 | NCBI WGS metagenome assembly JACCDG01 (sample SAMN15323444, study PRJNA562643) | freshwater metagenome | isolation source: river surface water | place: USA:Blue River Watershed | collected 2017-08-17 | reverse complement strand
GACAACGACCAGAATACGCGCGGCTTCGCGGTGAAGCTTTTGGGCGTGGCCGGCGAGAAGCTTCTCCCGGATAGCCAGGCCACCATGGATCTGCTCACGGTGGCCGCCGAGGCCTTCGTGGCGCGCGACAACTTCAACTATTCCGATATCGCCGACGGCACGGAAGGTACGATCGGCCTCGCGTGGCGCCTAGGTATCTCGCGGCTACGGGCTTTGCTGGCCGCCGTTTCCAAGGCCAAAGCGGAACCCAATCCCCTGCGCCTGGACTATTTCTCCACCGTGCCCTACCGCCTCGGCTCTGCGCAGGGACCTAAAAAGGCAATCAAGTTCCGCATCGTGCTCTGCGATCCCGCGTCGGCCGAGAAATTTCCCGCCGCGGAGAGCGGCCCTGAGAATCTCGTGAAGAACATCACCGAGACGATGAGCGCCGTGGAGAACGTTTGCTATAATTATCAGGTTCAAGTGGCGGGCCGGAGAGACAACGTGGAAGACGCCACCATGCGCTGGCGCGGGGAATACGTCACGATCGCGCAACTAAGGATCCACGGCCGCGACAACCCGGCGGCGGCGCTGGCGGGCCGCAATGAGTTTTGCGAGCATCTCTCGTTCAATCCCTGGCGCACTCTCGATGCGCATCGGCCCTTGGGAAGAATCAACCGCGCGCGCAGGGCCACTTACTTGATGAGCTCTACGTTCCGCCGCACGGAAAATCATCAGCCGCTTGCGGAGCCGGGAGTGGATTCGTATGAGGTTGTGCCCTAAGGGATAAGACGGGGCAGATTGGATTCCGCCAACTCTTCCCGTGAAGAGTTAAATTATCCGACCATTGCTGCCCCGGCGCTATCGCCGTGGCAGTAAAGTAAAACGCTCAATCCAGCTTCTGCCCCACTCGCTCGAGTTTCACCGATGGAAAATCCATCGAGAAAAGTACGTGGCTGGCGCGACCGATGAGCAGTTCGCGCTTCACGAAGCCGAATACCCGGCTATCGGCGCTGTGGTCGCGGTTGTCGCCGAACATCAAATATTGAGCCGGCGGCACCACGAATTCCCGTTTCTCGGGAACGAAGGAGCGAGGATCCCGCTGCACGCGGTAAGTGTGCGTCCCCAAGCGCTCCCGGTAAAGATCCTCCCCGCGAAAATCATCGAGGCGCTTTCCATTCAGAAAAATAAAACCGTTCTCGAAGCGTAAGTGATCTCCCGGCAGGGCCACGAGTCTTTTCACCAAAACCATTCCGGGCTGAATCGGTGAGTCGAAAACCACTACGTCGCCCCGCTCCGGTTCCCCCAGACGCTTGAGGATCGTGTTCGTGAACGGAAGTTTGAGATCGTAGGCCACGCGATTCACGAAGATCCGGTCGCCAATCGCGATCGTGGGCTCCATGGAGCCGGTGGGCACGAGATACTGGTTGGCGAAGGTGGTGCGCACCCCCACTAAAAGGAAGAGAAATACGAAGGTGGAAATATGCTTTTTGAGAAAATTCATAGGATCCTTTGTGTAAACCACCATTTACATAATGTAATGCATACTTTACACAAAGTCAAGTATGCGCTAACCTAAAAGTATGCTGAGGAACAAGCTAAAGCTCGCGCGCGTAGCTCAGGGCGATCTCACCCAACAAGAGCTGGCGGATAAGGTGCAATGCTCTCGGCAAACGATTCATTCGATTGAGTCAAGCAAGTTCGTGCCTTCCATCGAGCTCGCGCTCAAACTTTCGCGCGCCCTGAATACACCCGTGGAAGAAATTTTTATGTTGGAGGAAGGTAAATGACGGAATGGCTGCGCTGGTTCGCGCTTCTGAGCCTCGGGATTTACTTTCTCGTGGATTACCTCGATGGCCGACGAGTAAACGACGAGCGCGAAGAGCTCATCAAACTCAAAGCCCTCGAACTGGCCCACAAGGCGAGCATGGCCGCGCTCACGGCGCTCGCCGGCGTGCTTTTCTTTTTTCCCTGGATGAACGCGCAGTTCGTGATTCTCGCGATGATCGCGGCGGCGCTCTACGGAGAAGTTTTGGCGAAAGTTTACTACCGTTGGCGCTTATAGCTTAGCGGCTTAGCAAAAGTCCGCGGCGGACTTTTCAGACACCCTCCCGCGGACCAAGCGCCGCGCTAGCGCGGGCACTTCATCGCGGCGATCGCCGCCTGCGCCTTCTCGAGATCGAGCTTCCCGTTCTTATACCAACCCGGCGCCTGCTCCGGCGTATGGCACTGGGTGCAGGCCTGCACGGTTACTTTCCCCGGATGAGGCCCCGCAAACGGGTGGCCCGGCATGGCCCCGTGGCAGTTCTCGCACTGCACGCTCACGAAAGACTTTCGCACGCCGGCTTTCTGCAACGAGGCGTTCCAGTGCTCCACATCCGCGCGGGCGCGGGCGCCATCGGCGCGGTAGGAAACGCCGGGCGGCGGAAAATTGAGGCCCGCGAGCTTGCGCACCTTCTCGAGCGGCACGGGCTTGCCGGCGGCGTCGCGGAAAGCGTCGGCGATCGCCTGGAATCCCCCCGGCATGCCGAAGCCCACGCTATGGCACTTCACGCAGTCGAGGTTTCGTTCCTTCTTGGCGGACATCAGCGTGAGGAAGGCGGCGCTGTGGGCTTTACCGTCGTGGAAGGCGGCCTGCTTCTCGTGGCAATTGCGGCAGGTGATCGAGGTCTCGAAGGAAATTTCCTCCGGGAACTTCTCCGCCCAGATTTTCTCGTCGAGCCCGCGGTTGGCCTCCTGGATGCGCAGGTTCGTCACCGCCACGAGGCTCTTCATGGGATTGGCGAGATCTTTCGGGCCCTGACTGAACTCGCCGCCGAGCTCGGCCACCACGAAATCGGTGCGCGTTAAGGTGGCGGCGTCGTATTCCACCATCCCGAGCATTTGGCCCTGGTTGCTCAACTGTACGATGAGGGTTTTGCCCTCGGTATCGGGCTTTTGAAGCAGGCTCTGGGATTGCCCGCCCACGATGAGATCGATGCCCGAAACTTTTTGCGCGAGTTGCACGTCGGCGTCGTAGCCCTGGTGGGTGAGCGCGATTACCATCTCGGCCCCTTCGCGGCGGAGTTTTTCCACCATGCGTTTCGCCACGGGCAGCGGATCCTGCGCCTCAAGCGTGGAGGGCAACGGCAAATCTTTTCCGAACAAGCCGAATACGCCGATTTTTTTGCCTTGCCGGTGCAGGATCACGGAATCGCGGAGGAAGAGTTTTTTCGAATCCTTCTCCAAGATATTGGCCGAGATGAAGGGAAATTTCGCACGATTCGCAAGCTCGCGAAACTTATCGAGGCCGAGCGCGAACTCGTTCACGCCTACTTCCACCGCGTCGGCGCCGAGGAGATTATAAGCGTCCACTACGCCCACCGCTTGCTCGTACCACTGGGGAGCGAGGAACTCGGTGGCCCGCTGCGCTTTGAAGAGCAGATTGCCGGCGTCGAGGAAGATACGGGAATCGTCGGGATAGGCCTTCATCGCGTTCCAGCGGCGGTCCACCCCGCCGATCGGGGAAACGCGGCAGCCGCAGGTTTCGAGATAGGCGAAATTGTCGTTATTGTAAAAAACGCGGATTTTGCGGCCGTCTTCGGCCACCTTACGGCCCGCGGAACAGGCCGAGAGCAGGAGGAGAAGCGCGAGCGCCCTTCTCACTTCAGGATCTTTCTGGCGGCTTTCGCCTCGGGGCTATTGGGGCTGCCCTGCACGAGGAGCTGCGCGAATGCTTTGGCGTCTTTGCTTTTGCCCATCGACTGAAAGCTCTGCGCGATCCGGAGGGTGCTCTTGCGGCCCATCGAAGAAGTGGGCGATTTCTCGTGTACCACGCCGAACTCCACCACGGCTTTTTCGAAGTCTTTCTGCCGAAAATAGCTATCGGCCAAGTAATAGCGGGCGTCCAAAGCGCGCTTCGATTTGGGATTGGCCTCGAGGTAAGCCTGAAAATTGGCGGCGGCCGCGGGATAATCCTTCGCTTTATAGGCGTTCATCCCGGAATCGAAATTAGCGGCGGGATTTAGTTTTTTTTTTGCGCCCGGCGCGGCGGGAGCGGCGGCGCGGCCGGAGGCGAGCGCCAAATTTTCTTCCTTGAGGCGCTTGATCTCTTCAAAGAGCGTGCGCTGATTTTCCTGGAGCGAGCTCAGCGAAGCGCGCAGTTCCTCGACGGTCTTCTGCTCGGATTCGCGGCCGCTCAGGAGGCCACTCATCTCTTTTTTACGCTGGTGTTCCAGCTCCTCGATTCTTCCCTGGAGGCGGCCGATATCGGACTGGGCCTTCTCTAAGCTCTGGTTATATTCCACGATATTTTGCTGGAGGTTATTGCGCACCTCCACGTCTTCTTTTTCGCGCGCGATTTCCTGGCGCGTTTTGAAGCAGCCGCTGGCGAATAAGGGAAGAGCGAGCAAAACTACTGCATTACGAATTTTCATAGCCATACTTTCCCACCTATTCGGGTTCTTTGGAATCTTCTTTTCCTCTCAGAGATTTCCATTCGGCTTCTTCCGCCAATTGCCGGGCCCGCACGGCCAGGATGCGGCACATTTTGAAATTTTTGAGACGGTAATACGAGCGGGCCCGGGAGAGCGAATCCCGGGCGAGCTGGAAAACGGCTACGGTATCGGGATTATTCTCGGCGTTGGCGAGCACCGCGCCCTGCATCGCCGCCTCAGCGTAGGCCATTTGCTTCACGGGCCGCGATTCGAGGGCGGCGCACGACGAAAAGAAAAAAACCGCCGTGCCGAAGAGCAGAGCGGTTTTTTCCATTTTGGCCGGGATCAGCATAGGCCGATCTTACATTACTTCGATGTGATCACGAAATTTGCGCGACGGTTCTGGGCCCAAACGTCTTCGCCGCTGCCCGGAACGGCGGGGTGCTCTTTGCCCATGCTGATCGTGGTTACGCGCGAACCGGCGATTCCGCCGGCCAAAAGGCGGCTCTTCACGGCGTTAGCGCGTTTCTCCCCGAGAGCGAGATTGTATTGCGAACCGCCGCGCTCGTCACAATGGCCTTCCACCTGCACGCTGAGGTTGGGGTTATCTTTGAGAATTTGCACATTGGCTTTCAAGATGCCTTGGTTCTCGCCCACGATATCGAAGGAATCGTAGGGAAAGCGGATCGTCTGCAGGCCCATGGCGTTGCCGTTGTCGCTGCTCGCGCTTCCATCGTTAATGCCTTCTTGCGTAACGGGAGCGCCGCCGTCGTCGCCGCCGGTCGATTCATCCACGTTTTGTTTTTTGGCGCAGCCAACTACCGCGAGACTGAAGATAAGAACGAAGAGAGCCCAAAACTTATGCTGCATTTTCAAAATCCTCCGAGGATGAGCAATTGGATACCGTGTTAATTCGTCATTACGATAAGGGAAAACCGCGAACTTGACCAGAGGGCTTTGAAAAAGCCGCAGCTTACCTGGTAACGCGTAGCGCGGAGCGCGGAGCGCGGGCCGCTACGCGAGCGCTTGGAAGCGCTTCATGTGTTCTTCCAATTCTTGGAGACTAACCGTGGCCGTACCTTGCTTGCCCACCTCTACGCCCGCGGCGAAATTGGCGAGGATCGCGCTCTCGACGAGCGTGGCGCCGCACACGATGCCCAAAGTAAGCATCGAGATCACCGTGTCGCCGGCGCCCGAAACGTCGTAGACCGAACGCGCGAAGGTGGGAATGGTGAGCGGAGCTTCGCCCGCGGTGAAGAGAGTCATCCCTGCCGCACCGAGAGTGATCACCACCATTTTTGCTTCCACTTCTTTTAGGAAGTATTCGCCGGCGCGGCGGAGCGAGGCTTCGTCACGGATATCGATCCCACTGAGGAGCGAGGCTTCGTTCTTATTCGGCTTGAAAAGAGATACACCCCGGTAGTCGGAAGAGCGGCGCACGTTGGTGGTGGGATCGGCGGTGATGAACTTATGGTGCTTCTTCGCTTCCGCGATCACGGCGCTCAGCACCCCATCGGTGAGGAGGCCTTTCGCGTAATCCTCGAGGATGATCGCGTCGCACTCCTGCACGAGCGGCAACGCACGTTCGAGGAAAAACTTTTCGGCTTCGTTTGATAACGGCTCGGGATGCTCGTGATCGATGCGCACGATGTGCTGGGGCTGGGCAATCACGCGCTCCTTCAGGGATGTGCGACGCGAGCGGTGGCTGAATACGCTCGCGGAATCGATTTCACTGGTGCGCAAAAGGCTCACGAGCTCCTCGCGCAAACGATCTTCCCCGATCAAGGAGGCAAGCACGGGGCTGGCGCCAAAGGCGCGGATATTATCCGCCACGTTGGCGGCCATGCCGAGCTTATCGGTTTGCGAGCTCACGAGGAGCACGGGCACGGGCGCTTCGGGAGAGAGACGCGAAGCCGAGCCGATCGTGTAGCGATCTACGCCTACATCGCCGAGAATCAATACCTTCCGGCCGGGAATTTTTCCCGTGAGCTCGGCGAAGCGCTCTTTCTTCATCGAATACTTGCTCATTCGGTCTCCTCGTAAGGATCTTCCCATTCGTAGGCGGTGAATCCCTGGCCCTTGAACATACTCATGGAACCACCTTCGAGCAACGCGAGAAGCTGGGTTTCCACGTCGTCTACCGAAACGCGCGGCATGCAGGGATAATAAATGCAGGCCTGGAGCGCGCAGCGAAATTCCTCCCCGCAATTCACGTCGGGCACGAGCACGGAGGCTTTGTCTTCGGGCTCGATCCCGAGATTGGAGCCCGCGGGAATCCCGTAGGGCCCCCAGCGCACGGCGCTCTGCACCTTGATCGGCGGAAATACGGTAACTACTAATTTGCCGAGCGCCACCGCGAGGTGCATGGGGCCCGTGCTCGGCGCTACCATGCCGTCGCACTGCTCGAGGATGGCGGCGGTTTCGGCCAGGCCCTTCTCGCCGATATATTTCGTGAAGGTGGGGCTATCGGGGCTATAGCTTTGCTGGCGCGCGATGCCCTGGAAAACCCTCTCCACGAGCGCCGCCTCCCCGGGCCCGCCCGTTACCACCACATTGTAGCGACGAACCAAACGGCGGCCGAGGTTGATGTAGTGGCCTTCGGGCCAATTGAGGGCCGAACCGGCCATGCCGGGATGGATGGCCACGGTTTTAAACCGTTTCGAGAGGCCTTTCTCCGCGAAAAACTTCAAAGCCTCCCGGCGCGATTCCTCGCGCACATTGAGCGAAGTTTTCTCCCAGGTATCGGCCACGGTGATGCCGAGCTCGCGGAGGAGCTGGATATTATAGTCCGCCTCGTGCATCTCCACGGCGGAACGATTTTGGCGGCGCCCGTAGTTATAGCAGAGCCAGCTCCACCATTTAGAGAGTGGGCCGATGCGGTAGCGCGCGCCGGAAAACAAAACGGCGAGCCCCACCCGCATAAATGCCTGGAATACCACCACCACTTCCGGTTTTTCCGCGCGAAAGCGGCGTACGAGGCGCCAGAAGCCGAGGAAGCCCGAATACAAGGCGGGGTCCATCACGATGTGGGAATCGAGGTGGGGATTGGCGCGGTAAATTTCGGCGGCCACTTGGCTCACGGCGCCGGTGATATAAGCTTCGGGGAAGCGCTTGCGCAAAGCCGCGATCGCGGGCGTGGTGAGAACCACGTCGCCGATTTTATCGGAGCGAACTACGAGGATGCGGGAGACTTTTTTATCGATCATCAGGGGGAAGAGTTGCTCTTCAACGGAGAACCCTTCACCAATAATTCTAAACGATCCAGCACGCTTTCGATAGACAATGTGCTGGTGTCCACGAGCACGGCATCGCTCGCCTGCTGGAGCGGAGAAATCGGTCGTTCCGAGTCTTGCTTATCGCGCTGGGCCATCTCGAGTTTCACACGATCAAGGTCAACCAATTCGCCTTTCGCCGAGAGCTCCAGCGCGCGCCGCTTGGCCCGCGCCTCGATGCTGGCGGTGAGGAAAATCTTCACCTCGGCCGCGGGAAAAACCACGGTGCCGATATCCCGGCCCTCGAGCACGATCCCGCCATCCTGCCCGAGCGAACGTTGCAGGCCGAGAAGGAGCTTGCGCACGCCCGGGTAGGCGGAAACCTGGGAACTCACGCGGCTCACTTCTTCGGTGCGGATATCACGGTGAACGCAGGTGCCGTCGATGTGGAGAAGATTTCCGTCGGGCAGGAGGCGAAACTCAAGCTTTGCCCCCTGGGCGGCGGCCACCACGGCGGCTTCGTCATTGAGCGGCACCCCTTTTTTCAGGGCTAAGTAGGCTACTCCCCGGTAAAGCGCGCCGGTATCGATGTGCACGAACTGGAGACGCTTGGCGAGCATCCGCGCCACCGTGCTCTTGCCGCTGCCCGCGGGTCCGTCGATCGCCACGATCGGCTTACGCATGGCCGAGATCCCTTAGCACTTCGCCGAGCGCTTTGAGCATACGCTGGTTCTCGGGCATGGTGCCCACGGTGATGCGGATATATTCCTTGAGGCCGTAGCCGCCCACGGGGCGCAAGATCACGCCCTTTTTCAGGAGCTCCTGGTACACGGTGAATCCCTCCACGGGCATTTTCACGAGGAGAAAATTCCCCTGGGACGGCCAATAGTCGAAACCCAGGCGCTTGAATTCCTGCTCGAGGAACTCGATGCCTTCACGGTTCGCGGCGACGGAGCGTTTCACGTGCTCGTCATCGTCGAGCGCCGCCATCGCGCCCACCAGGCCGAGGCTCGTTACGTTGAAGGGAGTTTTCACCTTACGCATCGGCGTGAGGATATCGGGGTGCGCGGTGGCGTAACCCACCCGGAGGCCACCGAGCCCGTAGATTTTGGAAAACGTGCCCGTCACGATCAGGTTCGGATAATCTTTGTAGAATTCCATCGCGTGCGGAAGATCGCCGGCGCGCGCGTATTCACGGTAAGCATAATCGAGCAGCACGATGATCTCGCGGCCCCGGAGCTTATCGAGGATATTTTTGAGCTGCCGGCGATTGAGGTAGGAACCCGTGGGATTGTTCGGGTTCGGCAGGAACACGATACGGGTTTTATCGTCGATCAGCTGGAGCAAACCTTCCATCTCTTCGTCGGCGTTGCGCGAAAGCTTCGGTTCGCGGTACTGGGCGCCGTGCACTTCGGTTTGCACTCGGTAGGCAATGAAGGCGGCGCCGCAGCCCACGGTATTATCGCCCGGGCGGCAGAAAGAGCGCACGAGCGTGCAAAAAACTTCTTCGGAGCCCGAGCCTACGTAAACTTCGTCCACGTGCACGCCGAGACGATCGGCAAGTTTGGCGCGCAATTTATAGTGGGTGGCGTCGGGATAGAGATTCAGCTCGGGCAGGGCCTTACGGATGGCTTCCATCGCTTTCGGGCTCGGGCCTAGGGGATTCTCGTTCGAAGCGAGCTTGATGATATCGCGGATCCCGGTTTCGCGCTCAAGCTCCTCGATCGGCTTACCCGGCTGATAAATCGCGCATTTCTCGATGGAGGGCTCGATCGGGGGGAGTTTCGGTTTCGGCGCGGAAATAGACATGAGCAACCTTTCCGGCAGCGCGCGCTATCGGGGCGCCACCTTGCATCTGGCCTTCGCCATGCCTTCCCATTCCCTTTGCCAGGATTCGAGAACAGCGAGGGCCAGGTCCTCGGGTTGAATCCCGAGCTCCACGAGTCCGACCGCTTTCACGGGCGCTCCGCTTGCATCAATATTTACCCCAAAATGAAACAAAGTGGAAACGGGGGATGCCGTCACGATAGAGACGGAAAGCTTGGCCTCGTTTGCGGGAGCGGCTTCACCGTCGCGACCAACAATAAACAGGTCGTTTCCGCGGCGAATCAGAGAGTGCGCTTTTTCCGGCGAGAGGCGCGCGCGCAGGGTGTCGGCGAAATTCGCGATCAGGAGACGCTGCCGCGCCACCGCCAACTCTAGGGAGCCATCGAACCATTCGCCGAGGAAATGCAGCATTTCTTGCGAAGCGATGTGGAGTCCGGCCCGGCTATCCTCGAGATCCACCATCTCGGAGGTATTCACTTGGCAAGGGCCGCGGAAAGCCACGATGCCGCTGGCGAAAATTTTGGTCTGGGCGGAAATCCAGTGGGGCGCGAGCTCGGAGCCCGTATAAGGAATGCGCTCTTTCAGCCAGGCAGTATGGAGCGTCTTCACGCCTTCCTCCAGCCCATGCGGTTGAGCCAAGATTCCCCCGCGGCGCCCGCCGCCAAGAGCGCGCGTTCGCTGCGCTTGCAGCTTTCACATTTCCAGCAACGCTCGGGCCCCGCCTCGTAGCAGCTCCAAACTTTGTCGAGGGGAAGATCGAGTTGCAGGGCTTCCTGGAGGATACGAGTTTTGTCCCAGGCGATGGTGTAGGAAGAAGCGCGCACGCCGTTCAGCGTGGAATAGGAAAAGGCTTCGTTCGTGGCCGCGAGGAAAGCGGCGGAATTATCGGGGAAGGTGGCGGCTTCCTCTTTATTATAGCCCGTGAGTACTTCCTGCACGCCGAGCGCTTCGGCGTAGGCCGCGGCTACGTTGAGAAATACGCCGTTGCGGTTCGCCACCCACACGGCGCGCATGCTGGCGTCGCTCGCTACGTGCGAATCGAGCTCGGCGGTGGTGGGATTCGGCAGATTTTTACCCGCACGGGTGAGCAAAGTGGGATTCACCTGGCCGAGCCAAGAAAGGTCCACGCTCCGCCACTCTACTTGGTAATGCGCGCACAAGGCCCGGGCCGCGGCCAGCTCGGCGGCTTCCGCTCTCTGTCCGTAACGCATGGTGAGCGCCCAGCGCGCGGAGCCGTTACGTGAGGCGATCGCGAGGTTCAAAGCCGAATCGAGGCCGCCGGAGAGGAGAATTACAGCCATGCTTGCGCCCACTTCTGTGCGCGCTGGCGGGGAAGCCGGGTTTTTTTCTGGTAATCCGAAAAAGCGTCCATCACCCTATCAAAATATTCACGCGAAAATTCGCGCCCATTCGCTAGGCGGGTGCGTAAGGCGTGCGGTCCCATATTGTAAGCGGTGAGCGTATGCTCCGTATTGCCAAACTGCTTTTTGAGCGAAGTCATGTAACGGAGGCCCAGATCGATATTGGTTTTGGGATCCTCAAGATCGCGGGGACCAGTCCAGGCGAGGCCGGAACTCGTGGCTACTTCCTGGGCGGTGGCGGGTAGCAATTGCAGCATGCCCACGGCGCCTTTATGGGAAACGATCGTAGGATGAAAACCACTTTCCACCTGGATCAGCGAAAGGATGAAGAGCGGCGACATACGATACTCATCGCTCTTGGTGAGGATGTAATGCGAGAGGTCGGAAAGTTCATCGTTGGTCCACAAACTCGTGCGCTCCGCAATGAGCACGGTCAAAGCGCGGCTTTCTGCCGTAATAGCGGTGTGGCGCGCGAAGAGATCCTGCGGCCCGTCGCCCCACCAGCGGAACCCTTTCCCTTGACCTAACTTCCACCACTCCTCTAAGAATGTAGATTCGGATACGGGTCTCTGGGTGGACTCGTTGGGAAGGAAAGGCCAGGAGGCGAAAGCCAACAGCCCTAACCCCAAAAGGATCATACCCAAGAGATTTGCTCTGCTATAGGACGTGGCGTGCTGCATGGAGGCAAGTGCCTATCCCTGACTAGGGGGATTGTCAACGAGTGGGAGGTAGTCTTGAACAATGAGAACCTAATTATTCTGTCGCTCTTGGGCTTTTTCGTCTTTGTGGCGGGCCTTTATGCGGTGTTCTATTTCTATGGACAATCGCGTATGGCCAAACGGGAAGATGGCCTTTCTTCCCTAGACGCGAGACGCGAAAGACAGCTGCAAACGAAGACGGCGGAAAAAAAAACTGAGCCCGTAACGGGCAAAGAGCCGCAGGCAACTTTGCCGGCGGCGCCGGTTCCTTGGGAACAAGCGCTTCGAAAGAGCCGTGACCCGCTTCTCACGCGGTTAGGCGGAGCCTTGCGCGAATTAACCTCCGCGCAACCTTGGAATGCGGCTCATCCTTTATGGGAGCGCATGGAGGAAACCCTCCTCGCCACCGATCTCGGGCCCTCGATGACGGAGCGCCTACTCGCGGCCCTCCAGCGCGAGCTCCCCCATAAACCCAGCGAAGAGGAGCTTAAGGGCAAGCTCCGCGAAAAAATGCTCGATGTTTTCGCCGCCGTTCCGGCGTCTAGCGATTCCGCGCCCACTAAGCCGCGCGTGACCCTTCTCATCGGCGTAAACGGCGCCGGCAAAACCACCACCGCGGGCAAGCTCGCCGCGCAGGCCAAAGCCGACGGAAAAAAAGTAGTGCTCGGCGCGGGCGATACTTTCCGCGCGGCGGCCGTGGACCAACTAAAAACTTGGGCCGATCGCATCGGCGTGGAATGCGTGCTGCCCGCGCAAGGCGCCAATCCCGCCGCCGTGGCCTTCGACACCGTGGCGGCGGGAATCGCCAGCGAAGCCGACGAAGTGATCATCGATACCGCCGGGCGTCTGCACACTAAAGAAAATCTCATGGAAGAGCTCCGCAAAGTGGTGCGCGTGATACAGAAAAAAATCCCGGAAGCTCCCCACCGCGTTCTGCTCGTGCTCGACGCTACCCTCGGCCAAAACGCTGTGGCCCAGGCTAAGGAATTCAGCGCCGCCGTGAAACCCACCGGCGTGGTGCTCACCAAGCTCGACGGTAGCGCCAAAGGCGGCGCGGCATTCTCCGTTTCCGCCGATCTCGGCTTACCTGTTTCCTTCGTGGGCATGGGAGAAACGGCATCCGACCTTCGCGCTTTTTCGCCGTCGGATTTCGTGAGCAATTTACTGCCTTAGAATACCGGGCGCCGGTTTGACAGAGCAGGCTAGCCGGATCAAAATAATCAGATGCGCAATGTGCGGAAGCATATCCTCATCAATCCCGCCTTTCAGGTGAAGTTTGCGCTCCTATTCACGCTGGCGGTTTTGGTATTCGCCTCCGTATTCCCCATCTTCGTTTATACCCTCTTCGAAGCCATGGAGAACCACACGCTCTTTTCCAAGAGCCCCTCCGCCATCACCGCCCTCCGGGAAGCGCGCTCCGATATGCTCCTCTTCTTCCTCGTGATCAGCGTGATCACCGCGATCACCGCGTTTCTCCTCGCGATCTTCCACTCGCACCGCATCGCGGGCCCGCTCTATAAGCTGCGCATGAGCATGGTGGCCATGCAGCAGGGCGTGCTGAATCAGCACATTAAATTTCGCAACAAAGATAATTTTATGGAGCTCGCCGACGGCTTCAATGCCATGACCGACGCGATCTTCATCCGTCGCCGCCGCGATTTCGAGCGGGTGAATTCGGTGATCCCCAAACTCGAACGCCTGCAAAACTCTCTCTCGGGCCAGGATCAGGCGAGCGTGAAGGAAGTGCTCAGCGCGCTCCAGGAGCTCAGCCGCGAGCTTCCGCTCAAATAGTTTTCATGCGTACTCCACTCCTTCTCCTCTTGGCTCTCTCCGCTCCCGCTTTCGCCGCAAAGGCGCCCGCGAGCCTCCTGCCCAAAGAGCTCGAGGAATTTCTTGGCCGCCCCCCCACTAAGTTCGAACAAAAATTCCGGAAACCCGCGCTCGAGCTCAAGGCGGCGCACCAGCTGCTGGCGCAGAAAAAAAGCGACCAAGCCGTGAAGAAGCTTCAGGCTCTCGTGAATGGCGAGCTCGCCGAACACGCGCTCTTCGAGCTGGCGAGCGTGCACCGCGAGCGGAAAGAATTTGCCCAAAGCTCCGCGCGGGCGGAAAAACTCCTACGTGCCTACCCCGGCTCCGTTTACGGAGAGCGACTGCGCGATCTAATCGACCAGAACGAGTGCGACCTCGGCCTTTCCGGCAAAGGTACCGAGGCCACGCACCTACTCCAGCTCTGCCTCTGGCGCACCCCCTGGAAGAGCTGGACGGAGCACGAGAAGGAAGCCAGCGCTCTCTTCGATAAACTCCGGGCCACTCAAGACCCCCTCTTCGAACCGTTCGTGGCGGAGCTTATCCAAGCCATGCCCGCCGGCTCCGCCTTGCGCCAGAAGATCGCGCGTACCCTTCCGGCGGATAAGCTCGACGAGCTCGCCAACCTCGCGCGCTTCCGCACCAATTCCGTTACCCCGCCCGGCGTAAAAGCGAATTTTCCCGATCTTGAACTTTTCGATTCGGCCATGAAGGCCGTGCTCCAGGAGAATTGGGGCGAGGCGAACAACCTCTTCAAGCGCTTCCCCGCAGAATTCCCGCAATCGGAGCACGGGGAGCGCGCACAGTTCTGGATCGCCCGCACCGAGGAGAAGTTGGGGCGGCCGGAGGAAGCCAAAAAAATCTTCGAGCAGATCCTACGCGAAAACCCCTTCACCTACTACGGCATGCAGGCGGCGATTTTTCTGAAGCACGATTGGACCACGGCACTCGAAAGCCCTAGCCTCCCCGCGCCAGTAAAGTGGACCGGCTCGCTACTCTCCCGCCAGGCGCTCTCGCTCTGGCGCCTACGCGCGCTCGTGGAAGTGGGGCTGGTGGACTACGCCCGCGAAGAGGCGCGCTTTCTCGCGCAGGTTAAGGGCAACGGCGCCGGCATCGGCCAAGACGATCCCCGCGGCGCCCTCATGATGGCCACCCTCTTCAGCGAGGCGGGCAACCACATGGCGGCCTTCTCGCACGCCTACGCCGCGCTTTCGCTCGATCCCACTTTGCTCAACCGCGAAGCCGCTTCCCTGATCTTTCCCTCGGTATTCCGCGAATCCTTCGCGGCGGCGGGAGAAAGAAGCGGGGTGAATCCCCTGCTCCTCAGCTCCGTAGCCAAGCAGGAATCAGCTTTTCTGCCCAAAGCGATCTCGCGGGCCGACGCTCTCGGCCTGATGCAATTGCTCGCGCCCACCGCCAAGGACGTTTTGCCCAAAATCACCCGCGACGATCTGTTCGAACCCGGCCCCAATACGCAGGCGGGAGCTCTCTACCTCCTGAAACTCCTCGAACGTTTCCAGGGCAATATCGCGCTCGCGCTAGCCGGCTATAACGCTGGCCCCACCCGCGCCGCCCAGTGGCAGCGGGAGCTAATGGATACGCCGCTCATGAAGAAGGGCTTCGATCCGGATGCTTTCATCGACGCCATCCCCTTCACCGAAACGCGCAAATACGTGGGAAATATCCTGCGTAACTACGCCTGGTATAAGCTCTTGGCGAAGGAAAGTGTTAGGATGGGGAACGTACAGGAGCTCAATTACCAATGGCAAAAAGTACCCCCCGAGCCGCCAAAAACGGAAGAAACCATCCCGGCGCAAGCCCGCAAGCTCTAGATCCCGAAAGCGCCGGCTACCTCCGCTCCTACCGCCGCATCGTGATGTACGAAGACCTCAACTCCGCGGGCACCATCTTCGGCGGCAAGCTCGTGGCCTGGATCGACGAAGGCACCGCCATCTACGCTTCCTGCCAGATGAACGCCCGTCGCATCGTAACCGCTAAGATCTCCGAATTGATTTTCAACCAGCCCGCCAAACTCGGCGACATGCTCGAGATCTGGTGCAAAGTAAGCCGCCGCGGGCGCACCTCGATCACCATTGATACCATCGTTACCCGCCGCTCCTTCGCCGACGATCCGGCCAACCCGAAATCGGTGATCAACGACTACAAACTCAAACCCGAAGCGGAGATTTGCCGCTGCGAACTCGTGTTCGTTTGCGTAGACGAAAAAGGCCAGCCGCGCGTTTGGAATAAGGAAGCCTAGCGAACGTTTGCCGCTGGCGTTCTCCCCCAATTCCCCATAAATTCAGCGGCGGATGCCCGTCCACGCCAATCACAAAGACCTGCTCCTCTACCGCCGCCTGCTCGTTTTCGCCGCCGCGGTTTACCTCGTTTGGTGGGGCGCCGTGGAGCTCGTACTCGAGAACGATTTCAATCCCCTCGGCAGCCGCCTTTTCGTGGTGGGTTGCTTTTTGCTGGTTTGGGCGCTCAGCTTCTCGCAACGTTGGGTTCGCCGTCACGTAGACACGCTCTACTCCATTTGCGTTTACTTGCTCACGCTCCATTTCTTTTACTTATTTTACGCGAACCAAGGGAACAGCAACTGGGTGACCGGTTCCTTCATCACCGTGCTGGCGATTTGCTACTGCTTTTTCCGGGTGCTCCCGCTGCTCGGCTACTCCCTCTTCGTAGCGATCCTGGCGATCGTGCTGGTTTACTACCTTCCCCACCTGCAGCACTCCGTTTTCCTGCCCGGCATTGCCACCGTTCTACTCCAGGCGAATATCGGCCTCTGGGCCCGGCGGGTGATCACCCGCCAGCTCACGGAAAGCAACGAGCGCTTCCAGCTTCTTTTCAACTCCGTTTCGGAAGGAGTGGGCGTGCACGAAAATTCACGAATAGTTCACGCCAACGATGCCTTGGCGAAGATGCTCGGCTACAAGCGCCACGAGCTGATCGGGATGGACTTGTTTCAGCTGATTCAGCCCGAGATGCATTTCCTCACTAAAGAAAAAATCGCCTCCGGCAATACCGCCCCTTACGAAAGCCGTGGCTTGCGTAAAGACGGCTCCAATTTTCCCATCGAAATCACCGCGAAAATGATCGCCTACGGCGGCAAGCATCTACGCCTGGTTTTGGCGCAAGACCTGAGCGAGCGAAAAAAAATTGAGAGCGAGCGCGTGCACTCCCTCGCCGTACAGGAAAACCTCAAGGCCCGCGACGAATTCATCTCGCTCGCCTCCCACGAGCTCAAAACCCCGCTCACCTCCCTGCGCCTCTGGAACCAAATGATGGAGCGGAGCTTTAAGAAAGGTCCCGCGCTCAGCCCCGAGCGTATCCGCGAGTTCATCTTTATGAGCGGCAAGCAAATCTCGCGGCTCACCACCCTCGTGCGCGACATGCTCGACGTTTCCCAAATCTCGGCGGGGCGCTTGGTGCTGGAATCCACGCGCGTGGATCTAGCGCCGCTCGTGCGGGAGGCGATGGAATCCCTCAAGCCCCAGATCGACGCCATCGGCGCCCCCTTAGCGCTGCACGCGACCGGCGGATATTTTGTTCTCGGCGACGCTTCCCGCTTGCACCAAGTGGTAGAGAACCTGCTCACGAACGCGATGAAGTACGGAAACGGAAAGCCCATCGAGCTTTCGCTACGCCACGAAAGCGGTGAGGTGGTGCTGCGGGTGAAAGACCATGGCCACGGCATCGCGCACGACCAGCGGGATCGCATTTTCGAGCGCTTCGAGCGCGTGACTTCGGAGAAGAATATCTCGGGCCTAGGCTTGGGGCTTTATCTCACGAAGCAGATCGTGCAGGCGCACGGGGGAAGCATTGCGGTAGAGAGCGAGTTGGGCGTGGGATCGGTGTTTTCGGTGAGGTTGCCGGCGAATAATTAATTCGGCCGCAATTCCGGCGAGGCATCCGGCTTCACCAAAGTGAGCGCGCGGGCCTGGCCCGTGGGATGGCCAGATTTCGAGTGCCAAAGGATCTCCACGTTCTGCACGTGGGTGGAAACGTTCTCGTTCCGGTGCTCTACTTCCACCATGCCGTTGCGGAAAACCGTAACGTAGGCATCGTCGAGGTAAGTGGGCTCCTCGCCTTGGTAGTAGAAGATCACGCGCAGGGCCTGGCCTTCGCGGAGCGAATACCAGTTGCGCACGAAGCGTTGCCATAGGGTCATAGAAGCTATGATTAACGGAAAGAGGGCAATCCCACAAGAGGGGGCACGCACTTACAATAAAGCGGTAAAAACGATGGCTTAGCGGAGAAGCTCGGCAATCCGGCCGATCGTGTGGGGCGCGGAGCCTTCCAAGCGATTATTGACCAGGAGATAGGCCTTGCGGCCATGTTCGAGCGCCCAGCGCCCGATTTCCGCGAGGTCAGCGCGCGCTTCCTCGCATACGTCCCTAGTTTCTTTATAGGGCTGGAAGAGCTGCACGGCCTCCTCGTAGGTGCGGCCGGGACGGAGGATCCCCAATCCCACGAGCGGAACGTTATAGCTTGCCCCGCCTGCCTCTAGGTAGGCGTTCCACTGCTCGCGGATCCTCGGCATCTTGGTCCAAGAGCTAAACGCGGGGCTAAGGCCCAATTCGCGCAGCAGGAAATAGAAACCGGGCCCCACCAGCTCGGGATTCCGGATCTCCACGGCGTAGGGAATATCGCGGGGGATGGATTCGAAGAATTTGCGGAAATTCTCGAGCTCGCCTTCCTCGGGGCCCGAAAATTCAAACTGCACGATGCCGATGCGCCCCTTGAGAAGCGCCACGGGCTGGAGGAACTTCTCGGTGAAGGCTTCGGCGTTTAGGTAATCGGGATTCTTCTGCCCCGCCCACTTCCCGTAGGTAGGGAGGTTCGGAAAGCTCGACATCGTGATCCGCTTGGTTACCTTCGGGCAAAGCCGGAAATTCTCGGGAGTGCTCTCCACGAGGTAG
>JACCDG011731637.1_pt1 | contig 18230 bp, 21 predicted proteins | sample 7442471 | NCBI WGS metagenome assembly JACCDG01 (sample SAMN15323444, study PRJNA562643) | freshwater metagenome | isolation source: river surface water | place: USA:Blue River Watershed | collected 2017-08-17 | reverse complement strand
CGCGCGATTCGGTACCGATGCGCTTGAGCTTTTCGCCCTTCTCGCCAATCACCATCGCCTTGTGGCCATCGCGCTCGACCACGATGGTGGCGGCGATGCGCACCATGCGGCTGGCGGTCTTGCCGGGCTCTTCGTCGAACTTCTCGATCACCACGGTCGAGGTGTAAGGCAGCTCGTCGCCCGTGAGGCGGAACAGTTTTTCACGGATGATTTCGCTGGCGAGAAACTTTTCGCTGCGGTCGGTCAGCTCATCGGGGCTGTACCACCAGCCCTGCTCAGGCAGGTATTTCTCGCAAATGCCCAGCAGGCGCTCAATGTCTTTGGGCTGCTTGGCCGACATGGGCACGAATTCGGCAAAGGGGTGGCGCTCTTGCATGTCACGCAGCCAGGGCGCGATTTCGGCGCGGCGATTCACAGCGTCGAGCTTGTTGGCGATCAACAGGACCGGGATGCCGGGCTTGAGCAGGGAGAGCACTTTCGCATCGGCCAGCGTGAAGCTGCCAGCTTCGACCACGAACAGCACCAGGTCCACATCGCCCAGCGCGCCCATCACGGTCTTGTTGAGCGACTTGTTAAGCGCTGCGCTGTGGCGGGTCTGGAAGCCCGGCGTGTCCACGAACACATACTGGGTCTGGTTCTGGGTGCGGATGCCGGTGATGCGGTGGCGCGTGGTCTGCGCCTTGCGCGAGGTGATGCTGATCTTCTGGCCCACCAGCGCATTGAGCAGGGTGGACTTGCCCACATTGGGCTTGCCCACGATGGCGATCAGGCCACAACGCTGGCCCTCGGCCGACACCGGCTGAGCAGCCTGTTCTGGATCAATGCCGGCCTGCGCGGCCTCGCCTGCGCTGCGCGCTTGCACGGTCACGCCGGCAATCTCGACGGGGCGGCGGACCGCCGAAGGGGTGGACGGAATTGGCTCGTCGGGTTGGCGTGGATCGTTCATGCGTGGGTGTTCTTGAGGATGTCGAGCAAAGCGGCTGCGGCGGCCTGCTCGGCGGCACGTCGCGAAGGGCCCAAGCCCCGTTGCGACTGGCGCAGTTCACGCACTTCGCAAGCCACTTCGAAAGTCTGGCGGTGGGCAGCGCCGGTGGTGGCCATCACGGTGTACTGGGGTAAGGCCAGTTTGCGCGCTTGCAGCCATTCCTGCAACTCGGTCTTGGGGTCTTTGGCCGCCGCCTGCATTTGAGGCTGGATCTCGATGTTCTTGAACAGGCGCTCGACGAGGCCTTGGGCAGCGCTGTAACCACCATCCAGATACACCGCACCGATCACAGCCTCCAGCGCATCCGCGAGGATAGAGGGGCGCTTGCGGCCGCCAGAACGCAACTCGCCTTCGCCAAGCCGAAGCACATCGGGCAGTTGCATCTGCAAAGCCAGGGCCTCCAGGGTGTCCTGCTTGACGAGGTTGGCGCGCACGCGGGACAGATCACCTTCGGGCAACTGGCTCAGCTGGGCATACAGCAGGTGCGCCACCGCAAGGTTGAGCACCGAATCTCCCAGAAACTCCAGGCGCTCGTTGTGGTCGGCGCTGAAACTGCGGTGGGTGATCGCCTGCTGCAGCAGCGCCCGGTCACGGAAAGCGTAACCGAGGCGGACCTGGAGGGCGGAAAGAAGATCAGGCGTGCTCACGGGGTCAGTCGAACGAGCCAATGCGTTTGAGGTTGCCGAAGTTCATCCAGACAAAGAAGGCCTTGCCCACGATGTTCTTGTCGGGCACGAAACCCCAGTAGCGCGAATCCAGCGAGTTGTCGCGGTTGTCGCCCATCATGAAGTAATGGCCTTCGGGTACCTTGCACACCACGCCCTCGACGCTGTAGCGGCAGTTCTCGCGCATCGGGAATTCGTCCACACCTGGAATGAAAGCGGGGCGTTCGTTGTCGATGATGATGTCGTGCTTCCTGCCCGGCAAAGCCTCGCGCTCGTGGCGGTAGTAGCGCATGGTTGATTCGTCGAAATATTCGGGCAACGCCTCACTGGCTACAGGCTGGCCGTTTACGGTGAGTTTCTTGTTCAGGTAGGCGATCTCGTCACCCGGAATGCCCACCACGCGCTTGATGTAATCGACGCTGGGCTTGGGCGGATATCGGAACACCATCACATCACCGCGCTGCACCGGGTTGCCTGCGGTGACCTTGGTGTTGGCCACTGGCAGACGGATGCCATAGTGGAACTTGTTGACCAGGATCAGGTCACCGATGTGCAGTGTCGGGATCATAGAACCCGACGGAATCTTGAACGGCTCAAACAGGAAGGAGCGCAGCAGGAACACCGCAACGATGACCGGGAACAGCCCCGCAGTCCAGTCCAGCCACCAGGGCTGTGCCAGCAGCTTTTGCTGGGCTTCCTGGATATCGGTATCGACCTTGTCGATGCCCATGCGCTGCAGCTCGGCACGGCGACTGACTGCCTCCGCTTGCAGTCGGGCAGCTGCAGCCTGACGCTGCGGCAGGAAATAAAACCGCTCGGCCAGCCAGTAGATACCGGTCACCACCGTGGCCAGCAAGAGCAGCAGCGCGAAGTTGCCTTCGATGAAGCCGAGGTACCAGCCGGCGGCGTAGCTGGCAAAACCGGCGAGGATGAACGCGGTCAGGATGGGCATTTAGTCTTCTACCTGCAAGATGGCGAGGAAGGCTTCTTGGGGCACCTCGACCGAACCGATCTGTTTCATGCGCTTCTTGCCCGCCTTCTGCTTTTCCAGCAGTTTGCGCTTACGGGTGATGTCACCACCGTAACACTTGGCCAGCACGTTCTTGCGCAAGGCCTTGATGGTTTCACGGGCAATGATGTTGGCACCAATCGCCGCCTGAATGGCCACATCGAACATCTGGCGGGAAATGATCTCGCGCATCTTGGCCGCCACAGCGCGACCACGGTACTGGGCTTGCGTGCGGTGCACGATGATCGACAGCGCATCGACCTTTTCGCCGTTAAGCAGGATGTCGACCTTGACCACGTCGGACGCACGGTATTCCTTGAACTCGTAGTCCATCGAGGCGTAACCACGGCTGACCGACTTGAGCTTGTCGAAAAAGTCCAGCACGATCTCGCCCAACGGCATCTCATACGTCAGCATGACCTGACGGCCGTGGTAGGCCATGTTGATCTGCACGCCGCGCTTCTGGTTGGCCAGTGTCATCACCGGGCCCACATAGTCCTGCGGCATGTACAGGTGCACCGTGACGATGGGTTCGCGAATTTCCTGCATCTTGCCCTGGTCGGGCATCTTGGAGGGGTTTTCGACCATGATGACTTCGCCATCGCCCTTGACCACCTGGTAAACCACGCTGGGCGCGGTGGTGATCAGGTCCTGGTCGAACTCGCGCTCCAGACGCTCCTGAACGATCTCCATGTGCAGCAGACCCAGGAAGCCGCAACGGAAACCGAAACCCAGGGCTTGCGACACTTCGGGTTCGTATTGCAGCGAAGCATCGTTGAGCTTGAGCTTCTCCAGCGCGTCGCGCAGGGCGTCGTACTGGTTCGCTTCGGTCGGGTACAGACCGGCAAACACCTGCGGCTGGATTTCCTTGAAGCCTGGCAGCGCTTCGGTGGCAGGCCCGGCGTTGTTGGGCAGCTTCTTTTCGAGCGTGACGGTGTCGCCCACCTTGGCGGCCTGCAACTCCTTGATGCCCGCAATGATGTAGCCCACCTCACCGGCCTTGAGGCACTCGCGCGGCTGGTTGGCCGGGGTGAACACGCCAAGGCTGCCGGCTTCATAAGAAGCGTTGGTGGCCATCATCTTGATGCGCTCGCCTTTGTGCAGCTGACCGTCCACCACGCGCACCAGCATGACGACGCCCACATACGGATCGAACCAGCTGTCGATGATCATGGCGCGCAGCGGGCCATCCGGGTTGCCTTTGGGCGACGGCACCTTGGCCACAATGGCTTCGAGAATTTCGTCGATGCCCATGCCGGTTTTGGCCGAGCAGGGAATCGCATCCGTCGCATCGATGCCGATCACATCTTCGACCTCGGCGCGCGCGTTGTCCGGATCGGCATTGGGCAGATCCATCTTGTTGAGCACGGGCACCACCTCCACCCCCAGATCGAGAGCGGTATAGCAGTTGGCCACCGTCTGCGCTTCCACGCCCTGGCTGGCGTCCACCACCAGCAGCGCGCCTTCACAGGCCGACAGCGATCGGCTCACTTCATAAGAGAAGTCCACATGCCCGGGTGTGTCGATCAGGTTGAGGTTGTAGATCTGGCCATCCTTGGCCTTGTATTGCAGCGCAGCAGTCTGCGCCTTGATGGTGATGCCGCGCTCTTTCTCGATGTCCATCGAGTCGAGCACCTGGGCTTCCATCTCGCGTTCGGCCAAACCACCGCAGCGCTGGATCAGGCGATCCGCAAGCGTCGATTTGCCATGATCGATGTGCGCAATGATCGAGAAATTTCGGATGTGATTCATCAAGGACGACTTGCAAGTGCTCGTGGATGCAGGACCCACACAAGAAAAAAGGGCGCGTCGGATGGTGACGCGCCCTGAACCAACAATCTATGGCAACTGCGATAGTTGGGACTTCATTGTAGGCAAATTGCCCTGCTCGAACAGCCCCATCAGCGCGCGTTTCAGGTCGTTGCGGCTCCGCAACAGCATTCTTGTCCACAGGTTATTCACATTTTGGAAGTGCAACTTCTGAACAACTTGTGAGCTTGCTGTGGATCACTGGTGGACTGTTTCTGAACATCCCACATCGTGAATCCAGACCTGCCTTCGATGCCATCAATCATCGGTCAAGGTGCCAGATTTTAACGAAATGCGCATGCAAAAGAGAAAAAAGTAAGCGTGCACTAGCTTTCAAAAAACCTGGAAACTACCCAAAAAAAATTTTCACCCTGTTGCAAATCCCATTGCGGGCAGCCGCAATGCCCCTCAGAACCACTGGGGGTATTGACAGACGCCGATCAACGTCCCGGACGAACCAGCACGTACTGCGCCACATCGCCCCGGCGGATCAGCAAGCTGACTGGCCGATTCTTGTCCACGCGCGCCATGATGGCCTCGAAATCACGCACACCGAGCACCTCGGTGTTGGCAATCGCCAGGATCACATCGCCTTCGCGCAGACCGGCGCGCGCAGCGGGCTCACCCGCAGACTCGATGCGCACACCACCGCGCACACGCAGCTCCCGCTTTTGGGCGTCACTCAGGTCAGCGACCACCAGACCCAAAGGCGCAGCAGCAGAACCTTTGCGTTCTTCCTGCCCCTTCTGGGCCACGGCTTTTTCGGCTGGCACTTCGGCCACGGTGAGGTTCAGGTCTTTGCTGGCGCCGCGGCGGAACACCGTCACGCTGACTCGGCTACCCGGCTTGGTGTTGCCCACCAGGCGCGGCAGGTCCGAAGCCTTGTCGATGGACTTGCCATCGAACTTGGTGATGATGTCGCCAGCCTCGATGCCCGCTTTTTCGGCAGGCGAGCCCTCCTCTACCCCACGGATCAGCGCACCCTGCGGCTTACCCAGACCGATGGACTCGGCCACTTCTTTGGTCACCTGATCGATCTGCACACCGATGCGGCCGCGCGTGACGCGACCGTTCGCACGCAACTGGTCGCTCACGCGGATGGCCTCGTCCATTGGAATGGAAAACGAGATGCCCATGAAACCGCCCGAGCGCGAATAGATCTGGCTGTTGATGCCCACCACCTCGCCACGCATGTTGATGAGTGGCCCACCCGAGTTGCCAGGGTTGATGGCCACATCGGTCTGGATGAAAGGCAGGTAGTCGCCAGTATCGCGTTGCTTGGCACTGACGATGCCGGCGGTCACGGTGTTTTCCAAGCCGAAGGGGGAGCCAATCGCCATGACCCACTCACCCACCTTGAGGCGGCTGACATCGCCCACCTTGACGGCTGGCAGACCCGTCGCGCTAATCTTGACCACGGCCACATCGGTGCGTTTGTCGGCGCCCACGATCTTGGCCTTGAATTCGCGCTTGTCGGTCAGCGTGACCACCACTTCATCGGCGCCGTCGACCACATGCGCGTTGGTCATGATGTAGCCATCGGCCGTCAGGATGAACCCGGAGCCTACGCCGCGTGGCTGGGCCTCCTCGGGCTGAGGGCGGTTCTGACGTGGCGCCTGCCGCGGCAGATTGGGCATGGGTACGCCAAAGAAACGGCGGAACAATTCCTGCATTTCTTCATCTGGACCACCGTTGGCGGATTCGGATGGGCGTACTTTCTCAAGCGTGCGGATGTTCACCACAGACGGCCCCACCTGCTCCACCAGTTCGGTGAAATCCGGCAGGCCACGCACCACGGCAGCCGATGGCTGTAACGCCTGCTGTGCATGGACATGCGTGCCTTGCAGCAACACGACTGCGCTGGCACCCGTCAGCACCAATGCAACAACCGCTGCGCTCTTCTTCCAGATGTGTTGAACCACGGAAAACTCCTTCATGGGTACAGGCTGAACGCCCGAAAGATAAGGCCAAAAAGCATCAACTCAAGACGGACGCCATTGTCGTCAAGTTACAAAGTGTCGCGACCATAAACTGCACAGCGCAAAGCATGCCACTGCCGGGTCTGTTTGGCCTGCAGCCAGAGGTATTGCATCCGCACGCCGGACGACTCCGGGCAACGCACACGCAACAACATGGCACGCCCGGCGTCCCAGTTCAGGGTCACGCTGACTTGCTGGTGGATGCCATCTTGCGGCGTGTACCACCAGCCCTCGCCATCCCATGCCAACTCGCCGGGCGGCAGACGTTCATGCCGCCATGCCCACCACGACAGGGCTGCAGAACTCAACCAGACCAGCCCCAGCAGAGTCGTCTGCCCGGCTGCCATGTTTTGCAAACCTGCAAGCGCAAGGGACGTCACGGCTGTCAGCACGGCCAGCACCAGTGCAATGCGCCCGCCCCAAACAAAACGCCCCACCGGGACAAGCACGGGTGGGGCGCTGTGCATGGAGCAGCTCCGGTGTCAGGCGCGTTTGAACACGAGGGTACCGTTGGTGCCCCCAAAACCGAAGTTGTTCTTCACGGCCACATCGATCTTGAGGTCACGCGCGGTGTTGGCGCAGTAATCCAGATCACACTCGGGGTCTTGATTGACCAAGTTGATGGTCGGAGGCACTTTCTGGTGGTGCAGCGCGAGCACGGTGAACACGCTCTCGATGCCACCAGCGCCACCCAGCAGGTGACCGGTCATGGACTTGGTCGAGCTGACCACCATGTTTTTGGCATGGTCGCCCAGTGCCGCCTTGATGGCATTGGTTTCGTTCACGTCGCCCAGCGGCGTGGACGTGCCGTGCGCGTTAAGGTAGTCGACCTGATCGGCATTGATGCCAGCGTTGCGCAAGGCGTTCAACATGGCGCGGCGCGGGCCATCCATGTTGGGGGCGGTCATGTGGCCGGCATCGGCACTCATGCCGTAGCCTGCGAGCTCAGCGTAAATTTTGGCGCCACGGGCCTTGGCGTGTTCGTACTCTTCGAGCACCAGCACGCCAGCGCCTTCGCCCAGCACGAAACCGTCGCGGTCCTTGTCCCAGGGACGGGAAGCGGCGGTCGGGTCATCGTTGCGGGTGGACAGGGCGCGCATGGCGGCAAAACCGCCCACGCCCAACGGCGACACGGTCGCTTCGGAACCACCGGCGATCATGACGTCGGCGTCACCGTATTCGATCAGACGCCCGGCTTCGCCAATGCTGTGCAGACCGGTCGTGCAGGCCGTGACCACGGCCAAGTTCGGGCCCTTGAAGCCGGAACGCATGGACACATGGCCCGAGATCATGTTGATGATCGAGGCCGGCACGAAGAACGGAGAAATGCGGCGCGCGCCGCGGTTGGTGTATTCGGTGTGGGTCTCTTCGATCATCGGCAGACCGCCGATGCCCGAACCGATGACCACACCAATCCGGGTCGCTTCTTCTTCACCCAGGGCCTCGCCCGTGGCCAGGCCAGCGTCAGCCACGGCCTGCGCGGCGGCGGCAATGCCGTAATGGATGAAGGAGTCCATCGTGCGCGCTTCTTTGGCGCTGATGTACGACTCCAGATCAAAGTTCTTGACCTCGCCTGCGATCTTGCACGCCATGGCAGAGGCATCAAACTTGGTGATCAGACCGATGCCGGACTGACCGGCAAGCAGGTTGGACCAGGCATCCGCCACCGTGTTGCCCACGGGGCTGATGCATCCCAAACCCGTGACAACAACGCGGCGCCGGGTCATCGTCGATCAGGCCTTCTTGCTGTTGGCGTAGTCGATCGCAGCTTGCACCGTGGTGATCTTTTCTGCGTCTTCGTCAGGAATCTCGATGCCGAACTCGTCTTCGAGTGCCATCACCAGTTCCACCGTGTCCAGGGAGTCGGCACCCAGATCAGCCACGAAGGCTTTTTCGTTGGTGACTTGGGACTCTTCCACGCCGAGTTGTTCGGCAATGATTTTCTTGACACGTGCTTCGATATCGCTCATGGGTTCCCTCTGAGGGTTGTGAAAAAACGTAATTTTACCTGCTTGTCCGGCGGCGTCGCTCAGGCCCGGTCAGGCCATGAACATGCCGCCGTTGACATGCAGTTCCTGTCCGGTGACGTAGCCCGCCTTCGCACTGGCCAGATAAGCCACTGCATGCGCAATGTCGTCGGGCTTGCCCAAATGGCCCAGCGGAATCTGGCCCAGCAGGGCTTTTTGCTGTTCTTCGGGCAGGGCGGCGGTCATGTCGGTCTCGATGAAGCCAGGCGCCACGCAGTTGACGGTGATGCCACGGCTGCCCAGTTCGCGCGCCAGAGCGCGGGTCATGCCGGCCACACCGGCCTTGGCAGCGGCGTAGTTGGCCTGCCCGGGGTTGCCAGAAGCGCCCACCACGCTGGTGATGCTGATGATGCGGCCATAACGCTGCTTCATCATCGGACGGATCACGGCGCGGCTCATACGAAACACCGCCTTGAGGTTGGTGTCAGCCACGGCATCCCAGTCTTCATCCTTCATGCGCATGGCCAGCGTGTCGCGGGTGATACCAGCGTTGTTGACCAGCACCTGCAGACCACCGTGCTCCTTGACAATGCTGTCGATCAGGGCTTCGGCAGCGGCTGCATCGTTCACATTCAGGTTGGCGCCACGGCAGCCCGGAAAAGCCGACAGGGCCTGGCTGATTTTGGCCGCGCCGTCGTCGGATGTGGCCGTACCGATCACGGTGAAACCTTCACGTGCCAGCTGCTGGGCAATCGAGGCGCCAATGCCACGCGAGGCACCGGTCACCAGTGCAACTTGCTTGTCACTCATCCCAAAATTCCTTTCACTTCGGCCAGCGTGGCCGGATCGTACAGAGCCACGCCGGTCAATTCAGCGTCAATGCGCCTGGTCATGCCGGCGAGCACCTTGCCAGGACCGCATTCAACAAGGGTGCTGATACCGCGGGCCTTGATGGCCTGCACACATTCGACCCAGCGCACCGGCCCAAAGGCCTGGCGGTAAAGGGCGTTACGGATGCGCTCGGCGTCGGTTTCGACGGCCACATCGATGTTATTGACCACCGGGATCTGCGGTGCGGCCAGCTCCAGCGTGGCGAGTTTCTCGCGCAGCTTTTCGGCAGCGGGCTTCATCAGGCTGGAATGGAACGGGGCCGACACCGGCAGAGGCAGCGCGCGCTTGGCGCCCATGCCCTTGAGCACTTCGCAGGCCTTGTCCACGCCCGCCTTGGTGCCTGCGATCACGGTTTGCGCCGCGTCGTTGAAGTTCACGGCCTCGACCACCTCGGCACTGCCTGCGCCAAAGCTGGCCTGGGCTTGCTGGCAACCCTCCATGACCTTGTCCGAAGCCAAGCCCAGGATGGCCGCCATGGCGCCCACCCCCACCGGCACGGCTTCCTGCATGGCAGCGGCGCGCAGGCGCACCAGCGGCGCTGCCTGTTGCAGCGTCAGCACGCCCGAAGCGACCAGCGCGCTGTATTCGCCCAGCGAATGGCCCGCCACCACAGCAGGCCTGGCACCGCCCTCAAACAGCCAGGCGCGGTAGGCCGCCACGCCAGCCACCAGCATCACCGGCTGGGTGTTGGTAGTCAGCGCCAACGCTTCCTTGGGGCCTTCCTTGATCAGCTGGGCCACGTTTTCGCCCAGAGCATCTGAGGCTTCCTTGAGCGTTTCGAGCACAGCGGGGTGGTCGCCCCAGGCGTCCAGCATGCCCACCGATTGCGAGCCCTGACCGGGAAATACAAAAGCAAATGTCGTCATGTCGTTCTGACTGGAAACAGGAAATCAGTATTTGACGAGGACCGAGCCCCAGGTGAAGCCGCCGCCCACACCTTCGAGCATGAGGTGCTGGCCGCGCTGGACACGGCCGTCTCGCACTGCGGCGTCCAGCGCCAGCGGGATCGAGGCCGCCGATGTGTTGCCGTGCTGGTCCACCGTGACCACCACTTTTTCGGTGGGCATCTTCAGTTTTTTGGCCGTGCTCTGCATGATGCGGATATTGGCCTGGTGCGGGATCAGCCAGTCGATGTCGCCATCCTGCAGACCGGCCTTGGCCAGGCTGGCGCGCGCGGTTTCCTCGAGCACACCCACGGCCAGCTTGAAAACGGCCTGACCATCCATCTTGAGCACCGGATCGCCCAGCACACTGCCACCCGACACATGGCCGGGCACACACAGGATGTCGCGGTGCTTGCCATCGGCGTGGATGTCGGTGGCCAGAATGCCGGGCTCATCAGAAGCCCCAATCACCACGGCGCCCGCGCCATCACCGAACAGCACACAGGTCGTGCGGTCCTTGAAGTCGAGGATGCGGCTGAAGACTTCGGCGCCGATCACCAGGGCTTTGCTGGCTGAACCGGAACGGATCATCGAATCCGCCACCGTCAGCGCATAAATGAAGCCGCTGCACACCGCCTGCACGTCGAACGCCGGGCAGCCGGCCGTGCCCAGCTTGTGCTGCACCATGGTGGCCGTGGACGGGAACACCATGTCGGGGGTAGATGTGGCAACGATGATCAGGTCCAGATCATCGGCATGGATGCCGGCGGCATCGATGGCACGGCGGGCAGCCTCGACAGCCAGATCGCTGCAGGCCACCTCGGGCGCGGCAAAGTGGCGTGCACGGATGCCTGTGCGCTCCACAATCCATTCATCGGAGGTTTCAACGCCGCGCGTGGCCAGTTCGGCCGCGAGGTCGGCGTTGGTCAGGCGCTTGGGCGGCAGGTAACTGCCCGTGCCCAGGATGCGAGAATAAATGCTCATGTCGGGGTGGCCGCTACAGCTTCCGGCGTCTGCGACTGTCCTGCAAGCAGGGGAGCCGCATGGGCAATTCGGGTACGGACGCGGTCCAGCAATTGGTTTCGGGCTGCATCATAAGCCCGGATCAGGGCATGCTCAAAAGCGATTTCGTCGGCTGAGCCATGGCTCTTGAACACCAGACCACGCAGTCCCAGCAGGGCCGCGCCGTTGTAACGCCGATGATCCACCTTCTTCTTGAAAGAAGATAAGACCGGAAGAGCCAAAATCGCCACCATTTTCGTGAAGATATTGCGCGAAAACGATTCTTTCAGGAAACCACCCACCATCGTGGCCAGGCCTTCACTGGCCTTCAGGGCCACATTGCCGACAAAGCCATCACAGACCACAATGTCGGTCGTGCCCTTGAAAATGTCATTGCCTTCGACATTTCCAAAGAAGTTCAGATCGCCAGAATTACCCGCAGATCGCAGCAATTCACCCGCTTTTTTGATGACTTCGCTGCCCTTGATGACTTCTTCGCCAATATTGAGCAGACCCACAGAGGGCTGATCCTTGTCCTGCAGGGCCGACACCAAAGCAGAGCCCATCACAGCAAACTGCAGCAAATGCTCGGCCGTGCAATCGACATTGGCCCCCAGATCCAGCACCGTGGTGCCGCCACCTGCCGCATTGGGCATCTGGGTAGCGATGGCGGGACGGTCGATGCCGTCCAGCGTCTTGAGCAGGTAGCGGGCCACCGCCATCAAGGCGCCCGTGTTTCCAGCCGAGACTGCGGCCTGCGCCTGCCCCGTCTTGACCTGCTCGATCGCCACGCGCATTGAAGAATCTTTCTTTTTGCGCAGTGCCACCTCCACCGGATCGTCCATCTCCACCACCTCGGTGGCCTCCACGATGCGAGCCCGCGGATCAGACCAAGCCTTCAGCGCCTCGGCGCGCCCCACCAGCAGCAAATGTGCATCCGGATGGTTTTGCAGAAAGCGGCGGCAGGCCGCCAGGGTGACACGGGAACCGTGGTCGCCGCCCATGCAGTCCACAGACAAGGTGATGGGAGTGGGATGGGTCATGTCAGAGCAGACAAAAGCGCAGGTCCGAAAAAACAAAAGCCCGATGCTACCGGATGCAGTAGCTTCGGGCCTTCAGGCCTTGAAGGGCTTGGAATGGGCCGATCAGACCTCGTTTTTGGTCTTCAGAACCTTGCGACCACGGTAAAAACCGTTGGGGCTGATGTGGTGGCGCAGGTGGGTTTCACCGGTGGTGGGTTCCACGGCAATGCCCGGCACGGTCAGGGCATTGTGCGAACGGTGCATGCCGCGCTTGGAAGGCGACTTTTTGTTTTGCTGAACAGCCATGATGGCTCCTTGATTGCTGACGCCGCGCTGTTAAAAGGCAGGCGCAGCTTCTGGTTGAACGAATGCCGCAGCGGTAAGGGTTATTCCGCGCGAAGCCTGCCATTATAGACCAAGCGAGCGAGCGGGTCCAGAAAATCGGTCAAACGCCTTTTTTGAGGGCCGCCAGCGCGGCAAAAGGGTTGGGGCGTTCACCCACCGCCTCGACCGCTTCTTCGCCCACCGAGCTGGGCAGATTTTCCGGACAGGCCTCGTGGCGCGGCACCAGAGGCAGGGCCAGAATCAACTCATCCTCGATCAGGGACAGCGCATCGAAGTCGCGGCTGATGACCAGCACGTCTTCTTCGGACTCATCATCCATCGCCTCGGCCGTGGCCTCGTCCGCCACGAACACGAATGCGCGCTCGGCCTTCACCGTCTCCACCACCGGCGTCAGACAGCGCTGGCACTGCATGGCCAAACCGACTTCGGCTGTCAATGTCATGCCAATGCGGGCGGCTCCACCGGTCACCGGCGTCATCTGCCCAAGCAGATGCCAGCGCACCAGGTGCTCCTGTGTTGGCGTGCCCGGCATTTGCTCGTCCAGCAAACGGGGCCACTGCGCCAGCGGCGACTGCCCCTGCAGTTCGGCACCCGCCTGCGCGAAAGCCTTGATGTCGAGGCGTCGGGGATCGAAGGTTTTGTCCATGCTTCGAGTGTAAGAGAATCACCTCCCATGACCCCGAATGCCCCTTCCCTGCCCCGCACCGTCGTGCTGGGCTCGACCTCCCGCTACCGCCGTGAGCTGCTGTCACGCCTGAACCTGCCCTTTGAAGTGGCCGCCCCCGATGTGGACGAAACCCCGCAGGCTGGCGAGCCCCCACGCGAACTGGCCATGCGGCTGGCACTGGCCAAGGCCCGCGCCGTGGCTGATCGCCACCCTGAGGCGGTGGTGATCGGCTCGGATCAGGTGGCCGATCTGGATGGCCTGCCTTTGGGCAAACCTGGCGAACACGCCCGCGCCGTGCAGCAACTGCGCCAGATGCGCGGGCAGACGGTGGTGTTCCAGACCGCGCTGGCCGTGGTGTGTCTGGCCACCGGCTTTGAACAGGTGGATCTGGCCCCTGTGCGCGTGAGATTCCGCAATCTGACGGATGAAGAAATCGAAAACTACCTGCAGGCCGAAAAACCCTACGACTGCGCCGGCAGCGCCAAAAGCGAAGGCCTGGGCATCGCCTTGCTCGAATCCATCGAGAACGATGACCCCACCGCACTGGTGGGCCTGCCCCTGATCCGCACTGCCCGCATGCTGCGCGCCGCCGGAGTGCAGTTGCTGTGAACAATCCTCAAGGCCGCCTGCTGCTGGTTCCAACCCCGCTGGATTTCGGCTGCGCCACGCTCACCCCCATTGCGGATGTACTGCCGGCAGCCACGCTGCTGGCCGCAGCGCAAACCACGCACTGGATCACCGAAAACGCCAAATCCACCCGAGCCTTCCTCAAACGCGTGGGTGAACACCAGCCGCTGGCCCTGCCGCTGCAGCAGCAAACCATCACCGAGCTGCCGCGCGAAGTGCACAAAAAAGGCGACCACAAAACCGGGCAGCAAGGGGGCTTTGACGCCAAACCGCTGCTCAAAGCCGCGCTCGAAGGCCACGATGTGGGCCTGGTCAGCGAAGCCGGCATGCCCGCCGTGGCCGACCCCGGCAGCTCGGTGGTGCGTGCCGCGCACGATCTGGGCTTGCAGGTGGTGCCCTTGGTGGGCCCCGTGTCGCTGCTGCTGACACTCGCCGCCAGCGGACTGAACGGCCAGAACTTCGCGTTCGTCGGCTACTTGCCGCAGGACGCCGGCGAACGCGCCTCGCGCCTCAGACAGCTCGAAAGTCTGGCCCTCAAGACCGGCCAGACACAGATGTGGATCGAAACGCCCTACCGCAACCCGGCCATGATGAGCGCCCTGTTGCAGACGCTGCAACCGGGCACCCGACTGGCCATTGCCAGCGGCCTCACACTGGCCAGCGCCAGCATCCAGAGCCGCAGCGTGGCAGGCTGGAAAAAATCACCCACCAGACCCGATGCGCAAACACCGGCGGTGTTTGCGATCGGCGCCTGAGGCGTTCAGCGCAGGGCGCTGCTGGCGCGCAGCGCCTTGACCGAGGCCTCACCCATGGCCGCACCAAAACGCTTGGCCAGGCGCTCGGCCACGTTTTCGTGGCGGGTGTAATCGATCACCTCGGACGCCTTGACCACGTCGCGGGCCACACTGTCCAGACTGCCCAGCGCGTCGGCCAGCCCCATGTCGACGGCCTGCTGGCCGGTCCAGAAGAGGCCGGAGAACATCTCAGGCGTTTCCTTCAGGCGTTCACCACGCCCGGCCTTGACCACACCAATGAACTGCTGGTGAATCTGGTTGAGCATGGCCTGCGCATGCTTGCGCTGCGCCTCGGTCTGCGGGCTGAAGGGGTCCAGAAAGCCTTTGTTCTCGCCGGCCGTCATCAGACGTCGCTCAATCCCCAGTTTGTCCATCAGGCCCGTGAAGCCGAAGCCGTCCATCAACACGCCGATGCTGCCAACGATGCTGGCCTTGTCCACATAGACCTGGTCAGCGGCGGCAGCGATGTAATAAGCCGCCGAAGCGCAGGACTCTTCCACCACCGCATAAACCGGCTTGTCGTAGAGTTTTTTCAGGCGGTGGATTTCGTCGTTGATGAGGCCTGCCTGCACCGGGCTACCACCCGGCGAGTTGATCAGCAACACCAACGCACGCGAGCCGCTGTCTTCGAGCGCCGAGCGCATGGCGGCCATGATGTTTTCGGCACTGGCGTCGCCTTCGGAAGCGATTTCACCCTTGATGGCCACCATGGCGGTGTGTGGCGTGCTGGGGTTGGCCGTGGGTGCGTTGTAGGACCACCCCATCCAGAACACCAGCACTGCGAACAGCAGCCAGGCCAGACGCAGGCCGTTTTTCCAGCGGCGCGCCGTTTGCTGCTCGCGCAGGCTGGCAAAGGCCAGTTGCTCCAGGGTCTCGCGCTCCCAGCCCGATTTGGCAGGTTCAGCTGGCGCAGAAAAGATGTCTTGCGGGTCAGACATGTCAGAACTCAAAGGGTTTCATGTTCCAGGCAGTATGCCAGTGCACCACTCCATCGCGCTCTGAAAGGTCAATCTTGATGAGCCCGCCGCGGCAAGGACCGCCCACGCAAGCGCCGGTGTCGGGCACGTAGGTGGCGCCATGGGTGGCGCACATCAGCCAGCGGCCGCTCTCGTCAAAGAACCGGTCGGGCTGGTAGTCCATTTCCATGGCCACATGGGTGCAACGGTTCAGGTATGCCTGCACTTGCCCGTCGTGGCGCACTGCAAAAGCCCGGCAGGTCTGGCCGGCATAGACCACATCAAACGGCACTGCGCGGCCACCGTTGACCAGATCGGCACTGTTGCACAAGGGGATGAGGCTGTCCACGGTGGCTCCCGATCAGGCGTTGTGCAGCAACCAGTCGTGCAGTTCGCGCACAGAGTGCGCGATGTGGCGCGGCTGCAAGGCATGAAACACATCGGGCTCGTGCGCACCGTAGCTCACGCCCACACTGGCGCAGCCGGCGTTCACCGCCATCTGCAGGTCGTGCGTGGTGTCGCCGATCATCAGGGTACGCTCGGGTTCGGTGCCAAATTCGCGCATCAGCTCGTGCAGCATGCGTGGGTGCGGTTTGCCCGCGGTTTCGTCGGCCGTGCGTGAGCCGTCGAACACATCGCGCAGTTCCACCGCGTGCAGGGCCTCGTTCAGGCCCGCGCGGCTCTTGCCGGTGGCCACCGTGAGCCAATGGTGGCGCGATTTCAGTTCGGCCAGCATCTCCAGCACGCCATCAAACAGGCTGATGTCGTGCTGGTGCGCCAGGTAGTGGTGTTTGTAGCGCTCGCCCAGCAAGGGGTATTTGTCCTTGGGCACGTCGGGGGCGGCATGTGCCAGCGCCGGCATGAGTGCCATGCCGATCACATACGACGCCTGCTCGCGCGTGGGGACTTGCCCGCCCACATCTGCCACCGCCATCTGGATGCAGCGGGTGATGATGGCCGTGGAGTCGAACAGGGTGCCATCCCAGTCGAAGGCAATCAGGTCAAACTGGCGGGGACGGAAGCTGGACATGTGAAACGTGTTGCTGAAGTTCGGGAGGCAGATCGGCCTGCAGCGCCACGCGCTCGCCCGAGGCCGGGTGGTTGAACTGTAAACGCCAGGCGTGCAGGAACATGCGTTTGAGGCCCTGCTTTTGCAAGGCCTTGTTCCATTCAAAGTCACCGTATTTGTCGTCGCCCGCGATCGGGTGGCCGTTGCTGGCCAGATGCACCCGGATCTGGTGGGTGCGCCCGGTCTTGATGGTCACCTCCAGCAGCGTGCAGCCCTGCAGCCGCTGCGCCACCTTGACCAGGGTGATGGAGCGCATGCCGTCCGGATCGTCTGGCGTGGTCACCTTGACGCGGCGCTCACCGTCGGGCAACAAATACTTGTGCAGCGGCTGGTCGATCACCTTCAGGCGCGTCGGCCATTCGCCCTGCACCAGGGCCAAATAAGTCTTGCCGGTTTCGCGCTCGCGGAACTGGTCCTGCAGGTGTTTCAGGGCGCTGCGCTTTTTAGCCACCAGCAAGATCCCGCTGGTTTCCCGGTCGAGCCGATGCACCAGCTCCAGCAACCTGGCCTGTGGCCGGGCCTGGCGCAACTGCTCGATCACGCCGAAACTCACGCCCGAGCCGCCATGCACCGCCACCCCAGCCGGCTTGTCGATGGCCAGCAGGTGCTCGTCTTCCAGCAAGGGGGGAAATTCCCGCGCCGGGGCCGGGCGGGCGGCTTTTTCGGCCACTTTGTCGGAAATGCGGACCGGCGGCAAACGCACCTCGTCGCCGGCCTCTACCCGGCTGTCGGCGCTGGCACGCCCCTTGTTGATGCGCACCTCGCCGCTGCGGATGATGCGGTACACATGGGTTTTGGGCACCCCCTTGAGGTGCCGCATGAGGAAATTGTCCAGCCGCTGCCCGGCCGACTCCTCGTCCACCACCAGCCATTTCACGGCCGGTGCTGAAACAGCCGGCTTGGCCCCTATAATGTCTTTCACTGGCTTTTGGCTGTAAGTGGTTGATTTGAATGGAAATGAATTCCTGAGAGCAGGAGTTTAGTCCAGCATCACACCGGCCTCGCCAGAAGGTCGATGCCACCAGCGGCATGGCTTGCAGACTGAAGGTCACGAACCGACAGTGGCAAGACACCCGCAGGATGGGCCGACGCCCTGAAACACTGAATACGGAATACCCCATCCGGACAGCCCTGCAATCGCAAATGGCTGCCCGGCGGATCAAAGCGAGATGGTCGTGTTGTTCGCAAACCTGCTGACCTGGCTGACGTGGCTCCTTGAGCCCACGCAGGCGGTCGTGTCGGCGTCTGGCGAACCTGTCCTGGACACTGCAGGGCACCTGCAGCAGTGGACACATCGGAACACCCCCCTGACCTCGCCCCATCCACGCGCCCTGAACCCGCTGCCCGAGCCTGCGCTCGGCTGATCGCGTTCGCACCGGCAATTCCCTTCGTTTCGAACGTCAGTCTCGGCACCGTTGGCTCATTGAGAGCTGGTTGTTAAACAGGTGATCCGGCCCCAACGCCACGCATGGCGGGGTGGGTATTGCTGACACATAAAGAAGGGATGCATCATGAAACGGATGCTGATCAACGCCACGCAGGCTGAAGAACGCCGCTTG
>JACCDG010176666.1_pt1 | contig 18239 bp, 23 predicted proteins | sample 7442471 | NCBI WGS metagenome assembly JACCDG01 (sample SAMN15323444, study PRJNA562643) | freshwater metagenome | isolation source: river surface water | place: USA:Blue River Watershed | collected 2017-08-17 | reverse complement strand
ACTCAAAAAGCTCTTTTGCGTAACTATCAAATGCACCCTTTCAAGCCATTGGTTTTGCACATTGACTTCCAGCGTGTAGACATCAATAAGAAGATTCACGTTAAGGTACCTTTGCACTTCGTGAATGCTGAAACTGCACCTGCTGTTAAATTAGGCGGCGCTTTGATCAGCCACATTGCAACTGAAATCGAAGTAGTTTGCTTACCTGCAGACTTGCCAGAATTCATTCAAGTTGATTTGGGCAGCATCGAAGTTGGTCATTCAATTCACGTTAAAGACGTTGCTTTGCCAAAAGGTCTTTCACTTGTGCCTCACCTTGAAGTTGAAAACCCAGTGGTTGCGAACGCTCGCGTTCCAACCGTTAAGGCAGAAACAACTGAAGCTCCAGTTGCCCCAGCAGCACCGGTTGCAACGACTGCTAAAGAACCAAAGGAAGAAAAGAAGTAATCTTTTCAACCTGATGAAAAACCCGCATTGCGCGGGTTTTTTTTCGCCCCAAAAATAGACTAAAGTAGCGGTATGTTCAAATTAATTGTTGGCCTTGGTAACCCTGGCACCAAACACGAAAAAGATCGGCACAATGCTGGCTTTTGGTTGTTAGATGAAATCGCACGCCTGCACCAAGGCAACTGGCAAGATGATCCGAAATTTTTTGGGCAAATCTCTAAAGTTAAATTGGGGTCTGAGGACACTTACCTTCTAAAGCCTTCAACCTTTATGAATCGAAGCGGGCAAGCAGTTGCTGCCTTGTGCCGCTTTCACAAAATCAATCCAGACTCGATGCTGGTCATTCACGATGAACTTGACTTGAAGCCTGGCGTTGCACGCCTGAAATGGGCGGGTGGCTTGGGTGGGCACAATGGTTTAAAAGACATCAGCGCACACATGAATACCAATGACTACTGGCGCCTAAGACTGGGCATTGGTCATCCACGAGACTCTGAAGAAGGTAAAAGAAATTTAGATGTGGCTGATTACGTTCTTAAAAAACCACGCCTTGAAGAACAAATTGATATTGAACGAGCGATGTCTTGTTTTTTAAAGGTGATGCCACTGATTGCAAAGAATGACATGAGCGCAGCAACCATGGAGCTGCACAGCAATACTTGATCAGCTGGTTTTACCAGTGAGATTTTTGTATTTTTGCATCAACTGATCTTTGCTCTCCACATGCTCTGGATGAAGTGGGATGCAGTCCACTGGACAAACTTGACGACATTGAGGCACATCGTAGTGACCAACACACTCCGTGCACTTATTATGGTCAATCTCATAGATTTCCAAACCCATGGTGATTGCATCATTCGGGCACTCAGGCTCACACACATCACAATTGATGCATTCGTCCGTAATCATCAGTGCCATTGATATACCCTAAATAATGTCATTAAATCTTTTTGGCCAGCCATTTTTCCACTGAAGGAAATACAAACTTGCTCACGTCACCGCCCAGAAGAGCGATTTCCCGAACAAATGTTCCAGAAATAAATTGGTACTGATCTGAAGGCGTCAAGAATAAGGTTTCAACATCAGGCAACAAATATCGATTCATGCCAGCCATTTGAAATTCATATTCAAAATCCGAAACCGCTCTCAAACCACGAACAATCACACGAGCATTGTTCTTTCTCACAAAATCTTTTAATAAGCCACTGAAGCCTTCAACGCGCACATTGGTGTAATGGCTTAAAACTTCACGAGAAATTTCAAGTCGCTCGTCAAGAGTAAAAATTGGTTTTTTATTCTTGCTATCAGCAACACCCACAACCACCTCATCAAAAATTGAAGAAGCGCGTCGAACCAAATCTTCGTGCCCTCTGGTAAAGGGATCAAATGTTCCTGGATATACAGCGATTGCCATGTTTCCCTCTCAAGCTTATACAACTTATATTGTTTTAGGTGCTATTAAAGTACCAATTGCCACCCCGGAACGTATGGTACGACGAATTTCCCAAAAATCGCCATATTCTGCAATTTCTTTCAATAATTTTTCTGGATCGATTTCTTTGGGGTGTTCGATATAAATAGCAGATCCACTATTTTTCTTGGTAATCCTGACCGCTTGCTTAAGAGCATCAATAAACAAGCCTGTCTCTGAAAATGGGGGGTCAATAAAGCAAATATCAATCGAATTATCTGGCTGCTTAGAAGCGCTTATGATGGCGTTGCCCTTGATGAACTCTGCGATACCTAAAGATCCATCTTTGCTTAAATTCAGATAATTCTCTTTTAATGCATCAAATGCCTGTTTGGAGGCATCAATCATGGTGACTTTTTGAGCGCCACGAGACAGCGCTTCAAAACCTAATGCACCTGTTCCCGCAAACATATCGAAACAAATCAAATCATCGACGCGCTGCCCTAAACAATTGAATAGGGTTTCTCTGGTTCTATCTGCTGTTGGCCTCAATCCTGGTGAGTCAATCACCTTGATGGATCTTCCTCTCCAAGCACCGCCAATGATTCTGACCTTGCCAGGCGTCATGGAGCCCCAACCACCACAGTCACCATCTGATTCACATCCAAATTCTTTTTGAATGCAGCAAGCACCTGCTCTTTAGTCACTTTGCGTAGTTGATTGGTCCACTGATCAAGAGTATCTAAAGGTAAATCATTCCAAGCAATGCTTGAGACGTTATCCAAAATTTTTCGATTGCTATCAATCCTCAAAGGAAAACCATTCACGAGATTATTTTTAGCAGCCTGAAGCTCTTCATCAGTTGGTCCATTTGCGATGAAATCACCAATGGTTTTTTTCATCACATCAACCGCTAATTCAGCTTGGGCTTTTTGAGTTTGCATGCCAGCGACATAGGGGCCAATCTGCTTTCCTGGCGCCACGTAGCTATAGACGCTATAAGCCAAACCTCTTTTTTCACGAACCTCTTTGACAAGACGCGAAACAAATCCACCACCACCCAAAATGTAATTGCCCACCAACATTGGGAAGTAATCTGGATCCTTCCTCGCAATAGCAGGCATTCCCATTGAGATATGAGCTTGTTGCGCCTCATGTGGAATCTTGATAACTAGGTTTGATGCCTTATTTTTATCAAATCTCACAACATCAGGAACTTGCTGCTGCTCTTTCATGTCTTGAGGTATAGATGACATCAATCGATCAAGCAGTTGATCTAATTCAGCGCGTCCAATATCACCCACAACGGTGATCTTGCTTCCTTTTGCGGCATACCTTGAAGCATAAAAACGCTTGAGGTCCTCAGATTTAATTGCCTGAATTGTTTTGATGGTTGGCGAATCAGCAAAAGGATGCTGGCCATAGATTTGACGATCAAATTCTTTTGATAACTTTGTCTCAGGCTTTAAGTCAGCCTCTTTAATTGCTGACACTGTGCGCTCTTGTTCTCTCTTGAGAATTTTAGAATCGAACACTGGGGCCTTCAGCACAGAACTTGCCAAATCAATCGCGGCGACTTTTTTCTTTTCATCACTCAAGGTACGCAAACGCATGCTGGCGCGCTCAGCACTGGCACTGAAACTCAAGCCAGCTCCAAGATCTGCCAAACGATCAGACACAGACGCCTCAGACATTAAGCGCCCATTGACCATGGAACCCTTATCGATCAGGCTTGCTGTCATAGCAGCCAATCCCAACTTCTCTTTAGGATCATTGACTGAACCAGCATACCAATCAATTTGTAAATCAATCATCGGTATGGTTCTGGCTTCAACCAAATAAACCAAGGCGCCACTGCTATGCACCCAATGATTGATAACTGCATTTGCATGAGCCAACGTTGTAGCAAAACTCAAAACAATGATTGCAAGTAATTTTTTCATCTTAGTGCCTCATTCCTAAAGGCATGGCTTGTGGCCGATCTTTCTTTTGACTGGCTTGTGGATCCAAAGTAGCCACAGTCAATGAATCATCGATGAAATATTTCTCAACCACTCGTTGAATATCTTTTGATTGAACTTTTTGCACGTTTAGCACCATGTCGTCTAAATATTTCCATGAAATACCGTTCATCTCGGCCATTGCAATTTCCATGGCCTGCGCAAAGATTGAGTCTCTCTTATAAATTTGAGAGGACACCAACTGAGATTTGACTCGATCCAATTCAGCATCACTCACACCCTTGACTTTAATATCCGCCAGTATTTTTCTGATATTTTCTTCGATGGCATTCAGGCTTTTTCCTTTAGCAGGACTTGCCGAAATTGAAAATAATTGCGGACCTCTTCCAGACATCCCGTATGAAGCATCGACACTATCAGCCAAGCGTTGATCTCTCACCATTTGTCGATTCAATCTTGAGTTTGCATGGCCATCCAAAATTGCAGATAGCACACTCAAAGCATAAGGATCCATGGCATTCAAATCAGTTGGTTCAATTTTTGGCACTTTCCATGCAAAAGTAATTTCTGGATTTTCTGCAGGAGCCTTCACGACAATTCTTCTGATTCCAATTTGAGGAATCTCAAGCTGAGGCTTTCTCTCCTTGATTTTTTTCGCCGGAATTGATCCATAGTATTTCTCTGCTAACGCTTTGACATCACCCGGCATCACATCGCCACTTACCACCAAGACAGCATTGTTTGGGGCATACCAATCTTGATACCACTCAAGAGCGTCCTCATAAGTCATATTTTTCAAATCATCCATCCAACCAATGATCGGGTGACGGTAAGAACTATTGGTAAATGCAGCCGCCATCAATTGCTCATAAACAATGGCTCTTGACTGATCATCTGTTCTCAAGCGTCGCTCTTCCATCACCACTTGGATTTCTTTTGCAAACTCTTCTTTATCAATTCGCAGGTTCTGCATGCGATCAGCTTCTAATGCCATCATGGCTGGCAGATGACTTTTTTCAATTTGCTGAAAATAGGCGGTGTAGTCCTTGCTCGTGAATGCATTGTCACGACCACCAACGGCTGCCACTTTTTTAGAAAACTCGCCCGGCTTTAAATGTTTGGTGCCCTTGAACATCATGTGCTCCAGCACATGAGCCACGCCTGTTTTGCCATTGACCTCGTCCATAGATCCTGCGCGATACCAAACCATGTGAGCAACGGTTGGCGCACGATGATCTTCTCGAACAATCACCCTCATTCCATTGGATAGCAAAAACTCGTGAGTGTTGAGAGCTTTCGGGGAAGCATTTTGTGCGTGCCCACCAAATGAAATAATGGCAGCACCAAAAAAAGTTAACGCTCTAACTGCAAGGGTTGTTAATATGTTCATAATTAATCAATTGTATCGGTCATGTTCGGATTACGTAAAACCTTATCAAACCTATTTAATCTTCAAAAAGTTGATGAACAATGGTACGAATCCCTAGAAGAAGCACTTCTATTGGGAGATGTCGGCATGAGCGCCACTCAAACCCTGATCAGTCAACTGCGCCGTGAAGCAAAAAATCAAAAAGCTGAATCTGCTGATGATCTAAAGATCATTCTAGCCATATTGGTAGAAAACCTCTTAAGCAAACTTGAAAGACCCCAAAATCCGCTGGATTTATTACCCGGCACTTCAGGGCAACCGATTGTTTGGTTAATCGTAGGGGTCAATGGGGCTGGCAAAACAACTAGCATTGGCAAGATTTGTCATCACTTTCAACAATCTGGGCACAAGGTCTTACTAGGCGCAGGGGATACGTTTAGAGCCGCAGCCAGAGAACAGCTCATTGCTTGGGGTGAACGTAATCAAGTAGCAGTCATTGCTCAAGAGAGCGGTGATGCTGCTGCAGTTGCCCACGATGCCGTTAAGGCTGGTCAATCCCGTCAGCAAGACATAGTCATCATTGACACTGCTGGCAGACTATCCACTCAAGCGCACTTGATGGATGAGCTCAAGAAAGTCAAACGAGTGATCGGTAAGGCACAGGAATCGGCCCCACACGAGACTATTTTGGTGATTGATGGCAACACAGGTCAAAATGGCATGGCTCAAGTGAAGGCCTTTCATGAGGCCCTCAATTTATCGGCCATCATTGTCACCAAGCTTGATGGAACCGCTAAAGGCGGTATTTTGTGTGCCATCGCTTCGGAGTTATCAGAAAACCCTCCAAGCGTTCTGGCCATTGGACTTGGCGAACAAATGTCTGATTTAAAGCCATTTAAGGCCTCAGAATTTGCTAAATCCTTGATTCCAAAATAATTTATTCCTATATAAATCATATGGTTATACATTAGTTAGCACTCTAATATCAGGAGTGCTAATATAGAGGTATGACAAATATGAATGCCATGATTCCAATGCAATTGAATGTCGGCAGTGTTGATGCCTACATTTCAAGCGTTAATCGTCTGCCGATGCTCAGCGCAGCAGACGAGATTCGCCTTGCTCGTGAATACAGGGATCATGAAAACCTAGACGCAGCCAAAACCTTGGTGATGTCACACCTTCGTTTGGTGGTGTCTATTGCTCGCCAATACCTTGGCTATGGCATCCCTCATGCGGACTTGATCCAAGAGGGCAATATTGGTCTTATGAAAGCAGTGAAGCGCTACGACCCTGAACAAGGCACTCGTTTAGTGACTTATTCGATTCATTGGATCAAAGCAGAAATTCATGAATACATTCTTCGCAACTGGAGAATGGTAAAAATTGCCACAACCAAAGCGCACCGCAAATTATTCTTTAACTTGCGCAGCAACAAACCGACTTTAAATGCTTTATCTCCGTCTGAAATTGATCATCTTGCGAAAGCATTGGATGTTCGCCAAGAAGATGTGCGAGAGATGGAGAAAAGATTGAGCGGTGGTGATGTGGCCATTGAGGCAGACTCATCAGATGATGAAGCTTATGCCCCTATTAACTGGTTATCAGACACCCGCTATGAGCCAACAGAAGTATTGGCTCGTGAAGAAACCCGTCAAATACAAGGCCCAGGTATTGAAAAGGCCTTGGCAAGTCTAGATGATCGCAGTCGCAAGATTGTGGCATCGCGCTGGCTAGATGTAACAGACGACGGCACAGGTGGAAGCACCTTGCATGACCTTGCTGCAGAATTCAATATTTCTGCAGAACGCGTGCGTCAAATTGAAGCAGCAGCATTGAAAAAAATGAAATTGGCCTTAACCGCCTAAATCATTTTTTACTCAACTGCTCCACTCAAAAATCAAAGTAACTTTTTCAAATCTTCCGCAATGGGCTTAGGTCCCTGCTGATGCTTCAAAAATAATCTTAGCTGACCCTTTGTGTCAAAAACATAACTACCCGCTGTGTGATCGATGGTGTAGCTTGTAGGGCTCTTACCTGGGACCTTGCTATAAAAGACTTTGAAGTCTTTGGTGATCTTCTCTAACTCTTCTGCTGATTGCGGTCTTAAGCCCAAAAAGCGCTTATCAAAAGATGGCACATACTGAGATAAAAGTTCTTGGGTATCACGCTCTGGATCAACCGTGACAAACATCACTTGTACACGACTAGCATCCTTACCTAACAACTCCATCACGCCTTGCATTTCAGTCATGGTTGTTGGGCAAACATCTGGGCACTGTGTGTAACCATAGAACATCACCACCAACTGACCTTTGAACTCTGATAACTCTCTTCTCTTGCCGTTATGGTCGGTCAAAGAAAAATCTTTGCCAAATGCCTTGCTGCCTGTGATGTCCACATTATTAAATTTGATGTTTTGATTGGAGCAGGCCATGACACCAAAGACAGTCAAGAGAGCCAGTAAAGCGCGCGCAAAAATGCGCTGATTAAGTATTTGAAATGTCATAGGTAGTGATCGATTAAAAGGGCTGCAAATAACAGTGAAAGATAAATGATCGAAAATCTGAACGTACGTTTAGCAAGATCGTCTGAGTATTTTCTAAATAGTGCAATCGCATAAGCCAAGAACATACCACCCAACACCAAAGCGGATGCTAAATAAAAATATCCACTCATCTTATAAATAAATGGCAGGATCGTGGCTGCAATCAGAACCAAGGTGTACAGCAAGATGTGTAGCAGCGTGAATCTTTCGCCATGCGTGACTGGCAACATGGGCAGACCAGATTGCTTGTAATCTTCACGACGGTACAAAGCCAGTGCCCAGAAATGCGGTGGCGTCCAAGTAAAAATGATCAAGACCAATAACCATGCTTCAGCAGGTAAATCATTGGCCACAGCAGCCCACCCCAAAGCTGGTGGCATAGCCCCAGACAATCCACCAATCACAATATTCTGTGGCGTTGCGGGCTTGAGCAACAAAGTGTAAATAATTGCATAGCCAACAAAAGTGATGAGCGTTGCCCACATGGTCAATGGATTAGCAAAATTCCACAGCAAGACCATGCCAGCCACACCGATCACCAATGCAAACACAATGATTTGTTTTTGACCAATCTCACCAGTGGCCGAAGGTCGCCAAGCAGTTCTTCGCATCTTGGCATCAAGCTTTTGCTCAACCAAACAATTCACAGCAAACGCCGCACCAGCCAATAACCAAATACCCACAGAACCACCGATCAATACAGACCAAGGGACCATTCCAGGGGTTGCTAAAAACATACCGATGATGGCGCAAAAAACAGCGAGCTGTGTCACCCTGGGCTTGGTCAAAGCCCAGTACTGTTGCCACTTTTTCATTGGCGCTAAATTAGCTTGAGTCATGAAGAAAGCCTTTCATGATCAATGTTAACAACTCTGATCATCACAAATACCATCGCCGCAGCACCTCCTGTATGCAACACAGCTGCAAGCAATGGCCAGTCCAAAATAATATTGCTCATACCAGTGATCACTTGCAAGAGACCTAGGCCAAATAATGAGGTTGCCCAAAACTTCATTGTAGATGTCGAATTAACTTTTGAAACAAGCCACAACTTAGAGGCCAAGTAAAAAACTGCCAGAACTGCAAAAATTGCACCCACCCGATGAGTCCAATGAATGGCTCTCAAGGCTTCAATGCTCAAGTGATCTCCGTCAGCAGCCTTACCAAGCTCACGCCAGAAGGTAAATCCTTCGGAGAAATTCATCTCTGGATACCAAGCACCATGACACAGTGGAAAATCATCACAAGCTAAAACTGCATAGTTGGTACTCACCCAGCCACCCAAGAAAATCTGCAGAATCAAAATAGCTAAAACAATCCAGGCAATTTTCTTAAATGGCACATCAGTTTTAACTGCTCTCAAATCCTCATGCGAATCCAAACGCGCACTCAAGCTTGATAAATAAGTCAGTGCAGCCAATAAGCTTAATCCCAGCATCAAATGAATCGTCACAATCACTGGTTGTAACTTGAGCGTCACAGTCCATGCACCAAACGCACCTTGAACACACACCAAGATCAAAATGCCGATTGATGTTCTGCTGATTTTTGCACCAATGGCCTGCTTCTTCATCCAGGACCAAACAACCATGATGATGATTAAAAATCCAACACCCATTGCAAAGTAACGATGCAGCATTTCTATCCATGCCTTACTCAAGGTCACTGGGCCTGTTGGCATCATGCTTTCAGCTTCACGGATCTGAGATAAAGCAGCGATTGGATTTGATACGCCATAACAACCAGGCCAATCAGGGCAACCCAACCCTGAATCGGTTAATCGTGTGAAGGCACCAAACAAAATCAAATCAAAGGTGAAAAATACAGTCAACAAAACCAAACGATGGAAACTAAATTGCTTGAATTTCCACCACATGATCAGCAACAAGACTGCGCCAATAGCGGCGCCGATTAACAACAACTGAATCCAGGCGATCAAGCTCATTATTGTGTGGCCTTACCGGTGGCATTCCACTTCAACAACTTTTCCAAATCCTTGGATGTCTTTTTAAAGTCAGGAACTTCTTTGTCAGTCGCAAATCGCATCATTCTGTCAGCACGTGGATCCAATAAGTGAATCGCTGATTTTTTTCCATCGAGCTCCAGCCATTTTTCAACTTCATTCTTTTTAGCTGAATCTTTTGGCATTCTCACAAAAGTAAATCCTGCCACCTCATGGTCGTAGGCCTTAGCAATCTCAGGATCAATATCACCCTGATCGGTCACCAACCAAACCAACTGCACCCTCTGACTTTCTCGACCCATCGCAATGCGTACCTGGCGCATCAAATAAAGTAAGTTGACGCACTGATCATTGCCAACTTTGCACTCAGCAGCTGGACGAGCGATCAACATGGTCCACTTACCTTGTAATGGTGCCTCAATTGAATCTATCGGTGCAGCTTGAACTGGATAAACAAGTTCTCCAATTTTTGTATTGCCGCCCGTTGGCTTGATCACATAAAAAGTGAAGTAAGAAACCAATACTGGAGCTGCGCACACCAAAAATAACAAGATCATCTGAATACGTCCGCGCTTGGTAGCCGCATCAATTCTTTGCCCTTCCGAAGCTGGAATCAGTGGATTTAAATCACTGTCTTTATTCATCAATTTTTTTCCTTAAGAGACCTGTTATTAACCAAAATAAGAGAGCTAAGACCGTTAAAGCAAACCACTGAAATGCATAACCCTGATGCTTTTCAACGCCGGTTGTCATTGACGGCCAATCTCTTTGCAATCCATCATTATTTGCTGTTGCGACTTCTCTCAAAACAAAGGGCAAATAATCGAAACCCACATACTTTGATTGCTTTTTAATATCAAGATTTTGCTGAATTTTTTGACTTTCTGCTGAGGAACCCTGAGTGCCCATACTCATGACGCGTGTAGGATATTCAAATGCCAATCCTTCTACTTGAACAGGGCCTGTTGGTGTCTGGATGCTTGGCAAAGCCTCTCGGTTCACGCCATCTCTTGGAGCCCAGCCGCGGTTAACCCACAATACTCTTTGAGTACCTTCGAGCTTTAACGGTGTCATCACTAAAAACCCTGTGGATATACCTGTCTTTGGATCCCTACCCTGAGGGTGAGGTCTATTCTCCAACCACACAGATTGATCTGCCAAATAAACACCTCTTGCGATCATCCTATGGTGCTTTACTTCACTCAATTGCCAATCTTTATCATTCGCCAACAATGGGCGTGACTCTTCTTTTTTAGCAATATCTGCTGCAAGCGTTAATTTTTGCTGCATTCGGTCCAATTGCCAAAATCCTAAAGACAACCCTACTGAGCAAACAATCATGGTTGCGGCTGTTGCAATCGGACGAGACAAAACTAATCTTCTAAACATAAAGCAATGATACGATGTACCCCTATGAACTGGATTATCCCTATAGCTTTCTTGTTAATTTTGGGCAGCCTAGGCTCAGCCTTGTTTTTTATGATGCGCGATAAAGGCAAAAGCTCAAAAACTGTTTACTCCCTGATGCTTCGCATTGGTCTATCGATTGTGCTCTTTGCTGGTATTTGGATTGCTCACACCTTGGGCTACATCCAAAGCACTGGCATCCGCGTTTCAGCTTAATTAATCAATCGCACTGAACTAAAACGACTGAACCAACATTCACCACTGTATTAAAAAACGCCGCATTTGCGGCGTTTTTTAATGATTCAATCGGTACCAGCCGATTGATCGGTGTTTACATCCAATAAATCACAACGTAAAGACCTAGCCAAACAACGTCCACAAAGTGCCAGTACCATGCAGCACCTTCAAAGGCGAAGTGATTCTCTGGTGTGAAATGACCCTTCGTGACACGAACCAAAACAACTGCCAACATAATGGCACCCATTGTGACGTGGAAGCCGTGGAAACCCGTCAACATGAAGAATGTTGAGCCATAGATACCTGAGCTCAACTTCAAGTTCAAGTCGCTGTATGCGTGGATGTACTCATAAACCTGGAAGCACATAAAAATCGCGCCAAGGGCAACAGTAGCTGCCAAACCTTGGATCACTTGCTTACGGTGACCTTCACGCATTGCGTGATGAGCCCAAGTAACTGTTACACCAGAGGACAACAACAAAATAGTGTTGATGGTTGGGATTGGCCATGGACCCATGGTCTTAAAGCTCTCAACCAAACCAGCTGGACCAGCATTTGGCCAAGTAGCTGCAAAATCTGGCCACAATAGTTTGTTATCAATATCACCTAACCAAGGCATGGCGATACTTCTTGCGTAGAAAAGAGCTGAGAAGAAAGCGCCGAAGAACATGATTTCTGAAAAGATGAACCATGCCATAGACCATCTATAAGAAACGTCTACGTTCACACTGTTCATGCCACTTTCAGCTTCGCCGATCGCCTCACCGAACCATACATACAAAGATGCAATGGTCCAAACGATACCTGCCAAACAAAGGAACATACCAAGTGTGCTGCCGTTAACCCACATCGATGCACCTGAACCAAAGCCAAGCAAACCAATGCTTGTAACGATTGGATGGCGTGTTGGAGCCGGGACATAGTAATACGGGGCTTTAGTAACACTGGAAGACATACTCTCTCTCCTAAAAAATCAATTCGATACAACTGCTTTGACAATGAACAACAATATTGTCATAAAAATAATTGCGCCTAAAACACCAGCAAGCACAATGTGAACAAAAGTCACAGACGCCATATCAGCATCCTGACCAGACCTCTTTCTTACTCCTAAAAACCCCCACATAACTGCTCTCATGGAGATTAAAAACATCATGATGGAACTTCTTTTTTGATTTTCCATCTTAAATCTTTGAAGGCTTACTGTTGTGCTCACCAGTAATCACTTTTTGACCAGCACCAACCTCAAAGAATGTGTACGATAAAGTAATATTTTTAATACCTTTTGGTAAAGCCGGATCAATGATGAACACCACTGGCATTTCTCTTGATTCATTTGGCTTCAAAGTTTGTTCGTCAAAACAAAAGCACTCCAACTTAGTGAAGTGCTCCGTGGCCTGCATCGGCGCATAGCTTGGAATAGCTTGTGCTGAAATATTTCTATTTTGAGTATTCACAACTTCATAGACAACCTGAATCATTTCTCCAGGATGTACTTGCATTGAGTTTTTTACTGAGCGGAATCTGAACGGGCCTTGAGTGTTTGAATCAAACTCAACCGTGATCAATCGTGACTCATCAACTTGGGTATTTTTGCTGGTTGCATGAACCGCGCGCGTACCGTAGTTATTTTTACTGGTCACGACATTGATACCAGTTACTTCACACAAAACTCTGTACATTGGAATCAAGGCATACCCAAACGCAAACATGGCCGCGCTGATGACAGCGAGCTTGACCAACATTTGACGATTGCATTGGGCTAAGTTAAATGCCATGATCAGCCAAAAATAACTTTCTTAGCAACAATTCCCACGAAGAAGGCGATTGCAACCGTTAACAACACAAGACCCAAGCGACGATTATTCGCGCTTGGATTTTGTGTTTTTTGTTCTGATGTTGTCATTTAAATTCCGTTAACACTAATTACTTAACTGTTGGCGGAGTTTCAAATGTGTGGAACGGTGCTGGAGAAGGAACTGTCCACTCCAAACCATTTGCACCATCCCATGGCTTGTCAGCTGCTTTTTGACCACCACGGTATGTTGGCAACACCACAAACAACAAGAAATAAATCTGCATCAAGCCAAAGCCTAGTGAGCCAATTGAAGCAATCGCATTGAAGTCAGCAAACTGAACTGGGTAGTCTGCATAACGACGTGGCATACCAGCAAGGCCCAAGAAGTGCATTGGGAAGAATGTGATGTTGAAGAAAATCATTGAGCCCCAAAAGTGAACTTTTCCGCGGAACTCATTCACCATGTGACCAGTCCACTTTGGCGCCCAGTAGTAGAAGCCTGCAAATAGAGCAAACAAAGAACCTGCCACTAGAACATAGTGGAAGTGAGCCACAACGTAATATGTGTCTTGAACCATGATATCAATCGGTGCTACAGCCAAAATCAAGCCTGTAAAACCACCCATTGTGAACACGAAGATGAAACCAATTGACCACAACATTGGAGTTTCAAAGGTCATTGAACCTTTCCACATTGTTGCGATCCAGTTAAAGATCTTCACGCCAGTTGGAACAGCGATCAACATTGTTGCGTACATGAAGAACAACTGACCTGTTACAGGCATACCTGTTGCAAACATGTGGTGCGCCCAAACGATGAAAGACAAAATCGCGATAGAAGCTGTTGCATAAACCATTGAGCTGTAACCGAACAATGTTTTACGAGCAAATGTTGGGATTACTTCACTGATGATGCCGAACGCTGGCAAGATCATGATGTAAACCTCTGGGTGTCCGAAGAACCAGAAAATATGTTGATACATTACAGGGTCACCACCACCAGCTGCTGAGAAGAAGCTAGTACCAAAGTGACGGTCTGTTAGAACCATGGTGATCGCACCAGCCAAAACAGGCATAACAGCGATCAATAGATAAGCAGTGATCAACCATGTCCAGCAGAACATTGGCATCTTCATCAATGTCATGCCAGGAGCGCGCATGTTCAAAATTGTCACGATGATGTTAATTGAACCCATGATGGATGAAGCACCCATCAAGTGAATTGCAAAAATCGCCATATCCATACCTGGGCCCATTTGCACTGATAGGGGTGCATACAGCGTCCAACCAGCAGCAGTTGCGCCACCAGGAACTAGGAATGAAGTCAAAAGCAATAAAGCTGCAACAGGCATGATCCAGAAGCTGAAGTTATTCATACGAGCAAATGCCATATCTGAGGCACCTACTTGCAAAGGAATCATGTAGTTTGCGAAGCCCACGAAGGCTGGCATGATCGCGCCAAACACCATCACTAGACCGTGCATCGTTGTGAGCTGGTTGAATAGCTCAGGACGAATGAACTGCAAGCCTGGCTGGAATAGCTCTAGGCGAATACCCAAAGCCATGATACCGCCAGCGATCAAACTGAAGAAAGAAAATAATAGGTACAGCGTACCGATATCTTTATGGTTGGTGGCGTATAACCAACGTCTCCATCCATGCGGATGATCATGTGCGTGATCGTCGTGATGATCGTGTGCGTGACTTGCTGTGCTCATAGTAGCTCCAATTACCTATCTAATTTAATTATTTTGCTGCACGTGCTGTTGAGAAGTCTTTAGGCTGGATCAATTCGCCAGTCTTATTACCCCAAGCATTACGTGTGTATGTCATAACTGCGGCCAACTCAACGTCATTCAATTGAGTCCACTTTGGCATTGCGCCTTTACCTTGCAACAAGATCTTGTACTGAGCATCCTTTGGACCTAAAACAACTTTAGATCCATCTAAACCTGGGAATGCACCAGCGCCTTTACCGTTAGGCATATGACATGCTGCACAGTTAGATGCATAAACTTTTTCACCACGTTGCTTTAACTCATCCATCGTGAAAGTTTTTGTTGGATCATCCGCCAAAGCAGCTAATTGCTTTTTCTTATCAGCAACCCATGTTGTGTACTCTGCATCTGTCACAACCTTCACTGCGATTGGCATGAATGCGTGCTCTTTGCCGCAAAGCTCTGAACACTGACCGTAGAACGTTCCTACCTTTTCCGCTCTGAACCAAGTATCACGAACGAAACCTGGGATCGCATCTTGCTTAACGCCAAATGCTGGGATGGTCCATGAGTGAATCACGTCATTCGCTGTTGTGACCATACGAATTTTTTTGCCAACAGGCACAACCATCTCGTTATCAACGTCTACCAAATATGTATTTGATTTTTCAGCTTGGTTATTGATCTGCTCACGAGGAGTTGTCAAAGTTTGCAAGAATGAAATGCCTTCGCCTTCACCCTTGATGTAATCGTAGCCCCACTTCCACTGATAACCTGTCACTTTGATAGTGATGTCAGCATTAGTTGTGTCTTTCATCGCAACCACTGTTTTAGTTGCTGGCAATGCCATTGCAATAACGATGATCAAAGGAACCACTGTCCAAATGATTTCAACTGTTGTGCTCTCATGGAAGCTTGCAGCTTTGTGACCCAAAGATTTGCGGTGCTTGAAAATTGAATAAAACATCACGCCAAACACAGCCACAAAAATAACCGCACAGATGATCAACATCATCCAGTGAAGCACAGCCACTTCTTCAGCAACTTTGGTCGCTGCAGGTTGCAGATTTAACTGAAATCTTGAAGGGCCGCCAGGCATGTCATTGATAGCCAAAGCAAAATTAGCGTATAGCGAGCTCACCAAACCAAATAGCAAACCGACCAGTGATGTGCGATGTTTCATCTTCGTTCCTATTTAATAAATTCTTGAATCTGTTGCACCGCATGAACGGCAATGCATTTGATATACATCAATTATATTTGTAATTTGATCTAGTGCAATAAATTACTAAGCAATTTAGATGTTTACACGAGAACAATTAGGTATTAAGGTATGTGTGCGCTTGCTTACTTATTTTTTAGGCCTAACAATTTGATCGGGGCTGATGGTTGCAATTCCCGTCTTATTTTGAGAACGCGATGCAACTGGAGACCAGGCATGCCCGTAGACAACTTCGAGGGTGATTGTCAAATTGGATTTGGCTCCAATCAGATGCTGTGCTGAATCAGGCGAAGTTAATAATCCCAAATTAAAGGCTTCTTTGCACAATAAATGAGGATCATCGTAGGACAAGGTCAGATACTCCATGTCCATCACCGGTTCAGAAAAACCAGCCTGCATCAACCCATCCCCCACATCGTGCATGTCCAAGCTGCCTGCATTCCTCAGCAAACAATCATTGGGGAAGAGCTTTGTGAGTTCTTTACCGGTATCTGGGCCGAGATAACTGAACATCAATAGACCTTCAGGCTTGAGTTTATTTTTCCACTGTTTCATTGATGAATTTGGGTCACCTTGAAGATGCAACTCCAAGTTGGACCAAATCAAATCAAAATCTGCGCCCCCCTTATTTAAAGGCGCTTCGTATTTGTAAAACTGTTGGCGGGTGATTTTTTTAAACAGCTGCGAAAACGGGTTTGCAGAAAATCTTTTATCAAAACAGTGTTGCTCAGCCTTAGGGTAAAGGGCCGACAAAACAGATAGATTTAGCTCACCAAGATGGCCTACTTTTTGAGGTTGTAAACGAACAATCTCTAATTTTTCTGCCATGCGCTGCGCAATTTCTAAAGATAGAAATTCAGGAACGGCTCTTGAACCTGAGCTTGAAACTGCGCTTGGCACTGATGATGGTGTGGGCATAGGTGCTCAGTATACTGAGCGTTACATGAATTTACTCCTGCCTACTTCCTGTATTGGGTGCAAGGAGTTTCAAACGGCAACGATATGTCAAAAATGTCTTAAACGACTAAAAGACTCTCAGATTCAAAGATGCGCTCAATGCGCTCTGCCAATAGCACCTCATGAAACAAATCATATGTGCATTGATTGCCTGAGAAAAAAACCAACTTATGACACAACACTATGTCTTGATAGTTATGGCGGATTTTTAACGGAAGCCATCCACTCATACAAATACCAACATCAAATCGCGATTGCTAATGGCCTTCTCGATGCTTGGCTGGACATTCATCCAAGGGGATCGCCGAGCAGTCAGTCAGTTGATGTGATGTTACCTATTCCGATGAGCCAGACAAAACTTCATCAACGAGGCTTTAATCAATCATGGGAACTGTGCAAACTATTTTCAAGAAAACTGAAGATAAAAACTAATTGGAAAGTGCTCAATAGAATTCACCTAGATGGCGATCAAGTTGCAGCCAGCAAACAAGAGCGTGCTCAACGCTTAATCAATGTTTTCTCCATTGATCCCAATGGGATTGAGCTCATTAAAAATAAACGAATTGTTTTAATTGATGACGTCATGACCACCGGCGCCACTTTGAGCATTGTTGCAAAATTACTTAAAGATTTTGGCGCGCAAAGTGTTCATAATTGGGTCATTCTTAGAACACCGAATAAATCACCATGCTAAATATCGTTCTTGTTGAGCCAGAAATTCCACCTAACACGGGCAACATCATTCGCTTGTGCGCCAACACTGGTGCGCAACTTCATTTGATTAAACCCCTGGGCTTTCCTCTTGAGGACAAAAGCATGAAACGCGCGGGCTTGGATTATCATGAATACGCCAACATGAAAGTTCATGAAAGTTGGCAAGATTTTTTAGCGCATGAAAAACCTGCGCAAGATAGGATGTTTGCACTGACTACCAAAGGAACTGGAACGCTGCTCAAGTGTCAATTTCAAGAAAATGATTACTTGGTTTTTGGCTCCGAAACCAGAGGTCTGTCACAAGAAATTCGCGATCAATTTCTTCCAGAAAAGCGTGTGCGTTTACCGATGAGGGCTAACAGTCGTAGTCTGAATCTATCAAACACTGTGGCAGTGATGGTTTATGAAGCTTGGCGCCAAATGGATTTCAAGGGTGGCGAATAAATTATTAAGCTTCAGACTTGGCGTCTCTACCCATCAATAACTT
>JACCDG010449583.1_pt1 | contig 18240 bp, 18 predicted proteins | sample 7442471 | NCBI WGS metagenome assembly JACCDG01 (sample SAMN15323444, study PRJNA562643) | freshwater metagenome | isolation source: river surface water | place: USA:Blue River Watershed | collected 2017-08-17 | reverse complement strand
GTGCTGGTATAATTAATATTGCAGATACTATTTCTGCATTAACTCCAGGTCTTGATACACCTTCTAGTAAGATTTCAGGTGCTGGATATTTTATATCTGGTACTTCAGACTTAACGAGAGGTGCTACAGCAGTATCTATTGGATTTGGTGCTGGTGCTACAAACTATGCTTATGTTGGTAAGCCAACAGCGACGGCTGCTGTGTTAAACTTGGTTGATGGTGCACTAACTGGTGAGCAAGCTTATAATATAGATGCTAAACTTGATGATGGTGTTCCAGGAACAACAGCGGGTACATTCGTAGGGTTTAATACCGGTGTTGTTAGAGTAGTAAAAGGTAGTTCGAATACTACTTTAACCTGTACTTTAGGTACTGACGTGCCTTCAACAGCAACTTCATACGCTGTTGCACAAACTGCAACATCTTGCATGTTGGGTATAGCTTTAAATTAATAAAAACTAAACTTTCTACTAAAGCGCTGGGTTGAACTCCAGCGCTTTTTTATGCCTAATGTTGCAAAGGGGAATAAAAAGTTTTACTTTCAAAATATATTGTCTATTTAGGTTGCCATGAAAAAACTAAAAAGAACTGCCACTAGCGCAATGTTAGGTAATGCTTTGGAGATGTATGACTTCGCACTCTACGGCATTTTTGCCAAAATTATAGCAGCGGAGTTTTTTCCAAAAACCGATGAAGTCGCCGCATTGCTGGCGACACTTGCAATCTATGCCTCTGGCTTTTTTATGCGCCCATTTGGAGGGTTGGTATTTGGTTATCTAGGGGATCTTTTCGGTAGAAAATGGATTTTATCTGTGACGATATTGTTTATGGCTGCACCAACGTTTATCATCGGCATTTTACCGAATTATGAAACTATTGGAATAATGGCTCCGATAATAATCCTGATATGTAGACTGCTGCAGGGACTGTGTGCTGGGGCTGAGTATAGCGGTGCTTCAATCTTTTTAATTGAGCACTTTAATGCTAAAAGACTGCCTGCATTTGCTGGAAGTCTTATATCTGCATCGGGTGCTATTGGGTCTATTCTTGGCGTGTGTGCATACTACTTAGTTTCGAAGAATGTCATCCATTGGCGCGAGCCATTTGTTTTTGGCGCACTTTTAATTCTAGTTGCGTTTTATATTAGAAGATACACAGATGAATCGCCAGAATTTAAGACCAACCTAAAGAATATTTCATCTCCGCTTCTGTATATATTCACGCATCATAAAAAAGCTCTGATGGTAACTATCGCTATTGGAGCATTTCAAGGGACGTTAGTATACTTACTTTTTGTTTATATGAAAATATTTATGCTCACTCAAACAGCTTTGCATCTTGATGACATTACATATTTTAATCTCATCTCCTTGTTAGCGTTTTTGTTTTTTACGCCATTATTTGGTTTTTATGCAGGCAAGATTGGTCATTTAAAAGTTATGAGGATTGGGTTGCTTACGTTGCTGCTATATATATATCCTTGTTTTTATATGGTTCTTTCGGGTGATTATGGGGTGATTCTAATGAGCCAATTTTTCTTGGGTGCTTTGGTTGGGCTGTCTGCATGTGCTGCAAGCGCTGTAATGAATAACATGTTTCCTGCCAATCTTAGGTGCAGTGGAATACTATTTGGGTATAACCTTGGCGTAGCGCTTTTTGGTGGAACGCTGCCGCTTGTGTCGGAATGGTATATATATAGTTTTGGTTACCAATATGCCCCAGCAGTGTTTTGCATGGTGACGATCTTACTAGCAATTAGTGCGATACAAATACTGATCCCGAAAGACCAGCAACAGGCCGCATTAAACATGACTAAGCCAGTATAATAAACTAGCAAAAGAGTTATGGAAACGAACATATTAAGCGCTATTGAAAAGCAATCCTTTCTAAGGATTCGAAGAATCCATTAATGTGTGCTCGAATTTGCTAAGAGGGCGTACCGCCCGCAAATTCGCCCCCCACGCACACATTAATTACTTCTTCTCAGGATAAAACAATCCTAATGTACCTATTTTAAACTAAAGCTATTAAACCTGCATTGGCATCAAGATATAAAGACAATTATTCTCTTTTATATCCTGTGCTATTACTGCCCCTAAATTATTAGAAAGAGAAAGTTTTACAGTGTCCCCTTCAATGGCGGATAAAGAATCAAGCACGTATTTTGAGTTAAAGCCTATTGATAAGTTCTCATTAGAGCTATAGTTAGCGTCAATCTCCTGAGCTCCCTTCGCATTCCCATTCATTTCGCTAGAAGCATTTACTACTACTTTATTAGGCTCAATGTTTAAACGGACAGCGCGGGTTTTATCGTTTGTAATAGATATAACTAAATCAATTGATCGTGCCAATCTATCGCGAGAAACTTCTAATGTTTTATCATTGTTTTTAGGGATTACACGATCGTAGTCTGGGAATTTCCCGTCAATTAATTTTGACGATAAAGTTATGTCGCCAAGTATATAAACGATTTTGTTTTGTGAAAGGGAGACCTGAACTTCGCCAACGAAATCCTCAAGTAATTTAACTAATTCACCAACGGTTTTCTTAGGCACAATTATTCCCGGCATATCTTGGCAGCCTTCAGGTTGAATGGTTTGGGCTCTTGCCAAACGGTGACCGTCAGTTGCAACTGCACGTAAAACAGGTGTTCCCTCGTCGGTTGTAGGGTGTAGGTATACTCCATTCAAATAGTAGCGAGTCTCTTCAGTTGAAATTGCATGACGAGTCTTGCTGAAAAGTGTTTTAAGCACTGCTGAGTGAATTGAAAAAGAATGAGAGGTTTGGCCAATGTCACCAAAACTTGGAAATTCATCAACAGGTAAACAAGGGAGCGTGAACTCACTGGAGCCAACTTTTAGATTTACGTTTGAAGTATCTTTCTTATCTTTTGTGAATTCAACATCAACGTTTTCACTTACTTTACGGATAATCTCGAAGAGTGTATGAGCAGGAACAGTTATTGAGCCAGCTTGCTTAACTTGTGCTGTCATTTTGTCTTGGATAGAAATATCCATATCTGTAGTTGTAAGTGTCAGACCACCATCTTTTTCAGCGTCAATTCTTACGTTTGCCAATATTGGAACTGCATTTCTTCTCTCAACAACTGATTGAACGTGGTTTAGGGTTTTTAATAGATCATCTTTCTTTACAATAAACTGCATGTAGCTACCTAGGTTGAATACTCGTTAAAAATATATCCCAACTGCATAAAGTTGCAATACTTTAAATTTCTGTAAATGCAGTTGAGCGATTTAATGTTATTTTTTTAGTTTTTGATATAAATACTGAGTCGTCTTCGGCGTAATATATAAGCAGCTGATGCCAAGGCAAAATCCTAGTAGAAATCCAGATATAGAGTCGCTTGATGTAAGTTGAGTTTTAAAAGCATAAGATATTGTCACGCCTAATATAAAATTTAGAAAGGCTAGATCAGGTTTGAGCTCCAGTTTTTGAAAGTTTGAAGTAAGAAAGCTGACTAAAGCTATACTTAGTATAATGCCCTGAGTGTGCCAAAGCCAATTATACTTGGCAGCCATATTAGGGAAGAGTGAGAACATTGCGATCAATGAAGGAATTGCAAGGCCAATACACAGGGCATGAATTGAGAGTTTTGAGAGTGGAGATGTAATATATCTTGAAAGAACTAAGATAATTAGACCCAGGCAAATGCCTCCAAAAACATCTGGCCAGTCATGGTAGCCGACATGTACCATTGAGATAAAGCCACACACTAATAAAGTTATTATAAGTAGAGTAAGACTTTTTTTGCGATACTGTATTGCTAAAGCCCCCCAAAATACTACGTTTGATGAGGTGTGTCCGCTAGGATATGCGAATCCAGATTTAAACAGCTCTGGGTTGAGAGGTATTTGGAAATGCTGTTTTAAATAGGCGTTGATCACCATTGTGAAAAACATTAGAGATGCAGCTTTGATGAAAAATTCACTGCGTAAGTAATAAAAACCAAAGAGAATTATGCCAAATAAAAAGAAGTCACTCATGAAGAATAATACGAAACCAGATAAAAAATCTGTAATCATGAGGCAGTGATTATTTATGACCCTTATAACCATAATAATATGGATTGCCTAATTTTCAACTACGGAATAGGCTAAAACTACCAATATTATGTATTTCAATGGTTCAGATAATATTAAAATATAGAGTCCAAGTCCTTGTACTACTGATCTTGCTAGAGATATTCCTAACTATAGGTGTGTACTATGAGCATGGTACTAACGCACGAACTTATTTTATGCTGGAGTCTGCAACTAGCTTTCTGATTTTGGTGATCTCTGTTACGTTTTTAGACAAACTGAATTTATACCTATTCCTAACCAATAAACATGAGTATCTGCATAACGTCGCCCCATGCAGTTATATATTTTATGATACTAAAAAAAGGAAAGTAATCTGGCCAGAATATAGCTGTAAAATGCTTGGCATAGAGCATAAAAAACATTTCTTGCTCGCAGATATTGCAAAACTTTTTGAATGGAAGGATTGGAAAGAGATAGAAAAATATATTGATACCCCATCTTTAATTCATAATCATGAAAAAATTGGCAATTTGAAGTATGAAAACCCTCAAGGACAAACCAAGCATTTTAAGTACTCTTTGCAATATATTGAAGATAAAAAATACTTAATTCATGGAATAATTTTTTGGTTTACTGATTTTAGCGACTCAGTGGAACATGAAGAAAGTATTTTATCTTTAATAAAAAAATACAGGGTATTTAGCTTTGAACTTGATTACTTGTTCAATAATTTACCATTTCCAGTATGGAGGAGAGAAAGGGATGGTAAAATAGTATTCTCAAACAATAAGTTTCGAAAGTTTTTAAAAAGATTTGATACTGATCAATCGGTGGATGATTTTGGCAAAGGATTGAAGAGATTAGCAGAAATTAGCCTGCGTGAGATGAAGACGTCCAAGATTGTGAAATCATTTGTTAGTAAAAACCAGAATTTTACCTACGAGTTTACTGAAATTCCGCTGTCAGAAGCGAATGGAACTGTAGGGTTTGCTGTGGATATATCTAATCTTGAGGAAGCGCAGAAAGATTTATCACTTGTTGGAAATACGCTAGATAGAATTCTAGAGTTATCAAGCAGTGCAATAATAATTTTGGATAAACATCTTAAGATTTTTCAGTTTAACCAAACATTAGTGAACATGTTTGGTTTAGATGCGGGTTGGTTGGCTTCTAAGCCAAGCTATTCGGCTTTTTGGGATAGGTTAAGGGAGTCTAAGCAACTGCCAGAGGTTAAAAATTATAAAGAATTCAAAGATAATATTATCAACCTACTAATTCAGCTAACTGAACCTAAAAGTGAATTTATGCACTTGCCGAATGGGCAGTCTATAAGATTTTCTCTTATTCCAAGCGGCAAGAATACAATAGTAATGTTTGATAACGTAACAGACGTGCTTAATGTTGAGAGATCGTATAACGAATTGATGTCAGTTTATAAAACTACAATATCTCAGCTTAAACATTCTGTGGTGATTTTTGGTCAAGATGGAAGGATTAAATTATATAATCAAAACTTCGCAAAGTTTTCTAAGGTGGGGGAAGATTTTCTATCTTCCTTGCCGCATGTTTCAGATTTGTTAGTGCACGCAAACTCCAATTTTAAAGACGAGAGCATTATTGAATTAAAAAATAAAGTCATAAATTGTTTGGAGTCGCGCATCAATTCTCAAGTAAAGCTTCATGACAATAGTGGCAAAGATTTTGAGACAAGTATATCTTCATTGCCTGACAATGGGGTGTTGGTTACTATTAATAGTTGAAATCAATCTATCTTTAATCCAATAAGAAAGTACGACCATTGCCCAAGCGAGGAGAATTCCTACCACCACATCTGATAGCCAATGCGCGCCAGAGAATAGGCGGTTTATCATGATTGGAATGGCCACGATCCAGATTATTGGCCAGTATTTTTTCTTGGCAAACCCGCATGTAAATATTGCCCAGAATGCAGCTGAAAAGGCATGACCCCCAGGAAATGAAGAGCCTGAAGCGATTTTAACTTTGTTGGTGCCAAATAATTCAGATAGGTTGATAAATGGTTGTAGAACCTGAGAAGGTGATTGTCGTTTTAGTTCAAGGAAAGTTACAAAAAATGCATCCTTCAGCAAAAAGGCGAATTGCATAAAGATTATCAGCGCTACCACATTTGCTGCCAAGTTTTTGCGTGTTTTAAGAGGTTCATTGAATATTATAAATAGATTCACCAATAAAAATGCCACAAGATTTAAAGTCTTTTCATAGTTGTGGTTTAGAGCGAACCACAAACATTGCCAGAAATAGCCAAACTCTAGCGAGCCATTGATGAAGTAAAATGCTTGTTCATCCATAAAAACAGCTGCCATCTGTAGCTGGGGAACAAGGTAAATGATTAGGCAAAGTCCTAGAAGAATAAAGGGTGCTGGTGAATATTTTTTGATCACTATTGATTCTCGCAACATAATTTTTTGATTCTAAGATCTTTCAAATATTTTTTCCAGATCATTAATCGAAAGCTTGGTATGAGTTGGTCTGCCGTGATTACATTGTCCTGAAAATGGTGTTCTTTCAATTTCGCGAAGTAAGGCGTTCATTTCTTCAATATTCATTTTGCGCCCAGCGCGGATGCTTGAGTGACATGCAATGTTGCCGAGTATAAAATCTTTTTTATCTTGAATTATATCTGTTCCCTCATGTTCTAAAATGTATTCTGCGATGTCAGAGATTAGTTCTTTTATTTCAAGTTTGCCAAAGATTGTTGGCAGCTTTGTTACTGTAACGCTAGTATCTGATTTTACTTCTAGGGAAATTCCAAAATTTTCTAACTCATCTAAATTTTCTGATATTTTTGCGATTAATGCTTGAGAGAGAAAAATAGTTTCTGGCAATAAAAGTTGCTGTGATTTAATGCTGCCTTGAGCTAATTGTTCCTTCATTGTTTCTAGCACAAGTCTTTCATGGGCGGCATGCTGGTCAACTATTATCAATCCTTCTTTTGTTTCTGAAATAATATAGGTATTACCAATTTGACATTTGGCATATCCAAGTGGTGGCTCATCGAATAATTGATTTGTATTTGCTGGGGCTTGAAATGATTGGTTGACTGACTCAGATATAATTTGGGGCTGCGTAACTATAGGAGTGACAAACATATTTGGGTTTTGTATGTCGTGAACTATTCGTTTTGGTGCCTGCGCAACATAGGTATTAAAACTGTTCGTTGGGGAAACAGTGGAGCTTGTGTGATAAATTTTTGTTTTAAGTGCAGTTCTAATTGCATTAGATATAAACTCCCTTATTTCGCTGGCGTCTCTGAATCTAACCTCAGCTTTGGTTGGGTGGACGTTTACGTCTACGCGATATGGATCTATCTCAAGAAAAACCACTATTTTAGGATGTCTGCCATGAGGTATTAAATTTTGGTACGCGACTTTAACTGCTGTTAGTAAGATTTTATCCTTGATAGGCCTGTGATTTACAAAATAGTATTGGTGGATGCCAGTACTAGAGTTTAGAGTTGGAAGTCCAGCATAACCATATACTTTAGCGAAACTGTTCTCTTGAGAAAAAAGTACAGAGTTTTTGATGAAATCATCTCCTAAAATATCATTGAGTTGGGTTTCAGAAGAGCTGTTATGATTAGCTTTTAGGTCCAAAAGAACTTTGCCATCTGAGATTAATTTAAAACTGGTGGTTTCATTAACTAGTGCAAAGCGATGGATTAAGTCTACAGCAGCTGCGACTTCAGATTTTTTAGATTTTAAAAATTTCAAGCGGGCAGGGGTGAACGAAAATATATCTCTTACTTCAACTGTTGTGCCGCAGTCTCGTGAAGCTGGCTTTAATGGAGATTTTTCGCCTCCGTTAACACTTAGCTCCCAAGCTTCGCTTGAATTCTTTATTTTGGAAATGATGCGCAATTTACTTACTGAGGCAATAGATGGCAGGGCTTCTCCCCTAAAGCCGAAATGAAGGATGTTGTTGATATCAGCTTCATCAAGTTTTGACGTAGCATGGCGCTCAACTGCTAAAGAAAGTTGTTCTTTTTCAATGCCAAAGCCGTTGTCTGAGATGCTAATTAAATTATGACCACCTTCTTCTATTTCAACGTTAATCTGTGTAGCTTTTGCGTCTAAAGAGTTTTCTACCAGCTCTTTAATTACAGAAATTGGCCTATCTACCACCTCACCAGCGGCAATTTGATTGATTGTTTTTTCAGATAATAATTTGATTTGAGCCATATTAAACTTGCAATTTTTCAGCATTACTAATAAAATTTTCAACGTTTGGTAAGGCAGATCTTAATGATCGACCTTACCCTGTCATTCCGAACTTGTTTCGGAATCTTTTAGTTTTAGATCCTGAAATAAATTCAGGATGACATATTTGTGTAGTGATGATGCTATTTTATACGTGTTAGAAATGTTTTCAAGACTTGGTAATAGTTTAGGTAAGGTATTTGATAAACTCAGAGGTAAAGGTTATATTTCTGAGGAAGATATAAATTTGGCAATGCGAGAGATTCGTTTGGCTTTACTCGAAGCTGATGTTTCATTGGATGTAGTAAAGTCATTTATCAATACTATAAAAGAAAAAGCGGTTGGTTCAGAAGTCACCAAAAGCATAACTCCTGGGCAGCAGATTGTAAAAATAGTTCATGATGAACTTGTTGCATTATTAGGCAGTGATAATCAAGAAATCAATTTAACTACTCAGCCACCCGCAGTGATTATGATGGTTGGGTTGCAAGGCTCTGGAAAAACGACGTCATCTGCAAAGCTTGCTTTAAGGCTAAAACAGAAGATGCACAAAAAAGTTTTGGTGGCATCTCTTGATACATATCGTCCTGCCGCGCAAGATCAGTTAGAAGTATTAGCTAAACAAATAGCGATTGATTCTTTGGAGATTATCAAAGAGCAGAAGCCACTCCAGATTGCTAAACGGGCACTTGAAAGAGCTGTGCAGGAATCTTTTGATGTACTAATTTTAGATACAGCTGGTAGGCTTCACACAGATGCGGAGCTGATTGAAGAGTTGCAACAAGTGAAAAAACTGACTAATCCTATTGAGTCATTTTTAGTGGCGGACTCGCTTACTGGTCAGGATGCAGTAAATATCGCGCGTGAGTTTAATGATAAGGTTGGCATCACTGGAATTGTGTTAACCAGAATTGATGGTGATGCTAGAGGTGGTGCAGCACTAAGCATGCGCCAAGTGACGGGATGCCCAATTAAATTTATGGGTGTTGGCGAAAAGCCTTCTGAATTTGAAGAATTCCATCCAGATAGAATTGCATCGCGCATTCTGGATATGGGTGATGTAGTTTCTTTAGTCGAAAAAGCTGCAGAAATTGTAGACCAAGAAGAAGCCCAGAAAATGGCTGCTAAACTAAAGAAAGGTTCGTTTGATATGAACGATCTTCTCTCCCAGTTACGTACCATGAAAAAAATGGGAGGTATCGGCAAGATGATGAACATGATACCTGGAATTGGTAAAATAAAAGAGCAGATGGCAGGTGCAAATTTAGATGATAAAATCTTGGTAAGACAAGAGGCGATAATTCAGTCAATGACCAAAAAAGAGAGGGGAAACCCTGATTTGATTAATGCCTCAAGAAGAAAAAGAATTGCAGCTGGTTCAGGTACTCGCGTTGAAGATGTGAATAAACTACTTAAGCAATTTTTAATGATGAACAAAATGATGCGTAAGTTTAGTGGAATGTCACCTAGAGAGATGGAAAAAATGCAGAGGATGTTAAATGTCTAAAGCAGTTACAAATAATAAAAAGAATAGTAAAAACAAAAAAGAAGCGTTAGCGCTGAAGTTGCGCGATAATTTAAAAAGACGCAAAGAGCAGCAACGAATTAAAGAGGGCGTAAAAAAATGAGGAATGCAATTATATTTTTAATGGTGCTAAGTTTAACAGGTTGTGCAAAGGAAGTGTACCAGCACGGCTACAGCTTCGAGCAAAACAATGTCGATACAATCAAGGTTGGGCAAGCTGACTATTCAAAAGTTTTAAATGAATTGGGTTCACCTACTTCGAAATCTACATATGGCCAAAAAACTTTGTATTATATTAATTACACAGTCGAGAAAGTGGCGTTTTTAGATCCAAAAATTACAGAGCAGAAAGTTCTGAGTATTTCTTTCAACGATAAAGATATAGTCAGTGATATTACTGAGTTTACTCTAGATGATACTAACGATATTGCCTTCTCTGAAGGTAGAACAGAAATTCATGGAAATACATTGACTCCAATCGAGCAGATTATGACTAATATTGGTAAGTTTAATAAAAAGACCAAGCAGTATTGATTGCTAATGAGATTTAAATGGTTAAGCAAGTTAAAATTACTAGCAAAACTCATTATCTGGAAGAAGTGTTAAGTTCTTTGGGGCAATTTGAAGTAACAAAATCTGCAAAATTAGAGATTGTTGATAAGGGAAATTTTGTTGAGGTGGGTAGTGTTAGATTTTCCAAACCTTTAATACTAAAAGATCTTATAAGTGCAATTAATAATGCGGCAATCCCAGAAAAAATAGAATTTAAAGAATTCACTCTATTCCCCAAGCTACGCTCGCTACAAATTCAAGAATCGGAAGTATCTCTCACTGAAAAAGAAAATGCTATTCTCTTATACTTAATTCATTCTACAAATCATACTGCAAATAAAAATGATATACTCAAGGATGTTTGGGGGGTAAATGAGCAAACAGAGACAAAAACTTTGGAAAGCCATGTATATAGGTTGCGGCAAAAGCTGGAAGCATATGACTTAAAAAACTGGCTCATTTTGGATAGCGAGTTTGTCCGTCTTGTTTTGACGAAGATTTAGTTTTTTGAACTTCGTTTTTGTCAGCCAAGGGATGAGTGTCTAGTACCAGGTTTTTTGCTTGTTCCGATAAAACCTTGGTATATATCTGCGTTGATGAAATGTCAGCATGCCCCAGTAACTCCTGAACTACTCTTAGATCAGCCCCATTTTGTAATAGATGACTGGCGAAAGAGTGGCGTAGTTTATGTGGCGAAACAAGTTCGGGATTTATATTAGCATTAGTTGCAATAGTCTTTATGATTTGATGGAATCGCTGTCTTGAGATGTGCGTAATTTTGCCTTTTTTATTGAATGATGGAAACAAATAATCGCATTGTTGATTCTTCAAAAATTTTGGTCTTATTGCTAAATAAACTTTGAGTGACTGAAGTGCCGAACTGTTTAAAATTATTATTCGTTCCTTGCCCCCTTTGCCTTTAATGATTATTGCGGCATGTGAGTCGCTATTTATTGATTCATTTTGAATTGAAGAATGCTTTAATAAAATGAGTTCAGACACACGCATTCCCGAAGAGTATAGTATCTCGAGCATGCATTTATCTCTAACTTTTTCATCACCTCCTGAAGTATCAATTGAGTTAAGCATTATTTCTACATCTGTTTTAGATAGAGCTTTGGGCAAGAGTTTTTCCTGCTTGGGCATATCTAGGTAAAGGGTAGGGTTATCTTTGCGTATTCTATCTGTGCATAAAAATTTGAAGAAATGTTTTATGGCAGAGATTTTTCTTGCAAGTGTTCTGTTAGATAAACCTTTCTCACTGAGTTTTACAAAGTAACTTGCAAGCTCATGTTGTGTGATGGTCTCTATTTGTAATTTATGATTTTTAAGAAACGACAGTAGATCAATTAAATCGAGCTTATAAGAAGTTACAGTGTTTTTTGCTGCTGATTTTTCAGCAGAGATCATTTCAAGAAAGCTCTCAAGAAGAATATAATCTTGGTTATTCTGCTGGCTCAAGTGCATCAATTTCTGCAACGTGTTCGTTTAATACCTCTTGTTCAACAACTTGAATTTGGGGTTCAATATCAAACGAAAGGTAGTATAAGGAAACAATAAGAATGGCTCCTAACACTATGAATTTTAAGTTGCCTGGTTTCTTTTTTCTGCTACCTCTATTAACTCTACTATAGTAGTACATCCTTGACATCTTGTGAAAACCCTAATATTCAACATCTTATGAATGATGCAATGTATTTGTAATCAAGGCAATAGTAAAGATTAATTTAGATGAAGTTATTAATTGTAGAATCACCGTCAAAAGCTAAGACTATTAACACCTATTTAGGGAAAGACTTTAAAGTTATTTCTTCATTTGGTCATGTTAGAGGATTGCCATCGGCAGATGGATCTGTAAAACCAGATGAGAATTTTGCAATGTCGTACGAAATACTAGATAAGTCTGCGAAGCACGTTGCAGAGATTGTGAAAAGTAGTAAACAAGCTGATGAAATATATTTAGCAACCGATCCTGATCGTGAAGGTGAGGCAATTTCGTGGCACATTATTGAGATTTTAAAAAGTAAGAAAGCTATACCAAAGAACACTCCTGTTAGAAGAGTTGTGTTTAATGAGATTACAAAAAATGCTGTGACTGAGGCTGTAAATAATCCGAGAGATATTGATGAGAATTTAGTTCAAGCTCAGCAGACAAGACAGGCCTTGGATTATTTGGTGGGCTTTACATTATCTCCTGTTCTTTGGAGAAAGTTGCCTGGAAGCAGGTCGGCTGGTCGTGTGCAATCAGTTGCTCTTAAAGTAATTTGCGAAAGAGAAAATGAGATTGAAAAATTTATCTCAAAAGAATACTGGAGTATTGCTGGGATTTTTGAAAATTCCGATGCCGTGAAATTTAAGGGAATGCTCACGTATTACCAGAATAAAAAGTTGGATAAGTTCGACCTTAATACTGAGAAAATTTCCTATGCAGCAGTTGAAGAGATTAAGAAGCATAAATATCATGTTGCAAGTATTGAAAAGAAACAGATGCGTCGCTTTCCTCAGCCGCCATTCACTACTTCAACTATGTTGCAGGAAGCTGCTAGGAAGCTTGGTTACTCAGCGAGCAGAACTTCAAAATTAGCTCAGAATCTGTATGAAGGTATAGATATTGGCGGTACTACAACTGGTCTAATAACATATATGCGTACTGATAGCGTTAATGTTTCTAAAGAAGCTTTGGCAGAAGCTAGAAAATTTATAGATAAAAAGTTTGGCGATAAATATTTACCAAAAGCAATTCGTGAATATAAAACCAAAACGAAAAATGCTCAAGAAGCTCACGAAGCTATTCGCCCAACTGATGTAACTCTTACGCCAGAGAAAGTTGAGAAATTCTTAAATGAAGATCAATTTAAACTTTATGATCTAATTTGGAAAAGAATGGTGGCCAGTCAAATGGAGAATGCTGTATTTGACGTTGTGGCTGCAGATTTAAGTAATGATGATAAATCGATTACTTTCAGATCAACAGGTTCTACACTAGTTTTCGATGGTTATTTTGCAGTTTATAAAGAAGATGAAGATGATGTAGAAGACGAAGATAATCAATCGCTTCCAAAGCTATCTGAGCAAGAAAAACTTAAGCTAGATAAATTGGATCCAAAACAACATTTTACCCAGCCGCCGCCAAGATACACAGAGGCAAGCTTGGTTAAAAAAATGGAAGAGCTAGGAATTGGAAGACCGTCAACATACCCAAGTATTATTTCGATACTTCAGGAACGAGAATATGTGAAGCTTGATAAAAAAAGATTCTTTCCAGAATCAAAAGGACGCTTGGTAATTGCCTTCTTATCTAAGTTTTTTTCTAAATATGTCGAGTATGATTTTACAGCTAGGCTAGAAGATGAATTAGATGAAATTGCAAATGCTGAAATCAAATGGAATAAAGTTTTATCTGAATTTTGGAAGCCATTCAAAGAAACGACGGATGAAGTTTTGAAGATTAAAAATTCTGAAATTATTCAAAGCATTGAAACTGAGTTGCACGACTTAATCTTCGCTGAAAATGAGAAAAATTGCCCTACTTGTAAAACTGGGACTCTGGGTTTGAAAACAGGGAAGTTCGGCGCATTTATCGGATGTTCGAATTACCCAGAATGTAAGCACGTTAAGCAATTTGGGCAGGGATCTTCTGAAGATGCAGGAGAAGATAGCCAACAGCTCCAGTTCCCAAAAACTTTAGGTCAGAATAGTGAAGGGGAGGAAATTTCTGTTAGGAAAGGGCCTTATGGCATCTATTTGCAATCTGGTGATGGAAAAGGAGCCAAGAGAGTAAGTTTGCCTAAAGGGAAGTCGCCAGATTTGATAGACCTAGATTATGCTAAAGGGCTTTTGACTTTGCCGAAAGTGATTGGTGATCATCCAGAAACAGGAGAGCCAGTGAAAGTGGGAATAGGTAGATTTGGCCCTTATTTACATTATCAAGGAGCTTTTAGATCGCTAAAAGAAGACGATCCAGTTTCAATCACCTTAAATAGAGCGGTGGACATACTAAATACTCCTGTGCAAAAATCTTTCGCAAGACGTAAAACAACTAAGAAAAAATAATTATGGCAATAATTTTACCTTATAAAGGCAAGTTACCAAAGATTGATCCGACTGCATATATCGCAGACAATGCTGTAATAATAGGCGACGTAGAAATTGGTGCAAACGCTAGTATTTGGTTTGGTTGTGTTTTAAGGGGCGATGTAAATTACATCAAGATTGGTGATGGAACCAATATTCAAGATGGCACTATAGTGCATGTGCACAGAAAAGATGGGCCGACTATAGTTGGTAAGGGTGTGACTATTGGACACATGGCGTTGCTTCATGCATGTAAGCTGCATGACTATAGCTTTATTGGAATGGGTGCGAAAATTATCGATTACACCGAAGTAGAAACAAATGCGATGGTTGCTGCAGGTGCAGTATTGTCACCTCGTAAAGTTGTAAAAGCTGGTGAGCTATGGGCTGGAATACCAGCGAAGTTTTTAAGAAAGATGACCCAAGAAGAGTTGGATTACATAAAAATTTCAGAAAGCAATTATATAAAATTGGCATCAGAGTACAGAAATAAGTAGTCTAAATTTTTTTAAGTTTCTGACTATAAAGTGCTTGCTATATCTGTAGTAATTAATTATATTACGTATCTACATCGCGGGGTGGAGCAGCCCGGTAGCTCGTTAGGCTCATAACCTAAAGGTCGTCAGTTCAAATCTGGCCCCCGCAACCAACTTTTCTCAGAAAATTCATTCCATTTTTTCCATTCTGCTAAAGCTATTTTGTTAAGATAATTACTTTTTCTTGTTCAGAAATTAATCCCATTTCTCTGCGGGCTATCTCGTCGAGCATATCCAAATCTAATGTGTTGGGGTATAATAGCTTAACCTTGTTTTCCATAGCTACTCGTTCCCTTTCTAAGCTTGATAACTCTAGAGTTTTCTGTTTTATATCTTTGTTTAGTCTGAAGTATGCTATGAAACCTCTTTGTCCACTGAACGAATGATAGCAGAAATATACGATCAATATAAGTAACAGTGAGTTCAGCCACACTGTTTTTAGGTTTATATTAAGCTTTTCAGTGAGTTTATTGCTATGTTTTAGAGATGGCATTAGCTAATTGAGTTGAAAGTTATGATAAAATGATTATTATTTCATAAATATTATTTTTACAAGTGTTTTAGAGGCTCTATGACGACCATTTTACTTATAGTTCAGATGTTCATTGTTTGTATGTTAATTGCAGTGATTCTAATTCAGAAAACTGGAACAGATGGTTTGGCAGGTTTATCAGGTGGCGGCCACAATGTTTTTTCAAGCAGGGCTTCTTCTAACTTGCTAACGAAACTTACTACAGTTTTAGCTATAGCATTTATGGTCAATAGTTTAGTAATTGCTAAAGTCAGTATCTCAAGTTCTAAGCCAAGCAAATCGATTGTAGATTCGATTGTAGTGAATCCAGAGGCTGCTCCTGCAAAAGAAGAAAAGACGCCTGAAGTTCCTTTGGCGCAGTAACATATGACTCGTTTTATTTTTATAACAGGTGGCGTTGTTTCATCTCTTGGTAAGGGGATAGCAAGCGCCTCCCTTGGTGCGTTGCTTCAGGCAAGAGGTTATAAAGTAAGACTGAGAAAATTAGATCCATATTTAAATGTTGATCCCGGAACTATGAGTCCATATCAACACGGTGAGGTTTTTGTAACTGATGATGGTATGGAAACAGATTTAGATCTTGGTCATTACGAGAGATTTACTGGCGTGAATGCTAGGGTTGGAGATAGTACTACCACAGGTAAAATTTATTCTGAGCTTCTTTCTAAAGAGAGAAAAGGTGACTATTTAGGTAAGACCGTTCAGGTTATCCCCCATGTGACAGATCTAATTAAAAACTTTATCACTTCTAATGCTGAAGACACAGACTTTGTATTATGTGAAATTGGTGGAACGGTTGGTGATATTGAGGCGCAGCCTTTTTGTGAGGCTATTAGGCAATTAGGAACGCAGTTGGGTTTAGAGAAGGTTATATTTGTTCATCTAACCTTAATTCCATATATTGCTGCATCCAAAGAATTAAAAACCAAGCCTACCCAGCACTCGGTGAAGGAATTAAGATCTATTGGTATTCAGCCAAATATTCTTTTATGTAGAAGTGACAGAGAAATTTCTCTTTCGGATAGAGAGAAAATCGCCCTGTTCTGTAGCGTCCCTGTAGAGAGAGTAATACCTGCGCTTGATCAGAGTAGCATATATTCTGTTCCAGTAAAATATCATGAGTCAGGTTTGGACACGGAAGTCTTAAAACATTTTAAATTACCACATAGCAAAAAACCAAATTTAGATAAGTGGTATGAGATTGTTAAAAGAATTGAAAACCCTGCTAAAGAAGTAAATATTGCGATTGTTGGTAAGTATAACCAACTTGAAGATGCGTATATATCTCTAATCGAGGCGCTTAAGCACGCAGGAATTGAGAATAATGCCAAAGTAAATATTAACTGGGTGAGTGCTGCAACAATCAAAGAAGATACAGTTAAGGCAAAGTTAAAAAATGCGCATGGAGTATTGGTGCCAGGAGGTTTTGGTGCAAGAGGTACTGAAGGGAAAATTCTAGCAATTAAATTTGCGCGTGAAAATAAAATTCCATTTTTAGGAATATGCCTTGGTATGCAACTGGCAGTAATTGAATTTGCGCGAAATGTATTAAAAATTAAGGACGCAAGCTCTACAGAATTTACCAGCTCATGTATCAATGTTATAGGTTTGATGACAGAGTGGAAGCAAGGTAAAAAAACAAGTAAGCGTTCTAAAAATGATGACTTAGGTGGAACGATGCGGCTAGGAGCATATGAATGCCTAATTACTCCAGATAGTTTTGCGAAAAAGATTTACGGTACTAATAAAATCAGCGAGCGTCATAGACATCGCTATGAGTTTAATATTCAGTTTAAAAAGCAGTTTGAAGATAAGGGTCTTGTGTTTTCAGGAATGTCTCCAGATGGCCAATTAGCTGAGATTATAGAGATTACAAACCATCCTTGTTTTATAGCGGTGCAGTTTCATCCAGAATTGAAATCTAGAGCATTTAGTCCACATCCGCTATTTACTTCTTTCGTAAAAAAGGCGATAAATAATAAGTAGTACCCTAAAATAGTGTTGGGTATAAAACTGAAATGTATTCGGTATGAAGTCGGCAAGAGTTGCAACATTACCAAAATCGGCTATGGGACGTCCAGTAGAAAGTAGTGGAAACGGATATATTATTGTGCTCACTTTAGTGGCCGCAGCGATGTCTATGTATTCTATGTATTCGGTGGTAATTGTTATGTTTGGAATGCTGCCAGGACTTATTGCCATGATAGTTGACCAAGATCCTAGAAGATATATTTCAAAAATAGTTCTCACATTTAACGCAACAGGTGTTGTCCCGTATGTAGTGAAAATTCTTTCAGGGAGCGGATCAGGGTCCGTTGCAATAGAAATTATTATAGAACCTAAAACTTGGCTCACAATTTATATTTCTGCCTCAATTGGTTGGTTGGTCTATTGGATTTTTCCTCAGATCGCTCTTTTTCTTAACAACGTTAAAACCCAAATACGCCTCCAGAAGCTTAACTATGACTTAGATAAGCTCGTAGAAGAATGGGGCGATGAGATCAAAACTAAATAAAGATAAAAATTTTTCTTGATTGTTACTAAGCTAACTCATTAATATGATTAAAACCATGTTTCAAATAGGCTTAAGTTATTATGTCATCTAGAAAATCGAGTATAGCAAGCAAAGCTGTGGCAAAAAAACAAGTTGCTAAAAATAATAAAATGATTGCAGGCGATTATAAACCTTCAGATAAAGAAGTGTATATGAACCAAAAGCAGTTGGCGTACTTTAAAAAAAGAC
>JACCDG010427075.1_pt1 | contig 18244 bp, 23 predicted proteins | sample 7442471 | NCBI WGS metagenome assembly JACCDG01 (sample SAMN15323444, study PRJNA562643) | freshwater metagenome | isolation source: river surface water | place: USA:Blue River Watershed | collected 2017-08-17 | reverse complement strand
GTAGGCGGCGTAGGCGGCGTTGGCGGCGGCGTAGGAGGCGTAGGCGGCGGCGGAGGCGTAGGCGGCGTAGACGGCCTGTCGGACTTCGGCGAGGGTAGCCTCGCCGCGGATCCACGCTTCGGCGGTCTCGATCGCACGCCGGGGACGCTCCTCGCCCGTGGGGACGCGAACGAGGGCGGTGCGGGCGCAGACACACGCGGCTCGAACCACGAGGCGGCGATCCACGCCCACGGTGACCGTCGCGTGGAGCATCCATTGGGCGTTCTCACAGGTCTCCCACGCCTCCAGCCAGGGACGCGCCTTGGCCCATGGGGTGGCTTCCTTGTCGTACGACCACACGGGTACGAGAAGACGACAGGGCTCCCCGAGCGCGGCGTCGCAGAGCCAGTCGCCTTCGACGCGCGTCCGTTCGGCCGCGTCGCCACCCGTGGCCGTCACCCGCAACACCAGGGGTTCTGGAGGTGGCGGCAGGCTGAGGATCTCATCGCGCACCACGTCCGCGTCGGCGAAGGACCCGCCGCGAGGATTGAATTCGTAGCCTTTCGCGACGACGGCGCGGGCCGCGAGGGTGATGCGCAACGACTTCGTCACGACGAGAACTCTAAGTCGGCCTGGCCGACGAACGAAGACAAACCGAACTTGGGGCGAGTCACGTTTGATAATCGCGCTTGTCGAACACTTCGTTCACAATGTTCACAATGTGAACTTGACAACGTTCACATTGTGAACGAAGCTCTGCGCATGAGCACTCCAAGTCCACGCATCACGGCCCACGAGCTCTTCGTCGGCCCCGCCCGCCACATCGCGCGGGTGATCGAGGCCCACCCGCGCGCCCTCGCCAGCGCCCCCGTCATCGCCTTCACGCCGCAGGACCCGGAGGATGCGCCGTACACCTTTTCGCAACAAGGGTTGGCGCTGACGCGCTGGCTGCAGGAGCAAAGGGTCCACGGACTCGCCCAGGGGATGGGGCTCGAGGGGGACTACGAGGTCACGCTCGGCATGGTCGACCTCCCCGGCGTCCCGTGCTTCGCCGCCCTCGTCGTAACGCTCTACGTCAAATCGTACCCGCGCGACGGTCACCGTCACACGTGGAACGTGGTCATCGCGCCGTACGACGTGGACAAGCCGTAAAAGGCCGACCGAGGGGAAGACCATGGAGGACTGTATTACCCTTATTGACATCGAACTCTCGGAAGAAGAGAACCTTCCTGAAGGGACGTTCGCGCGGCGTCTTTCAGAGGAGGACATCAAAAACCTCCTCGTGTCTGTTACCAGGGGCGATTCGTTTCACGGGTTCTCGCTGAACGTCGACGCAACGCCTGGAGAGGTCCAAGTCTTCATCGACGACTTCTGCGCGTGTCTCGTCGACACTTATTGGGTTCCCATTCTCGTCGAAGACAAGCTCTGCATCGTCAGCGAAGAAGACATCGGCCCTGTGGCGGTCTACTAGTTCTCCAGCAAGAGGCCGCTCAGGACAGGCCCGCCGACATGACACAATTCAAAGAACGGAGAAAGACCGTGACAGACGCTACGACAAGACTCGCCACGCAGATCTTCGGCACGACGCACGCGCTGCTCGTGACGATCGACTGTGGCCGCGACATGCCCGACGTGCGGCAGGCCATCGCAGAAGCTCACGACTGCGGCGTGCAGGGGATCGTTTTCCTGTTGCGAGGGATCGGGCGCCGGGGCGTGGCCAAGACCACGCAGGCGCAGCACGTCTTCGACTGCGCCCGTATCGCACGCGCGGCCAACCCCCACTGGTGGATCGGCGTGTTCTTCCAGGGCCTCACGCTGCCCGAGGCCCTGCGCGTGGTCGACCTGACGACGGTCGCCCGCCTCTGCTGCGAACAACGCCTCGTCGACGGCGTGCTCTGCGACGAGTTCCTGCGCGCGGCAGACCACGAACCCATGCAGGATCTCAACCGCACGACCCGAATCATGATGCGGGCCCGCTTTGGCAGGGACTGCCTCTTCGTGCAAGTGCTGCGACGCGACGACGCCGCGCGGAAGCTCGACGCGCTCGCCGTGACCGCGACGAGCCTCTACGGCCGGGAGCGACCCGACGTCTTCGTCGCTCCGGCCTATCTGGAAGACGCGATTCAGAGGCTCGCCGTGCCGAAGCGCGTCGGCGAACTGACGGGCAACGATCGGCCCGTCTGGGTCGACCAGGTCCACCGATCGAATGTCCGCCTCTGCGCGTCGCACGCGGTGCTGGTCGTGGACCCCGTCGAAGGCGACGAGCTCGCCGAGATCGTGCGCATCGCACGGGAGGTTCAGGCATGACCTCCCTGGCGTTCGCCGCCACTCTCTAAACCACTCTCCCCAATCATCACCATGAGCATCAAGACTCCATCCGACACTGCGCAGGCCACGGCCGCCGAAACGTCTCCCGAGCCGAAAGGTCGCAAGCCACACGGCGTACGGTTCGAGCCCCACGAGGAGGCGTTCCTCGAAGATCTGGAGCGTCGCATGACGACGGGCCAGCCTGGGGCCAAGAGCTACTTCAGCGCGGCCGTCCGCGAGGTCGTGAACTGGGGCATGATCGCCATGAGGCCGGAGATTTATGAGCTCGCCCGGCGGCTCGGCGTGACGCCCCAAGAGGCTCTGCGTCGTGTCCTCGAGGCGGGCCTCCGATCGCTGTAGGGCCCCCAGACTGCCATCACGAGAACCGTATTTAACCGCTTGACAAGCGGGCAAGCAAAGTCTAGCCTGGGCTCTCCATCGATCGACGGCCGCTCTTCCAAGGTCTGACGAGACGTGCGAGGATTTCATCCATGGACCTCCTGACCATCGCCCTCCGCCTCCGTCCGTTCGATGCCGACGCGCTGACCCCCTACTCGTCCTACGGACCCGACTTCTACCGCATTCCACTGGTGAATGTTCCGGCGCCTCCGCGAGATCGTGCGCTCCGCGACCGGCTCGTGGAAGTCGCGGGGGGAGTCCTTCCGCTCCGCGTCAAGCCGACCTTCATGCACCTCGTCGATGAGCCCACCGAAGATCCCGACGTTCTCGTCGAGAGCATCGGCATGAAGGTCCCCGTAGAGCCGCTGACGCCCCTGTACCGTCGACTGCAAAAGATGTGTGCGGACCTTTCGCTTCGAACGCTGGAAGGGCGCGCGCGCTTGAGTCCGGTGCTCCTCTTCGGGCGTCACACCCACCGGAAGTCGCGTGGCCTTCGCGACGAGTGGAAGTTCCGTGTGCCTGGGCAGTGGGCGGTGACCCTGACCGCGCTGTCCGTCTACCGCGACGACGAATTGCTCGAAGAGTTTCCGCTGGGCACTTCGTCGTCCCTGCCTTCGATCGCCGCGCTGCAGGTTCAGGGCGTCGCGATGACACTGAGCCCCGACCCGTCGCTGCCCAAGAGATTCGGGGCCCGCATCGGCGCGGCGGGTGGCGTCTGTGGGAGCGCGAAGGGCACGTTCAGTCGCCTCGTGCGCCTGCCCGTCACGCAGGAAGGGATCGAACTCGGGGACGAACTCGCCGAGGGGTACCCCTCCACCTATGGCGAGCCCCATTGTCGATTCGAGCAACTCAGCGGCTTCCGGGGGAAGGTGCCGAAGTCGCTGGAGTACCCCTATCCCCTTCCGCCGGGAAGGGCCCCTCTGAGCGCGGCGTGGGGGGCTTTTCGTCAGGACGTGGCCTTCGCGATCCTGCGCGGCGAGGCCCGCCTCGCAGGAGGCGATCCGCTCGACCTGCGCCGCGAGGAGCTCCTGCGGCAGAGGGCCAGACTCACCCAGCAGCTTGCGCGGGTCGACGCTGCGCTCACACGCCTCGACGCGCGGGGGCCTCGTCGACGGCTGCGCGAGGAGGGCTCCGACCCGCCCGACCAGGCCCTGGCGTCCCGCCGCGGTCGTCGGCGCTAACCCGAGCACGGAAGGCTAGCATGGGAAACTTCTCACTCGAATATCGACGCGGCTCGACCCGACTTGCCGGGCTCGCACTCGCCGAGCTCCCCGACGCGACGACGTTCTTCGCACGCACGGCGATCTGGCGCGCCGAGGGCGTCGACGCGAGCGGTCGCACGTTCGGCGACGTCATCGAGCTCTATGAGGGGGGCGTCGCGTGCGACGGATTCGGGTACGAGTGGAGCCCCTACGGATGGGTCGCGCAGGACGTGGATCCGGGCGAGAGACTTCGGTTCTGCGTCCACCTCGAACGAGAAGGCTACCCCCCACACCGCGAGTGGACACGGGCGACGACGCTCGAGGACGCGCGGACCTGGGCGGCGCGCTTCGTGGAGGAACTGGCCGAGCCTCTTGCGAACGATCAGGCGCGCGTTTCGCTCGAGGACCGTGAGACCGGCGCGTGGGCGTGGGTGGCGGGTCCGCTCGGTGTGCCGCTCGCGGATCTCGCGATCGATGCACCACGGTCCCTCACGGTGGGCGACGCGGTGCCCGTGGCCGTCACCTGGAGGCCGCCGGTCACCGCCGAAGCGGCCGCCGTCGACCTCGTGCTTCTGGGGCCGGGGGCGCGCGTCTCGCCCGCCTCGGTACGCATCGACCTGCCGCGGGAGACGCACGTCCGACACACCTTCGCGGTCACGCCGTTGCGGCCGGGCGCCCTGCTGCTCGTGGCCGAGCTCCTCATTCGGGGCGACCCGATCGATCGCTACGAGCATTGCGCCGAGGTCAAGCCGTGATGCCATACGACGAATTCGTGAGCTTCCGACCCCCTGCAGACGCCGGGGGATCGCCCGCGCAGGTGTGGCGGCTGGAGTGCGAACCTCCTCCGGACTCCGCGTGTGCAGAAGTGCGGGTGTATTTGCGCGACGGGATGTACATCGCATACAACGGCGGTCCCGGCCGCGGCGTTTCCGATACGCCACTGGACGCCGTCCGCTCGCTCCTGCGCGGCGCTTTCGTGCCCGGCGTCGTGGCGATTGGTTCACCCGCCGGGGAGCGGTTTCACCCGTCCGGGTATGCAGTGATCGCCGTCGAGTGTGCGTACGACGGGCCGTACGCGGGCCCTTCCGCTGTCTTGAAGTTTCCTGAGGATCTGTGAAAACAACCCTCACGAGCCCAAGGCCCATCACCGCCACCCAAGAGGATGCACTGCGGGTCCTCCGCAGTCGCTACGAGCCTGGAGAGCCCATCGTACATCTGCCCGCACGGCTTCGCACGACTACGCTTCGGGCCTTTGCTCGCGCGGGCTACCTCGCCGTGATCGGCGACGACCACGCGTGGCCTCGGTGGTCGCTCCCGTCCGTCTCAACACCGCATGACGGAGAAGACTCGTGAAAAGACATCTCGCTAAGGTGATGGGTTCGAACACGAGCGACGTCAATCAACGCGCGTCGGACGCGCGCGTCTCTCCCACCCGCATGCACCCGAGGGCCAAGCCAGGTGAATCGAACCCTCGCTAGAAGGAGCTTCCGCCGTGAACGACGTTAAACAGCGCGCAGCAGACGTGGGCGAACGACCCGACGTGCAGCGGTGGATTCGCCGATTCAGAAAGGTCGCTCAGGATATGCCCGCCGACGTGTGGGTGTTCGTCGCCTCGGGCACGCCGTGCGTGATGGCGACGGACGAGAACGGCGAGCACATTCAGGGGCCGCGTGGCCGCGGCAACGATCAGGACGCGATTATCACCAGCGTGCGCGGTGGGTCGTGGGACGGGGGAGACTTTTGATGCTCGCAGGGACGACCGCCTTGGGGACCGCTTCCTCCCCGGCGTTTATGGCAACGGCGCCGGGGGTATCCGCGGCTCTTTGAACGGAGACACAAACCAATGAACGAAGACCAGCCGACACGCGTAGCCATTCTGATCCCCTCTCTCTTCGACCACGACCGTTTCGCGGCGAGGGTGTCGCCGAGTCACGCGGACGAGGAGGAGGTCCCCTGGGTCGAGCTTCAGCCCGGCGAGACGGTCGAGTCCGCTGCGGGTCGCGCCGCGGCGCTCGTGGGGGCGCTCGGCCTCACGTTGGGAACCTGCCTTCTCGATCAATCCGTGCCCGATCACGGACGTTACGTCGTGCTCTCGGGCCTCGTCGACAGCGCCACGCCTGCGTACTGGCAGACGATTCCTCGCATGGCCCGGGGCGCCTTCGGGTGCTTTCTGGAGGCCGCTGCGTCGCGTCTCACCGCGCCCCTCGCGGTCGGCGTGCTCGTGCCGCGCGGCGACAAATTTGCCGCGATCTTCTCGCGGAAGAGACAGCAGTGGGAGATCCCCTGCGGCATGGCGAAGCGTGGCGAAGTGCCACCCGAGACGGCCCTCCGCGAGGCCGTGGAGGAGATCGGGGTTCAGGTCGAACTCGGCCCTGTGCTCTTCGACCGCGTCATCCAGTCGGTCGCAGGACCCTGGAACCGCCTCGTCATCTTCAGCGCGACAACGCCCGCCGACGCGGAGTTGCGCGGGTCCACCGAAGGGGCCGCGGCCTGGGTCGACGAAACGGTTCTGATCTGCACGAGCTTCGGCGCGAGCACGCGCCGTGCGATTGAAGCATGGCAGTCTAGGAACGGGGTCAGCCCGTCTACGGTCCGCGATCGGAACGTCGAGGTGGACGTGAGGGTGACCTGGGATCACGACCGGGGGTTCACGGTCTGCGCCGACGGGCGGTCACCCGGCATGCGCACGTCGGATCTCTCCGCGGCCGCATCGGTCGTCCAGGATCGACTCCTCGTCCTTCCGAAGAGCGCAGGCCCGTCGCCGTATCGTCAGCCGTCTTCCCCCGAGTGCGTTGCCCCCACCCGTGCCCAAGGGTCCCCGGAGGGTCCTCCGCTGGTGCGCTTCACCGTGACCGATCACGTCAAGGAGGTCGCGCGGGGCGTCATCTTCCACTCGGGTCGCGTCGCGGTCGAATGGTCCAAGCGAGGCTCGGTCGAGATCCATCCCGATCTGCGAAGCCTTCTTTGCAGAGAAGACGGGCCGCGGTATACCGCGCGCGCCGTGGACGAGCTCGAGTTCGCCTGCGAGGGGTTCCCCGTCCCCTTGCGCGTGCGCCAGGGCCACCTCATGGATGCCCACTGGTGCGTCCAGCGGCAGGACCCTGAGACGGGCGCGTGGACGTCGCTTCGGGGCGCCGAAGCGGGCCTCGCGGACGCCCAACGCGCCGCGCGGGACGCCTTCCCGTGGCTCCCTGGAAAAGGTGGACCGGCGGAGGTCCTCGAGGTCGCCTTCGTCCTCGAAGGCCGCGCGCTCCACAACCGATTCGATCGGGAGGCTACGCTGCGCGCTGCGCGGAACGTCATGCTCGAGATCGCCGACCGGCTCGACCATCCTTTCGATGCGTGGGAAGTGCGCAACGACACAGGAGAAGCCCTGCCCCTCGACGCGCCGCTCCATCGATCCGTCCAGTCGACGGTTCCGATCGACGGCGTTCCTCAGTTCGTCCTGAACCTCCGCGCCGGTGCAGACGAGGTCATGGTCGAGGTGCGTGTCAACGCGCACGCCGTGGACACAGTGTGCGTGCCCATGGGTGCTACCGTGGAGCGGGCGTTGCAAATCGCCAAGGAGAGCACGAAGGTGAAGGACGCGATCGGTCACCGCGAGGTGACAGGAGTCTCGTTCGAAACTGGAAGGGTTCTCTCCATCGTCACGTGGAAGGAAGAGTAGGGATTTGTTTTGCCTTGTTGCCCGCTTGACCAGCGGGCAACAAGATGCGATCCTGCGCGCCATGGATCTCCTCGGGAGTTCGAGTGTGGTGCGGCGACTTTCGCGCGGGCAGTTTGCGCGACGAGTCTTTCAGCCGCCTTGGCGGATCCGTGCCGACGATCTGCTCGACCTCCGCACGTGTTCGAGCGCCGCCGAGGTGATGGAGCGGGCCGAGGCGAGGGACCTCCTGCAGGATCACACCGCGTCCGACCCCTCACGGCGCTACGTCAGCACGGACGCCCAGGCTGGGGATCTGTTTTCGGTGGAGGAGGGTCCACCGAAGGACGCTCTTCGGTCGCTCCCCCCGCCGAAGTCTTCGAAGGAAGTGTTGTGGGGGCTGTTGGGCGGGGCCGTCGCGGGGGGTATTCTGGGTCTGTTCGCGCCTCAGCGGGGGCCCCAGAAAGATTCGGCGCTCACGCGCGCCATCCGCGGTGCGTTTTCGGGCACCGCGGCCGTCGCCACGCGCGACACGACCGTGCTCCAGCGCGCCCTCGCGCTGCCCGTCATGGCGCAGACACGCCCTCATCCCGCGACCACCCTGGAGGCGTTGGCGATGGTCGCCCTCGGGACGCTGCGTCTCGAGATCGAGACGTTCGCGCGGGACGCGGCCCATCGGCTGCTCGGGCGAGAGCCGCCGATCGTCGTGTGGCACTTCCTGCCGCGATGCGACGCCGCCGATGCGTGGCACGGCCTCGGCTCGCTGGGCCGTGCCGAGCACGTGTTGAACGGCTGGGAGGCCCTCCTGTCGGCGGCGCCTCCCGGCTGGATCGAGAGCCGTCAGGGCCTCGCATTTCCACCCCGAGGAGCGAGTGCGGGCCACCACGCGGAGTTCGCGCGCCGTTGCGCCAATGCCGCGGACCACCTGGTCGCCATGGGTTGCCTCCGCGACCCGCGCCTGCCCTTCGCGCCCCTCTACGAGGTGTGGCGCCGAGGTTGTGCGGTCGAGCATGTCTCGGACGCCATGGCCGTGATCCTGGTTCGTTGCCCCCGTGAGGACGAGTTGCTGAAGGAGCCTTCCGATGTCAGCCTTTGACCCCGCGTCGCTTCGCACGATGCAAACGCTGGTGTACTTCGACGGACCGTTGCTGACCATCCTCCAGGATCACGCGACGGGGACCCTCTACCTCACCATGTGGGCCGACATGGACGCGACCTGTCACACGTGGTGCCTGGCGCAGGTGACCCCGGAGCACGTCCGCCTGCTCGGCGAGGGGACCGTGTCGATCCTGGGGACGTTTCAAGCCTCGGAGAGGGTGTTCGTGGGGCGCCACGACGGCACGCGGTGGCACTCGCTGGAGTCGGTTTCGCTCGCGGAGTTGGACCCGGAGTGGCTGCCGGATGCCGACGTATTCTGCCCGCGCGCCGAATGGGACGAGCAGGAGCCGAAGGCGTGAAGACGCACGTAGGGACCCCCTGCCTCGCCGAGGAAGGGTCCGCGAGCACGCCGCCGCTCTACCTCCTCACCGCGGGCTCACACCGCACGCGGAGCGAGGGCCTCGATGCCATGGAGGCCGTCGCGGCCCTGGCCGGAGAGGCGCACACGAGCGACCCGGCGTGCGCGTGTGCCGTGCTCACCCGGTACGTGCATGTCCTCAACGACGCGGCCTGGAGTTCGGACAGGGCGCGCACGCTGGCGTTCACCCCCTGGCTGATCCCGCTCGGTAGCTCGCGGCAGGTCACCCTTCGCGGGGCGCGCGGAGCGTGGCTCGCCGCGCGGACGATTCACTGGGCCGAGCGCGCGGTGGACCTCGCCGCGGCCGTACTGGCTGAAGCGGGAACCCCCCTCGACGCGATGCGAGAAGACCCCCTGCAGCGCCAAGACCCGCTCGCGCGCATGAACTCGATCGCGCAGACGATCCTCGGAATCGAGGGGGCGGAACGGTGCTCGTTTCGCTATCTACTCCAAGCCGTCCGCGGGGCCACCGAATGCGCCCGCCGCGCGCAAGACCCCTCCCGTGAGCCCGAAGCCCAGGCGTTCTACGCCGCGAGCGCGGCCCTCTGGACGTCGTTCGCGGCGGTACGTGCGGCGCAGGCGCTGTGGGGGATCGACCCTCTCTTCGAGCGATCTGTCATGGACGCCTGTCTCCGCGCCGCCGTCGAAGACATCGGCCCTCTCCTCGTCCTCTCCACCGACCCCTCATGAGGTTTTTCGTGCCCTCTATGCCCCACCCTGCATGGCTCATCTCCGCGCTGATTCTGCTGATCATCGGGCTCGCCGTGCGCCACATCCGTCGCGACGCGGCGAACTTCCTCGCGCGCTACCTCCGCGACGGGAAGGACGTCGGCGGGGCCCCCGGATCCCCCGTGGGGGCCACCACGCGCGTGCCGTTCGTCCTTCGAAGCCCGGACCCGGCCGACCGAATGGACCGCGAACGCGCGGCGATCGAGGAGCATCGACTGAACCCGCAGAAGTGCCTCTTCTGCGAACAGCCGTCCAGCTTCCAGGGCCCGAGGCGGGTCAAGGTCGAATCGTGGCGTGACTCCGTGATCCGATGGTTCGGGGGCACGCCCCGAGATCATTGGCGCATCGAGACGGAGTTCGAATCGCACGATCCGAAGCTCTATTGCGAGGCGCACCGACACGCTCGGCTGGCGTTGCTCCAGGCTGAAATCGCACGCAAAGAGCACGAGCGGCTGGAGTTCGACCGCAGGCAGGCCATGGAAATGGCCGAGTTCGAACGCTTCCAACTCGACGAGCTTATGCTGGCCGAAGCGCAGCGCACGATGGGTCTGCTCGAGCTTGCGGCGCACGACACGGCGCCCTCCAAAGCGCCCGAGGCGCGCGCGCTGATGCCGAAGAACCCGCTGCGCGGATCGACTCGCTCTGGCCGCAAGGGGCGCAGGCAGGGAACGCCCGAGGGCGCGGATGCCCCTGAGATCGCGATCGGCGACGAACCTATGAGCGCTGAGAAGCCGTGAAGATCCGCATCTTCCGGAGCCGGATTGAGATCCCCACGCAGGACGGGAAGGTTTTGTCGTTGTATTCCGATGGATTTTCCGCCGAGGACGAGCATGGTCTCGTCACGTTCGAGCGTAGTTCGGACGGGGTCTGCATCCGCCGCTATGGGAGCGGATCCGGTCCGTCTTCTCAAACGCAGTTCGAGTACAATCAACACGGTTACGTGGATTATGAGCTCGGCCCGATCTCCCCTGAAACGAGGTAGGACGCGCTGGCCCTTTCGTTCGGTCGTCCATGCGGTCGCCGTCGAGAACACCCGACCGCCGCCGCGTCGTGGGAGCGTCCCTCGGCCCGCGCACGGTTGGCACTGGCGCATCGTGCTGGAATGTGGTCATCGGGATCGTCGTCCATGCCGCCAACGCCGCAAGGACGGAGCCTGGGTCAACCTCCCGGCCCCGCGGAAGATTCTGTGCCGACTCTGCCACTGGGGTTCCGTGAGAAGAGAGGAGGGACCGATGGAAAAAGGCGAACTGAAGACGCTCCAGGTGCAGATCGAGCGCCGCTCGGACGGTATGTTCCAAGTCGCCACGCTCTGGGACGGGAAGCTGATCGAGGCGGTCGGCGCACGCCTCGCGCCCTGCCTGACAACGCTGGGACAAAAGATCGAGGAGGAGGAGCGCGCGTGCGAAGCGAAGAGGCTGTAAAGGCCGACGCGGATACGCTCCGCGACGCGCGGCTTCGCGCGATGTTTCATGCGGGCTTCGTCGCCCTGTCGGGGGAAGGCGCCTTCGCGAAGGTCGATCGCACCCCGTTCCATGCCCCCGACCTGGCGTGCGTCGTCGCGGACGTGCGCACCGCGGAGCAGTGGAGGTTCGCCGCGTCGCTCGCCGACAAGGTGGATCGCGCGCTCGGGCTTCTGTGCGTGGTAGGCGCGCGCAGCGTGCTGGCCAGCGCCATGCCAGACGACCAGCGCCCCGCGCTGCTCGACGCGCCCCGAGGTCGCTGCGTCGTCGCCGTGATCGGTCGGAATCGTGTCGCCCACGTGCGGCGCGCGCGGCCGTTCTGGGTACACCCCTACACGGGCCAGCCCACGCCCGAAACGTACGACGCATGTCACATCGCGCTCGCAAACCACGCGATGAGGGCGATCCGGCGCGAATGCGACGCCTGGCTCTTGCCGAGCGGACGCCACGACTTCCTCGCCGACAACGTCGCCGTACTCGCGACCTCCGTCGAGGACGCCGACGAGGTGCCCGCGCCCATGCGCCCGCTCCTCCGCACGCAGTCCCTGTGCGTCGCCGGGACGCGCGCGTTGGTGTCGGCCTTTCTGAACGAGGCCGCCGCCGAACACGAGATCCTGCATCGGTACCCTGGCACTCCGCTCGTCATCACGTGCGGCTCCGGCCATGTCCGCCTGTGGCCCTCGACCGAACTCGAGCCAAGCCCCCTCACCTTCCCCCTCACCCTGAGTAGAAGTCCATGATTCTCGACGGAAGTGGCTCCATCTTCCAGGCGGACGCGGAAGCGCTCGTCGACCCCGTCAACTGCCTCGGCACATCCGGGGCGGGACTCGCGCGGGATTTCAAGTCCAGGTTTCCGGACGCCGAGAAGGTGTTCGTGCAGTGGTGCCGATCGCGCGCGGCCCGGCTCGGCCAGGTGTTGCCGGTTTCTGTCACGACCGAGGGCCCGGTGCGGCTCATCTACTACTTCCCCACGAAGGATGACTGGCGGAACCCCTCCTCCCTGGAAGGCGTCACGGGGGGCCTGCGCGCGCTCGTGGAAGACTTGTCGAAGCGTGGCCTCCGGTCGATCGCGATCCCGGCACTCGGGTGCGGCCTGGGCGGCCTCCAATGGACGGTCGTTCGACCGCTGATCGAACTCTCGTTCGAGCCCCTCTCCGACGTGCGCGTGGTGCTGTTCGGGCCTGACGCCCATCGGAGGTCGCGGTGAGCGTCGCGCGGCCGCCTTCGCGTCGCGAGCTCCTCTGCGTGATCACCCACCTCCAGGGCCTCGTGGGGAAGGCCCGGGGAGCCTATCAAAACGACAAGGCGCCCAACCGGTCCGAACTCGTGCAGCACTCCCTCAACGACGCGGAGGCGCTTTGCATTCAGGTGACCGACTTCTTCGAACCGGTTCAGCCGGACGAGGAAGCGAAGGCTCTCCGACGGCTGATGCCCGCCCGACCCCGAAAGACTACGTCGTGACAATTTCAGCAGATGGGCTGACGTTCGACTGCTCCACGCACGGCGCCGTCCCCTACCGAGGCGATGTGACGTGTGCGAAGTGCGGACGGATCTACCGCGGGCACCTGCATCATCCGGACGTGTGTCCGTGCGGAGCCGAACTGTGGTCTCACGGCGGCTCCGCTCGTGGCATGTGTTCGTCGTGCGCGCGATCGACCGTTCCCCCGCACGACGCGCTCGCCACGAGGCCGCAGGCCCTGACCACCGTGGAACAGGCACGCCCTGGAAGCGAGCGCACGGTTGCGACCGCGGGGCGTCACCCATGAGCGAGGTCAACGCCCTCGCGACCGTCGGCCACTTCGGCCCTCGTACGGTCGCTGCCCTCTACGTCGCGACGGGCGGCGTCTACTTCGGCTTGCCCGATGTAGATCCGTGGGATGAGGCACGCGATGCTCGTCGTTACGCCGGGCCGTGGCCCGTCGTGGCGCACCCACCGTGCGACCGGTGGGGGAAGTTCGCGACGGGCGGTATGTATCGACCGGGCACGAAGATCCGAGGTGACGACGGCGGGTGTTTCGCGTCCGCCATCGCCGCGGTGCGCAGCTACAGCGGCGTGCTCGAGCACCCGCAGGGTAGTTCCGCGTGGGCCGCGTTCTCACTGAACAAGCCGCCGGTCGGCGGCGGGTGGGTGCCCGCGGGCGACGGCGTCGGGTGGACTTGCGTCGTCGAGCAGGGCCACTACGGTCACCTTGCGCGAAAGCCGACCCTGCTCTATGCCGTGGGGGTCCATCTGCCCGAGTTGCGGTGGGGCCCAGCGCCCGAGACGTGGCGCAGCGACCCCACTCGTTCTGAGCGGTGGCGCAGGCGCGCGGAGAAAGACGGCGTCTGCGTGCTGCTCTCGCGGAAGCAGCGCGCCGAGACCCCGCGCGCCTTCCGCGACGTCCTCCTCGAACTGGCTCGGTCCGCACGTGGAGAGACGTCGCCTTTTTCGGACACCGGCCGCTCCGTCACCAGGACACAGGACCCATGAACTCATTCGAGACCGTTCGGTTCTGCGACGCGTGCGGGGGGATGCGCATCCATCGATGGCAGGGCCAGGAGCTCTGGTGCCGGATGTGCCACCCCAATCAGCCCCCCGGTCACGGGGGCCCCCAGGAAGCACGCCCTACGTGAAGCCCGAAGCGACCGAGGACCGCGTCGACCGGTTCCAGGCGTCGTGCGCGCAGCGTCTCCCCGCTGCCGCGCGCCCTGGCCCTCTGACCTATGCGGTGATGGGCCTCGCCCACGCGGTCGCCGAGCTCTACGTGCTCGCCACGACGGACGAGCGTGCGAGAATGCGGGCCCACCTCCGGGTGATCCTGACCCACCTCGCGCTCGGGGCGACGGCGCTCGATGAGCCCCTGCGGACGTACGTTCGAACGCCCACGTGGCCGGACCGCCTCCCGGCGGCCTCCGAGCGTCGACCGGAGCCGATCGCGGTCGGCCTCCTCGTCTACTCCGCGCGCGCTGCGGGCGCGGTGCATCGACTGCTCGCTCGAGACCCGCTCGCGCCGTGCGCGCTCCAGGAGTCCTGGGCGGGCCTCTGGGAAGGCGCGTGCAGCTTTGCGTGGGTCCTCGCCACCCGCGAGACCTCTGGATGGGACCTGCGGCGTGAACGGGCCCTCGACGCCCTCCTGACGCCCGCGCCGGATCTCCCCTTGCGAGCTCACGACGCGTGTCCCACGACGGAAGAGACGGCCGCGCCGGTCGGCTTCAAACCCCCTCCACACGCGCACGAGTGATCGGCACACGCAGCGCAGAGGACACCTCCTCCCTGCCCGCCGACATGATACCGTGCGCGCATGAGCAGCGCTTTGCGCAGCTTCGCTCTCCCCACCGTCGATTGGGCCGCGCTCGGCTTCTCGATCTTGCGCCCTTCGCGCCCGCGCCTGGACGAGGTGCGGGGCGTCGCACTGGAGCTCCTCCGGGCCCACTCCAGGGGATCGCGAGCGAGTGGCGCCCGGAGCGCCGCGAGAACGTCGCGCGAGGCCCTGGGAGACCTCTGGGAGTCCATGACGACGCGTCTCGGCCGAGAGGATCTCCTCGCGAACCCACGGCGCCAGTTCCTCCCCTACCTTCCGATCGGAACGGCGCGTCGAAAGGTCCGCGCAGCCCCCTCGCCGACCGAGACTCCGACGCGATTTCTCACCGATGCCCCAGGGGTCGCCGAGTTGATGATCGCCCTGCTCGCCGCGGACCCGCAGGCCCTGGCCACCGCGGAGCAGGCCGCCCTGGAAGCGTGCGCACGGTTGCGACCGTGGGGCGTCACGCCGCCGCAACGGGTCGCCTGGATTCTTCTGCAACACCAGAACCCGTGGCCGATCGACCTGGGCGACATTTTCGAGTGGCCTCGGATCGCCGCCGCGTGGTCGGTCGATCTGGTGAAGGGGTATGTACCCCCTCCTCCCTCCGGTGTCCTCGTCGGTAGTTGGGCGTACAGGGGCCTCGCCAACATCGATCCTTTCCTCGCACGAGGCCGCTCCTTGCGTGAAGCCAAGGAAAGATTCGGCGGCGTTATCGGCCGTGCCGAAGAGTGGACCACCCTGTGGTCACGTTGGCAGTTCTTGACGGGCATCGACGCAAGGATTGCAAGCTGCCCTTTCGTCCCGCGATCCCTCGAAGGTCGACGATTTGCGGATCTCCCGGACGTGGCCGACGCGGGCCTTACTGTGTGGCGCCTGGGTTACCTTCTCGGAGATATCCGCGGTAACGTGGTGATCCTCGGCACACCGGCCGATTTCAACCCCGTGACCACGCGTTCGTGGCGACAGCTTCAGAGGCTGGAGTCCGAGCGGTGGGGGTCCGACCTCATCGTGGGGAACGAGGCGACGGTCCCGTAGCTTCGTCGTCGGCTCGAACAGCCATCCAGCGTGGGAGGTATAAAAGGCCCGTAGTGGGGCCATCCGCTTCGACACCCATGGGTGTATCCGTGGCGCTCGTGGGCGCCAGCTTGCTACCCATACTTCTGCACTTGCAGAACGTTCCGACAGGAATTCGCAACGTCGAACAAATCCCCGAAGAATCTCGGCACGTGCCGAGAAGTGAGGTGCGTAATTGTCGGCTTGCAATCACTGCCATGTCAGGTTCCGTCCTCGAGCCCATGGCCACCAACCCTGTACGCACGGTGGGCATTCAATCCAAGCGTCGCATCCTCCTCGCCGTTAGGCTCATCCCCGCACGCGCGGGGAACAACGTGTCTCGCAGGATGGCTCCGTCGAGCGTGAGGGACCATCCCCGCACACGCGGGGAACACCGCAGTGTCCGTCGGTGAAGGTCATTCGTCTCGGGCTCACCCACGCACGCGCGTGGAGCCGGAACACATCGTCGATACGCTTCAGGCAGCCACTGGTCCACTCTCACACGTGTGGGAACCACGAACGCTTGACCTCGGTGACCCGCCACGTCGATGGTTCATCCCCGCACATGCGGAGAAAGTTACCGGACGTGGTCACGCTCTACGCTATTCTCTGACTCATCCCCGCACGCGCAGGGAACACACGAGCACCCCGAGGGCTGTCGGGCCAAGGACTGGCTCATCCCCGCACGCGCGGGGAACAACACACAACCGACGGTGGTCCTTTCGTGTCCCCAGGCTCATCCCCGCACGCGCGGGGAACACGGAAGATCCGAACCGGGCCGTATACAGCAATAGGGCTCATCCTCGCACGCGCGGGGAACACATGGCGAGGTTCTCCGCCGCCTGTGCGGCGTAGGGCTCATCCCCGCACGCGCGGGGAACAGCCTCAGGATACCGGTCCTATCGACATGCTGTGGGGCTTATCCCCGCACGCGCGGAGAACACGTGGTGGTTGACCTGGCTTGAATCACCTTGATGGGCTTATCCCCGCACGCGCGGAGAACACTTGTACTCAACCATGTGGATCTGTTCTACATGGGGCTCATCTACGCACAAGCGTGGAACACGCCCACGAGAGCACGCTTCCCCCAGACGAACCGTGGCTCATCCCCGCACGCACGGGGGACACCGCACAGACACTGCCGACCTCACGCCCTTGTACGGCTCATCCCCGCACGCGCGGGGAACTGGACGTTACCACTTCTGTCGCGGGAAGATCCGTGGCTCATCCCCGCACGCGCGGGGAACACCGCTTGCGGGACTTGCTGACGGTGTCATTCCTGGGCTCAACCCCGCACGAACGGGGAACTCGGAGTGGGCTGCGGAGTCGAGCGCGCAACTCGTGGCTCATCCCCGCACGCGCGGGGAACACACGAGCACCCCGAGGGCTGTCGGGCCAAGGACTGGCTTATCCCCGCACGTGCGTGGAACACGCGGAGCACCATGACTCTGAGAGACTTGGCTCGGGCTCATCCCCGCACGCGCGGGGAACACCGACGGGCATCGACGAGCATGATCTCCTCGTGAGGCTCATCCCCGCACGCGCGGGGAACACGATGCATTGCAGGAACGCACTCACAATGAACAGGGATCATCCCCGCACGCGCGGGGAACACCCACGACCTCCTGTACGCTCATCGTCGGCAATCGGATCATCCCCGCACGCGCAGGGAACACGTGATCCATGAAGATGTCCCAGGTAGTGGAGATCGGAGCATCCCCGCACGCGCGGGGAACACCAAGGGGCTCGTCGCACTGGAGTGGGCGCTCGCGGGCTCATCCCCGCACGCGCGGGGAATACGTCGTGCGCACCTCGACGAGGTCGTCGGCGAGGGGCTCATCCCCGCACGCACGGGGGACACCCAATGGGTGCCTCAATCTGAGAGCGTTACGATGGCTCATCCCCGCACGCGCGGGGAACACACAGAGCTCGAACGGAACGCGAAGGCAGCGCATGGCTCATCCCCGCACGCGCGGGGAACACGTGCGGCTGGCGGCTGGCACTGTCCGGGCGGGGGGCTCATCCCCGCACGCGCGGGGAACACGGGCCTTGAGCCGAAGGGTTACCTTCTGGGCTAGGCTCATCCCCGCACGCGCGGGGAACACGGGGCGCCTGTCCTGCCGCTGACGCTCCTTGCGGGCTCATCCCCGCACGTGCGGGGAACACGCGCGCATCGAGGAGGCGCTGAGGCGCCTGGAGGGCTCATCCCCGCACGCGCGGGGAACACTCGCGCACGGGCACCTTCACCCCGACGGCCGGGGGCTCATCCCCGCACGCGCGGGGAACACCTCGTGCCCAAGCACGCCATGGATCACATTCAGGGCTCATCCCCGCACGCGCGGGGAACACCTGCCGCCGGTGCGTGTCGTGGAGCGACCGCAGGGCTCATCCCCGCACGCGCGGGGAACACCTCTTCTGGCTCATCCTCGGTCAGATCGCGGTGGGCTCATCCCCGCACGCGCGGGGAACACCTTCAACGGTGCGGATAGACCTTATATCTGGCGGGCTCATCCCCGCACGCGCGGGGAACACCCGAAAGGTTGCCACGCCACGCGAGACGCCGACGGCTCATCCCCGCACGCGCGGGGAACACCCATTGAAAATTTTGCGTACCAATCATGTCAAAGATCGTTCGCGCCCTGGGGCGCAACCTAAACCTATGCCCGTCGAGC
>JACCDG011085150.1_pt1 | contig 18246 bp, 24 predicted proteins | sample 7442471 | NCBI WGS metagenome assembly JACCDG01 (sample SAMN15323444, study PRJNA562643) | freshwater metagenome | isolation source: river surface water | place: USA:Blue River Watershed | collected 2017-08-17 | reverse complement strand
CAATGCGCGCACCCGTAAAGGCAAGCGCATCGCGATCGCCGGCAAGAAAATGGTTACAAAATAGGAGTTAGGGATCAATGGCGCAAGAACAAGCCGTAAAACTGAAACGCAAAGACCGCAAGAACATCGCCAACGCGGTTGCGCATGTCAATGCAAGCTTCAACAACACCGTGATCACCATTACGGACGCGCAAGGCAACACCATTTGCTGGTCTTCTTCGGGCAGCAAGGGTTTTAAAGGCTCGCGCAAGTCGACGCCGTTCGCCGGCCAAATCGCAGGCGAAGACGCAGGCCGCAAGGCGTTGGAGCATGGCGTGCGTTATTTGTCGGTTTTGGTAAAAGGCCCTGGCGCAGGACGCGAATCCGCTTTGCGCGCGCTGCAGTCTGTTGGCTTTACCATCACTTCTATCCGCGACGTAACCACTATCCCGCATAATGGCTGCCGTCCCCCGAAAAGACGGAGAGTCTAAGAATTTAAACAATGCCTATGGGGTGGGTCTGTCGCAACCATAGGCTTTTTGTCTTAACCTCGTTTTCCTCGACAGACCCAGGAAAACGAAGTTCATTAGAGGTCGTTCGTGTTACATAAAAATTGGCAAGCCCTGATTAAACCTGAAAAGCTGAATATCGAGCCCGGCGTCGATCCTGCCCGCAGCGCAACCATCATCGCCGAACCGCTAGAGCGCGGTTTTGGATTGACCGTCGGCAACATGCTTCGCCGCGTTTTGTTGTCGTCGCTTCATGGCGCCGCCATCTCGGCCGTGCAAATCGAAGGCGTGCTGCATGAATTCTCTTCGATTGCTGGAACGCGCGAAGACGTTACCGACATTATCTTGAATTTAAAGAATGTCGCCTTGCGCATGTTCGGCGATGGCCCAAAGAAAATGCGCTTGTCTGCAACCGGCCCCGGCGAAATCACCGCCGGCATGATTGAAACCGGCCATGACATCGAAATCATGAATCCTGATTTGGTTATCTGCACTTTGGACAAAGGCGCCAAGGTAATGATGGAATTGACCGTAACGGCCGGCAAAGGCTATATCCCCGCCAGTGAATTGCGCGACGAAGACGCCGTCATCGGATTGATTCCTGTGGACGCCATTTACAGCCCGGTGCGCAAAGTATCCTATAAGGTGGAAAACACCCGCGTCGGACAGCGCACCGACTATGACAAGTTGGCGATGACGATTGAAACCAACGGTGCGGTTTCGCCGGAAGACGCCTTGGCGTTGGCTGCTCGTATCATGCAAGACCAATTGCAATTGTTCATTAACTTCGACGAGCCAACCCAGGTCGTGGAAAGCGAAAAGCAGGTCGATCTGCCTTTCAACCGCAATTTGCTGCGCCGCGTAGACGAGCTGGAATTGTCTGTTCGTTCCGCCAACTGCCTCAAGAACGACAATATCGTTTACATCGGCGATTTGGTGCAGAAAAGCGAATCGGAATTGCTGCGCACGCCGAATTTCGGCCGTAAATCGCTGAACGAGATCAAAGAAGTATTGGGCCAAATGGGCCTGACGCTTGGAATGGAAATCACCGGATGGCCGCCGGAGAATATCGAGGATCTGGCCAAAAAATTAGAAGATCCGTATTAATCAAGGAAAAGAACAATGAGACACAATATCGCAGGCAGAAAACTCAACCGCACCAGCGCGCATCGTCAAGCGATGCTTAGCAATATGGCCATGGCCTTGATTAAGCACGAGCAGATCAAGACAACCTTGCCTAAGGCAAAAGAACTGCGCCCTTATGTGGAACGTTTGATCACCATGGGCAAAAAGGGTGGGCTGCATAATCGCCGCCGCGCTTATTCCTATTTGCGCGACGAAGCCACCACCAAGAAACTGTTCGATACCTTGGCTTCCCGTTATTCCAAGCGCGCAGGCGGTTATGCCCGCGTTTTGAAAGCCGGATTCCGCTATGGCGACGCCGCGCCAATGGCAGTGATCGAATTGGTTGACCGCGATGTGGCCGCAAAAGGCTTGGATTCCGGTCAGGACGTGCAAAAAACGGCTGCTTAGGGCTTCCGTTTTAGGCTACAGAACAAAAGCAGCCCCAAAGCAAAACGGGGCTGCTTTTTTATTGGAATAAAAAGGATGATGCAGAAACTGGACATAGAAGAAGCCGAAGCCGGGTCGCGGCTTGACCGGTGGCTGCGCCGCAAATTCCCCGCCGTCAGCTTTGCACAGGCTCAGAAAATTCTGCGCACCGGCGACATTCGCGTCAACGGCAAGCGGGCCAAAGGCGATTACCGCTTGCAGGCGGGGGACGATATAAAACTGCCGCCATTTCTATCGCAGCCTGAATTCGCGCAGCCTTTGCCCAAAGAAGAGCCTGCGGTATCGCGCGCGATGATGCAGCAATTCGCGCAAAGCATTCTGTACGAGGATGACTTTCTGATTGCGATCAACAAATGGCCCGGCATCGCCGTGCAGGGTGGAAGCAAAACCACGCAACATATCGACGGCATCGCCAAGGCCTGGGGCAAGGGAAAAATCCGCCCGCTTTTGGTGCATCGCCTGGACAAGGATACCACCGGGGTTTTGGTTCTGGCAAAAACGCCTAAGGCGGCGGCGTATTTGACCAAGGCTTTTGCAGAAAAAGACACGCAAAAAATTTATTGGGCGATCGTCGAAGGCTCGCCCCATCAAAAATCCGGCGAGATCGACGTCCCTCTGCGCAAAAAAGCCAGCATGAATACCGAAAAAGTCGAGGTGGATTTCGATGGCGGCGAGGATGCCTTGACGCATTTCCGCATGCTGGATCACCGTAAAAACCGTGCCCTTTTGGAGCTTCGCCCAATCACAGGACGCACCCATCAATTGCGCGTGCATTGTGCACATATGGGTTTTCCGATCATGGGCGACGTGAAATACGGCGCGTCGGGCAAGGGCAGGGCGAACTTGCATCTGCACGCAAGGCAGATTATTGTGCCGCATATCGAACTGGAAACCATACAAATAACGGCGCCATTGCCGGAACATTTTGCCCTTAGTTTGAAACAATATAGCCTGAAGGCGCTGGGGAATTCATGACGCTGCCGATTACATTCGCCATTTTCGACGTCGACGGAACGCTGGTGGATAGCCAGCTTATGATCCTGCGCTGCATTACCGCCAGCTGTGATGCTATGGGCATTGAATATAAGAACGACAGGGCGCAGCTTTTGTCCGGCGTCGGTCTTCCTCTTTTGCAGGCATTGAAAAACGCTGTTCCGGCGATTCGCGAAGACCAGATGGAGGAATTCGCTAAACTTTATAAAGGGTTCCATCGAAAATTCCTCGATAGCGCCGAAGATTTACAGCCGCCTTTTCCGGGGGCTAAGAAAATGTTGGATGATCTGTGCGCGCAGGGCATTAAATTGGGCATTTGCACCAGCAAAATGCGCCCAGGTCTGGATGTCTTGTTGTCGCAAAGGGGCTGGGACAAAATATTCTGTAATATCAAAACGCCGGATGACGGCCCAGGCAAGCCCGATCCGGCTTTGTTGCTTATGGCGATGCAAGAAGAAGGCATTGTGCCGCAGCAGACGATTTTTATCGGCGACAGCACTTATGACATAGAGGCAGGTCTTGCCGCCAATGTGCATGTGCTTGGCGTCGCCTGGGGCTATCACACCGAAGCGCAGTTGCGATCCGCCGGTGCAAGCCGTATCGCGCAAAAAATGGATGATATCGTTCCCATGATCCGGACTTTGACAAAGGATGCTGCGTAAGAGGCATGAAGCGTTGGTTCGGCCAAGTCGATATAGGATTCGCCCAGAACGGGTTCACAATTCTGCTCGATGGCAAACCTTGTTTGTCGCCATTAAAAAATCTTTTGATGCTGGGCTCTTATCCTTTGGCCGAAGCGGTTGCTGCGGAATGGAATAGACAAGAAAAAAAGATTGATTTTCAAGACATGCCCTTGACCCGACTTGCTATGGCGCAAGGCGACATCGTGGATGCCGATCTTGAAAGCGCCATAGGCGAAATATTGTCTTATGCCCAAAACGACGCAATTTGCTATTGGGCGTCTTCGCCAGAAGGGCTGATGAAGCGGCAAAAGCAAAACTGGGGTGAAAGCCTCGATGTTTTGGAACGCCGGCACGGATTGCGCTTTAATACGGTGATCGGCTTAAATACCATGCCGCAGCCGGATGAGTCCTTGCAAAAACTGGAAATGGAATTGCGCCGGATGCCGGCCTTGACATTGCATTATACGGCGATGTTGACCCGGCTTGGGGGATCCGCGCTTTTGGCTTATTTATGGGCCATGCGTGACATTCAAATCGAGCAGCTGGCCGATCAGGCTTTCTTGCCGGAATTATACCATGCGGGGCTGGTGGGCGATGGCGCGTCCGAATTGCCGCATGTGATGGGTAAGATGCAGGATATGCTGCAGATAGACCGTTTTTATACGCTGTCGCAACAGAAAGAACATGTGTGCGCAATAGAAGTCAAAGCGCAAATAAAAGGCCGGGTGCAGGGTGTGGGCTATCGCGCCTGGACCAGGAAAAAAGCGCAAGGCCTGGGGCTGACAGGGTATGTCAGAAACCTCGATAACGGCATGGTCGAAGCGTTGTTTCAAGGTGGGCAGGGGGACGTCCACACTATGCTGCAATCATGCCTTGAAGGCCCGATAACAGCCAAGGTGGAATACATTAAAATCCTGTCCTTCGCGGCGGCGGCCCAGATATGTAGCGGGTTCGAACAATTGGCCTAGCCTTAGGATACTGTAACCGTAAGCCCCAGAGCCTTTAAAAGCTTGTTGCGGTCGAACAGCAGGCCCGCCATGAAATCGCCGATTCCAAAAGGCTGCTGTGGATTAACAGCGATTGTAAGCTGGCCCAAGCTTTGTAAATAGGCTTTGATCTTTCCGCTGGCGTCGACCATCGCCGGATCGGCCTGCTTAGGATCGGGGATGAATTCCCGGTCTATCATGGCCGATATTTCCTGGATATATGCATCCAAAGGCATTTGGGCGTTCTTTGCGCCCAGCTCCAGGCTTTTTCTTAAAAACGAGGCGTCTTTATAGCTAAGCTGCAAAGCCTTTATTTTCGGACTCGGCATTGCAGACAGGCTTTCCGCATCGGGGTTGGCAAGCCTTTCGATATCGACGTCGACAAGATGGGCCTGAATTTGGGTTTGAAGCATATCGGCGAGGGCAAGGTTCAAAAAGGCAGAGGTGATTTTGCTTTCCGGGTCGAAATTATATCCCAAGGATGTGTCCATGCGCAGGCGGGAATAGCCGAATTCCCGCCAATAAGAATCGACGGTGGTCAAAAGCGGAACATCCAGCCCGCTGATATCCAAGCGGAAAGCGGTTGGCACATCGCCCTGCATCCTGGTCTGGATACCGGCCAACGCAAAACTTACGGTTTCGTTGAAATCCAGCATCGTCAAAGTGAAATTGCGCAGCTGATAGGAATTCGCCGCCGCGTCATGCGCGTAAGAAAATTTGCTGGAAAAACGCAATTGGTCTGCAGTGGTTTTGCCGTCAAGCGATTGCAGGCGCGCGCCATCAGATTTGGAAACGGCGTCTTCAACGGAAAAATCGAAAGACAGCGGCTTTCCGTCGGCAAGCACCAGGTTTTCTAGCCGTCCTTGGGCAAAGCGCAACTCGCCATTTTTATCCGGCACGAGAAGCGAGAAATCATTGACGATATAGCTATTGCTCTGCAGGTCAAAGCTGTAGCCAAATTTCATGTCGCCGGAAATCATTGCCGTTGTTGAAGGATCTGCGGATTTCAAATCTAGCCCCAAGGGCGAGAAATTCAATTTCTTCCAATCGAAATGCGCGGCGGTGAGTTTTCTGCCGTCTTCTTTGATGTTGCTGATCGACAAGGATTCGGCGCGCAAGACTTCTTTATCCTTGCGGCTAAGGGCCGGGGAGAAAATCTCTGCGCTTGCGGAAAAGGGGGATACCTTTAGCCCGCCATAGCTAAGCTTCCAATCGGCGGGCAAGTTATTGGCAAAGTTTTCGACCGCTTGCGTGTATTTCATGGTCAGGTATTTCTGCATTCCGAAATAGCCGCCGATGACGATCGCCAAGGCCAAGATCGCATAGCCAAGATTGCGCAACAGGGGATTGTTTTTAATGTCCATAAAATACCTCGGGTAAGGGCGCAGGGCAGCGCGATGAAAAGCTTATGTTTATTATAAACAAAAATTAAGGCGAATAAATCTAAAAAATCTTCCCGAAATGCTTTTGCAGCAGGGCATCGATTTGGGCCATATCCGCCTTGATTCCCATTTCCGCAAGGGATGTCACGCCATATTGGGAAATCCCGCAAGGCACGATGCCCCGGTAATGGCCAAGATCGGGATTCACATTCAAGCTGATGCCGTGATAGGCGACGCCCCGGCTGACGCGAACGCCAAGGGCCGCGATCTTGCTTTCTTGTCCCTTGTGGCGGACCCAAACGCCGATGCGGTCTTTGGGGCATTCGCCTTCGATGTTGAATTCTTGTAAAACCGCCAAAATCCAGCATTGCAATTTCGAAACATATTGCCGGATATCGATTTTTCGCGCTGCTAAATCCAGCATCGCATAGGCGATGCGCTGGCCCGGCCCATGATAGGTGTATTGCCCGCCGCGTCCGGTTTCATAAATGGGCAGCAGATCGGGCTGGATCAAATCCGCCGCCTTGGCGCTGCTGCCGGCCGTATAGCAGGGCGGATGTTCCAAAAGCCAGATTTGTTCGGATGCTGTACCTGCGCGGATGCTTGCCACGCGGGACTGCATGTCGGAAAGAGCGTCGGGGTAGGGGATAGGGTCTTGGCAAATATGCCATTCAACAGGGTTCATAAAAACACTATGTTTCCATCCCGAATAGGGTGGTTGGTGCGGTCAAGAGGACTGCAATTTTATAAACAAAATATTGTTTTATAATAAAAATATTTTTTTTATAAAAAAATATGCCCCCAATTATGCCCCATAAATAAAAAAATGCCCGCAACGAGAAGTGCGGGCAGGTTACACTATTTTGGGAATAGAAATCTACGCAATTTTTGATTTGTCCAGGCAGCCAGTGTCGGCGATGTATTGGGCATAGGCCGCGCCGTGTCTTGTTTCAAAATAATTTAAATCCGGGTCGCTCGCCGCCATGGCGGCGTTCAGCAACTCGAAATAATGCCGCTTTAAAAGGCTGTACAAGAAATAGCAAAGCCAAAGGTTACGGCGTATCCGGCGCAGCAGCATTGTTTTTTGCCAATCGCTAAAAGGCATGTTTTTCTTTACGAACCGGTATTTTTTATACATTTGCAAAAACTCTTGCCTTTTTTGCAGCATGTCTTGCCAGGCCGCCGCTTGCGGCAGTGGCTGCGTATCAAAATCCAAATTTTTCAAATCATTATAGTTAATTTCTGCCATTGCTCTCCTCCGCATGTTTTTTTGTTATGAATCATTTTTACGTTGGAATTATTAATAAATGGTTAAAAGATACGATATTCTATATCTTGCATATATTTTTTATATATGCTAACTACAATAAGTCTATAAAGATAAGGAATATTGATCTAAATGATTTCAGGCAAGCAAATGCGCGCCGCGCGGGTTTTTTTGGACTGGACGATAGACGACCTATCGGCTTCATCGGGCGTTCATGCCCAAACAATAGTCAAAATCGAAAACGCGGATGCGCGGCCGCAAAAAAGGATCGAGGAAAAACTGCGCAGCGCGTTGGAGCGCGCTGGGATCGATTTCTTGCCGGATGAAGGGGTGCGGCCGCGACGCGATCTTTTGCGCGTTATAGAGGGGGTTGACCCCTATATGCAGCTGAACGAAGACATCTGGCTGACGCTTAAGGAAAAAAGGGGGGAAGTTTTATTCGCCTTTGTCGATAACGGGCTGTCGCCACCCGAAGTTTTGGAAATCGAAAACAGGATGCGGCAGGACGGGATAGAATTCCGCTCGCTGATCCAGGAAGGCGGGAAAATAAATTACCCGGCGCGGGAATACCGCTGCCTGGACAGCGAGGATTTTCAAAACAATTCGCTTGTGATTTATGCCGACAAGGTAGCCTTTATGATTAATGGCAATGAAAAATGCTTTTTAATTAGAAATGAAATCCTGGCGGAAACCATGCGAAAAATGTTCAACGCTCTTTGGAAAAAACACAAGGCCCCAAGCAATGTATCGAATAAAGCCTAAAAATTCACCGCATTGGAAGAACCACACAGCCTGTATGCTTTCTATCAGCATTGGCCAGCAACGCCACGAAGGGGAAAGGCTGGCTTCTATGATACGCTGGATCAATCTGCACTTTAAGCAGTGCTATATCGACCTTTCAGACAGCCTGCAGCGGTACAACCACATAGCCGCCGGACTTTCCGAAGAAGATGCTTGGCGGCGTAGCTTGCAAGACGGTTTGGATTGGATGGAAAGAAACCAAGCCGCGCTGGAAACTCTTTCCATCCCCTATAAGGTTTTTCATTGGGATAGCTGGCTTAAAGACGCGGAATTTCCGCCTGTTAGGGATATGGTACAAAAAATTTACGCGGATGGCGATCTTTTCCGGGATGCGGTGATCGAAGACGCCGAGGAATTCGTGCAAAGAAGCGCGGATAGAGAATATTCAACTCGCGCCTTAACCTGTTCGATTTCCTATATTTTAGAAGAGCTGGCCGTTTTTACGCTGATGGGAAAAAAGTTGGATGCAACGCGGGTCTATCCAGGGCGAGAACTGAAATCGGCGAAGATTTTGCGCGCGCGGCCGGACATGCCACAAATGAATTATTACACCCGCATCAATTTGGAATCGCGCGCAGCGGCATAATCAATCGCCGCAAACGCGCACATCGTCGCGCAAGGCAGAATAATCATCCATCATCCGCGCGATAATGTGATCTTGCGGCAAGGCCGATAAATGATCCGCCGCCTCAATTTGCTCTGCCGGGGTATAATTTACAAGAGGCGGACATAGTTCCCTTTGGTCAAAATTCCCCGTTGCGCAGCTTGTCAACAGCATCGCCAGGGCGCTTATTGGCAGAATTTTCAGCATATTTCCTCTGCTTTTCCAGGGCCGATTCCAAAGCCTCGTTACGGACGGACATCTTCCCCATCCGGTTGGCGAGCCAAAGGGGGATCAAAGGCTGAATGATCCCCCAAATCACCGAAAGAACGCCTTTAATCAGCTCTGACATAAGGCTCGGTGGTTTGCGTAGGCTTCGCCTCTTTATCCGTGCTGGCGGCATATCCGCCGGCGGTGAGAAGCAAAATCAAAACAAAGAATCCAAAATCAAATAGACGCATGGCACACTCTCCTTTGGTTGGGGTTTAAGCTTTTGGGGGAAGCTTGTCTTTGGTAACGACCGCGATAAGGCCGGCGGCGGCTATGCCAAGCGCGATGATAGATTCTATCAGCTCTGGGCTTAGGGTGATTCCGGCAGCGGTTGCAACGCCGACGATACCAAGCCATGTCGAGCGCTCGGAAAGCCGGGCGAAAAGCCATGATAATAGTTGCATTTTTCTCTCCTATTTGGTTGGGGTGGGTGAAAATAAAAACTTGATCGCGGCCGCATGAACGTTGATTATCCGGTTTGTCCATCCGTCGCCGAAAATGTTAAAGTTTTTGGTTTGCTGATAGGCGACGAAACGCTTTAATACAAAAGAGAAAAATAATTTTGTTGGATCGCTTTTTTGAAGCCTTTGCAACGTTACTGGGCCAATTACACCGTCGGCCTTTACGCCAAGAATTTCTTGCAGCCATTTAATGGCGCGGCCTCGTCCCTGATTTACGGCCGCATCGAAAATAGAAATAGCCAAAAATAAAGGAAGCCGGTCTAGTTTTGCTGGGAACCAGAATTCTTCGTGATAAAATTCCATCGCGTCTTCCCGCGTCATCGCCCGAATGTCGGAGGCGTCTATATCGCCGTCCCGATCCAAGTCGCCCCGTCCGAACAGGTTTTTCAAAAACCGCAGGGATATGCCCCAGTTGGTCGCGCCGCCAGGATCATCGGGATGATCGACATATCCACCTTCTTCCTTAAGGACGATTTCCACCGCCACAAGGAAATTAGTGCCGTATTCGGCCTGATCCATTAGATCAAAACCTTCACATTGACATTTGGCCAAACCTGAAATTCTTGGCCACCGTCCGGCTCTAGGATTCGCACTTGCTCAAGTGTGAACGGCGCGATGGTTTCAGGCGGCAAGTTACCGTCGACATGATGCACGATACGCCATGGCTCGTTAAATTCTCCGTTGATAATTTTCGTTGCGCCTGGGTGCGGCTGCTTGGAATCGAACTGTTGCAGATATTCATGCAGCAATTGGCCGCTTGCGAAGGTCAAAATATTGGCGTTTTGATGTATATCCAATCCCGTACTATCGTGCGTGAAAAAGACTTGTGGCATGGTTACTCCAATTCCAGTTGTTGATACTCTTGCTGACTTAGCTGCGCTTTAGCCTCTTGCGGCGAGCAATGTAGTATAAAAAAGTTTTTATCTTCGCCACTCCAAGAAAATCTAAAGCCATTTTGAATACTGTGGGCTTCAAACTCTTCCAAAGGTTTTCCCTTCGCCTGCGCCAGATTCAAAAGCCTCGGTGCCGGATCGGCTCCTTCCGGTACATCGTTTATTGTCGCTATATTATCGATCGTATAAATCATGTTAGGCATCCTATAAAATGGTGTTGTAAATCGTATCCGTCATGATCGCTGTGGCTCCGGTGGCGCTAGGATGGATGTTATCGACCAAATAAGTGCCACCGCTTCCGGTTGCGATCAAAACCCCGTCTGCATCCCAGCCGTTTGCTATGGCCCCGCGCGAGGCACAGGCAAGCCTTGTGTTGATAGAGCTGATCTTTCCGCCAATGCCGCCGGTTATGGCCGCGTAGGTTAGGGGCGAGCCAACTGGCTCTGTGTTGCCTGATGTGCCGTTCTCAGCGATCTCGCGGTAAACTTGCGCGAAGGCATCGGCGGCGGCTTGGCTCACATTGGGGCAAGCGTAGGGGGACTGCAAAACGAAATGCGGTACTGGTTGGCCCGACAAGACATACGCCCCGGCATAGCGTTCAATAACTTTCTCCGCCATGCGTTTGGCCTTGGTTGGATCGTTGATTGCAAGGTTGCCGTCGTTCGCGCCCAGCGCAATCCAGATCACGTTCGGCCAGCCACGCGCTTCCATGTTGGCAGACAGCCATTTATCGTACGTGTTGACAAAACTTCCTTCGGGCGGATCGCCGCCATTGTCTAAATCGTCGTCCAGTGGGTCGAGAAAGGCAGGTAAGCCATATCCGCCGCCTTGCGAGGAGCTTATTTCAAATCCTGTCAGCGTCCCTGTCTTGTATAGGCGAACGGCGCAGATCATGCAGGTTTCGCCGGTCAGCGTCGCGTCGGTCGTGCCAAAGTTGACATAAGGCCACGCACCCGTGGATGTTGCGATGGTCAGGCCATAAGCCGTTGCAAATTCTTCGCTGCCTATCGTAACGCTTAGATCAAGTGTGGCAAGGGCCGTGGCAGAGCCGGAAACAGTGCCGCCATCGTTTCTGCGACGCCCTCTGATTTCGACTGTTGACATCCCGGCGGCTTCGGCGAAGGCAAGGACATTGCATTTCACCTCGACATTGTTAAACCAATCGTTATTCGCCGGATAATTATTTCCAGAAGTATCAACCAGGGCCAACCCGCCAAATTGCGCACCAGCAGACACAACCCCGGTCGTCCGGCGATCCCGCATGCTTTCAACGCCAAACTGTTTATTGCCACCGAAGAATGTTCCAGCATCGGATGGGTTGCTCCACGGATCGCCAGTGATTACCCCGCTTGCGCGTCTATTTTCTCCGTGATCGAAGTTCGTTCCCGCCAGAACGGATGTTACGCCGCTATTATTGTCGCCCTGCCACAAGGTCAGGCCGCAATGATCGGTGAGCCGCCAGCCATTCATAATCGCGACGACCAAAGTACCTTGCGCCGATCCGTTATTGGGGTTCGTGATCGAATCGCCGATCATGTGAATGTTGGTGTATTCGCCAGCGGTTGTAATTTGCTCGCCAATATCTTCGATGTTAAAGGCGATGTTATTACCACCGCCGCTTGCGGACAAAACCGGCCTTCGGGATGAAAGAAACATCCCGATTTTTCTCATTCCAACCATTTTTCAGCCCCGCTCTAAATCCTAAAGGCCGTTCCAAACCGTGATAAACAAAAATCCGGACTCTCCATCGACGGCGTTGATCGCGGCAATTTTCTGTCCCGATTCAATCAGCACATCTGCATCCGACCAGGCACCCCTTGGCGTCGAATCCCTTGACGCGGTCGGGTTTGCCCCTACAGCGATATGGCAAGCCACGGTCGGCGTCAAAAGAACCGCCCTTCCGGTAATGGCCGATGATTGCGCGGAGCTTGCGCCGATTGCGACTTTGTAAACCGTTCCCAGCGGCGCGATTGGATAATCCACATTGCCGCCGGCGATGTTGCTTTTAATTCCTGACATTTGTTCTCCTTTATTTTGTTAATTTGGCTAATATTCTATCCGCCCAACGCTCCAGCATCGGCGGGCCGAGGTAAGACAAAGACGCGATAAATCCGGGCTTTACCGAATCTGGAAGGTCGAAATAGGCGGCAAGACCAGCGCCGACATAGCCCATAAAAACCGCAACGATCAGCTCTAGGGGCAAATGTTTCGACCAAAACCGGCGCAATTTCTTTTGCACTTGTTTTGTGTGCCAGGCGAGCCTGCCGATAAAGGCGGCAGCCGTCGCCGCGATAAAAGACCCTATTGCCGTCCAAAGTCCTTTAAAGACGGTCATCCATGCTTCGATGTCGCTCATAGAATTTCCTCAAAACGGTATCTTTTGATGAAATGATTCAGATGCGGCCGGATAATCGGCGCAAGTTCTTGAGAAAGTCCATAAATCGATTGCTGATGCACATAGGCCGCATCATCCGCATCCAGCATGACCAGATAATCCTTCGCGCCGCCTCGATCCCGGTCAAGGTCAAGAACGGATGTCAAAGCCTCCGCCTTGGTTATATTTGCCTCGATTTCCAAATATTTCCGGCGCGGGCGCTCATGGACATAAATCTGCCCGCCTTGCGATTCGGTCGTCTGCGAAGCTTCGATGTATCCAATGCCGCCGCCATAGCTGTAATTGCGGGAAGGGATAAAGGAGCCGGCGACAATCAAGCGGCCTATTTCAAGAAAACCATCGGTGTTTGTCGCATCTTCCAGCGTGAACCGAACCCATCTATCCGTCACCGGCGCGGATTTGTAATTGTAAAAAGCTCTGTTGCGCTGGGATAAAGGCGCGGTAAATCCAAGCGCGGTCGAATCATAAGACGGCGCCGCAGACAGGTTTGATTGGCTGTCCGCGACGCGCACCCTAACCGTACCCGAAAGCGTCAAATTGCAGTTTACGAGCGCAAATAAATCCAGGGCATAGGCCGCACCCAAATCTATGTCTATGTCCTGTCCGGTCACCGCCGTGCTGCGGTATACCTGGCTTGGTTGCATATTCTGCAAGTTTTCCAGCGGATAGTTCGGGTTTTCGGTAGTCGCGCTTAAGGACGCCGCGTCGCTTAATGCGGCATGGGCGATAAGCATGTTGACCATTTAAGAATTCCACTCGACAATACATATTCCTGGCGCGCCGTCGCCGCCAAAGCCGACGCCTTTCGATCCGCCACCGCCACCCGCGCCGTAATTTCCGCCATCGCCGCCATTTCCGGCCGTGACCGTGTCGCCAGTGTATCCGCCCGACCCGCCGCCGCCGCCTTCGCGCGAATTGCTTGCGGCGTTATTTCCGGAATTTCCGTTCGTGCCGTTGCCGTTTACCGCAGAGCCGCCTAAAACGCCACCGGCGGAATTACCGCCAGCGCCGGAAAAAGAACCGGTCTCATTCGCGCCATTGCCACCGGCGCCGGATTTTCCGCCCGCAGCGCCGCCGCCGCCGCCGCCGTGTATATTCGATGTCCCTGCCGTACCGCCAGTGCCGCCGGCATAAACCAAATCACCGCCTGCCGTGCTGGAACCCGCACCGCCCGCATTTGTCGCGACACCCGTCGCCCCGGCACCGCCCGCACCGCCATTGGCATAAACCAAGGACGATCCGAACATGGTTTGACCGCCGCCGGAGCCAGCTTGATTGCTTCCAGCGCCGCCGCCGCCCCCGGCTCCTATGGTTACAGAGATGACATCGCTTGGCGTCACGGCAAGGACTTTGCTGGCATACGCGCCGCCGCCGCCACCGCCGCCGCCGCAAGTCGTTCCGGTAAAAAATCCCCCCGCACCGCCGCCGCCGCCACCGCCTATACAGGACACGCGGATCGTCGTAACGCCGGATGGGACATTGAAATTACCGCTTGCGGTTATTTCCTGAACGGTATTGAACTGCTCTTCGCCAACCGCGCCGCCGAATCCGGAAAGATGCGTCACCTGCAGCATTAAGCGTCGCTCCCCGCATTGACGGTATAGAATAGCCTTATGCCATGCAGCCTCGCGTCAACGGCTAAAGTATCGCTGCCGGATGTCGCGTTGCGGTACGCTTGGAAAAAGACCATGTCGCCCTCTGCCGGCGATCCGGCAATCGTAATGGCTCCGGTTTCCGCCGAAATATAAAGGTCGTTTGTCGTTCCTCCGGTATCCGTCACTTCAGCGGCCGTCCCAAAAGACGCGCCGATTGCATCGTCATTTCCAACCGCGACCGCCTGCAATCCCCATACAGAATTAAAATTGGTTGTGGTCGAAGGGTGTGACCAAAGGAATTGCCCGGAAACCGTTCCTTCGTCCCAGCTTTTTGGCATGGCGACGCCGAATTGGGCGTATTCTATAGCGTCCTTATCGAAATCCAGCGTCAATATATTCGGCTGGCTTGCCGATATTTCAACGGCAGAAAGCGGTTGGCAGCCATTGCTAAATCTTTGCCGCATCGCGGCGGCTGGAATATAGATCGTATGCTTTCCCGTCAGCAAAAGCCCCGAATTGGAATGAACATGATCCTCGCGCGCAGATTTAAGTGATGTCCCGACGGCGGCGGAACCGGCAAGATTCAAAGGGCTTGCTGTCGCCATAAGGTTATCGATAGTGATTTTATTGCTGGCGCCGCTTCTTGCGATTGCGAACGCGTCGCCGCTTGCAGGGGACGCCGCATTTGTAAGTTGCGATATTTTTTTGTTCGATGCCATTATTCCTGCAGAATAAATCCGCTCCCGTCTTCCAATAAAATTCTTGTTTCGTCCTCTGCCAGGATAAAGGCGTTATCCATGCTTCCCCACAGCGTGACATCGACGACATCGCGGTCGCCGTAATCGGTCGTCGAAATAACCTTGAAAAAGGCCCCGGCCTCGAACCCATACCGCTCGAATTCGACATAAACCGTCTGTCCAAGTTCAAACGAAAAGGCGTTTTTATTCACCGTAGCGGCGATTACATCGCGCTGCGTTTTGTAAAGCGCAAGGATGCGGTCGGCCTCATCCTGCACCGAGCTAGGCGTCGTGTTGTCGCTGTAGCAAAGCAGCTCGATTTCCCTGGCGTTCGGGTAGGCGGTTTTTACCGCGTTATCGACCGCGCTTTTGTATTGCCATTCCTGGCTGGCGCGCGCCGCCGTCAGCAACGCCACCGAAGTCGCAGCCTCTGCCTTGGTATGCGGCCTGTTGTTGCGGTTATATCCGATCCGCACCGAGTACACCGGCATCGCGGTTTGCTCGCGCTGATAAGATACAATATCCCTGTCCGACAACGATATATCGGCGGGCGATTGTGCCTCGGTCAGTATTTTTGCGGTAAACTTGTCAAGCCGCGTGAAGTAATAAAACCCGCCTACGGAATTGATAAACTTATCAAGTACGCTTGCTATGTTCTCGCTTTCGCGGATATACATCGCCAGCGGCAGAGGCGAAGAAACGCTGCTAAAAGAAGCGTCCAAATCGCCCGATACCAGCCCGGCATAATTCGTTACCACATGCTCCAGGATGTCTTTAATCATCATGAAGCCCGACGTGGTGTATTTTGCCGCATCGGCCGCAACAATTCCTGCCGGCGAGGCGTTCAAGGTGAAAGTTCCCGCCGCCGCATTGACCGTGTAATCGGTCGTAATGGTCAGCTGAACCAGCCGGTCGTAAATATTCAGCGGCGAACTTTCCATCGCCCCGTCATGCAGCTGATAGACGCGGTTGGTCGAATCGATCAACGGCGGCTCGCACAAAGCATTGATCCCTATCAGGATCGGCTTTGGCTGGCCTTCCAGCGCGTTCGCGGCGCTGCTGGCGTATAAATTGGTTTGGATCGGCTTGTCGAAAATATAAAGCCTGTCCTTGACCCTAAGTCTTATAGTGTTGTCGTCATATTCCATCTGCTCGCCGACGCCCTGCCATTGCAGATCGAAATCGCCGCGCGCCTGTCCGAAAACACCGCGATAAAGCCGGACTTGCCTTGTGTCAAAGCTGTAATTGCGCAGGTAATCCAACCCGCCATCATTATTCAAAAGTTCTATAAATCCGCTTGCCGGCGCACGAGAGCCGCCAAGCCTGTCACCGTTGATAATGCTGCGCGTGATAGAAAACACCGATCCGCCCATCCTGGGCTGATACGGCGTATCAGCCGGGGTGTCGCCGCCCTTGGTGTTCAGCGGGTGGGTGGAGAAATAAAGCGTTTCCACCGACGCCGAATCCATATTATAGGCGTCTATTTCGCAAAGCCATTGTACCGTCATGGGCTATCCCAACGATCCGGCGGGGCGGTTATCCATGCGGCGGAATTGATCCATCAACCTTGTGAATTGGTCGATTAGGCTTTGCAGCTTGTCGACCGTCAATTTGGTATTGTCCTGGCTGATCGCCGTTTGCCGTTCGATGCTTTCGATCACGGCGTTATTCGCCGCGCTCGATAAATTAAGCTGATTTGCGCCAAGAACTTGCTGATAAACCGCGACCGCCCGGCTGAAATCGTCCTTATAGGCCGCGCCGGAAGAATTGAAATCCCGGCTTACCGAAAGAAATTGATTAAAAATATCCCCGAACGCCGCGCGCGATGCCGCATCGCCGGAAAGCGCCAGCGCTGCCGTCGAATCAAACTGGCTGCGCGCCAGATTGTATTTGTCCAATCCGCCTAAAGCGGATAGTGGCCCAAGCAGCGCGTCGGTCAGCGTTTTCTGCTGCTGATAGATGCTGCCGCTGGTTTGCTCGACCACCTGGCGGCGCTTTTCGCCATAAAGCCTTTCCACCTCGGCTATGTCGGCGCCGATTTCCTGCGCTTCCTTGATGCGCGCTTCCCGCTCCCTTTCCAGCTGCTTTAAGGCAAAGGCGGTTGGATCGGTCAGCTGCAATAGCTCGTCGCCGATTGCCGTGTTGTAATCCGACCGGCGTCGCGGCAAGCTTATTTGCGCCAAAAGATCGTTTAAATTCTTGGCCGTGCTGCCGGATATGGCGCTTTGGAATTCAGGGCTTACGCCGGTCAAATATTGCAGCGCGTTTTTCACCGCGCCAAACGCAAGCGCTTCGTCATTGGCGAATGTCGTTTTCTTATCGCCGAAAACCGTAAACCCAGGATCGCGGCTGCCCAAGGCCAGGTTGAACAAGCCGCCACCGAATGTGCCGCCGGTAAATTCCTTGATCTGTGTCAGCGCGGCGGTGACGGTTTGCGCGACTTGATTGAATCGCGCCAGGTTTTCCGTGCCCTTCGGCGTTACCACTCCGGGAACAGTGCCCAGCAAATCCTGATATATTCCGCCGGTATTCGGGTCGATAAACGCCCCGGCGGATTTATTGCTGGGCTTTTTGCTGAAAAGCCCGCCCGCCAGCAGCCCAAGGCCAATTCCGGCGATTGGCAGGGCGAATGATCCTATGGTCGCGCCAAGCCCAGCCGTTGCCGCTTGCGCCGCCGTCGGCGCGCCGATGAAAGAGGCCGGCAAGGCAGCCGTTCCGGTGATAGCCCCGGCAATCGAATTGCCAATGGCGGAGGAAATTCCGCCCAAACCCAGCGCGCCGGAAAGGCTAGGCCCGCCGAAAAGGCTTGATAGCGTGCTGGCATTTCCCAAAAGATTCAGTGCGCCGCCAGCACCGCCGCCGCTTGCACCGCCTGGCGCAGAAAGAAGCCCTCCAAAAAGTCCGCTGGCCAAGGGCTGTACAAGCTGAACCGAGGCGATTTCGGCCAAAAGCCGGGTAAAAATACCCTTTATCTGGCCGCTAAGATCGGAAAAAGAATTAACGCCGCCGGAAAATATTTTTTCAAACGCGTCGGTAAACGCGTCTTGCATATTTTCGGCGGCGCGCAGAATCGGCTGATTCCATAGATCGGCGGATTTTTTAGCAAGCTCTTCTTGCTGTTT
>JACCDG010549921.1_pt1 | contig 18248 bp, 19 predicted proteins | sample 7442471 | NCBI WGS metagenome assembly JACCDG01 (sample SAMN15323444, study PRJNA562643) | freshwater metagenome | isolation source: river surface water | place: USA:Blue River Watershed | collected 2017-08-17 | reverse complement strand
GTCATCGGTTACAGCAGAAGATGCTTTGCCTCCTTTTGGACGAACTTTTCCAACTTTGTTGTCTTTACCAACAAGTTTGGAAGGAACTTCTTCAGCTTCTTCAGCATCGAAATCCATATCGGAGTCGTCGTCGCCTTCATCTGCAAAGTCAAGATCTTCGTCGCCCATGTCGTCGTCTCCACCTTCAAGTTGAGCCGAGATATCGGATTGAAGTGCCTCTGCGTCCGAGCGGCTGAGCATAAGCTTGATTCCACCAACGGATACAGTGATTTCATCACCGCCCATATCGTCGTCACCGAACATGTCGTCATCTGGAGTTGCGTCATCAAGACCAAGTCCAGCTACATCGGAATCATTCTCTTCCATTTCTGCACCAAAGTTTTCACGAATGATGCTCTTGAACAAATTATCAAAACTGAGTGTTTTTCTAGCCATACGATTATTTAGCGATTCTTTTACTATTTTTTTATTGGGAGTGGATTTTTTTTCACAATCACATGGACCTTCACAATCACAATTATCTCCACAAGTGCATGGACCATCGCAATCACAAGTGTCTCCTCCTTTATCATTCAATGCTTTGTTTGCACCATCTGGTAGCCCACCTTCTTGTTTTTTAAATTCGCTATTAAAAGCATTTGGAGGTTGTTTTGTTTTGGATTCTTGCATAAGATCATATTTCATTTTATTCAAAACAGATCCATATACATCCCCTAGTTTTTGCATGTCATCTCGTTGCATATAGATGTATTTAGTAAAAAACCAGTAAATACAACTAGATGCCAAAAAAAGATACATCAAAATATTATCTTGGAAATGAAAATCTGCCAACTAAAGGTGCGCAGTTTGAATACACTCCAGAACAAATGCGGGAATTGTCAAAATGCTCAAAGAATATATTGCATTTTGCAGAAAATTATTTTTACATCTTGAACATTGACGATGGTAAGAAAAAGATTAAGTTATATAAAGCGCAAAAGCGAGTATTGAGACAGATGATGGACAATCGGTTCTTTATCTTACTTGCAAGTCGTCAGATTGGTAAGTCGACTTTGATGACAATTTATATTCTATGGATGGCAAACTTTCATAGCGATCAACGTATATTGCTAGTTGCGAACAAAGAATCCACCGCAATTGAAATTTTTAGTCGTGTTCGAATGGCATATGAGATGTTGCCGAATTGGTTGAAGTCTCCTGTTGTTGAATTTGCCAAGACCAGCATGGAGTTGGAAAACAGCAGTAGGGTAAGTATCACAACCACAACAGGAACCGCCGCACGGGGACAAGCAGTTAGCACACTTATTGTGGATGAGGCTGCGTTTATTGAACCGCACTTGATGGAACCGTTTTGGGCATCTGTGTTTCCGATTGTATCATCTTCGAAAAAATCCAAAGTCTTTATTTGTTCTACCCCAAATGGCACGGGCAATTTGTTCTATAATATATACACAGGCTCCCTTGAAAATAAAAATGGGTGGGTGAATGACAAAATTTTGTGGAATGAAGTTCCTGGACGAGATGAAAGATGGGTGAAGGAAATTAAAGGAGGTCTGGCATCTGAAGAAAAATGGCAACAAGAATTTGAGTGTAAGTTTTTAAATTCTGGAACAGGTTCTATGTCGGAAGAATCATACAATGCAATGAAGCAGTATATTATTCCACCTGTTGAGACTCTGATGGATGGGAAATATAAACTATTTGACAAACCACAACCAGATCGAATTTACGTAGCTGGTGTTGACACTGCCGAAGGTATCGGTAAGGACTACAGTTGTGTAAAAATATTGGATATAACCGATTTGAAAAATATCATTGAAGTTGCAGAATATTACGATAACACGATCCCCGTTTCTGAATTTGCAAATAAAGTCAGAGAAATTCTATCACATTGGGGTGATCCTCTTGTTTGTGTTGAAAGAAATAACCAAGGAGGTCAAGTTGTAGACAGACTTGGCTATGACATGGGGTATATTAACAAGATTGTATCATGGGGTGCAAAATTAGCGGGTAGGAAAAACACCCAATTATTAGGTATGGTTGCATCTCGCAATACAAAATACAATGCTGTTGCAAATGCTCGATACTATTATAATGACAAAATGGTAGTTGAGTTCAGAAACGAAGCATCTTTGGATGAAGTTGTGAAAGATTTTGTAAAATTGCCAAATGATTCATGGGGAGCCATATCAGGCAAACATGATGACCGAACAATGGCACTCATTTGGGCTTTGATGATACTGCACGATGAGATTATCGATCAGTATTTTAGTGTTGATGAACTGGATGATTGTGGAAAACCGTGTAAAATCTCTCCATTAGACTATGGCGTGACATATTTTGAGAACCCGACATCGATTTACACAAATGAACAGATTGAGGGAATTGAAAATAGTCAAATTTCTCCAATTTATTTTGGCGCATCTACTCAACAAAGCGATGACATTGCCGCATTGGAGCTCGAAGGATGGACGCGAGCAGATGGGGGGTTTGGATTTGGAGGAAATAGAGAGTTGACCGATTATGAGAGTGCATTTATGGATAAATATTTTTAAAAATTACAAAGTCACTTGACAGAACGTATCGTTTGCCTAAATGATATGCTACAAAAATAAAAAACCGAGTTGAAATTCGCTAAATATCAACATGGCAACTCGTACTATTCAATCTCCTGGTGTAGAAATCAGAGAACGTGATCTATCTTTGACAGTCCCACAGAACGTAGGGACAAATGTGTTTGTGGCTGGTTTTGCAAATCAAGGTCCAACCGATGAAGTTTTGAAAGTTTCATCAAGAGATGAACTTGATCAGATTTATGGAACTCCAACAAACAGTTCCGAGCGTTATTTCTATTACACCGTTCGTGAATTGCTGAATTCTCCAGCAAATATCTATACATTCCGTATTCCATATGGTGAAGGAAGTGGAGATGGGTTTGGTAGCCAATATTCTGCATTGGTTTATCCTGTTGTTGCGCACAATGGCAGTGATTTGACCACAAATCTTGATTTGAGTGCCGCTACTTATTTCTTGGGTGCTCCAACCCATGTTGTTTTGACAGAATCTGATTATCAAAGTATGGTGGAAGGAAGCCTGTTTGATTGGAGTTCAACAGCAACCGCTCCAAGTGCAATGACAGGGACATTGTCTGCTGCAATGGCTGGTGCAGGTGTTATTGTTCTGAACAAATCTCAAACCACAATTAACAGTCAATTTGAAGGTTATTATGTTGGTCTGGCAGACAATACAAACATCAACCCTGCTACTAATTTTGATGCTGTTGTGACAATGAGCACATTGTCCTTGTCTGCAAATAGAACTCAAAATTACACATTGGTTCCAAATGGAACTCTGCAATTTGAACTAAGCTCAACTACAAGCGGTGCAACAAACAGTATTTCAAGAGTTCTTGAAAATCTTACTAATTATGATATTGACGACAGAGAAGATGATGACTTGCTCAACATCGGTGTTTTCAAAGTTCGTAAGAGCATCTATGCAACAGAATCCTTCAAATTGGATTATGTTCTCGACGATGCGATTGTTGGTTCGATTGATAGCTTTAGAACTCAACTTAACCCAAATGGTGGACCATCTGTACCATTCTTCTTGGAAAGCGTTGATAATAACAGCAGAAATGTTGAAATTTTCGTCAACCCATACATCTCCAACAAATACACTCAGAGCAGCTTGAATTTGTCTGGTGTTCCAACCAAGAAAGTCCGTGTATACACTTCATCCTTGGTTAATAACTATGCTACTGTTTCGGCAGCAGCTGGAACACCGCTGTCTGCAATTGTTGGACTTTCCGCATACTCCATCAACAAAGCAGATAGCATTTATCCACTTGGTGCATTCAGCAACCCAGTTGTTAAACAGAAAGTTATCGGTAACGTTCCAACCAAAGTCAACAGAGCACTGGAATCCGTTAAGAATGATGAGGTTTATGACATCGATGTTGTTGTAGAAGCAGGTCTTGGAACCATCTTCACAATGGCATGCGCTGCTCAAACTCCATATTATGACGATACCCTTTACAACGCTACCGTTAAAAATGCTATTGATTCGTTGAGAACTTCATCCGATATTAATGGAAATGCTACTGCTACTGGATTGAGAGGCAATTACAGTGCAATCTTCAATCAATTTGAAAATTTCTGTAACTTGCCAAGCAATACAGGTGGTCGTGGTGACTGTATCTTCGTAGCAGATGTTCTTCGTCACATTCTTGTAACAGGAAGATCCAATAAGATTCTGAGCAACAAATCAAACAATTTCCAACAACATGTATATTGGGCGATGCGTCATCAACTTGAATTGGAAAACACCAGTTATGCTACAGTTTACGGAAACTGGGTTGAAGTGTATGAAGAATTCAGCGGTGAGAAGATCTGGGTACCATTCTCTGGATATGCTGCCGCAACTATGGCACGAACAGATGCAAACTTCTTCCCATGGATTGCACCAGCAGGTTTCAATCGTGGATTGTTGACATCGTCTGCACTTGACATTGCTATCACGCCAAATCAAAAACAACGTGACGAACTGTACAAGTCCAATATTAACCCAGTTACATTCAATGCGAATGATGGATTTGTGATCATGGGTCAGAAGACACTTAGCCGCAAGCCAAGTTCATTTGATCGAATCAATGTTCGTAGATTGTTCTTGGCACTTGAGCGTCCTACGAAGAAAGTTTCGAAATACTTCGTGTTTGAACCAAACACAGAGTTTACAAGAACTAGATTCATCAACACTCTTACACCTCTGTTTGAGAATGCTAAGAATAACGAAGGTATATACGATTATATACTGGTATGTGACGAGAGAAATAACACTCCCGAAGTTATAGATGCAAACGAACTCAAGCTTGATGCGTTTGTTAAAGCAACTAGATCAGCGGAATACATCCTTGTGACATTCACAAGCACCAGAACAGATGCTGATTTCCAAGAGTTGATCTAATATAATCAACAATAGACAAAGCACCCCTTTGATACAGAGGGGTGCTTTTTTTTTGAATAATTCACTAAATACAATAAATGGAAACATCATTCTCAACGTTTTTTGAAAATCGATCAATATCGTCTCAACTTGGGATTGAAGATCAAAAGAAATTGGCTGAATTTTTAGTCGATGTGTTAGTTAAGTCAGAAGCTGGTGATCCAGAAGCTCAAAAAATATTGGAAATGTCCCCAGATCAAATCCAACAATTGATTCAATCGCAACCACAGCAAAATATACAAACCGAAGCATTTGAAAATTTGCGAAGTGGTTTTTCAAGTATGATGGGGAACGACAGGGCAGTTGCCAGATTCAATATGATGGTGTCCAATTTGAATAAAAAATTATGGGAACTTGAAAATGATTTAAAAAATGCAAATGTTCAAAATAACATAGAATACAAGACAATGTTAGGAGAGTTACAAAGGGTTGATCCAAATATTAAACCAGAAGGCGGGTTTTTTCAAAAGAAAGCATATGGAGTTGGGAGAACAGTAGGAAAAGTTGGCGCATTCGCCGCAAAAACTGGTTCTATTTTTGCTGCGGCGGCAAGCCTTGGTTCATTGGGATTGCCAGCATATGCTATTGGTGGTATCATCGGAGGTGGAGTAAGTGCATTAAAAAATTTAAAAAATCAAAATTTAAACAAAACACAAAAGCTGAAAAAGATTTTGGTTTCTGCTGGTTTAGGAGCAGTGTTAGGATTTGCGTTTTCAAAATTGAGAGCTATGACAGATGGCGTTGATTTTTCATCATCTCCCGATGTTGATACTTCATCTGCCACCCCTGATGCTGATACATCAGGTGCTGCAAGTGGTGGTGTGGGGGAAGGGCGAATTATACCAAGTCCAAATGGGGATGGTGTTTTGATTGAAGTTGAGGTAGAGATTGACGATACCTTTGGAGCAGCGAAGGGTAAATTGGAAGCCGATGCAGAAGCAAAACTGAAAGCATTGACCACATACGCTAATGAAATGGGTGATTTACGAGGTGGCACAACAGTAAAAGGAATGCAGCCAGTGTCAGCAGAAATTGTAGATGGCGTTTTGAAAAAAACTTATTTTGTTCCAACTGATTCTGTTGATCTTGGTATCGATACTGAAACATTACAGCAAGATTTTAATGAACCTGCTACTAACAATAATCTTGAAACAGGTGAAAGCCCAAATCTTGAAACATTGCAAAATATGCCAAGAATTCCAAATGAAACTTTTAGTTATACTGATAATGCGAAAGGTTATTTGTTATCAAATAATCCCAAGGGAATTTCAATAGCGGTGGAAACTAATTTATTGGACACCAATTCAGCATTCAAAGATGAAAATACAGCATTGAAATATTTTTCAAAATTAACTGGGCTTAGTGTAGATGAAGTATCAAATCAAATGCAGGAAATTGGCATTGACACAAATCGAGGTCGTGGTGCTTTAAATTTTGGGAAAACCACGTATTATTACCTTCCGAAACAATAACATTTATTAAAATATGAAACAAGACGACTTTAAAAATATATCGGATTTATACGAAGAGGGATTGTGGGACCGTGTTAAAGCAGGGGCATCTTCAATCACAGGTGGGTTAAAAAATACTAAATTACTCGGTGGTACTGGATATGCACAAGGTGCAGAACAGGCAAAAACCAAAAGTTTAATGAAATCATTCATTTCAAAAATGTTCGCAGACGTACAAAAAATGGAAAGTGATCTTCTGTCTTATTCTCAAACACCAGAAACACAAGCAGTTGAAAAGAAAGTCAAAAGTATTATTAGAATTTTGAAAAAGTACAATTCCTGATAATTGAGCACTTGAACGCTAAATAATAATATGCCAGCAAATATTCAAACTTTCTTTACACAAGCTTCTCAAAAGCAATTCAGCCGTGATATTCTTTTCAGAATCAAACAAATCAGCCTACCAGGTCTTAACTTGAATGGTGAGACTGATCTTGTATATGCAAAATCTGGTAAAATTCCAAGCAGAACAATCGAAGACAAAACTGTAAGTTATGCTGGTCAAAAATTTCATTTGGGAGGAACCGCAAACTATGGTAGCTCCGAAGGATATTCTATCGATTTTTATTGCGATCAAGCATTGGATTTGAGAACCAAACTGGAACGCGCATCTCGTGTAGCATTTAACAACGAAGACACGACTGCCAATATGTGTATGCCTGGAGTCAATAGTGTCATCACACTGGACGTATTGTCAATTCCTTGCACAACTGACATTAATGCTACAACAGGAAATCCATTTGAAGTTGTAAAGACTATTGAATTGGTCGGTGTTGGTATTCGTGACATTGGTGAAATCACATATGCAATCGCAGAAGGAACTGGTGACATTGTATCATTCTCAGCGACATTTAGTTACCACTTCTATCGTAACTTTGCGCGAGGCTAAATAGACATATATGTCTATTCAAATTAACGACTTTTTAAACTCGTTCAGCACGGAGGCTAAGTTTTGTCTTAGTCTCCCTGTTTTTTGGACAGTGTCAATCGACGGTGTCGACGCAGGGGCGATCAATAGCGTATTGTCATGGGCAGGAGAGCCATGGAAAGCAACCATCTCTCCATCCGAAATGACAAAAAATGGCAATATTTTGGTTGCGCAAAGCGTAACAATCCCAAGCGAGTCCATAAATGTTGAGAGTATTGGAGAAGGAAATGGTGGATTTATGCCATCAAACGTAGTTGTAAAAAGAGATCCATTTCTGAATAAACAAGTCAATATAAAAATATTAGAAACAAACTCAGATTTGGAGCATGGTTTCATGCGACCATGGGTTATGGCACTGGGGATTAAAGGGTTGGTGTCCCAAGGTGTTTCTTTAAAAAGTACAATAACTGTAAAGCAATATAACAACAGGGGTCAATTGCGAAAAGGATATGTGTTTTATAATGCCATTCCAATCACATCAGAGGGATTCAGTGTCGATTATGATAACAGTGATTTTATTAAAAAAGACATTGCTTTTGTTTTCCAACGTTATAAACAACTATGAAGTTGACATTTTCCAAAATGCGTGACGTATCAGATTTGATACACACCAATAGACAACAAGATTTTTGTGATTTTTTGAATTCATTCGAGGGAGATAATATCTTGATGAAGTTCAAAAACATTTTGGAAACATGGGAATATCATGTGAGTCCATTTTTTGTAATATCAGAAGGTTCTAAAAAAATAAACGTATCATTGGATTACATTATAAAATGCATCACAACGGATCTTGCTGCAATTAAAACCATCATAGTTGATGAATTTGAAATAGAATTACAAATTCCCAGAAAATATGAATTGGGAGACGAAATTATACCAATTTATAATATTTTAAAATCTATACGTAATGATAAAGTTAAAATTGAATTGGATGATTTGTCTTTGAAAGATCGACAGCATGTAATTGATATGCTACCTGCCCATCTCTACACGAATATTGTGCAATATATTTCGTTAGATCAATCTAAAATTTTAAAATTGGACAACTTAACAACGTTCAAATTTAACTTTTATACATTTGATACGTATATGTTTTTAAAAAATATATTTGGTAACTATAAGCGCGAATATTTTCAAGACGTAGTGTTTCATTTGTCAAAACGACTCGGTTACGATGCGATTGTAGCCAGTGATTTGCGAGATATTGAATACTACATTTCAAAGCATAATGATGAAATGGAACATCAAAAAAAGGCAATGCCTTCTCTTGACTAAAACAATCTGTATTGTAAATAGTTGATATGCAAACAGACATCAAATCATTTCTTGAGCAAATCGAATCCCTTAAACCAGTTAAACTTTCGACTTTCATAACGTCAAAACAAAAAGAATTTCAATGCGAGCCCCTTACATTCAAACAACAAAAACAATTGATTTCTACAATTTCTGATGGGTTGTTGTCCCCATTGAAATTTCAAAAAGCTTTGAATGATATCATCGTGGAAAATGTCGGAGTGACCGATTTACAAGCAGTTGATGTATCTTTAATTGCTTTGGATTTGAGAAAAGCCAGTGTTGGTACTAAAGTCAAGTATGATGGTGTCGAATATGATGTGGTGGATGCTATTCGTGATCGTTTGAAATCGGCAAAACGTGAATTAAGCACGACTATTGAAGAAGGGGTGGTTGTTGAAATTGAAACACCAAGTATTGAAGTAGAAAATCAGATTCTCATAGTTTGCATGGATATGCTCAAAAAAGACGGAGAAAAAGATATGGGTAAAAGTCTAAGTGATATTTATACATATGAATTGGTAAAATATATCAAATCTGTAAAATTGGGCGATGATGAAGTTGATTTCAAATTGCTGAATATCAAAGATCGTGTTAATGTTGTCAATACGCTTCCCCTTGCAGTCAATAAAAAAATTGCAACATTTATTCAAGAATTGAAAAATATTGAATTGGATGCGATGTCATTTGAAGATGTCAACGGAAATGTTCGTTATGTCAACCTAGATATATCCTTTTTCGATTCATAAGTCTAAATAATTATGAATGGACAACGGTGAACTGATTCCTGTTTTAGATAAATTGATCAATGGGTTGGAAAAACTCACGGATCAAAAAGGTGTACCTTCAGCGGAAAAAGAAAACGCAAAAAAGAATATCATCAATACTGATATTGGTGAACTTAAAAAAAAGTCCAATACACTAACATCTAGCGAAAAAGAAAGAGCGCGGGATCTCTTTACCATTTTCAGTCAAGTTTATACAGATTACAAAAAGAAGCAAAAAGTTGACGAAAAACCACAAACTCTGCTTGGTGATACAAAAAATAAAATCGCACCATCTGGAACACCAGCAGAAAAACCCACCAAACAAGACAAGGGTAGTTTAATAGGTACTATCATGAAGTTTTTGATACCCGCTGTGCTTGGCTTTGGTGCTGTTATCGCTGGAGTCACTAGCATTATCACGGGATTCTTTAAGAGTGGTCCTATGGGCAATGTGCTGGAGGCGATTGGAAAGGTGGGTCTGATAGCAGGATTAAAAATGATCGCGAAGACATTTTTGAAAACACTTGCACTGCCAGTGTTAAAACGCATGCCATTTATCGGTGGTATTATTAGTTTTTACTTTGCATATAAGGAATTTAGTGCTGGTAATATCGGTAAAGGATTGATGCAATTAATCAGCGGATTTGCAAATTTTGTACCTGTGGTCGGACCATTTTTATCAATCGGTGTTGATTTGCTCACTGCGTTTTTGGATTCCAAAGGCGCATTTGGCGAAGAAGGCGCACTGGGTAATAAAAATCTTATGAGCACCATCAAAGGATGGGGAGCTAGTATTGGAAAATTCATCATGGATAATGCATTGAATATGCCCATACTTGGAACAGTCAAACGCATGGGAATGGCATATGATGCATTCACCGCTGGTAAATGGGGCGAAGGCTTCAAGCAACTTGGATTTGGATTGATTGGTATTGCTGGGGGAGGTCAATTTATTGAAAATGGCATTAACTATATGGTATCCTTGTTTGATGGTGAGCCAGTCAAAGATGAAAGCGGAAAAATACAAACAGGAGGATTCACTGCAACAATCAAAGGTTGGATTAATTCAATGGGGACATGGATATCACAACATGCGTTGAATTTGCCCATTATTGGCATGACAACACGTTTTGGAATGGCATACGAAGCATTCTCATCATCTAAATGGGGTGAAGGTTTCAAACAAATTGGAATAGGTCTTCTCAGCATTCTTGGAGGTGGGGAATACATAGAAAAAGGAGTTGAATACGTGTGGTCATTATTTGATGGGGAGCCAGTCAAAGATGAAAGCGGAGCGATACAAACAGGAGGGTTCACTGCAACGATCAAAGGTTGGATTAATTCAATCGGAGCATGGATTTCTGAAAGAGCGGATCGATTGCCAATTATCGGTGGTATTAAACGTTTTGGAAATGTTTATAATGCGTTTTCCAGTGGTGATTGGAGCGGAGGTTTCAAAGAATTGTCACTGGCGCTCGCAGCATTTGTTGGGGGTGGTCCACTTGCGGATGGTGTCAATATGTTGCTTGATATGGTAAGTGGTAATACAGAGACTCCTATTATTGGGAAAAAAGTAAATTGGGTCGATGGAGTTAAACAATTCATTAAAGGAAAACTTAATAAGTTGCCATATATTCTTAGAAAATCACTCAGCTTTTTGGGTGTGGATGTCGACACAACCGAAGGTGAGGATAATAGCCAATCATCTGCAAGCAACACTCAACAAGTTGAAAAAACTGAAAGTGCTGCGGCGGCTGTTGCCGCTTCGATACCAGAAACAATCGCTAAAGTTGAAAGCACAATGTCTCCTCAATTTGAAAGAATGCTTGAACTTGAAAAAACTCAAGTGCAATTGTTGACAACATTGGTCAACATTGGAGAAAGCACATATCGAGTGTTGAGTAAAATGGGAGGACAGGCAGGGAGTGGAGGAAGCGCACCCCCTATGGTATTTTCGACAAGCAGCAATAGCAACGCATCCTCTTCGTCGATGTCTTTCTACGGCAATCGCGATGACTATGCCGCTAGTCCTTATGCATTGGCATAATGATTCTGATGATTAAATATTTCCATGCAATATAATGTGGTTAAAGAATACGATTGGACCAGCGTTCCAAGGGGAAGCGAATTACGCGCAAAATCTCCACAGGTTCAATTAAAATCGTATAAAATTAAATCCAATCAGACCCTGAATCGATTTAAAAATTACTTAACTGCTATGAGCATAACTTCATCGAAAAAATTCTATGAAGAAATGTACGGAAATACACAACAAGAGGATATTTTTTTCCTTCCATATTTTGAAGATTCGGTAAGAAGCATATCCAATTCATTTTCCGATTCGTATCAAGGCGCAGCAATACTTCAAGATTTGGATGCAGCGGCTAAAGAATTGACAGAAACTGTAGCAACAGGATCGACAATTGGTTTTGGAGATGGCGTTACAAAATTTCGAGAACAAAAAAATAATAACGCTACGACAACAGACGCACTCAAATCAGCATTTGAACAAACGGTGAATACCATTAAGGGTGGAGGAGCCCCAGGGTCATATGTTGAAGTTCCAAAATCTTATGATTATTCTGCATCTGGCACCGAAGATGCAATAAATGTCACATTTTCATTATCAAATACATTGAATAGTGATTATATGAAGAATTATGAGTTGGTGAAAAAATTAATCACAATTAATAAAATGACAAGAGATAATAGTTTGAACGTCACGCCAGCAAGAATTTACAGAGCTAGAATACCTGGATATAGATATTTGCCATGGGCATATTGCTCATCTTTTGGTGTAGAATTGGTTGGAACTAGACGTATGATAGGTAAGATCATTATACCAGAAGGTTATAGAATAAGAATGTCATTGACTTCACTTACATCGGAAGTCAGCAACTTTATGGAGGAGGTATAATATGATAGACACAGGAGCATACAGAAACGATATACCAACATTGTCAGCACTTGCACTTGGAGATTATGAAAGAATATTCAAAGTGTTCCAACAATCAGTTGACGATAAGTCATTTTATGTGTATAATACATTGAAAAAAATCGAATTTCCAGAAATAGATTCACAGTATTTGGGGACATTCAATGTCGCAAGCAGAATGCCCATGACGCTTGTCTCTTACAAAATCTATGAAGATATTAAATCTTGGTGGATATTATACTTATTAAATCGTGACAAATTCGAAGGTGCTCCATTTTATGTTGCAGGAGGAACACAATTGAAGTATATATTGCCATCAATTGTCGGTCTTGTATACTTGGATATTACAAAAGGAACGGTATTCGGGGGGCGACATTATTAATTAATATGAAAATTGATACCAAAATCAATGAAATTGAATATGAATGTGAGTTTCTGTTAAAGAATGCTGACAATCAAGAGGTATCGTTTACAAAATCAGCAGTTCGAGAGATCATCATTATTGATAATATATTTCAACCATTTCAAATCGGAACAGTCGGTATAGCAAATCCATTTGATTTTATCGAAACTGATTACTTGCTTCGAGGAGATGGCAGGGATACTTTGAAAGTGATGTTCAAGGCAAAAAGCAAACCAGATTCTGAAAAATATGAACATGAATTTTTCATAGCAGAAGACAGAAATTCAGGAAGCCAAGAAACAAGAGGTCAAAATGTAAAAACATACAGTTTGTTGTCGGTTGATGCATTACCATTTACAGAAGATGCTCCTTTTGGAAAATCATACAACGGATTGGTTGGTGATATTTTGAAAGAAATATTCATTGATTTGTTGGGAGAAGAAAGAGTCGACGAAGAAAACTGGGAAGCTGGAGACTTTGATCTTGAATATACTGTTCCATTGGGGTGGAGATACCGTGATGTTATGAATGATTTGATTCATTTATTTTATGCAAAAGACGGTGATACTTTTTCAAAAGCACTATTGCAAAAAGACAAAAAAACTAACAAATATACGTTTAAATTATTATCATCTATTTTTGAAAAAAATAAAGACTTGGTGTCGGAAGCATTTGCTCTTGCTGATTTGACAGACAAAGCAAACATGTCCAATCCAAACAACCCACCACCTGATGGTTCGACTGGTGAATTTATAGGAACTATGCGAAATCTAGGTTGCTCAACACCAGCGCATGACCTTACAAATACTTTTTTTGTGAGTCGCTTGGTGCATTCGTACGATCCAATTTTAGGAGAAACTCAAATTCGAAAAATCAGCATCAAAGATCTCAGAGAAAAGTGGAAAGCCAAATATGTGGACGTGTTTTCATCAATTGGTGGAAAGCCAAAACCTTTTATCGTGTTGAATGATTCAAATGATAAGAAATTCACGCAGATAAAACTTCCATATACAATCAATCAAAACGCAGCATTAGCTGAAGCTGAATTGAATATGGCGATGGTTTTTTATAATCTACAGGCATCTTTTGTTAACATTGGTGACAGTCAACGAGAAAGTGGATCATTTGTTGACATTTATAAACCAAAAGAACAAGTTTTAAAATCTGACGAAAAGTTACTTGGACGATGGCTCGTGACTGAAATCCGACATGCATTTGTCGTTGACACATATAAAAACATCATCATTTGTACAAAAACATACGTTGGACCAACATCAAACATTAAAGAGGAGGGAGTTGAATGAGAAACAAGGTTGAGCTACTGAGAGCTATGTTGTTCACTGCGGACGACATTTTAAAAATTAAAAATTTAAAAGAAATTACTGAATTTACCGAAAAAGACATAGAATTCATGGAGGAATTTAAAAAAATCTATGAACTGGGTTTGAATCAATTGGAGAAATTCATTAATAAACTTGATGAAGAAGGAAGCGAATTGGATGTTTATTCGATCAAGTATTATGTCGGTTTGTTGTTAAGATCACCTCTATCAGGATATGTGAAAGAACTGAGTAAAGATAAAAAATACTTCACTCAAATTTCAGATAGTATGGGTCTATGCGGAAACAATGAAAAAACACCAACAAATGTATCCTTGGTAAAAGACACAACAACACCAAGAGGAATCCGCATCGATACATTCAACAAACTCCCAGCTATCACACGCTCCATCATAGAACGAGGAGTTGCGCTATCAGAAAACGTATTTCGAGATGCGATGCGTTCTGTTATTTTTGTTGACAACACACTTGGAGGAATTGATAAAAAACCAGACGCACGATACGATACAGAAGATTCTGGAAAATTTCAATACACTGCACACGGATCACTTTGCGTCAAAGACTCCGATTTTCGAAATGTACTGACTATTACAAACGAAAAAATATTTCAAATTATCGAGGATACTTTGGGATCAGAGAATTTTCGATTGTTTCGTGACGAAAAAGAATTTAATTTCTTCGATGGCGAGACAAATACATCAACATCTACAAACTTTGTATTGGAGAGAGAAGTCACAAATGCTAGAGGTACTGCAATTGTCGAGGTTGATCTATTGGGTAATGAGTTTGACTCATTTGAACGCAGAGAAAGCGTGTTGAAGATTGAAAACCCAGACAAAACAGTGGAATACAAATTGCACACAAACCAAGGTCAATTGGGTAAACAGTAATTAAACATCCACGATTCGTGTTGTTTCTGTTGATTTAATCGGTTCGTCTTTTGTGCTCAGCATTAATTTTAAAAGTTCTTCTCGACTCATACGAATTCGATCCTGTTGTTCGATTTCTTGAGCTTGAAGCCTACTGTCAATTTCCATTTGTTTGATTTTGACAGCGTTTTCATTTTTCTCTTTGGCGATAGTTTTCTTTTGCAACACTTCTAAGGTTGCGCGAAAGCTATTAGCGAGTTCAGCCAATGCGATTACAGCTTTGTCATCTCCTGTCTGCTGAACCAATTTGGTTTGTTCGTGTAGAGCAGATGACAGTTCAACTACGGCTTTTGCACCATATTTTAATACAAAATCATCAACATCCTCTGCTTTTAATTCAGGGGCTTCTGTTGGAAGTGAGTTGGGTTTATTTAAACCACATCCACTCTTGAGTTGCGCCAAGATACTGTCTGCGGCATCCTCCAACTCGCTGTTGTCGTAATACTCATCCATAAAATTATTTAGACGAATCGTTGTAATTTCAAGGTTTTTGCAAAAAATACAAAAAAAAGTTTGACAAGCATCAACTGTGTGCGATACTGCGTTGACATGAAAACATATACAATCAAATTACACGGTTACTGCACCGAAGCAAGAATCTATGAACTTGATCAAGATGCCGCTGAATATTGGAATAATCTTCTAATAGTGGGCGAAGATGAAAGTCTTTATGAGTATCTTGAGGGAGAAGCGACCGATCATTCACCAGAAGCTGACTTTTTGAATGGCGAGGATCAATTCGATGCATCGAGTCTATATGCCACAACTACATACATCGATACCGCTCAAGCTAGAATCAATGTTCAACATGGTGACGAAGAAGTTCTGAACATGGTATTAAATGAGGATGATGTTAACATCGAATGGGTCGAGGGTGATGAAATGCCAAGTCCAGCACTGTTGGTCTCTGATTATTCGAAAGGGGTATTTTTCCAGACAGATTTGGAACTTGATGATGAAAAAACATTTGACAAATCCAAACTTAAAGTTATTCTAAGCGAGGAAGATGAAGGCGAGGCATTCGTGGGAGTTTCTTACGATGGTGTCGAACTAGCATTAGACGATTTTTTCTTGACAGGAAAAGGAAGAACATATACAATTACAAATCTTGACTAACACAAATATGGAAAACAAAGAAACAAAAGACATGACAGAAAAAGTGGAAACTGCTGTAAAACAGAAAATCGACAAGCTCACTCCTGAGCAAGAAGCGAAGATGCCAGAATATGTGGCAAAGTGGATCGCTATCGGCACTAATACCGACCGTCTCGATCCTGTGCGAACACGCAAGACAATTGATCAGTATCGAGCATTGATTAATCGTCCAGTGGATGTGCCGATGATTATTCTCGATAACCCGCTTGAAGCGTGGGCTGCATGTCATTTGATTACCAACTTTGGTGTCAAAATCGAAGATTTGAATGCAGAACTTGATGATGTATTCAACGGCAATCCTAAGAAGTATGATATTCCACCAGCACAACTTCCATGGCAGTCTGGTAGCTTCTTTGCTGCGACATTCTCCTTCTATGACTTTATGTTTGAAGAAGTTGGTGTCGAGATTGATGCCGAACTCTATGCTAAGTACAAGACATGGGAAGCAACGAGTCAGATTGGTTGTATCTATCCTATGGAAGAGTACACCATCGTCTCTGAAAAGCCTACAGAGATTCATCTCAATGCAGATAATCGCTTGCATCGTGACGGTGACCCTGCTCTAACCTATGCTGGTCGTGGCAATCTTAAAGTGTATTCTCTCAATGGTGTTCGTGTGCCAGAATATATCGCTGTGACTCCAGAAGAGAAGCTCGATCTTGATTATTACAAGACCATTACGAACGCTGACGTTAAAGCAGAGTTTGTACGCAAAGCTGGTATTGAACGCTTTAAGAGTCTTGGTAAACTTCTTGATACTTGGCAAAACTACAAAGGTGACGAGTATGAGTGGTGGCATAAGAGTCAATACGAGCTCTGGGATATGGAAGCTATCTTTGATGGCTTGAGCAGTGCGCCATATCTCTCTATGGTCAATCAGACTACTGGCATCTTCCACTTTGAAGGTGTATCTCCAGATTGTCAAGATCTTAAGAGCGCAATCAAACAGCGCCTTGGTGGACGCGATATGATTATCTCCGCAATTGCATAAATAATAAAAGAAAGAACAAATATATGAAACCTACAGTAATCCTCCATGGCGAAGCCATGCTATTCCCAGCCGAACTGCCAACAGATGCAGTTGAAATCAAGCCTACTAACAATGCGATGCATATCATCGCTGATAGTGAAACTACAGGCAATCACCATGTCGTTGATATGGTAGAAGGCACTAAAGTGTTTCGCTCTGGTGATCGCACATTCATTCGCAACTCTAAACCTACTCAGGTGCGTTGTGTGCATGCTAATCGTCATGATGCTATCGCTATGCCCCCAGCAGTGTGGGAAGTTAGCATTCAGCAAGAGTACGATCATTTTGCACAAAACATGCGAGCAGTCCGTGATTGATAAACCTATAGAACAAAAGCGGGGAGTCAGTTTAGGCTCCTCGCCTTTTTATTGCTTAATACAAAATCAACCAAAAAACGAACCATTTGATGAAGTGTGGTGTTGTGTTGATGATAGTGTCAATGGGCATTTAAGTGCATATATCGGTTTTAATCTCAGAGCTATTGTAACTGATAGTATTTGGGATAGTGTTAGAACTAATGTGAGACGAGAATGCGAAGATTATGAATATTGAAGAGGAAATATGGCGATCAATTTCACTGAACGTTGCGATCGCCTCAAGTAAATCTATTTGGGATATTACTCGTAGTATTGTTAGAGAGAAGACTTGTAGTCTACTTTATGATTCATGTGGTTCATTAACTTGTGATCTGTGTTGGGATTCAATTCATGAATCAGTTCATGATAATTTATGGAGAGAATTAAATGAATATGAATATTGAACATGAAGTAATTGCCTCTGTTTATGACAAAATATGGTCATCAAGTTGGGGGCGGTTTTATGATGATATTATGATAGAATGTGGCTTTACAAGTTATAATGATGTAGGAAAATATGTCAGTGGTCATGTTAGAATATCCACGCAACGTATGACAGATGCACTACATGCTAGTGTCGAAGAATATGAATAT
>JACCDG011193204.1_pt1 | contig 18249 bp, 8 predicted proteins | sample 7442471 | NCBI WGS metagenome assembly JACCDG01 (sample SAMN15323444, study PRJNA562643) | freshwater metagenome | isolation source: river surface water | place: USA:Blue River Watershed | collected 2017-08-17 | reverse complement strand
GTGTTCCCATTTGACGCTGCAAGTCCCTAGCATTGATTCGCAAAGACCGCGCACGACCGACGCGGTGCACAGCGGAGGACGATGCCATGACCCATACCCCCCAGATTGATCCGTCACCCACCCATTGGAGGCGGCCATGAACCGGATCTTGGACAAAACCTTCACGCTGAGCGTGCGTCAGGTGTGGCGCTGGACCCGGCGGATGATTTATGTGGTGTTGCTGGTGTATCCGGTGATGATTTTTTTGAGTGCTTGGAACGTCAGGGTGGGTGGAACGGCCTTACATCGGTCACCTTTTCAAGACAGGATACCGCCGCAATGCAAAGACAGGGTTGCCTTTAGAGGCAACCACTTTCATTTGCCCAACAGTCAGTCCCGGATCACGGATGTGCTGTTGTTGAGTGACAGGGTCAAGGAGAGTCCGGTTGACGAGTTGATTACCGGCATTGACAAGAGCGTTGAATGCTTCGGCGGGATATTGATCACAGGAATGCACTCGGAACCGGCTGGCGTCGCGAATGTGATCCGCCGCTGGATTGATTCGGAAGGGCGACCCGTGATCTCGGTGCATGTGCAGTACCACCAAAGCCTCAGGGACATTGGGTTCACTAGCAAAAGGGAGATTGAACAATGATCACGGGCTATCAGGTCACGATCAAGATTGCCAATTCGGTGGTGGATGGGAGGGGAATTCCTCATGCATTTGTCACCGTCGCTGGGCCAGGACTGAACAAACCGCTGACCGTGGGTTACTACCCACAGGTGAAATCTGTGTCAGGGCCTGGAACTGTCCGGAATGATGGCTATTACGATGGAAATTTGAAAGATGGTGCGGAGACATTGATCCCTCACCCCTACGACCGTAGCATCACCTTCGACGCCAGCGCGCAGCAGGTCATGAACGGGCTGCAGTTTGTGGCGCGGGTGGCCAATGATCCGGGCATGTACCAGTTGCTGGGTGCACCCGACAAAAGCAACCTGGTGTTTGCCGATGGCTACCAGTGCACCGGCTTTGCCCGCGATGTGCTGCGGGCCATGGGTATCCAGGGGCTGGACCTGTATCCCCGGCTTGGCATGGGGGGGATCGCGTCCCTGGCGTCCTCGTATCCCGGCATGCTGGGGCCAGAGTTTGCTTTCCTCTCGCCCAACCAGGTTCAGCCATTTCGCGGCACGCCCACACAAGACGACTTTGCTGCGGTGCTGCGGCAGATCTACGGCGGCATCAAAAAATTCGATCCGTCCGACCGCACCCCTGCCGCCGACGTGCCGGCCCTCAACGGTGCGTCGTCGCTGGACAGCGCGGTACAGGAACCGATCGGCCTTGGGCAAAGTCGCAACAGCAGCGCCTACATCCTGAACGGACCAGACATTCACAGCGCCATCATCGCCCAGGGGGGCACGCTGTCCGATCTGTGGGTCTGGCAACGCCTCCAGGCCAATGGCTTTGCCGATGCGCAGGCCTTTTATGCGGCCGTGCTGGCCAGCAACCCGCAACTGACCGATGTGAACCGCATTCCGGTGGGCACCACCATCTATTTGCCAGAAAGAATGCGGGATGGCTCGATCACCCTTCACTATGCGGGGGGTGTCAGCATCAACCACCACCCCGTCACGGGCGAGTACCACATGGTCGTGCCGGACGGTGCAGGCGGCACCACCGTGTACAGCCGGGTGGCCAACGATGTGGCCTATACCGTGCGGGAAGTGCACACGGATGCGGCCGGTGCGGTGACGCTGGACGTCACGGGCACGCAGCCAAGTTTGGAGGCGCCCATCACCGCCACACGGATCATGTGGACGCACGACCATGATGTCGGTCAGATCCAGGTGTTTGAGAACGGCAGCTCGATCGAAACCGTCGAGGACGGGGACAGCGGGGCGGTGACCGAGACCGTGTACGACAGCGAGCAGCAGGTGTTGGCGCAACGGACCTACGCCGACCCCCAGGCGCGCCGGGACGCCGCACAGCTCAACGCCATGGAGGCGGGCGTGGCGCTCTTTGACGCAATCCGGCACCAGAACCTCTTGGGCACGGCGTCGGCCCTGACGCGGCTGGTCAATGAGGCGCGGGTGGCGGCCGATCAGCCGCTGGTGTTTTCTCCCCAGGTGGGGGCGGTCATGGGCCTGATCGGTGCCCTGGATTCCTTTGCCGAGGCCCGCACCGATGCCCAGGCCTTTGTGGCCACCGCGCGCCTGGTCCTCAGCGCCAACCAGACCTATGCGGCCTTCAACAATGGCCAGGGCTTTCTGGACGCCTCGTCCGGGGTGACGCCCCTGAACATGGCTAACGCCGCGCTGGCCCTGGCCCATCTGGACAGCACCCTCAAAAGTGGCAATCCGTTTGCGATCGCCAGCAGCTTCATGTCGATCACCAATGGCGCGGTCTCGCTGGGCTTGCTGGAGGCATCGGCGGCGTTTGGCCCGCAGGCCATGATTGCCGTGGCGATTGCCTCGATCCTGTTTGGCGATCTGTTTGGCGAAACGGTCGAATACCCCGATCCGCCGCCCGCAGGATCGGTCGAGGTGGGGCTACTGGGCAATGGGCAGCTGGGCCTGCTCTTCAAGGACGCCGAAGGACAGACTTACCAGACACGCAACCTGTCGGGCCAGGTGCTGGTCGACGCGGGCAAGGCCACCGATCAGCAGAACTGGGCGATGGGCGCGCAGGTCTTGAGCGATCGGGTGCGTGAGCTGATCGAGCAATTGCAGACCGAGGCGGCGCAGACGGGCCAGCATCTGGTGCTCGATCGGCTGCCCACGCTCAGCGTGCACGGCTACCCGAGCTTTGATGGCAACGGCGTGAACAATTTCTTTTTTTCAATGGGTTTCAACGATCCGGTCTCGGGCGCGCGGCAGTTGGTGGCCTCGGCCTGGCAGGACTTGTCAACCCAGTTCAAGGCGGTGGCGGCGCATGCCGAGGCCCTGGTCGATGCTTTGGTGTGGGCGCAAATGGAGGCCAAGCGGGCGGCCCGTGACCCCCTGGCCAGCGAAACCGAGGGCCAGTTTGTCGACCGCCTGAGCGGCCCCAAGGAAGGCGACAGCCTGTTGAGCCAGGCGCAAGCCGATGCCCAGGCGCGCAGCGGTCAGCAGACCTACACCGTGTTGGCGCTGGACATGAACGGCAATGGCATCACGCGCCGCGCCCAGGCGGCCGCCGGTCTGGACCTGGAGAGCCTGAAAGCCGATGCCAGCCAGGGGGTGGCGCGCCTGGACGTGGACAACGACGGCTATCTGGAGCTGACCCAATGGGTGGGCGCACAGGACGCCATCCTGGGCATCGATCGCGATGGGGATGGGCGCTTGGGTTCGGCCCACGAGTTGCTGAGCGGCGCCGAACTGAGCGACGCGGCCGAAGGCCTGGGCCTGCAGCGCCTGGCCTATTTCGACGCCAACCGGGACGGCCGCTTGTCGGCCCTGGATCCGCTGTTTGCCAGGTTCAAACTCTGGCTCGACCTCAACGGCGATGCCCGCGCAGGCGTTGGGGAGGTCAACGACCTCTCCACCTTGGGGGTGCAGAGCATCCAACTCAGCACCGGTGCGGTGACGTTTGTCGATGGCCAGACCTTGGCCTTGCAAACCCTGCAACTGTCGGCGGATGTGCGGGGCGTGTCGGTCTCGGCCGCGACCGATGCGCAAGGGGCGGTGCTGGCTGGCACGTACACCGTGCATCGGGAAGGGGAGGCCGCGCACGCCCTGCTGACGAGCGATGCGGCGCAGGACCTGAGCGAGATCCTGCGCTTGGTGCGCCCGGACGATGCGCTCAGTGCCGACGAGCGCCAACGCCTGACCAGCCTGGCCGAGCGCTACGGCGTGGACCTGCTCAACCCTGCTGACTTGCTGGGCCTGGGCGGGGGCGGTCAAGCGGGGCCGCTGTCGCCGGTGCTGGCCGATGCGCGCGACATCTTCACCATCGACCAGGCGCCCAACGCCGCCGAGGTCAAGGCGGCACTGCGGGCATTCTTTGCCCAGGTGGCCCGCAACCCCGACGCCGGTCCGGATCTGGACCACCATGTGCTGCAGGCGCAGGAGGATGTGGCCGTTCGGATCCGCGCCACCGAATTGCTGGCAGGCCTGAGCGGCGTGACCCTGTCGAGCGTTCAAGATGCCCGCCGCGGGACGGTGCGCCTGGAGGCCTCGGGCGATGTGGTGTTCACGCCCATGGCCCAGCAAAGCGGCACCGCTTTTTTCACCTACAGCGCCCGCAATGCCCAGGGCCAGACCAGCACCGCCATGGTGTGGCTCAACGTGGCCAGTGTGAACGATGCACCGGTGGCGCAAGCCGACGCCTTCAGTGTGGGCGAGGACCAGACGCTCACCCTGAGCGGCGCCCAGTTGTGGGTCAATGACACCGATGCGGACCTGGCGGGCGACCCCGATGAGCGCCTGAGCGTGACAGCTGTGGGGCCGGCCAGCCGGGGCACGGTGCGTCTGCAACAAGGTCGCATCATCTTCCAGCCCGATGCCGATGTGCAGGGTGAGGCCCAGTTTGCGTACACGGTCAGCGATGCGGCGGGTGCCACCGCCACGGCCTTGGCGACGGTCACGGTGGTGGGGGTGAACGATGCACCGGTGGCAGCGGGTCTGTCGAGCAAGATCGCCGCGCGCCCAGACCGCCTGCTGCGCATCGAAACCGACAGCTGGCAAGCCCATGTGCGGGACGCCGACTTGCCCTATGGCGATGCGCTGCGCATTCAGCAGGTGGTGTCGGTCAGCGCCGGACAGGCCTGGCTCCAACAAGACGGTTCGTTGCTGTTCAAGGCCGCGGCCCTGGGGGATGCGGTGCTGCAACTGCAGGTCGTCGATCGCCAGGGCAGTGCCGTGGTCGTGCCCATCACGGTGGCGGTCTCGACCGAGAACGCCGCAGCGGCCGCGATCCTGCCGGGCACCGATCAGGCCAGCGAAGACACCGCGGTGCGCTTGGCCTCGACCCAGACCATCACATCGGTGCTGTCGGCCACCAACGGCACCGCGGTGCTGGATGCGCAGGGATCGCTGATCTTTGTGCCCACGCCCCACTACAACGGGCCCGCCCAGGTGCAGTACCAGGTGCGCCAGGCCGATGGCAGCATTCGCCAGAAAACGGCCGATTTCCAGATTGCGGCGGTCAACGATGCGCCGGTCGTGGTGCAACCCCTGCCCATGCAGACCATGGACGAGGACGGCACCTTGACCTTGGGCAGCGCCGCCCTGCTGGCCACCGTCAGCGATGTGGACGTGGCCACCAATGGCCAGACTTTGCGCCTGAGCCAGGTGGGCCAAGCGGTGAATGGCACGGTGACCCTGAACGCCAACGGGCAGCTTGTGTTCAGGCCTGCGCCACATTTCAATGGCCAGGCCCGGTTCTCCTACTGGGTCAGCGATGACCAGGGCGCCAGCGTGGAGGCCCTGGCCCAGGTGACGGTGCGCGCGGTCAACGATGCCCCCAGTGCATGGGCCCATCGCATGAGCAGTCTGGAGGACGAGACCATCACCCTCTCGGCCCAAAGCCTGATCGCCAATGCCGAGCTGGTGGACCCCGATGTGCGCACCAACGGGGATGTGCTGCGGGTCAGTGCGGTCTCGCTCGATGCCGGCAGCGCTACCAAGGGCCGCGTGGTGCTGAGCCCAGCGGGCCATGTGGTGTTCACGCCGCAAGCCCACATGAACGGTCAGGTCGTGTTGCGCTACACCCTGAGCGACCTGGCCGGGGCCAGCAGCACCAACACGGTCACGCTGGAGGTGCAGGCGCTCAACGATGCGCCCCAGGCCCTGGCGCCCAGCATGGTCACCAGCGCGGGCACCGAGGACACCGACAAATGGCTGACGTTTGCCGAGTTGTTGCGCCATTTCAGCGACATCGACGGGGATGCCCTGAGCGTGCGCAGCGTGGGCAACGCGGTGGGCGGACAGGTGCGCCTTCAGGGTGGGCAGGTGGTGTTCATCCCGAACCGAGATTTCAACCAGTCCCAGCATGGCTGGGCCAGCTTCCAGGTGGTGGTGAGCGACCCGAGCGGCGCGACCGCCAGTGCCACCGCGCAGATCGGGTTTTCGGGGGTGAACGACGCGCCCATGGCCGCCCCCAAGCAGGTGCTGGGGCGGGCATTGGAGGACACCGACTTGCGAATCCCTTGGGCCGAGTTGCTCAGCGGCGCCCACGATGCCGATGGCGACGCCGTGCAATTGGCGTCGGTGCGGGGCCTGAGCGGCAGCACCGCGTGGATGGACACGGCCAACCGGCAGGTGGTGTTTCGCGCTGGGCCGCATGTCCATGGGTGGTCGAGCTTTGAGTACACCTTGCGGGATCCGCAAGGCGCGAGCGGCTCACAAACCGTCAGCGTCCAGGTTCAAGCGGTCAACGATGCCCCGACGGTGCGGGCCTTGACGCGTTTCAATGTCTGGGAAGATGGGCACGATGCGCGGCACAACCAGGACCCCACGCAGTCGGTGGCCATCCGACTGAGCCAGTTTCTCTCGGCGGTGGGCGCCGCCGATGTTGACGGGGACACGCTGAGTTTTGGTGAGTTTTCGGGTGCCAGGCGCATCACCCAGATCTGGCGCGAGGGCCAGGATGTGTGGCTCCGCCTGGAACAGAACTTCAGCGGCTTGGCCAGCTTCCAATACCGGGTCCGCGACGCTCAGGGTGCTTGGGCCGATGGGCAGGTGCAGCTGAACGTCATGGCCCAGAACGACCGGCCATGGTTGAAAGGCTTGCCCGGATGGCCCGGCGGCAGCTCCAAGAACATGCAGGGCAATTTTGGTGCCGTTCTCTACGGCTTTGATGTGGATTCACCCGCGTCCTCATTGTCCGCTTGGATTGCGAACCGTCCTTGGGTTGGGCAAGCGACCATCCAGATGCAGCAGGACTATCGCCATGAGTGGGTCATCAATGGGTGGAGCACCTATCAGACGACCTTGTGGGGGCAGTGGGATTTGGGTTTCCAAAGCACCTACGGCAACCCCTCCAGCGATGTGGTCAGCTTTGGCGTCGCCATCTCGGATCAAGCGGGGGGCCAGCAAGTTCAAACCGTTGTGACGCAACATGTGGGCTCGGTGGCCAGCCGGGGCGGCAAGCCCGTGTCGATTGACCTGAACGGGGACGGCATCCACTACACCCATCTGGACGAGTCCCGGGTGCTCTTTGACATCAATGGCGATGGCGTTCGGGACCTGCTTTCGTGGACGGCTGCCGATGATGGGCTGATCGTGTTTGACAAGGACGGCGATGGCCGCATCGAGGCCCTGGACGAGGTGTCGTTCCTGTCCTACCTGCTGGGCGCCCGAACCGATCTGGAGGGGCTGGCAGGCTTTGACAGCAATCAAGACGGCCACCTCAGCGCCCAGGACGCGCTCTGGCACCGCTTTGGGGTCTGGCAGGACATCAACCAGGACGGGGTCTGCGATCCCGGCGAGTTCCAGTCCCTCGAGGCCTGGCGCATCCGCAGCGTCGACCTGCGGTCTGACCAGGTGATGGACCAGGACGGCGATGTCTACATCCTGGGCAAGTCCACCTTCACCCGTGACGACGGCAGCACCGGCGAGGTGGCCGATGTGGCCTTCCGCTACATCGACGCCGCCGATCCCCAGGGCATGACCCAGAAAAAGACCTTCAACCTCGATATCCAGGGCTTGCTGGAGCAGCGGCTGCGGGACGCGCAGCAACAGGGCGCCAGCGACGAGCAGATCCGCGCCATGCTGCAGCGCTTTGTGGCCGATTTGGCCCAAGCCGGACGCACGGCCACCACCGAAGCAGAAGCCTCCGAGGCCCAGCCCTGGTCGGAGAGCCAATATGCCGAGCTGGCGGTCGACGCGCTGCAGCAGGACAAGCCCCTGTTGACCCCGGCCTGAAGGGGGTGGCCATGACATCGGGCAAGACGATGCGTCTCGTCGTTGGGCTGCTGTGCCTGCTCCTGCTGTGGACGTGTGGCGGGGGCGGCTCGTCCGCGCCGCGCACCGTGCTGGAGGGCGTCGTGCTTGACGGCCCCTTGGTGGGCGCCAAGGTGTGCCTTGACCGCAACCGCAGCGGGGTGTGCGAGGACGCCGAGCCGAGCACCATCACCGGCCCGAACGGACGGTTTGCCTTGCCTGTCGATCCTTCCTGGCTGCAGGATGGCCCACCTGCCCCGTTGTTGGCCGAGGTGGGTCTGGATGCACTGGACGAGTCGACCGGCCAATCGGTTCGGAACACGCTGGGCCTGCCGTTGCGGATGACGGGCCCAGCCCGAAGCCCCGCGGTTCTGTCGCCCATCACGACCCTGCTGGACCTGCCTGCTCTGGTGGGGGCGCCTCACCCTGATCTGGACACGGTCCAGGTGCCAGCGCTGCTGGCGGGTTCGGGCTTGTCGAGCACCCGTGCCGATTACGCGGATCCTCGGTCTGACATGAGCGAAGCAGCGCGTGCGCAGGCCCAGTGGACAGGCGTCGTGCTGGCCGCGATGCTTGCGCAGGCACAGCAGCGACTGCGTACCGAAGCCGCCGAGGTGTTTGCCCTTGACGCCCGTGGTTTACCCGGTCGAAGCGCCGAGCAGGTGGTGGCGGCCTTGCGCAGCACCGAGTCGGTGGATGGCGAGCGTGCGGCGCAGGCCCAAACCCGCTTGCTCGGGGCCTTGGCGGCGATCCCGGTGGTGGCCAGCCACGAGGCCCTGGCCCGCCGCGCCCTGCAGACCGTGCCGCCCGAGCGCGCCCTGGCCATTTGGCGCCAGGGCTTGCTGGACGCCAATGCCCTGGGGTCCACGCCCCGGACCTTGCAATGGCTGCGCCTGGCAGACGACAGCGAAAGGCTGCGCGTGGGCTGGTACCGCAGCATCTCGGGCTCTTGGACCGCCGATGCCAGCCGCGCCAGCGGCGGTGCGCAAGGCATGCATGTGCTCTACGAGGTGCCAGCGGACGGCGCCGCCGCCACGGCCCGCTTCCGTGCCATCAGCGCCCCCAGCGCCAGCCTGCGCCAGGTGGGTGAGGGCTGGCAACTGACATGGCAGGCGGGTGATCTCTTGCACGCACAGGCGGTGACGCTGCTCGAGAAAAGCCTGGCGGATTTGCCGTTTGAGCTGGTGCCCGGGCAGGCCGATGTGCCGGGGCACTTTTCCATCACGGCCCGCATGCACTGGCTGCGCCACCAGGCCCTGACCCGGCAGTACCTGCTGGACGATGTGGCCACCTTCTTCACCAGCCTGGCGCAATTGCGCAGCAGCCCCCGCACCTGTTACGAGGGCGTCTGCTGGTCGATCACGCAGGCCCCCAGCGGCCCATTGCCCGAGCAGGCCGGTCGCATGCGCTTTGTGACCACCAGCGGCAACGGCAGCCTGCCCTTGGGCGAGGGCCGCTTTGTGGACGAAGAGGTGGCCGGGGTGCCGGTGCTGCGCATGACCGCCATTCCTGTGGCGGTGCAGAACCGCTCGCCGTTTTGGCTGGCCAAGGATGGTCGCCTGCGCGTGTTTGCCGACGTGGCCGGCCAGCTCTGGACCGGCCACCACATGCCCGCGGGCCTGGTCTGGTACAGCCCGCCTTTGTTGGGCAGGCAGGCGCTGCAAGACTTGTTGGCGGCCGCCGCCTACCCCGTCTTTTCGTTCTAAGGAGGCCCCATGCACGTGGACGCGATTCATGCCGAGCTCAAGCGCTTTGTGCATCAGCGTTTCAAGGTTGATCCGGAAATTCTGCGCACCGACCCGAGCTTTGAGGAGATGCAGGCCGATTCCCTGACCCGGCTCGAGATCCTGCTGCACGCCGACGACACCTTCGGCTCGCATGTGCTGGACCACATCGAGGACGGCCTGATCAGCGGGACCCCGCCCCAGCGCCTGAGCGAGCTGGCCGCCTTGGTCCCGCAGTGCATGGTGCCGGTCAAGCATGGCCGTGCTGCCGTGCCCCCCAGCCCATCCGCGAGCGACCATGGTCCGCACTGAGCGCCTTGCGCAGGACGTGGTGGTGGTGGACATGGGGGTGGTCTGCGCCCTGGGCAGCACCTGGCCGGGGGTGCTGCGTGCCTTGCAGCGCGGGGATTCTGGCCTGGTGTTTGACGACCTCCAGGGCTACCCCAGCGCGGTCGGCCGCGTGCAAGAGGATGTGCCCCAGCACGGACCCAACGGCCAGGTGCTGGACCGGGGGGTGGGGCTGGCGCTGGCCTGCGCGCAACAGCTGCAGCCGCTGCCGGCCTTGGATCCTGCGCGCATGGCGGTGTTCTGGGGCGTGGGCCTGGCCGGCGCGCACCTGTTGGAACACACCTATGCAGGCCTGGGCACGGACCTGGGCAAGGCCCACACGCCGCCCTGGCTGGTGCCCATGGTCATGCCCAATGCCGCGGCATCCCTGTTGGCCATGCGCTTGGGCTTGCAAGGCGGGGCCTGGACGCAGGCCAGCGCGTGCGCATCGTCGGCCATGGCCCTGGGCCAAGCCCTGCACGCCATCCGTGCGGGCGCCTTGGACTTGGCGGTGGCCGGGGGCAGCGACGCCATGCTCACGCCCGGCATGTGCCGGGCCTGGGCCCGCATGCGCGTGCTGGCCCGCACCACGCCTGCGCAGGCCCCTGCCGCCTGCCGACCCTTTGATGCAGCGCGCAAGGGCCTGGCGCTGGCCGAAGGCGCCGCCTGCCTGGTGCTGATGTCGGGCCGGATGGCGCGCGCCCATGCGCGAACCCCGCTGGCGCGCCTGCTGGGGTTTGGGCACAGCTGCGATGCGCACGACCTGACAGCCCCCTTGGCCGCCGGCCAGGCGCAGGCCATGCGCCTGGCCTTGCAGGACGCGAACACGGCCCCCGCGCAGCTGCGCTATGTCTGCGCCCATGCGACGGGCACGCCCCTGGGCGACCGCACCGAGCTGCAGGCGCTGCAGGCGGTGTTCGGCGGCCAGGTGCCCACTTGTGCCGTGGCCTCGCTCAAGTCGGTCCTGGGCCACACGCTGGGGGCCTCGGGGGCGCTGGCTTGCGCCATGACGGTGGCCATGTTGGCCACCCAATGGTGGGCCCCCACGGTTCATTTGCAAAGCCCCGATGCCGCATGGGCCGACTGGTGCCTGCCCACGCCCGCGCAACCCGCTCCCAACGGTGTCGGCCTGGCCATGGTGAACGCGTTTGGATTTGGCGGGAGCAATGCCAGCCTGGTGCTGGCCCCGGCAGCACAAGGGAGCTGACATGGAGATTCGACGGGCTCGCATCTCGGACCGGGAGGCCTTGATCGAGATGGCACTGGAGAACCAGCGGGACCTGGCCTATGGGCATATCACGGTCGCGCCACACCGGGTGGAGCAGACCCTGCGCGACCTGTTCGAGCACAACGCGGGCAGCCATGTGCTGCTGGTGGCCGAGGCCCAGAATGGTCAGTTGGCCGGGGGCTTGCTGGCCTGCGTGCAGCGCTACTACTTCAGCGACGAGCTGCAAGCCCAGCTGATCCAGTGGTATGTGCGCCGCCCATTCCGCGGCACCTCGGTGGCGCCGCGTCTGGTCAAGGCCTATGTGGCCTGGGCCCGCACGCGCGGGGCCAGCGAGGTCTTCATGGGCATCACCTCGGGGCAGGAGATGACGCTCACACACCGCATGCTGACGCGGCTGGGCTTTGGTCACCTGGGGGGCAATTACGGGGTCAAGCTGCGGCCACGGGGGGCGCTGTGACCACGCCCTCCTCAGCCGACACCAGCGAGCGGCCCGCGCGCCAGACCTCGGGCCTGGATTGCGTGCGCGCCATCGGCCTGTACCTTGACCAATCGGTCGATCCCGACGCCCTCTGGCGCGACTTCGCCAGCGCGCAGGATGGCTTTGACCGGCAGGCGGTGGTGCGCAGCCTGCAGGCCATGGGCCTGCGGGTGCACCTGCGACCCAGCACCGCTGCCCACTTGCGCCGCGCGGTGTTTCCCGCCCTGATCGAGTGGCGCGATGGCTCGTTTGCCTTGCTGGGCCGGGTGGCGCAGGACCAGGCCTATCTGCAGGTGCCGGGCGAATCGGGCATGCAGTGCCTGCCCTTGGCCCAGCTGCTGCCGCGCCTGGCGCCGCATTGGATGGCGGTGGCGACGCACGAGCACGCAGGGCCCAGCGAGCGCTTTGGACCTGCCTGGTTTGTGGGGGCCCTGCTGCGGCACAAGGCCTTGCTGGGCGAGACGGTGCTGGCCAGCATGGCCTTGCAGGTCTTTGCCCTGATCTCGCCGTTTGCCTTCCAGGTGGTGATCGACAAGGTGCTGGTGCACCGGGGCCTGGGCACGCTGGACGTGATCGTGCTTGGCCTGGCCATCAGCAGCCTGTTCGAGGTGGTGCTCACGGCGCTGCGCACCTATGTGCTCACCCACACCACGCACCGGGTGGATGCCGAACTGGGGGCCCGGATCTTTGCGCACCTGATGGCCTTGCCCATGACCTTTTTTGCCAGCCGCCGGGTGGGCGAGGTGTTGGCCCGGGTGCGGGAGATGGAGGGCATTCGCGCCTTCCTGACCGGCACGGGCCTGGGCAGCGGGGTGGACCTGGTGTTCACGGTCTTCTTTCTGGCCGTGATGGCCCATTACAGCCCCGCCCTGACCTGGGTGGTGGTGGCCAGCCTGCCGCTGTTTCTGGGCATTTCGGTGGTGCTGATGCCGCTGCTCCATCGCCATGTGGAAGACCGCTTTGCCCGCGCCGCCGAGAACCAGGCCTTTCTGGTCGAGGCCATTGCTGGGGTCGAGACCATCAAGTCCATGAACGCGCAAGCGCGGTTCCAGCGCCAGTGGGAGGAGCGCCTGGCGGCCTACGTGCGTGCCAGCTTCAAGACCGGGCATCTGGCCAACCTCACGCAGCAGGGGGTGCAACTGGTGAACAAGGCCCTGGGCCTGGTGTTGCTGTGGCTCGGGGCGAGGCTGGTGCTGGCGGGCGACCTGACCGTGGGCCAGCTGATTGCCTTCAACATGCTGGCGGCCCGGGTGAGCGCGCCGATCCTGCGCCTGTCGACGCTGTGGCAGGAGTTTCAGCAGATGCGGGTGTCGATGCAGCGGCTGGGCGACATCCTGGACGCACCGGCCGAGGTGCCCGCGCAGGCCAGCCAAACCCTGGACCGGCTGCAAGGCCAGGTGTGCCTGGACGCGGTGTCGTTTCGCTACCGCCCCGATGGCCGCGACATCTTGCGCCAGATCAGCCTGACGGTGCAGCCCGGGGAGCTGGTGGGCATTGTGGGCTCTTCGGGCTCGGGCAAGAGCACGCTGGCCAAGCTCTTGTTGCGCCTGTACCTGCCAAGCAGTGGCCGCATCTTGCTCGATGGTGCGGACCTGGTCGGCATGCACCCGGCGCAGATCCGTCGCCAAGTCACGGTGGTCACGCAAGAGGTGACACTGTTCTCGCGCAGCGTGCGCGACAACGTGGCCATGGGGCAGGTCGATGCCCGCCTGGAGGACATTGTGCAGGCGGCCAAGCTGGCCGGAGCCGACGACTTCATCCGCAAGCTGCCGCAGGGCTATGACACGGTGCTGGGCGAACGGGGCACCCTGTTGTCGGGTGGGCAACGCCAGCGCATCGCCATCGCGCGTGCCCTGCTGTTGCAGCCGCGCGTGCTGATTCTGGACGAGGCCACCAGCATGCTCGACGCCGACACCGAGATGCGTTTTTGGGCACAGATCCGGCGCATTGCGCGCGAACGCACCGTGCTTGCCATCACCCACCGGCTGTCGTCGGTGCTCGACATGGACCGCATCCTGGTGTTGGAAGACGGCGTTCTGGTGGAGGAGGGGGCGCCCACCGCCCTGTTGCGCCAAGCGGGGCGGTTTGCAGACCTGTACCGCTTGCAGATGGGGGGCGTTCGGGCGCCACAGGAGGCCTCGCCATGACGACGCTTTTGCAGCGCATCCGGCCGCGCACGGCCGAGCTGAGGGCTTGGGGAAGGCGTGTGTTCGAGGGTGGTGACGCGCAGGCCTTCTCCCCCGCGCTGCTGCAGGTGCATGCCGCGCCGCCCGCCCCCTTGGCCCGGGCGATTGCCGGGGCCATTGCCCTGAGCTTGGTGGTGGTGTTGGGCTGGAGTGTCTGGGCCGATTTCGACATCGTGGTGTCGGCCCCCGGCTTGGCGGTGGCCTCGTCCAAGACCAAGGTGATCCAGCCCCTGGAGGCGGGGCGGGTGATGGCCATCCATGTGCAAGACGGTGACGAGGTGGCGCAAGGCGATCCGGTGCTGGTGCTGGATGCGACCGTGGCCGTGGCCGAGCGCGAACGCATCGAGCACGAGCTGCAGGAGGCGGCGCTGGATGTGCTGCGCGCGAGCGCGCAGCTGCAAGGGCGCCACACCCTGGGCCGCCCCGAGGTGCGCGTGAGCGACGAGCAATGGGCCTGGCACGCCCAGTTGCTGCAGCACCGCACTGCCGAGCAGGCTCAGAAGTTGGGGGGGCTGGCCCAGGAGGTGGCGCGCAAGCGCGCCGAGCTGGCGGCGGTGCTGGCCAGCATCCAGAAAATCGAAGGCACCTTGCCCCTGCTGCAGCAGCGCCTGGCCATGCGCGAGCAGCTGCTGGGCGAGCGCTTCATGGCCGAGCTGACGGTCATCGACAGCCGCCTGGAGGTGGCGGCGCAGCAAAGCGAATGGGCCGTGCAGCAGGCCAGACGCCAGGAGGCCGAGTCGGCCCTGGCGAGCGCCCAACACGCCCTGGCCCAGGCGCAGGCCGAGCACACGGCTCGCCTGGCAGCCGAGCGCACCGATGCCCAGCGGCGCTTGCAGGCGGCCCGCCAGGAGCTGGTCAAGGCCAGTCACCGCGAGACGCACCAGGTCCTGACCGCGCCGATTGCCGGCACGGTCCAGCAGCGCGCGGTGCACACCGTGGGCGGCGTGGTCAACCCGGGGCAGGGCCTGATGGTGGTGGTGCCCAAGGAGGGCGGTATCGAGGTGGAGGCCCAGGTGCCCAACAAGGACGTGGGCTTTTTGCGGGTGGGCATGCCCGCCACCATCAAGCTCGACGCCTTTGAGTTCACCAAATACGGCACGCTCGATGCCGTGGTGCAGTGGATCGGTGCCGATGCGATCCGGGACGAGCGCCTGGGCGCGTACTTTCCGGTGCGCTTGCTGCTGCATGGCAAACGCCTGCCGGTGTCGGTCAATGGCCAGCACCCCGAAATCCGCATCGGCATGGCCGTCACCGCCGACATGGCCATCGGCCAGCGCAAGGCCTACGAGTATTTTCTGGGGCCGCTGCTCAAGTACCAGCAGGAAAGCCTGCGCGAGCGCTAGCGCCAGCGCCCCAGCGGGTCCCCAGGCCCTGTGTCCGCTTGGCACAGGAGGCGCAACAGGTCTGCACATAGAATGGACCGACACTGTTCAACATCGATCGATCCTGCCCATGTCGCAATCCCGTTTTGGTACCCCTGGCAACGACAGCATGGTGGGGTCCGATGGGTCGGATTACCTGTACGGCGACGAAGGCAACGACACCTTGTTGGGCGGCCTGGGCGATGACTTTCTGTGGGGCCAAGGCGGCAACGACTCGCTGGTGGGCGGCGAGGGCAACGACACCCTCTGGGCCGATGCGGGCCTGGACCTGTTGGACGGCGGGCCTGGCGACGACATCCTTCGGTTGGCCAATGGCGCGCTGTCCCTGGGCACGACCCTGTGGGGCGGCGATGGCGCCGACAAGATCTCGGGCAGCGCGGCGGCCGATCGCCTGGCGGGCGGCGATGGCGCCGACACCGTGTATGGGGGCGATGGCCACGACACCCTGCTGGGGGGCCTGGGCGATGATTTTCTTTGGGGCCAGGACGGCAACGACGCCCTCGACGGGGGGGATGGCCACGACACCCTGGTGGCAGACCTGGGCCAGGACACGCTCGACGGCGGCGCCGGGGACGACCGGCTCTATGTGAACGCGGCCGCGCTGCTGGCCAGCACGACCATGCGCGGCGGTGCGGGCCAAGATGCACTCACCGGCGGTGACGCGGCCGATTGGCTCGATGGGGGCGACGGCCTGGACGAGCTGACCGGCGGCGCTGGCAACGACACCCTCTTGGGCGGCGCGGGCGATGACCTGCTGTGGGGGCAGTCGGGTGACGATGCCCTGACGGGCGGCGATGGCCAGGACACCTTGGTGGCCGATGCCGGGGCAGACACCCTGGACGGGGGCGCTGGCGACGACTTGCTGTACGTCAACAGCCTGAGCACCGCGTCGAACACCTCGATGTTGGGCGGGGATGGCAACGACCAGATGACGGGTGGCGACGACGACGACCGACTCGACGGCGGTGCGGGCCACGATGCCCTGTATGGTGGCGGCGGCCGCGATACCCTGATCGGCGGCGCGGGCGATGACCTGCTTTGGGGCCAGGCCGGGGCGGATGGGCTGATGGGCGGCGAGGGCAACGACACCCTGGTGGCCGATGCTGGGGGCGACACCCTGGACGGCGGTGCGGGCGATGACCGACTGTTTGTGAACGTGACGGCCGTGACGGAGTCCAGCACCTTGTGGGGCGGTGCGGGTCACGACACCCTCTCGGGGGCGGACGGCGCAGACCTGCTCGATGGCGGCGAAGGGGATGATTCGCTGCAAGGAGGGGAGGGGCGGGACACCCTGGCCGGCGGGCTGGGCCAGGACACCTTGCAAGGCGGTGCCGGCGACGATACCTATTGGCTGAGCGACCGGCTGGACTGGATTGTCGATGGCGAGGGCCAGGACAGCGCCATCGTCTCTGGCGACTGGATCAAGGTGCCCGCATCGCTGGCCACGCGGCAGTATGTCGACGGCGCCAAGGCCTTGCCCTACTGGCTGGACGCCCTGGTCGCCAGCGATGGCAACCATTTCAGCACCCTCGTGCCGAGCGACCGCACGCTGTTCTATGTCTTTCCGCAGTCGCTGCCCGACTACGACCTCAATGCCAGCCATGGGGTGGGCTTCACGCCATTGACCGATGTGCAGATGGCGCGCACCCTGGTGGCGCTCTCGCATGTGTCGTCGGTGGTGGACCTTCGCTTTGCCGCCGGTGCGCAAGCCGCTGCCCCCAACACGCTGACCTTTGCGTCGAACAAGCAAAGCGCTTCTGCCGGTTACTCGCAGTTTCCCGACCTGGACTTTGCGGGCAGCGATGTGTTCCTGAACGATGTCGCGTACAACCAGACGCTCGCCGATGGCACCTACGGGGCCCTGGTCCTGATCCATGAAATCGGTCACGCCCTGGGGCTCAAGCACCCGTTTGATGCGGTCGACGCGGACAGCCACACATCCGAAGGGCCGTTTCTGACAGGGCGTGAGGACAGCACGGCCTGGACGGTGATGAGTTACACCGAGAACGCTGCGCAATACCTGTTGCAGTTCAGTGAGTTGGACATTGCCGCGCTGCAATACCTGTATGGCCCCAGCCCCACCCAACGCACCGGCAACGACACTTATCGCGTTGACCCGGACCGTCCCAATTTTGTGTGGGACGGCGCCGGGATCGATACCCTGGATGCCTCGGGCTTGAGCAAGGGCGCTACCCTCTACCTGGCACCGGGCGAGTGGGGCCATGTGGGCGATGCGCCAGGTGCGCTGATCACCGATGCTGGCCAGGTGACGGTGAATTTTGGCAGCGTGATCGAGCACCTGGTGGGTTCTGATTTCAGTGACCGCTTGCACGGCCACGATGGCCCCAATTTGTTGCGCGGTGGTGCAGGTGACGACACCTTGTGGGGCGGTGCGGGCAACGACACCTTGGACGGTGGCGCAGGTGCGGATGTGGCGGTGTTTTCTGGCGTCCGCGCGCAATACCAGGTGGCCTGGTCTGAAGCCGCTATGGCGATCCAGGTCCTGTCGGTGGCGGACGGGACGGATGCCATGATGGGCGTCGAGACCCTGCGCTTTCTGGACGGCGACGTTGCGGTCAGCAGCCTTGCGCTCAACAGTCCGCCCACACTGACGCGCGTCAACACGCTGTTGTCGGCGGTCGAGGATGTGGCCTACGTGATCACCTGGTCAGCGTTGGCGGCGGCCTCCGATGCGTCCGATCTTCAGGCCGACCCCATGGTCTTTGTGGTCCAGTCGGTGGACAACGGTCAACTGAACAAAAATGGGTTTGCGGTGGTCCCTGGCACCACAACCCTGGCCGACGGAGAGTCTTGGACCTGGACGCCTGCTGCCAACGAGAATGGCCTCAAGCTGGCTTTCTCGATTCAAGCCTCGGATGGAGCGCGCTTGTCCGGCATCTCTGTGCCGGTGAAGATCGACGTGGCCCCAGTCTTGGACCCGTTGGTGCTCCAATCCAGCAGCCCCAGCATGGGCACGCGCCAGGTGGCGCCCAGCGCCCACTGGGTGCTGACCTACAACGAGGCGATCGAGCCGGGCAGCGGCGCCATCGAGGTGATCGATGTGCGCACGGCCAGCGTGCTG
>JACCDG011772147.1_pt1 | contig 18250 bp, 12 predicted proteins | sample 7442471 | NCBI WGS metagenome assembly JACCDG01 (sample SAMN15323444, study PRJNA562643) | freshwater metagenome | isolation source: river surface water | place: USA:Blue River Watershed | collected 2017-08-17 | reverse complement strand
TGCTTGATAAAAAAAAAACACTCTAACAAAGCTTGGGCAAACTTCATTAGAGTGTTGGGGGTAGGTCAATCGACTTGTATAGCGAGAACACCTAACAAGTCGTTACCTTAAAGCGAAAGTGTAGGTGCAAATTAACTCAATGTTTTTTACTTGTCAAATTAAATTTAAAACTATAGGCTAACTGTATCTAAGTTATAGGATAGCAAACATGACTGCACTTCTTGAACCAAGCACACTAATGACTATTGAGGAATTGCGAGAAGCAATGCCAAGTCATTTACGTAAATCAGTCAATGATGAATTGTTGACTGAGGTTAATTCTGCATTAGGTGATCCTAACTATGCAGAGATATTCAAACAGAATATTCTTAACTTCAATACGGTATTTCGTGAAGGTAAGTACAAGCTGCATGAGTATGTTAATGCAGTACGTTATGTATCTTATAAGCAAATGGGTATGAGTAATACTGAAGCTTATATGAAGGCTTTTCCTGATCGGTATAAGCAACATATTAATAATGGTTCTACAAGTAGTACTATTCAGTCTTATATTTCTTCTTATAATAAGAGTAAGTTGGTTAGTGCAATTATGGCACAGACCATTATTCCTACTTGGATTTTGAATCAAGGGCTGTATCATGATGCTTTGAGTAAGCTTAATGATTTAATGCATAACTCTAAATCGGAAATGGTTAAGTACAATGCTGCTGCTAAATTGACTGATATTCTTCGTCCACCTGAAGTTAAGAAAGTAGAATTGAGTTTAGGTATTAGTGAAAATTCACCATTGAGCCAAGTAGAGCAATCATTAGCTGCTATTGCTAAAGCTCAATTAGGATTGATTGAACAAGGGATGTCTGCTAAGGATGTAGCAGAGATGCGTACAGTTAAAGGTGAGGTGATTGAACATGAAATGGATTAAACGTTGGTTTACCTGCAAGCATAAATGGGAATTGGCTTTTAACATTTATGGTGATTCTATTAATCGTTTTGGTGCAAGAAGTTGTTGGAAGTGCCATAACTGCGGTGCAGTTAAGTGGGAACAGTATCTAGGGGATGAAGATGTTTAATAATGAAGATTTGACACCTAAAAGTGTTGATGAATGGTTAGATGGTGTAGATTATAGTATTGACTATAACTATCAACCTTCTTTATTTGCTTTAAAACTTATTGAGTTTATTAAGCAAGTTAATGGTGAGAAGGGTGAAGAAAACAAATCACCAGTATTGCACTATCATGTCTTGGATCAATTAGGGAAAATTAAGCCTAATGAGATACAAGTACGTATTGCAAACATGATTCATCGAGGAGCTGCTAAGACTACCCTTATGAGGTACTTAATTCTTTATTTAGCTGCTTTCAGACATATTGATGGTTTTGGTCAAATTACTTTGATGCTGTACGTTTCTGACTCTGTAGATAATGGAGTTAAGAATATGCGTAAAAACTTAGAGTATACTTGGGATAATAGTCCTTTCTTAAAGATGCTTATTCCTAGTATACGGTTTACTGATATTCGATGGGAGTTTACTAACCATGATGGTCAATCGTTTTTGGTAAAAGCCTATGGTGCTTCTACAGGTGTACGGGGTACTCAAGAGTTAAATGTACGTCCTCAATTGGCTGTGCTTGATGACTTGGTGTCTGATGAAGATGCACGTAGTTTGTCGGTAATAGAGACTATTAAGACTACAGTCAGTAATGCTATTGAGTTTGCATTACACCCTAGAAAGAATATGATTATTTGGTGTGGTACACCATTTAATGCAAATGATCCTTTGTATTGTGCTGTTGAGAGTGGAGCATGGAAAGTAAACGTATTTCCTGTATGTGAGAAGTTTCCATGTACTGAAGAAGAATTTAAAGGAAGTTGGCCTGATCGTTTTACTTATGAATATGTGAATGGCGTATATGATAAGTTATTAAAGCAAGGTCGAGTATCTGCTTTTTACCAAGAGATGATGCTACGGGTAATGAATAATGATGAACGCTTAATTGTTGAAAGTGACATACGTTGGTATAAGCGTAGTGAGTTAATTCGCAATAAAGACAATTATAATTTTTATATTACTACTGACTTTGCTACGAGTGATAAGCAGAGTGCTGACTTCAGTAGCTTGAATGTGTGGGCAGTAAACAATAATAGAGATTGGTTTTGGGTAGACGGTGTTCTTGAAAGACAAACAATGGATAAAAACATTGATGATCTTTTTAGACTTGTATCTCAGTATAAGCCTTATGAGGTAGGGATTGAAGTGTCAGGTCAACAAGGGGGTTTTATTCCTTGGATTCAGCAAGAGATGCTGACTAGGAATACCTTCTTTGCATTGACCAGTAGTAACAATTCAAGTAAGCCTGGAATTAGACCAACAGTCGATAAACTTCAACGGTTTAACGTCATTGTTCCTTGGTTCAAAGGGGGTAAGATTTACTTCCCTGTTGAATGGAAGACCCATCCTATCTTGAAAGAGGGGATTAATAATCAGTTGATGATGATTAGTAGTGGGGGAATCAAGGCTAAGAAGGATGACTTCATTGATGGTACAAGTCAGATTGCTTTGTTGAATGTGTTTTATCCATCAGCAAATGCTAATATGCGTAGTGATGGTAGGGGTGTTTGGTCTAATCACATCAGTCATAAAGGTGATGATGATGACTACAGTATTCGCAATTACATTGTTTGAGGTGTGAAATGGTCAGTCTTGAAACAGTTTTGAATAACCTAGGTACTGGTGTACTTGGTTCTTATAATTGTTCTGTTAATGGGACAATTAAGAAAGATTCTGTTAATAACATCATTGTTTTAATTAATAGTGGTGTTAATTGGTTGTATAGTGAATTCTTGTTAAATAAGCGTAAAACTACTATTAATTTAGTAGAAGATGTTTTGGAGTATTCACTTAATTCAACAGGTAACTTGATTGAAGTTTTAAATGTATTTTATGAAGGTAGCTCCTTAGAGTTTGTAGCCCTTGATAATGAAACTATACAAGTACCTGCTAATCTTATTGGTTCAATTGAGGTAGAAGCTACCTATAAGCCTGTAGATTTAGAGTTGTATAGTCCAAGTGAATTGGATGCACTTGATCCAAGCAGTGTAGATATAGATTTACCTGTTATGTATTTAAAAGCTTTGTATTATTACATTGCTCAACAATGGACTATTAGTTTTGATACAGGTGCAGGTGTAAAGTCACCTTTTCATGTGGGTAATAACTTTGAACAGTTATTGGATAAAGAAGTAAGTCGTTTGAAGTTGAAAGGCTATGAAGCAGATGTAAGCCTTGACCATAACAAATTCATCAATAACGGCTTTATCTAAAAGGTCTTGTAGGGTACTCTACTTTTTATTTGAGTAGAGTGCCTTTTATGGAAAACTTCACTAACTTAGTGCATGACAGCATTGACACTAAAGCTTTGACGGATTGGACAAAAGAACCTGTAATTAACGATTTGAAGCATGACTTACAGATTGCTCAATCAGCTACTACGTTTATCAGTAGTAAAGTAAGTGAGTGGTTGGCAGCACTACAGATCAATAACAAGCCTAAAGACCCAAATGCTAAGCGTAGTCAGATCAGTCCACCTTTGATTCGTAAGCAAGCTGAGTGGCGGTATCCTGCCCTGACTGAACCATTCCTAAGTAATGATGATATGTTTGAGGTATCAGGTACAACTTGGGAGGATACAGAACGAGCTGAGCAGAATGCTTTATTGCTTAACTATCAATTCCGTACCAAGATGAATCGTACTAAGTTTATTGATAAGTATGTACGCAAGTTAGTCAATGAGGGGACTGCTGTTCTACGGGTAGGTTGGTTGAACCAAAAAATGAAAGTGGATAAGGATGTACCAGTATTTGAGTACACCCCTTTGATGGATCAAGCAAGCATTGATCAATTGCAAGAATATATTAATTTAAGCACAGAAAATGTGACTGAGTTTTTGCAGTTGGATGAAGAAATACAAGAGTCTGTACGAGTAACTATCCGAAGTAATTCACCTACTTATGCAACTATTGTAGGGTATGAAACAGTAAAAACCACTAAGACTATTCGTAATCATCCTGTCATTGATGTATGCAACCTGTCTAATTTGTACATTGATCCTACTTGTAATGGTGACATGTCTAAAGCTAATTTTGTAATCTATGCTTTTGATACAAGCCTATCTGACTTACGTAAGGCAGGTAGTCGTTACACCAACTTGGAGCAGATCAATGTCTCACAATCAACAGCAGTTCAAGCGAGCGAGTACAGCTCAAACACGGTATCCTCTGGTCTTAACTTCAACGACGATGCGCGTAAGAAAATTATCGCTTACGAATATTGGGGATATTGGGATATTGATGGTTCTGGTATTACTCAGCCTATTGTCGCTACTTGGGTAGACAATGTACTGATTCGTATGGAATTGAACCCTTATCCTGATGGTCAATTGCCTTTCGTAGTAGTACAGTATTTGCCCGATGTTGAAGGTGTATACGGTGAGCCTGATGCTGTACTACTTGAAGATGATCAGAAGATATTGGGAGCTGTTACACGGGGTGTAATTGATTTGATGGCTAAGTCTGCACATGGTCAGACTGGTATGCCTAAAGGGGCATTAGATGCCACTAACCTTCGTAAGTTTAAAGAAGGTAATGATTACGAATATAACCCGACAGCTAATCCTAGTTTATTTTACCAACATAAGTATCCTGATATTCCTCAGGCTGCAATGTACATGATTAATCATTGTAATAATGATGCAGAGTCTTTGACAGGTACTAAAGCGTTTTCATCTTCAGGTTTAACGGGTAGTGCATTGGGTGGAAGTACTGCAACAAGTGCTGCTGTACGCGGTGTATTGGATGCTGCTACTAAACGTGAGATGAGTATTCTACGTCGATTAGCTGATGGTTTAATTGAGGTGGGTAGAAAGATTGTTGCAATGAATAGTCTTTTTCTCGATGAGAGTGAAGTTATTCGTGTGACAAATAGTCAGTATCTGACTGTACGTCGAGATGATTTAGCAGGGGAATTTGATTTAAGTATTGCTATCAGTACACCTGAAGCAGATGAAGCTAAAGCTCAAGAGCTTAGCTTTATGTTGCAGACAATGGGTAATAGTATTGATTCAAGTATGGTCAATATGATCCTGAGTAAGATTGCTAAACTACGTAAGATGCCTGACTTAGCTCATGCTATTGAGTCATTTAAACCTGAACCTGATCCAATGGCAATAGCTGCACAAGAAGCAGAGATTGCCTATAAGAAAGCTCAGACTGAATTGCTCTTGGCTCAAGCTGAGGAAGCCCGTGCTAAGGCAGTGCTCAATGGTACTAAGGTTATTGAGACTGAAAGTAAAACACGTAAGGCAGAAGCAGATGCAATCAATAAAGAAATTGATGCAGAGCGTAAGTCTAATGGTGTTGATCATCTTGAAAAGATTGCTGAAAAGGCTATTGATCGAGATACCAATCTTGAGATGAAAAAGTTTGATCATAATTCACAAGCTTTAATGAAAGCTGCGGATCAATCTTTTCCACAAAAAGCAATGGTAAGTGATCAATAATTAATTTATAGTTTACTCAAGGTGGGATGGATGGGCTATCCCACTTGGAGGAAAAGACAATGAAAGCTGAATTACTTGATGAATTAGTTTCCCTTAAACAAGCAAAAGCACTAAATGATGCATTGACACGTCTTCAACTTCACCCTGACTTTAATGCGGTATTCACTAAGCATTTCTTTGATCAACTTCCACTTCAATTAGTGGAAAATCTGAGTGATGTAGATGCGGAACGCAGAAAAGTTATTGAAGAAAGTCTGTTATGCATTAGTTATGTGAAAAAGCATTTACGGGATATTAAGGATGCAGGTGAAAAAGCTGTAATTGAAATCTCCAATATTGAAAGCATTAATCAGTAAGGCATACCATTATGAGTACCAATGTACAGAGTAGCGATACCAATTTCTTGGAAATGAGTGATGCGGATTTTCTGAAGCTCCCTGAACCAGAATTGGTTGATGCACCAACTGACAGTGAAATCACACCTGAAGTAATCGAACCTGAACCAGTTACAGAACCTACCGATGAGCCTACTGAGCCAACTGAGGTAGTTGAACCAACCGAACCTGTACAGCCAACTGAGCCAAAGGAATCTGAAATAGATTACAAGGCTTTTTATGAGCGTATTACGGGTGGCTTTACTGCCAACGGTGCAACGGTAAAGGTAAATGATGCTAACGAAGTTGTTAGCCTGATGCAGAAAGGTTGTGGGTTTACTCGTAAGATGCAGGAATTAGTTCCTGTTCGAGCAGCCACTGAATTGCTGAAAGAACATGATTTGCTTGATCCCGTTAAATTGGGATTCTTGATTGAAGTCAGTAAAGGTAATCCAACGGCTATTGCTAAGTTGGTTAAAGACCACAATATTGATGTGTATAGTCAAGAAGATAATCTTGCAAGTTATAAGCCCACTCCTGCAAACCCTAATGAGTTGGCAATTGTTGTACGGGATACGTTTGAAAGCCTGAGTAACAGTGAACATTATGGAAAGTTGTGTAATACCATCACTGGTTTAGATGAAGGTAGTAAGCAACTGTTGGCTAATCAACCAAATATGATTAATCAACTACATAATCAAATGGCTACAGGCATTTACGATACGGTCTATAGTGCAATGACTGTTGAACGTGCAAAGGGTAATTTTGTAGGTCTGTCTGACTTGGAAGCCTATATGGAAATGGGGACTTTGATGATGAATCAAGGTAATTTGCCCCAAACCGTAACAGCACCAAGTAAACCGAAGATTACAACACCTGTTAAAAAACCAAGTACTGATCCATCAGTTATTGAACAACGTCGCAATGCTGCTGCACCTACTGGATCAGGAAAAGGTAAAGTTACTGCAACAGTTCCAAATTACTTAGGAATGAGTGATGAGGAATTTGCAAAATTAGCTCCTCCTAGTGTATAACGCACTTAGGAATATCCACGAGGATTTTGAAAATGGCTATGCAATATAATGCTCCACCAAGCACCCCTTCCACCATTGGTTCACAAATCAATTTGCATTACTATCAGCGCAAAGCATTGATCGAAGCTGCACAAGAGCAGTATTTCTCGATGCTTGCTGATACCACCACTATGCCTAAGAACATGGGTAAAACCATTAAGTCTTACGTGTATGTGCCATTGCTGCATGATGCAAACATCAACACTCAAGGGATTGATCCATCAGGTGTCACTATTGACACTACCAAGTACTACATCTCCTTGGGTCAAACCACTCAGCAATATGCTGTCGAAGTTGATGCAACTGCCGCAACAAATGCTATCAATGCCATTCAAGCAGGTGTTGCTGTTAAGTCAGGTTCGTCAACTCCTTGGACAGTCACTGTCAGTACCATTGAACTGATCGGTACTACCAATACTTTGGCAAATGCTGCTGTTGCTGCTTCTCGTGGTGCGACTAAGCGTCAAGGTTCGGGTAACTTCTATGGTTCGTCGAAAGACATCGGTACTATCGTAGGTAAGCTGCCTGTATTGGATGAGACTGGTGGTCGTGTCAACCGTGTAGGCTTCACTCGTAAAGAGTTGAGCGGTACGTTTGAAAACTTTGGCTTCTTCTATGAGTGGTCAAAAGATAGCCTTCAGTTTGATACAGATGCAGACCTTCAAATGCACTTGCAGCGTGAGCTGATCAATGGTGCAAATGAAATGAATGAAGACATGTTGCAGATTGATCTTATCAATGCGGCAGGTGTTGTTAAGTTGTCAGGGGGTAAAACCGCTACTTACTTGATGGCAGCAGGTGATGTTGTTAGCTATGCTGACTTGATCCAACTTGGTATTGACTTGGATAACAACCGTTGTCCTAAGCAGACCAAAGTGATCACAGGCAGTCAGATGACTGATACAAAAGTTGTTGGTGGTGGTCGTATCATGTATGTGGGCAGTGAGCTTGTGCCTACCCTCATGCGTATGAAAGACTTCCATGATCAACCTGCATTCATTGATGTGAAGCATTATGCAGCAGGTTCTACTCCTCTACGTGGCGAAATTGGTAGTGTGGCTTCTTTCCGCATTATTCAAGTGCCTAAGATGCTACATTGGGACAATGCGGGTGCAACTGCTTCGGATAGCACCTACTATGCAACAGGTGGTCGTTACAACGTCTATCCAATGTTGGTGATTGGTAGTGAATCTTTCACTACTATTGGTTTCCAAACTGATGGTAAAAATCTGAAGTTTAAGACCATCACCAAGAAACCATCTGAAGATACCGCAGATCGCAATGATCCATACGGTAAATTGGGTTTTAGCTCAATCGAGTGGTATTACGGCTTCTTGACTCAACGTATGGAACGTATTGCGTTGATCAAAACACTTGGTAAGATGTAATAATCTTGCTACGATAAAAGGGAGTTTAATAACTCCCTTTTTTCTTCAATCAATATGGTGAAATGAAATGAGTACTGAGAACAGCAATACCGATTTGGATAAAGGCGTAAGTCAGACAAACCCTGTCCGTCAAGCCTTGTTGGATCAATGTGATTTGTTAGGTATTCCATACCAAGCAAATACCGCAACAAGTAAGTTACAAGAGTTGGTTGCAGCTCGTGTAAATGAAGCAGCAACTAAGGTATCTGCCCCTATTGCACTGATTGAGCCAAGTGAAGAAGAATTGGAGCGTGCTAAACGTACAGCGGCTTATGAGTCTGCAATGCAGCTTGTACGGGTTATTGTTGTATGCCTGAATCCTGCTAAGAGTGATGTTGAAGGTGAGCTATTCACCTACGGTAATTCACTTGTACCGACAGAAAGTAAGTATGTACCTTTTGGTCGTGAATCAGGTTGGCATATTCCCCGTATCTTGGTAGAAATGCTGCGTGAAAAGAAATACCAAGGTTATCGTTCATTTCGTGATAGTCAAGGTAATAACCGTAAAAAGGTTATGCAACTACCTGCATACAGTGTTACCGAGTTACCTGCTCTTTCAGTTGAAGAACTGAAAGAAATGAAAAGTACTTTTGTAGATCAAGAGGATTAATCCAATGACTACCCCTACTATTGATATTGCAGTACCTAATGCACCAACAATTGACTTGAGTAACCTTACTCAAGGTATTGCAACAGGTGTAGGGGTATTTGATGTTTTGATGCGCGGAGTGGTATCTCAATTAGAGATACTACTCAATAAAGGGCATATCAATAAAAATGAATTGTCCAATATGGTTATGCAATCAATTCCTGCTGTACTTCAGCAAGCAAGTGCTTATGCATTAGCTAAAGAGAAGCAAGGTTATGAAATTGCCCTGTTAGAGCAACAATATACTCTCTTGGTTCAAGAGACTGAAGTACAGACCAAGCAAGCCTTATTGGCTCAAAGTCAGATTGATATTGCTGAATACACCTTGTCTACCAAGCTACCTGCTGAAGTGGCAAGTATTGAAGCGAATACAAATATTGCAACATATACCTTGAACAGTAGATTACCTGCCGAAGTAGCAAGTATCGAAGCTAATACCAATATTGCAACATATACACTGACCACTCGACTTCCTGCTGAGGTGACTCAAATGACAGCACAGACAGCTTTAGTCAACAGTCAGAAAGCACAGGCAGATGCTCAGACAATCAATATTGGTAAGCAAGGGACTATCCTTGATAAAGAGTCCTCATTGAAGGACAAAGAGATTGCTTTGAGCCAAGCTCAGAAAGAGTCACAGGAAGTACAAACAACCCTCTATACTCAAAAGACTGCTACAGAGAAAGCCCAAGTCGATCCTACAGGTGTACTGACAGGATCAGTGATCTACTACCAGAATCAAGTCTTGATCAAACAGAAAGAAGCCTTTGATCATGATGCTCGACTCAAGCTTGTAAAAGTGTATGCTGATACTTGGAATGTTCGACGTAACGCTGATGACCTGACGTCTGCTGATCATATCAATTACCTGAATGATCATAATATGGGTAATGTGATTGAAGCTGCCATGACACCATTAGGTATTACACCTGACGCTACTGACTATTCAGTACCAGCCCCTTAATCCTTGGTTCAAACATAAGGGGCTTTATGCCCCTTTATTTATTGGTGAATGTTATGAGTATTTTTGGTGGTAAGAAAAAGACTGTTGTAAGTACAGCAGTAGTTCCACTTATTGGTGATAATGAATTTCCTGATAGTGCAAAACAAGCTGTATTTAGTTATATCATGACTAATTCCAAGATTAACATTAATCCAAATAGTAAAACTATTGGTAATGCTATTAGTGATGCAGTTATGAATGCATTACCTAATAAGATTCGTAAAGCAGGTAGATGGGTAGAAGCAAACATTAGCAATTATGCTTATGGTGCAGTAACCACTACTGAATTGACAAATGATACAGTAGCAATGAATGATTATTTTCTAGATTGGTTACTTACCAATTATGGGGTAACTGCTACAATTAATTATTTAAAGTTTGAAGAAACTAATAACTCCCATGTGAGTTGGCAACTGTTAAAAACACTTTATGGGTATAACGTAACTAATAATAAATTAGAAGTATTAAATGCTTTCTACGGTGTAGATTGTTATTTAGAGGATGGTGAGATTACTTATTGTCAAAATACAATAGATACCACTATTGATGAATCTAAATTAGATACCGTTGGTTTAGCTTATAACTATGGGGCAACTTTAACCCGTACTGAAGATCGTAATAGAGTTATCAAACCGTACAATGATGCAGTCATTCCAAATGATGTATTTACATTTACCTTTAGTATGCAGCAGTCAAGTGAGCAAACAATTGTAAAAGATACCATTACATCTACAATAATCAGTGATACTACAACTACAGTAGGTACTCCCCCAAGTAGTTACGTAAGTTTAGTTACTAATACAGTCAGTGATATTATATCTATTGTTGGTTTAATAGAGATTCGTGTAATTAATAAAACTTATGATTATATTTGTGAAGTAGTAGAAGATTTTTTATCTTATGAATTTTCAGGTGCTATTGATGAGACTAATGCACTTGATGATGCTGACATGGAGAACATTGATCCAAATGCAGAAGATAATAGTGTAGTAGTAGATGTAGGTAATCCTGATTATTTTATGATGAGTTTTGATTACGTATCAGGGGGTCATACTTACACAGACTACTTTACCTATAAGTACGGGAGTGGTACTAACAGTTTACTTGATAATATTTTTAGTATGGGTACTTCTTTAGGTACTTACTTCCCTAGAATTTATATACGGTTTAATGGTCGTAAACTTAACCATGAATCATTACATACTACATTTGAGTATAAATCTTCTAAGAAGTTGTGTAAGCGTATGGGTATGGATTATGACTACTTATGTGATGAGATACATAATACCATTGGTTCATTGGAGCATGTTAAACAAATTGCTATTGCTTTGCATTGCCCTGCAAATCCTAAAACCAAAGAACAGCATGAATACTTGTATGAGTATTTTGATCATTTCTATAATTTATTACCAACCTTAGACACTGTACCTAAAAATAAAGCTGATGAAACTTTTAGGTTGAATTACGCTACTTATAATTTAAAGAATGGTATGTATCAGTTATACAGTGACAATGTATATCAGCAAAGATTTCACTTTGATGCTGTAGGTAAAAAAGTTATTACAGGATCAATTGGTGCGGTTAATAGTTTTAACTATTCTAAAGTATTAATCATGTCTGCTGCTCCATTTGATAAATCAACTACCCATGCCCATATTTACCGTAAACAAATTAACACTACAGAGTATGTAGAAATCGTTGCCTATGAATTAGCTTCTTCTGAGTTGGTTCAATCAGGTCACGTAACTTGGGCAAATCGGGGATCAGATAATTTACTTGTACCTTTTGAGAAAAGTATTGCTAATAAATTACCTCCACGTAAAAGAGAGCAGCTATATGGACATTGTCAAATGATTATTATTAATACATCCCAAGTTATTAAATCACCTTGGTATGCCCGTACTTGGTTTAAAGTATTTACTTTTGTTATTGCTGTTATTCTTGCTTTACCTTCAGGAGGTCAATCTTTGACGTTATGGGCTGTTGTCTATGCAGTAGCTACAGTAATTTTAATTAATGTAGCTGTAAAATTAACAATTGATTTATTAGTTAATTACTTTGGTATGGATGAGGAAGCTGCTATTATTTTAGCTAACGTATTGGCTATTGTAGGTGGTGGTTTTGACACTAAACAGTTATTAAATTATTTTAGTAAATTAATGATAACTTATGCTGAAGTGTTAAAACTTGAATTTGAAAAAACCATGAAAGAGCTGGAAAAGTTATCTAATAATATTGATGAAGGTACAAAAATGCTTGATGAAGCTTATGCTTTATTAAAACAAACCCAATACGTATATGATCCTCTTTATTCAGAAACTAGGGGTGAAATTATATATGGTGAAGAAGTTCAAACCTTTTTAAGTAAAATGTTAGGAATTGTTGGCATTACTGAGCTTACTGTCGGAATGCCAAGTATTTACACTGAAACGTTGCTTAATAGTGGTAAAGTGTGATAAGGCGTGTACAACGTAACCGTGTCACTCTATACTGCTGTGAGTGACTTTTTAGGAGTAAGATGATGGCAGATTTAAACCTTAACGATCTTGGCATTTACAACGGCTTTATGGATCAAACAGGCGGCTTACAACGTAGCACTATGCCTACAAGTAGTGCAGATACTTCAGGCTTTTTTAAAAACATGGACATGGGTGATATGAGTAAAGGTCTTGAAGCCTTGGCAAGTATCATCAGTGCATACAATGGTAGGAAGCAAAACAAGTTGGCAAAGCAAGACTTGAATTTTCGACGTGATGCCTGGACTCAACAGTTCAATGCTCAAAAGAATATAGTGAACAATCAGCTTGAAGACCGTAACAACCGCCGTCTGCGTGAAGGTTTAACTACACGTAGTACAGCAGACTTCATGGCTCAATACGGAGTGAAGTAATATGGCTATTCAATGGAACTATATGGAAGCCCCTTCGGGGGCTGCTTCACTTGAAGCTCTGAATAAGGGCAATGACGCTATTGTCAAAGGCATTAGCTCATTAGCAGGTATTGCTAACACAGTCAACCAAGAGGGTATCAAGCGTAACACTGATACCTTGGCAAACATTTTGAGCCAAGCACGTAATCCTGTAGAGTTAGAGTCAGCAATGATTCAAATGCAGCAAGCAGCTCAAGGTATGAATGGTCGATATGATCAAGGAGCTATTCGCACATTACAAAACACTCGACCAACTGAAGTTGCTAATCTATTAGCCTTGGATCAAAACTTTAAAGATCAAGATGCAGTACGTAGCATTGCTACTGCCCTAGCTGCTAATGATCCTACAGCAGCTCAAAGCTCGGTAAGTAGTGTGTTAAACCCTACAACTGCTGTAGATTTAGCGGTTAAGACCTTAGCACAAGTCAATACCAATATAACCAATACGCAGACAGCTACTCGTGATGCAAATGCTAATACAGTAGCCCTAGCTCAATTGGAGCAAAAAGCCCGTGAAGCTGCTGCTAAACCTACAGGTGGTACAGGTGGTGGTAGTGGTACATACAAGATTGGTGATATTGAATTTAATGAAGATGGTAGTATTAAAGTAGCCCAGAAACCATCACAAGATCAAACTGCAATTAACTCTTATAAAGTTAGTGGTGGTAAGATGGAAACTTCCCCAACAGTTTTAAAAGTAGCTAATTGGGGTAATACACCTGCTGATGCATACAGCTATTATGTTGACCGTATTAAAGGTACAAAGTCACCTGAAGGTACAGGTCAAAATCCTGAATCTACTGCTAATGGTGTAGGTCAATTAATTGATAGTACTTTTCTAAGTACAGTTGCTGCACACCGACCTGAGTTAATGGTAGGCCGTACACCCGCTCAAGTAGTTGCTTTAAAGAATGATCCTACTATTGCAACTCAAATGTTTGAGCTACATACAGCAGACAACACAGCATCATTGACTAAAGCAGGTATTCCTGTAACACCTACAACACTTGATGGTATGCATTGGTTTGGTGAACCTACATTTAAACAACTTTGGAATATTAACCAAAACAATCCAAATACACCTTTGAGTAGTGTATTGTCTGAAGAAATACTTAAACCTAACTACTTAACAGATGAGCGTCGATCTAAACAAAAGAAACCTTTAATTAAAACTGTAGGTGATTTGTTTGGCATGATTGAATCAGAGCGTCTTGGTTTAACTACTAAGTCAGCTATTGATCGTAATATCCCTGCTGAAGTCATTGAAGGTATTCGAGGTGATTTTGCGTTAAGTGAGCAAAGTATTCGGGCTGACTATGCAGCAAGTGAGCTTGCTCGTAGAACACCTAACTTTGAAGCTCAAGAAAAGCTTGCTAATTTTTTAGATAAAGGCAGTGATAGTAGTTTTGGTATTCCCTGGACAAATGGAAGTAAGCAATTACTTGCCTTGGCTCAAGGGGTATCAGGATTTAATGAGCTTGGTGATTCCGAGAAGGCAACTGTCCTTCAACGTCTTGAGTCTTATAACAAGAACAATGAGGGATTAGGCTTTGTTGATGTAGGTGAAACTACCTTAAAGAAAGTAGCTCTTGAAACAATCACAGCTATGAATAAAGGTCGTATTAACAAATTGGATACTCAGTTAGTTAGTAAACTACTTGAGTATAAAATTAAGTTAGCGACTACTACCCGTAACTATGGTGTTACTTCATGGAGTGATTCTGATGTAGTAAACTTGCTTATGCCTACAGCAAGTAAGAAAGACAAAGAGCATTATGTTGATTTAATGAAAGGCGCAGGTAAATCACAAACTACTGATGCAAATAACCCATTTGGTACGGGAAGTAGTAGCTCACCTGTATCAGACACTATTGCACAATTAGCCAAAGGTAAAGCAGCCTTGTATGCAAAAACTGATGCAGAGGTTGCTAAAGCTACAGACCCTAATCGGTTAAGGCCAATACCAATGCCTAAACCTACAATTCGAGAACAAGCTGCTCAAAGTGAGTTGCTTAAACGCCTTGGAATAGTGGTTGAAGCAAGAGACACTAATCGGTTAAGGCCAATACCAATGCCTACACCTACAATCACGTATGATAAGCCCACAATTCGAGAACAAGCTGCTCAAAGTGAGTTGCTTAAACGCCTTGGAATAGTGGTTGAAGTTACAGACCCTAATCGGTTAAGGCCAATACCAATGCCTAAACCGACAATCAAATATGATATGCCTACCTTTAGACAACAAATTGCTGAAACTGAAGTACTCAAACAGTTAGGGATAAAGGGAATCAAGTAAGCCTTGTTTCTTGGTTCAATAGGGCGTTAAATAGGCATGTTTTACATGCCTTTTCTTTTTGCATCATAGGTAGTGCATCATGTCCAATACGATCCTTCAATCTTACACCCTCCCTGATGGTACAGTCTTGAATCCTAATGATATGGCTCAAGCATTGCTATCGACTATTGCCCAAGCACCACAACGACAAGTACTAACACCTGAACCAACACAAGAAGCTGCAAGTCCTTTGGTGAGCTATGCACCACAAGAACAACAAGCTGTCAAAGGCCGTAGTGTAGCTGAGCATATCAAGAATGGTGGTTCTAAGGATGCACTGACTATTGCTGAAGTAGCACGTCAAGAAGTAGCTAATCTTGAAGCAAATAAAAAGTATGATAACTTGGATAAAGATCATCCAATTGTTAATACAGCTCAACTAGAAAGTACTAATCCTTTGATTAGTGTTCCAGCTAACTTAGCAAATATGTCATTAGCTGTAGCTGCTACTGCAAACAACATTTATCGGAATATTAAAACAATTCCCGATACTGTAGATGCAGCTATGATTGAATCCACTGTATCCGATCAAGTAAAAGAAGCGTATTCAACAGTTATGCGTTTCAATGCATATCGTACTGTATTGGCTCGTGAATACGATCAGGTCAATGATCAATTAAAAGAAAACCCTAATGATAAAAAACTATTAACACGTAAATCAGAAATTGAATCTGAAAATAAATCACTTAAAGTTGATGATTGGGTTATTTCATTATTGAATACCCGTAATCCAAAAACAGGAAATACATTCCGTGAAGATTTAGATAATGCTCAAGCTATTCGTAAGTCTGTTTTAGAACAGCGAGGGTATGAAGCTGATGGTAAAACACCAAATGCTTTAAATACTAAAGAATGGTATAACCAACGTAATATGCAAAACTTGCAAGAGAATGTTGCAGGTGATCCTAGCGTTATCAATGCAAAAACAGATACAGCAAAATTAGGCAATGCATTTATGAGTGCGTTTGATAACGCTACTAATAATTTGACTACTGTGCCTACAACTATTGCTGAATCTATTCCTTATTTTGTTGCACCCTTTATAGGTGCAGTATCTGCATTGACTGATCAAGCAGCTAAGTCTACAGCTCAATTTACAGATCGTGAAGGACGTTTACCTACAGGTCAAGAAAAAGCTGATATGGCGTTGTATGACTTGGCTTATGCAGGGTTAAACTTTGTAGGAGATAAACTTGTAACTACCCCACTGGGAATAGCTACCGCACCTGTAAAAGCAGTAGCTAAAACACCCCTACAGATGGCTACTTCTATCCTTGGCTCAACAGGGCGTATTGCTGCACCTACAGTAACTGAGACACTAGCAGAAGGCTTGCAGTCAGCTACCGAGGGTGGCCTAGGTTCGTTGGGTGGCTTTGATAACCCTGTTGATGTTGGTATTGGTGCAGCTCTTGGGGGATTGTCAGGTGGGGTAGTTGGTACACCTGGGGCTATTGCTAATGAATTTACAGGTAAACCTGCTATTAACCCTGAAGCACCTACAGACACTACTACTGATGTAGCAGACTTAGTTAATCCTCAATCTAAGTCGTATAACCCATCTGAAGCGGTTAAACGATATGTCTTTGCTTACTCACAAGCTGAGAACCAAGAAGATAAAGATCAAGTCTTCAATGATGCACGTCAGACTGTAAATGATGCACAAGACTTACTTGATGCTCAAACAGCAACCTATGCTCAATATGAAAAAGTGGTTAATGGGGCAGTAACACGTAATGAAGCAAAGCTTGAAGAAATTCTTGCTAACCCTGAATTGAGTGATGAATCCAAAGAGCTTTACACAGATTTAATTACTAAAGCTAATGCAGCAATGACAGCTTCTTATAATATTGTTAAAGAAGCTACACCTGAAGTTTATTTGGCTTCTTTAGATAAAGCTAAAGCAACTCAAGCAGAATTGCAAAGTCAATTTGGTCGATTGAATAAGCTGCATAATAAAGCAAATTATTCAACTTATGATGCTACTATTGAGTTAGAGCCATTGCCAGAAAACGTATCTAAGATTAATTCAGTAGTTGATGATTTGACTAATGGATTAACTGATGATCAACGTAATAATCTACGTAAGTTTTCAGAAGCTATTGTTGCTTTGAATTCATCTAAAGATTTGGATTTAGTAACAGGTGATATTACTACTGGCTCTAAGTCTGATGTAAAAAACTTCCGTGGTTTGAAAGAATACGTAAAAGAGTGGAACACTGCTCAGAACTCAGGTAATACAAATGTATTAAATCGTTTGTATACTCAATTGACTTCATTTCAAGATTCACATATCAAAAAGCATGAAGCAGCTAAAGAAGCATTTGCAAAAGTACCAACAGGTTTGGCTATTCCTGTTTGGAAATCAGGTAACGAGTGGGTACTTGCAGAAGCGGGTAACTACCAAACAAGTGCTGATGTAAATGGTTTAGTTGAAAATGGTGGTATGTTAATTCATAAAGGTAGTGGTAATCTTATTCAGCGGATTGGTACTGAAGTTGAATCTATTGGTAAAACTGTTGATTATTTTAATTCAGTTAAACCTGAAGAAGTAACAGTTACTGAAGACTTTCAATCTGCCCTTGATGACTACAACAACTTAGATCGTATTATCCGTAATCAATACCAAGCAGATAAAGCTAAGAAAGAAGCTGAACGTGCAGCTAAAGCGGCTGAACCAACGGCAGAAGATATTGAGTTAGCTACTACAGAAATCAGTTCTAATGCAAAAGGTTTGGCTGCTGCTCTTACTAATCCTACTGAATTGGCTAAATCAAAGGGTAATATTACAGAGTCTTATCCAATAGAATATGGTGGTAAAACTTATAAAGATGCTGAAGCAGTTTTTCAAGCAATTAAAGATCCTACAGAAAGTAGAACTAAACCTGCTAGAGAGGTTAGTAATA
>JACCDG010743767.1_pt1 | contig 18259 bp, 15 predicted proteins | sample 7442471 | NCBI WGS metagenome assembly JACCDG01 (sample SAMN15323444, study PRJNA562643) | freshwater metagenome | isolation source: river surface water | place: USA:Blue River Watershed | collected 2017-08-17 | reverse complement strand
TTTGGCACAAAGCGGAAGTAATCTATAAAGAAGTTAAGTTTCGTAAACTAATCTTAATTTTACTTTTTTGAAAGTCAGCTTTGGATCAAGTAATTTTGCAAGTCGAATGGCAAAAAACGACCCATAGGAGACATTCGCTTAATTTCACTAGATGGCAACTAAATCCGCAAAGCGGACATATAGCATGATTGAAACAAGATTAAGAAATCTCTCTACCATAAGGACTAAAGCTTACTTTATAGTAGAGAGATTATCAGGCCGCATTTACTAGTTTCAGATTGAAGATACCTTTCGATTAAAGCAAGTTAATGTCCAGTATGTCCATTAGGCTTTCTGACTGTCACTTCGACTCCCCCCGTTGTATCTGAGGGCGCTGTTCGGCTAACTGGTGGTAAATCATTTGAAACCTCTTGTGCAACTGTGCCCTTCGGATGTTTATAGAATCCAGGGTCTTTATAGTCATTGCGTGCCAGACCATCACGTACTTTAACGGTGGTAAACATGCCTCCCATTTCAACTGCACCAAATTGGTCTTTGCCTGCCATCATCGGTAATGTGTTATCTGGTAGAGGCATATCCATCATCTCCGCCATATCGGTCATTTCAGACATACCCGTTTCACCCATAGGCATGTAATCTGGAACCAGATTGCCAATTTTCTTCATGAGATCGTTTTGCTTTACCCCTAGTAAGGTTGGCACGTCATGTCCCATGGCATTCATAGTGTGATGGCTCTTATGACAATGGAATGCCCAATCACCAGGTTCATTTGCAATAAATTCCACAGCACGCATCTGTCCCACTGCAACATCTGTTGTGACTTCAGGCCAACGTGCAGATGCCGGAACCCAACCACCGTCCGTACCAGTCACTTCAAACTCGTGCCCATGTAGGTGAATTGGATGATTGGTCATCGTAAGATTGCCAACCCGAATGCGCACGCGGTCATTTTTACGTACGACAATTGGGTCAATGCCCGGAAAGGCACGGCTGTTCCATGTCCACAAATTAAAGTCGAGCATGGTATTAACTTTAGGTGTGTAGCTGCCGGGGTCAATATCATAGGCATTCAACAGAAAGATAAAATCGCGGTCTACCGGCATAAACTTTGGGTTCTTAGGATGTGTCACCCAGCTTCCCATCATGCCCATGGCCATCTGTAGCATTTCATCGGCATGCGGGTGATACATAAATGTGCCTGGACGTTTGGCTTCAAACTCATACATAAAAGTTTTGCCAGGCTCAATGGGCGGCTGACTCAGGCCACTGACTCCATCCATACCGCTAGGCAAGCGCTGACCATGCCAGTGAATACTGGTTTTTTCTGGTAGGCGATTAGTGACATAAATTCTGACTTTATCACCCTCAACCACTTCAATGGTTGGGCCGGGGCTTTGGCCGTTATAGCCCCACAAATGTGCTTTCATGCCTTGTGCAATTTCACGCACTACAGGTTCAGCTACTAAATGAAACTCTTTAACGCCCTTATTCATACGCCAAGGCAAACTCCAGCCATTTAACGTGACCACTGGGTTGTAGGGTCTGCCAGTATTGGGGTGCAGTGGAGCTTGGGTGTTAGCCACCTCGGCCGATACAATTTCAGGGATTGCGGCCATTGCTACTTTGCTGACAGAGGTTGCGGCAACGCCTGCTAATCCGAGACCAGCTAGTTTAAAAAAGCCACGGCGATTTAAGTTTGGTAAATTCATCATTACTGTCCTTCCATAGGGGTGGTGCCAATTAGTGTCATTTGCAACTTGCTATCGGCCATCCAAAATTCACGTAAAGCCTCAATATAGTTTTTTACACTGGCCACTTGTGCTCTCGCGTCACCAAACAATTCAAACGGACTGGTGAGCATGCCGTTATAGCGAAGCTGATTTTCACTTAAGATTCTCTTGCGTATCGGCACGATTTCATCACGCAAATGTTTGGTGACATCGTAGTTAGTGCGGTAAGTGTTATAAGCTTCGCGAATCTCAGATTGCGCATTAATGGCTACTTGTGCAGTCTCATTGACTGCTTGCATGTAGATGGCCTCAGCTTTAGCTACTCGAGCAGTGCCCCAATCAAACAGAGGGATTTCAAATCCTATCTCCAAGCCTTTTTTGTATGGGTCACCTCGTCTACCTTCAAGCACACGTGCTGGACCGATTTCAAGCACATTGATAAAGCGCGTGGTTTTAGTAAGGCCTAATTGCTTGGCCAGAGCATCAGTTTCCAACCGCATTGCTTGTAAATCCAGACGGTTTTCAAATGCTGCTTTCTCAAATGGCTGTAGGTCTTCCACTGATTTTGGTAAATCGGGCAAGCGTTCTACTATACTTATTTGCTCAGAAGAGACACTCAACAATCTTGAGAGGGTTTCATATGCCTTGACTTGTTTGTTTCTAGCGTTTGCATAGTCCAGTGCCGCATCTGCATAAAAGCTTTGCTCTCTGGCCTGCTCTAACTTATTCCAATTGCCTGCTTTATACATGCGTCTAGCCAGCTCAGCGCTAGCTTCAGCACTTTCTCTCACTTGTTCGCTGTACTTTACTAACTCAGTTGCAGCAACTGCATCAAAGTAAGCTAAACGCGTATGGTTGGCTAACTTCAGAACATCCAATGCCGTTTCCTTCTGTACTTGTTCAAAACGGCGCTTTTCAATTTCCACAGCTTTAGGCATGGTAATCAAAGAAAAGACATTGAAAGTAAATGCCTGCTCAATTTTGTAATCGCCATTATTCTTGGTGTAAAGCATGGAGAATCGAGGGTTAGGCAATCTGCCAGCTTGCACAAGGTCAGCCTCTGAAATACCCAGTTCATAGTAAGAAGCCTGCAATCGCTTATTATTGAGCAAGGCGATTTGTACCGCAGATTCAACATCTAATTTGTGTTCAAGCAAAGCGTTTACTTGGTCATTAATTTTGCTTTGTTCTTCTTTCGTCTTAGGCCAAGCAATTTTCTGCTTGATATGCTGTTGCGTGGTTTGCTGCACGCTACCAAAACCACCATCTTTAGAAAATGTAGCGCATCCGCCTAACAATAAGCTGGCACTTACCAAGACAGCGATTGTGCGATATTGCACAGGGAATTGATTAATGTTCATGAGATTCACCTTGCGTAGCGTCATGTTGATGGTCTGTATGTTCATATGATGTGGCAACTCCATCAGCGTGTTCAGTAGCCTTCGCGCTACTATGCTGATGATTATGCCCTGCAACCTCACTAGCTGGTAGTGACAACACCCCAATCCCGTGACGGTATACTACTTCGCCACCCAACCACGCGGTAGTTGCGATTGCACCGGACAATACAAACAGAAGCGCCAATGTTGGCAAGGACATGAGTTGGTTTAAGCGTGATTTCCAGGCATCTATACCTGCAAGCACAACTAGTCCCAATGCTGTTGGAATAGCCCATTTTCGATGTAGTAGCATGGCGGCATGCCCGGCATCATCGTGATTCATGCCCGAGTTAAATGCCAGCCAACCTATGATAACTGCAACAACAGCACTCAATGCAGAAAGCCACAACGTAAAATGTCCAGCAGCAGCCAATAATGGAACAGCACTATGCTTACGAAGTATGCGTGCACTTAGGCCAAACAATAATGAAATCAGCGTTAACGCGATCGGAAAATGCACAATCGCAGGATGCATATTTGGGATAATGCTGAAGCCTGTGCTGACTGGCAGAGTGGTTGACGCTGATGTTTCTGTCGTTTTTGTATCCATGCTAGGCATTGGCTTAGTCATGCCATGGCCTTGCATGCCACTGCCCGAATCGTGCGAATGCGGAGCAGCCTCTGGGTCATTTGGTTCTAAGGTTTTGCTTGGCTGAGCCATAGTTGCCATTTGGCTATGATCCATTTTCCCCATGGAGCTAACACTTGCTCCATGCTGATGTTCCATGGAGGTCATTTTGGAATGATCCATTTCGGACATTTCGGGCTCTGACTTTTCGCTGGGGCTGGCTGTAGATTTCTCGCCCGACATCTCATGTTTCATGTGTGAATGGCCCATTTTTGCCATCTCATGATCCATTTTGCTGTTTGTGGCGCTATCCATTTTTACATCATTGTGGGTCATCATGCCATGGTTCATACTGCTGTGATCCATGCCAGATTCAGCGCTTTTCGATTCAACAGATGTCATGTCATGTTGCATGCCTTGCATTTGATGGCCAGAATGTCCACCACTCTCTGATGATTGAGTGATAGTTTTCCAATCAGTTAAGGTGTCTTTGCTAGTTGCGCGATAATCTTCGAACGCTGATTGATAAGGAACTTCACCTGCAACATTTGCAGTCTCTTCAAGCGCATAGACTGCGGTTGTGCCAAACAGTAACGCGGTAAATAGCCACATTACATGTAAGCGAAAAATCACGGACCATGGCCGTTGGGTATGTATGTATTTCATAGAAACCTCTCATTTAGTTTTTCCAAATTAATAACTTCGGAAAATGATTCTTTGCAAACTAGCTGCTTAAGAATACCGGTGAATGAACGAATAGAGGCAATTACAAACTGTCACTATTCGACAAATCAATCTAAATAAGAGTAAATCTTGGGGGTCGCTCTAAACCAGAAGGGATAAAGCCTGTGAAAAGAAGTGTGTTGTAACTGAACCTAGCCTCGCCAGCATTTAATTGCTGAAATAAGCTAGATGAGGTCGTTTGGAATGTAAATCCAGAACAACAGCTTGTACATTTAGCGCAGTGAGCACAGGCATGTTTACTATTATCCGTGCTCTGAGATTCGTGATCGCTACTGTCAACTGAGTCATGTGAATGCTGATTAGCCATATCGTGTCCGCTGTGTTGGTCATGATGGTGATCATTTGCAACACTCTGGCTATGATGATTGGGTGATTGCTCACAGTTCATCATGGCAATTGATGCAAACCCCTGAACAGGGATTGCAACTGCAATAAGCCAAATAGCAAAAATTTTAATGAATTTTCTCACGGGTTAATTATTACATATCTAATTTATAAATGCCTAGGCCTAGCACCTTGAGTTGTGATGGGCGGCTAATAGCACCGCCCATTCATCTTCCTATGTCATACCGTTGTTGCTTATTTCATATGGTGGTCACAAGGCATGGATGATGATTTTACTTTATGCTCTTCCATCATTTGTGCCATTAAACTATCCATAATCTTTTGATGCTCAATAAACCACTCATCACGCTCTTTTTCTGACATGCCAGCTTTAGGTTTCATCTCTCTGCATGCTGCCATATTGTCGTGTAACATCTGTGCATGTTCAGCAAGTAGTTTCTGTTGCTCAGCACCTTTGGAAGCCTTGGCTTCTTCAAGCTTTTGTTTAGTGATTTGAACATTCTGAATCAACTTTTCTTGAAAAGCATCACGACCAGCTAAAGCACCAGTAGAGGCAAAGCCTAGGCATGCAATCAATGTGGTGGTAATAATTGTGTTCATCATTTTGTTGCTCATGGTAATTCTCCTAATTTTGGTTTTCACCCTAAACGGTGAATAATTTTTTTCTCTATAAACCATTGCGTGACCTCGTGTACTTCTGAATCGATACAATGTTTTTGATAGAACTTTAGTTGTAAAGGTGGATTTTTATAACCACCTTGGATGCGAGATGATCTAGCGCAATACAGTCAGCAATACTAAATCCGTATTAATTACAGAAACGCAGACCACCAGCATTAAGAGAGTGATTGCTTCGGAGGATGTAACAAAGGAGGAGAAAGGTGTTGATAAAACGATATGGTTAAATTTGGAAAGACTGTGATGCAGCTGTCAATAAAGACAATATTATTTGCATTGGGCAATTGAAATAAACTTATATGACAAATCGAGCAATTCATGTTCGAACAGTCTTTGCTGTTTACATCAATACAATTGTTACTAGTCTTTAAATGACAATCAGTGGGCATTTCCATGACTTTAGCATCGTTTGCTAGATGGTCTGCTTTGATGCTGTTAGTTGGTAAAGGCGAGTCAATACATGTGGGCATCGTTGCAGCAGCAATTCCCTTAAGAGGAATGCTAACGGCAAGTGCTATAAAAACTATAAATTTGACCCAATATTTCATTTGTGTTGTCTAGCTCGTGTTATATACCAATTAAGTTGTTAGTACATACTTGTAATATAAAGCTTCCAACACTTGTAAGGTCAAGCGCTTTATTCAATTATTTTAATTTAACCTACAGAAGTTACTTATCTTGAGCCAACTCGTCTAATATTGGGCAGTCTGGACGCTCATCACCATGGCAACAACTTACTAATCGCGTTAACTCAGACTTCATAGCGTTCAATTCTTGTATCTTTTGATTGAGCATTTCGATATGTTCCGTTGCCAATTGTTTGACTTTACTGCTAGGACGGTTCATGTCGCGCCAGAGGCTTAGCAAATCTGCGATTTGCTTAATTGAAAATCCTAAATCGCGTGAGTGCCTTATAAAGCGAAGCATATGCACATCTTGGTGATTATAGGTTCTGTACCCAGAAAGGGTTCTGGAAGCCGCTGGTAATAGCCCAACTTCTTCATAATGACGAATCATTTTAGCGGATATGCCGGAAGCTTTTGCTGCTTGTCCAATATTGTATAGTTCACTATGCATACAACATCCTTAGGTTTCGACTTGGTTAGAAGGCCGCCATTTGCTCAGCATCAGTGCATTGGTGACGACGCTAACCGAACTGAACGCCATCGCAGCACCGGCAATCACCGGGCTGAGCAAGCCCATAGCTGCCAAAGGTATCCCGATTAAATTATATATAAACGCCCAAAACAGGTTTTGTTTAATCTTAATGTAGGTTCTACGTGAAATATCAATCGTATCTGCCACCAAACTTGGGTCGGAGCGCATCAATGTAATGTCTGCTGTGTGCATGGCAACATCTGTCCCTGAAGACATAGCAAAGCTCACATTTGCTGCTGCCAGTGCAGGTGCATCATTAATGCCATCACCCACCATCGCTATCACGGCATCTTTCTGGTTCAGTGAAACAATACTCGTTGCCTTTGACTCAGGAGTTTGTTCCGCCAATACTTTATCGATACCAATCATTTCTGCAACACGCGCCGCACTCATACTGTTATCGCCAGTTAATAACAGTGTTTGAATACCTTTCTGATGCAATGCCAGTATGGCTTGATTTGAAGTCGCCTTGATTTGATCCCCAAAAGCCAATACCCCCAATAATGTAGGTGATGCAACACCATTACTTTGCGCCACCCAAGATACGGTATTACCAGCATTTTTATAACCAGACGCTACCACATTGAGCGGGTCAATCGATACACCTAGCTCATCCATCCAGCGTTGATTGCCCACATAAATTATGTTGTTATCCACTTTTCCATGCAAACCACGACCGGCTATGTCTTGCACATCGGTGGCGATTGCCGGAGCTTTGCCCACCGCCTGTAATTGGCTCAAAACTGCTTTAGCAAGAGGGTGCAAGCTATTCTGTTCAACACTAGCGGCTAGGGCCAATAATGTTTCGTCGTTGCCATCTACTGATTTGAAAGCAAGCAAGGTAGGCTTGCCCTCTGTCAGCGTTCCTGTTTTATCGAATACTACTTGGGTAATGCTATGCGCAAGCTCTAACGCATGAGCATCTTTGATTAAGATTCCATGACGTGCAGCTACTCCAGTACCTGCCATAATGGCGGTTGGCGTTGCTAAGCCGAGTGCACAAGGACAAGCAATCACTAATACAGCTACTGCATTTAAAATTGCTTGCTCCCAATTGGCAGAATACAAGCCCCACGCCAACAGTGTTATCAACGCAATGACAATAACAACCGGCACAAATACCGCACTTACTTTATCCACTAAGCGCTGAATTTCTGGCTTTGCTGTTTGCGCGTCTTCTACCAGCCGAATGATGCGTGATAATGTACTTTCAGTTCCAATCGCTATTGTTTTCACCAAAAGCATGCCATCAATATTTACCGCCCCACCAATCACTTTATTTCCCACTACTTTATTCACAGGTTCGCTTTCACCTGTCATCAGGGATTCGTCAATATGGCTATTGCCTTCAATAATGATGGCATCCACAGGGATGCGTTCGCCTGGGCGAACCACCACCACATCGTCAATCACTACCTCGTGAATTGGAATGTCGATTTCCTGATCTAATTTCTTTACTCTAGCGGTCTCAGGTCTTAACTGCTGTAAAGCGCGTATCGCCTCGGTAGTTTGTCGTTTTGCACGTTTCTCCAGCCATTTTCCCAGCAGCACTAGCGTAATTACAACGCTTGAAGCTTCAAAATAGAGGTGACCATGGCCCTGTGTCATCATGTATATCGACAGTAGGTAAGCAGCAGAAGTGCCGATGGCAACTAGTAGATCCATATTGCCAGTTTTATTTTTGATAGCTTTCCATGCAGATGTATAAAACCCTGCACCCAGATAAAATTGCACAGGCGTTGCAAGTAGCCACTGCACCCACCCTGGCAAATTCCAATGTACCCCCGCCAAGCTAAGAAGCATGGGGATAATGAGTGGAAGGCTTAATAGTGTTGCAAAGACAATCTTAATGCCTTGTGCTGACGACTCTTCATGATGATTGTCTTCAGCGTGGTGCGTAAGTAATTTGGCACCGTAACCAGCATCAACCACTGCATTCAATAGCACCTCTGCTTGATAGGGCACTCCCTCTTTTAACTCTACATGGGCTTTCTCTGTTGCCAAATTGACTTCAGCTGATTGAACTGCAGGCACTTTGCGCAAAGCATTTTCTACGGCAGTTACACAAGATGCGCAACTCATACCACTAATCGCAATATCTAATCCATGATCAGTATCTTTCATTTTTGCCTCCTACTTGAATCATTATGAGCCATCTTAAAGATTCCCACCATTGGAAGGTCAAGCGATATTTTTAAATAACTAAAACTGCTTGACCTTACCATCGTTGTAAGGTCTAGAGTGAAACTCTAACGATTAACAAGGAGTACCAAATGTATACTTTTATTGTGCCTAGAATGAGCTGTGGTGGGTGTGTAAACACTATTAAGAGAGCTATTTTACAAGCTGATGAGGATGCTGCTGTTGAGGTGGATTTATCTACAAAAAAAGTGCGCGTTCAGACAGGGAACTCTGAAGAGTCAATTATTAAAGCCATGTCTGATGCAGGATATAAGCCGTCGTAAAGAACAAATTGTATTGAACAGCTGAGTTGTAACTAAACTCAAATCAAAATGGCTTTAAGTCTGCTTTGTCCCCATATCTGTAGAATCCCCATAGCGGACATAAGCTGCAACTATTTTTGAAAGTGCTACTGAAAAACTAGTTCAATTCTAATCTAGAATTTCTTTCATTCTGATATACTAATTTTTAATGATTAAATTCTTTCTAAAATTCTTGATCTTAGTTTTCCTCATGGAATCTACATGGGCAGTAGCAGCACAATACTGTTCCCATGAACTTGGATTGAAGGCTTCCCATTTAGGACACCATTCAAAACAGGTGAATGGCAAAAAGACTCAAGCTGAAATATCCACTATTGGTACAGCTGACCAGTCACAACCTGATGCAGACAATGATTGTGCTTATTGTCATCTGGGCGCAATGAAATCTATGGTCTCAATCTTGTCACTACCATCTGTAGTGGCAGAGCGTCCGTCCCTGACTACTATAAGTTATTCTTATCCAGACGTAACTCCGCGTCATCCTGAACGACCCAATTGGCATTCCGCTGTTTAATTCAGCGGGACGTCATAGTCATACCTCGTAATTTATCTAGCGTTAAGATTAAGTCACTTCGTCTCGCTGAATTCATCCGTTTATTTTGGAGAATTCAATGCGTACCTTTTATATATTTACCATTTTTCTTGTTGCTCTTTCATCAGTATCAAAGGCTAATGAGAGCGCTCTAAGTTCGGGCCTTATAGAGCCTACAGGCATGGTCACACTTACTGACGTGCTCAACATTGCATTAAGTGCCAATCCAGAGCTTGCCGTCGCTTTGCGTGAACGTGAGGCAGTAGATGGCATAAGGGTGCAAGCTGCCACAAGACTTAATCCGTCAATATCAACCTCTGTTCAAGATACACGTCGCGAGAATCGTCAGATTTATCTGCAGCTCAATCAAGAAATTGAGTTGGGCAATAAACGTGAAGCGAGAATGGACGCTGCCGATGCGACTTATAAAAAAGCTAACGCAGAACTAGATAGCAAGAAGGCAGAAATACATGCCAATGTAGTTAGCGCATTTTATGAACTACTGGCAGCACAAGAACGATTGAAATTATCCCAATCATCCCTTGAGGTCGCAAATCAAGCGTTAGACGCATCAGCAAAACGTGTTAAAGCGGGTAAAAGCTCACCGGTTGAAGAGACCAAATCAAAAATTGCTCAATCCAGTGCAAAGATAGAACTTAGTCAGGCGACTAGCCAATTGAATAGCGCACGTAAGCGCTTGAGTGCCTTATGGGGCAGTTCTAACCCGGTATATGAGTATGCTAAAGGGGATGTAGAAAACATTCCTGCAATCGCTAGCTTAAATGATTTATCAAGCGCACTGGAAAATGCACCGGCAATCACTATTGCAAAGCTGGAAATCAACGCACGCGATGGTATCACTAAAGTTGAGCGTAGTAAGGCTACACCGAATATCACGCTTAGCGCAGGGGTTGTAAACAATCAGGAACTTGGCGGAATCAATCAAGCGTTGCTAGGATTGAGTGTTCCAATTCCGGTGTTCGATCGTAATCAGGGTCATGTCCAGGAAGCAGTCAGCCGCCAATATAAAGCCCAAGATGAGTTGGTGGCTTTGAAAGCGCAATTAGAAGCTAATCTCGCTTTTCAATATGAGCGCTTGAATGCAGCGCGACAAACTTCCGAATCCATCCGTAGCGAAATACTGCCAGGTTCGCAAAGTGCCTTTGACGCTGCCACAAAAGGATTTCAGGCAGGTAAATTTAATTTTCTGGATGTGCTGGATGCGCAAAGAACATGGTTCCAAGCTAAATCGCAATACATTCAATCATTGATTGATGCACACCAGGCAGTCGCGGAAATCGAACGTATTTTAGGTGATGGAGTAATCCATCATCAGGCTCAGGAGTAAACAATGCAAAAGAATAAACAAACAACCGCCATTATTGCGGTGATCATCGTAGGGCTTATTTTAGCGGTACTGATATTGAACACCGAAAAGCCCAAACCTACTGATGAGGAACATGAGCATACTGGTGAGGTTATGTCCGGTGAAAATACTTCCGAAGCTGCACCACATGATGACCATGAGCATGCGGCACAAGCGCAGGAAATATTGAAAGGGCCGCATGGCGGCAAGCTCTTCACAAAAGACGGCTATGGTTTGGAAGTCACTATCTATGAACAAAATGTTGCGCCTGAATTCCGGATATATACCTATCAGAATGGCAAACCACTAGACCCTGAAACTTCAGATGTTTCTATTGAGCTGCAACGCTTGGGTAGCAAAGCTCAGCTATTCAACTTTGTTAGAGAAAATGACTATCTCAAAGGAAATGCGACCGTAGAAGAGCCTCACTCTTTTGAAGCTAAGGTTACAGCCAAACATGACAACAAAACCTTTCAATTTGCTTACGACCAAGTAGAAGGCCGAGTCCAGATGACAGACAAGCAACTCACTTTGAATAGTATTGAAGTGCTAACCGCTGGCCCAGCCAGCATTAAATCGGTCCTGAATTTGCAAGGTGAGATCAAACTGAATGCCGATAAAAGCGTGCATGTCGTGTCGCGCGTGGGCGGCATTGTGGAATCAGTCACTGTAAATGCAGGTGACAAGGTCAAAAAAGGCCAGGTGTTAGCGAGCTTATCCAGTCAGGAGATTGCTGACCTGCGTAGCGATTTATTGGCTGCACAAAAGCGGGTTGGCTTAGCTAAGTCCACTTATGTCCGAGAAAAACAACTGTGGGAAGAAAAGATTTCCGCCCAACAAGATTATTTAAAGGCCGAGCATGATTTACGTGAGGCAGAAATCAACGCTCAACGCATACACCAAAAGCTTTATGCACTTGGTGCTTCCGGAAGCAACAAAGGCTTAACACAGTATCAAATCCGCTCTCCGATTGATGGGGTTGTGACCAATAAAAAAATCAGCCAAGGCCAAGTAGTGAGTGAAGTTGATAGCTTGTATGAGATATCAGACTTATCCACTGTATGGGCAGAAATGACGATTTACGCCAAAGATATTGGCACAGTAAAAGTCGGACAAAAAGTGACCATTAGGGCGACTGCTTTTGAAGCTGAAACGACCGGAACTATTTCTTATGTAGGTGCATTAGTGGGTGAGCAATCTCGCACGGCCATGGCACGAGTTGTTATCAATAATGCTAATCAAACGTGGCTACCTGGCCTACCCGTCAACATTGAGCTTGTTTCGGATGAAGTAAAAGTGCCTTTAGCGGTATCCGTAGAAGGTATACAAACCTTACGTGATTGGTCGGTTGTGTTTGGTCGTTACGGTGAATACTTTGAAGCCAGACCTTTAACTTTAGGCCGCCGTGATGACAAATACGTCGAAGTATTATCAGGCATTCAGGTCGGTGATCGCTATGCTGCGGGTAACAGCTTCTTGATTAAAGCGGATATCGGTAAAGCAGGAGCAAGTCATGACCATTGATGCTTTCCAATGCTTACTGAAGGAGCGGGCTCATGTTTGAACGACTGATTAAGTTTTCCATCGATCAGCGCTGGCTGATGATGCTCATCGCTTTAGGCATTTCCATTGCCGGTGTCTTGAGTTACCAGAACTTGCCGATTGATGCAGTACCGGACATTACCAATATCCAAGTGCAGATCAATACGGCGGCCCCTGGCTATGCACCTTTAGAAACCGAGCAGAGGATTACTTACCCAATTGAAACGGTCATGGCTGGAATGCCTAGGCTTGAAGAGACGCGCTCTATCTCACGTTATGGCCTGTCGCAAGTGACTGTGGTGTTTAAAGAAGGTACCGACATTTATTTTGCACGCCAACTTGTAAATGAACGGATTCAGCAAGCCAAAGAAAACTTACCTACCGGCATAGTTCCGCAGATGGGGCCGACATCCACGGGGTTGGGTGAGATATTCATGTGGACCGTGGAATCCAAAGAAGGCGCGCTGAAAGTCGATGGGACGCCATACACGCCTATGGATTTGCGCGAGATTCAGGACTGGATCATCAAACCACAATTACGCAATGTGCCAGGTGTTAACGAAATCAATACTGTTGGTGGTTACGTCAAACAATACCAAGTGGCGCCATACACCGATCGCTTGGTCGCGAGAGGTCTGTTTTTAACCAACTTAGTTGCTGCACTGGAAAATAACAATGCAAATATGGGCGCGGGCTACATCGAAAAGTCCGGTGAACAATACCTGATCCGTGTGCCTGGGCAAGTCAGCAATATTGAGGACATCAGCAATATCGTAGTAGATACTCAAGCAGGTGTGCCGGTGCGCATTAAAGACGTGGCCGATGTGTTGGTAAGCGCTGAGCCTCGCAACGGGGCAGCAACTGAAAACGGTCATGAAGTGGTATTAGGAACGGTGTTCATGCTGACTGGTGAAAACAGTCGTGCCGTATCAGCCGCGGTAGAAGAGCGTCTTCAGGAAATCAATAAAACACTGCCCGCCGGAATCACTGCCAAGACCGTTTATGACCGGACTATTTTGATCGATAAAGCCATCAATACGGTTAAGACCAATCTGCTTGAAGGTGCCTTATTAGTCATTGCCGTGCTCTTTGTGTTCTTGGGGAACGTACGGGCTGCGATTATCACCATGCTCGTGATCCCTTTGGCGATGCTTTTCACATTCACGGGGATGGCAGCCGGTAAAGTCAGTGCCAATCTCATGAGCTTAGGCGCTTTAGACTTTGGCATCATCATTGATGGTGCAGTCGTGATTGTAGAGAATTGCATGCGCCGTTTAGCCCATGCGCAAAGTAAATTAGGAAGACCACTCACGCAGGCAGAACGGTTTGCGGAGGTATTTACTGCGGCCCAAGAAGCCAGGAAACCTTTGATCTATGGCCAGCTTATTATTATGGCCGTATATCTACCAATCTTTGCCCTAACAGGTGTTGAGGGCAAGATGTTCCATCCTATGGCGTTCACTGTAGTTATTGCGTTAATTGGCGCGATGATCTTGTCAGTCACCTTCATTCCAGCCGCGGTTGCATTATTCATCACCGGCAAGGTGGAAGAGAAAGAGCAAACCTTTATTGCTTGGACTAAAAGGCATTATTTACCAATATTGCGTTGGACTATGTTCAATAAAGCACTTGTTATGACGCTGGTAGTGGTGTCTGTAGTCTTGAGTGGTTTGCTTGCCAGTCGCTTGGGCAGCGAATTCATACCGAGTCTGAATGAGGGTGATATAGCCTTACATGCGTTGCGCATTCCTGGTACCAGCTTGACCCAGGCTGTGGAGATGCAAAAGGAATTAGAACATACGGTTAAAGGCTTCCCCCAGGTAGACAATATATTCTCTAAAATTGGACTAGCTGAAATTGCTACTGACCCTATGCCACCTAGCGTTGCTGATAATTACATCATGCTCAAGCCAAGATCAGAATGGCCTGATCCTGATTTAAGTAAAAATGATCTTATTGAGCAGATGCAGGAAGCGGTAGCGCATGTACCTGGTAATAACTATGAGTTCACTCAGCCTATCCAAATGCGCTTCAATGAACTTATTTCAGGCGTACGCAGTGATGTTGCCGTAAAAGTATTTGGTGATGACATGGAAGTGATGAATAGCACGGCTGAAGACATCTCCCAAGTGCTTGCTTCAATAGAAGGCGGTGAAGATATCAAGGTTGAACAGACTACTGGGCTGCCTATACTCACGGTCAATATTGATCGCCAAAAAATCGCCAGATTGGGGGTCAATGTCGCAGATGTGCAGGAAGCGGTTGAAATCGGCATGAATGGCCGTGAGACAGGAACTTTGTTTGAGGGAGACAAGCGCTTCGATATTGTAGTCCGCCTGCCTGAAGCAACTAGAGTGGATATTGAAGCCTTCAAGCGACTACCCATCAAAGTTGCAAGCGATCAGGCCAAACCGGTGTATCTGCAGTTAGGCGAAGTGGCGAGCATCGATGTTGCACCTGGCGCCAATCAATTCAGCCGCGAGAACGGTAAGCGCAATGTCGTCATTACCGCCAACGTACGTGACCGTGATATTGGCTCATATGTCGCAGAGGCTAGACAGCGTATTGAGCAAGAAGTCAAAATACCGTCAGGGTATTGGGTGAGTTGGGGCGGTACTTTCGAGCAATTGCAATCTGCCACCAATCGCCTGAAAATCGTAGTACCGCTAGCTTTGCTATTGGTATTCGTCTTGCTATACGCCATGTTCAATAACTTCAAAGATGGGCTTATCGTATTTACAGGCATACCTTTCGCACTGACGGGTGGAGTATTAATGCTTTGGCTTCGTGATATTCCACTATCCATATCTGCCGGCGTAGGCTTCATTGCATTATCTGGAGTGGCTGTCTTAAATGGTTTGGTGATGATCAGCTTTATCCGGCAATTGCTGGCAGAGGGTAAGGCATTGGATATTGCAATTGAAGAAGGCAGTTTAAGCCGTCTTAGACCTATTTTGATTACAGCCTTAGTAGCATCGCTAGGTTTTATCCCAATGGCGATTGCAACAGGTACGGGCGCTGAGGTGCAGCGGCCTTTAGCGACAGTGGTGATTGGTGGAATCTGGTCCTCTACATTACTGACATTGCTTGTGCTACCGTTGTTTTATCGTTGGATACATCAACAAAGTAAACCATTTTGGAGTGGTAAATATGGCTAAAGATTGCTGTGATAGTGGTTGCAGTACTAATCAACTGATTACCCCGAGATATCGCAAAATACTTTGGATAGCATTGATCATTAATCTTGCGATGTTCGTAGTAGAAATAGTAAGTGGTTGGAATGCCAACTCGGTATCGTTATTGGCAGACGCAATCGATTTCTTTGGTGATGCTATGAATTATGGTATTTCATTAGCAGTGTTGTCCATGAGCTTGATGTGGCGTGCGCGTGCCGCGTTATTCAAAGGCTTTACTATGGGCGCATTTGGAATATTTGTATTGGCGAGCGCTGTATGGTCTTATATGAATGGACAAGTACCAGAACCTTACACCATGGGTGCTATTGGACTGCTCGCACTTATCGCCAATGTCAGCGTGGCAGTAATGTTATATGCCTATCGGGAAGGTGATGCGAACATGCGATCCGTTTGGTTATGTAGCCGAAACGATGCCATCGGCAATGTGGCAGTCATGATTGCAGCATTGGGAGTATTCGGCAGCGGAAGTGCATGGCCAGATTTATTAGTAGCAGCTATTATGGCAAGCTTGGGATTGTCAGCTGCAGTACAAGTTATTAAAAAAGCTATGAGTGAAATATTGACTAATAAATAGTCCGTATGGACTGAAATTATAGCAAGCCCATGGACCTAGTTAAAGGATAGGACCTATTCTTTGAGTGTCCGATATGGGCGGATTGCTGAAATCAGAAAAACTAAACTGAACGGCAGCTTTGTCCCACATTGATGACGATTATCTCAATTGGCGACTGACGGCTTATGGCCCTTAGTGTCATTTATGATGGTCTGCTTTAGGCGGCTAAAACTAAAACTTTACGCACACACAATTCACTAAATAATAATAGTCATAATAATTAGGTAAAGAAAATTAGCATTTTCTTTACCTAAATCATCTACACAGCAACCTTTTTAATCACCTCAAGCTTCTGTTCAAGCGTATACCCAATGGTGCCGTAGGTGTTAAATTCTGAACCGCCGCTAGAGTGCCCTGTAATACTCTCAGCCAATCTAACTGGAATATCATTACACGCTTTAAGTCTGTCAATTAAGGCGTGTCTAAACAGATGACTTCTGAACTTATATTGCTTAAGCGTCTTTCGAATGATCGCCGAACAGCTATCGTTACCTCTATATCTAGCATAGTCTGGTACAAGCCACTTACTCCCCCTTCTCTGAGCGGCGGCATATAAAGAACTTGCGGCATCTAGCGATACGCCATAAAGCGGCACTGCTCTAATACTTGATTTAGTCTTTCTTTGGCTCAACTCATTAGGTCTAATCCAAAGATGCGGAATTTCATGATCAAGTATACAGTCCTCTAATTTTGCGAATATCGGTTCAGATAATCTCAAGCCTGTATTTAATTGAATTAACGCAACCAAGCAGTGTGTACTTCGATGACTTAACAATCGTTCTTTAACCTTTAGCAATAGTTCTGGCGTAACCACTATCATTGGTGTTGTGTCAGCACCTTCATTAGGAATTCTTACACCTCTGAATGGGCTAAGACGATCAATATCTAAGTGTTTAAACGCCATATTTAACATGGCATTCAAAATGCCAACGTGCTTTCTAACTGTGGATGTTTTTAATCCTTGGCTAATCAAAATGTCTCGGTGCTGAATAATATGCCAATGCCTTAAATCCTCTAAAAGCACGTCTCCAAAAATTGTTAAGAAGATATTGAAGTTTCTATTTAGATCAATCTGAAATTTCCTTTGCGCTGATGCTGGACTTTCTTTTTTGTAGATTTCAAAAGCTGTTGTGATAGTTGGCTTTTGAGTGTTATTTGGATTTTTCATGTGATCTGCTATGAGCTTGGAGATAAACTGTTCTTCGAAATCTATGCCGTTAATTTTGACGGTTCGATCTATATAGCTACCACTTGATGGTTGAACCTGACTGTAAGGGGTGAGATTGTTTTTCATTTGCTTTCCTGTAAGTTAGTGAGCAAGCAAAATAAATTCTCTAAACAGGCTTTTCTACCTAAATTAATCAGGTAAAGAAAATACATATTTTCTTTACCTACCACCCTTCCCCACTGTAACCGCTTGTATTTACTAGGCTCTTAACTAGTGCCAAAGTCGGTTGTCCTTAGATAAATAAGAAAACATACTGTATTTGTTCTTTTCTTTATCGAAGGAGTAATAAATGGCTCAAGCTAAAACACTTACACAAGCTGAAATTGATCAAGTCTTAAGATTTACTAGCAAACGAAGATACGCTATTAGGGATCGCGCTTTAATCCTTACTAGCTTCTGGTCAGGCATGAGAGTTGGAGAAATCTCAAATCTTAAGATGGGTGATGTTTTGAATACGGATGGATCTATAAAACAGGAAATTCGTTTAAATGCTTCTCAAACAAAAGGGAATGAAGCAAGGGTTGTATTCATTCCTCAGAAGTTACGAGATGAATTCGTCAAATATTTGGCTACTAGAAAAATCTTTAATCCTGAGATTCCGTTTTTTCATTCAAG
>JACCDG011186066.1_pt1 | contig 18269 bp, 13 predicted proteins | sample 7442471 | NCBI WGS metagenome assembly JACCDG01 (sample SAMN15323444, study PRJNA562643) | freshwater metagenome | isolation source: river surface water | place: USA:Blue River Watershed | collected 2017-08-17 | reverse complement strand
CGACGATCACGTAAAGCGGGAGTATGAATTTGAATGACATTCAAACGATAGAATAAATCTTGACGGAAAGTCCCTTCCTTCACCATTTCTTCTAAGTTTCGATTGGTGGCAGCGATGATACGAACATCCACTTTGATATCTTCCACACCACCCACTCGACGGATGATTCTTTCCTGGATGGAACGCAATAACTTCACTTGAATTGAAATTGGCAACTCTCCCACTTCATCCAAGAACAAGGTTCCACCATCTGCGGCCTCAAATAGACCCATCTTATCGGCGACAGCCCCGGTGAAGGAACCCTTCTTATGACCAAACATTTCTGATTCCATCAATGATTCGGGAATGGCGCCGCAATTGATCGTCAAAAAAGGACGATCTTTCAATGGACCATTATAATGAATCGCCTTCGCGACCACTTCTTTTCCTGTTCCACTTTCACCTGTGATTAAAACATTGGTTGGAGTCGTTGAAACTCTTTTGATCAAATCAAAAATGCGATGCATTTTTTCAGAGTTTCCAACGATATTTTGAAAAGAGTATTCACGTATCAACTCTTTTTTTAGGACTTTATTTTCAACTTCTAAATTTTGAGCCCTTAATGCATTTTGAACGACAAGCCGTACCTCATCTAACTTAAAGGGTTTTGTCAGATAATCATAGGCACCCATCTTCATCGCCTCCACGGCGTTTTCTGTGGTTCCAAAAGCAGTGATCATCATAAAGACAAGATCTGGATAGTTTTCTTTCACATGCTTCAGTAATTCCATCCCCGTCACATGAGGCATTTGAAGATCTGAAATCACCATGTCGAAAGTTTTCTTCTGCAGAATTTCAATGGCCTTCTGACCATCTTCTGCCAAAGAAATTTCATAACCTTCTTTTTTCAACATGATTTGTAAAAATTCGCGAATCGATTCTTCGTCATCAACAACAAGAATTCTTGGTTTCATTCTGTACCCTCTTCAGATGATCATTACCCTCTAGATCTATTGTCTGTTCGTAACTAAGGGAAAGAAAAGTAGAAATTCCGTTCCTAGACCTTCTTGGCTTTCGACGACGATGCGGCAGCGATGACTTTGCAAAATTTTATGTGACATCGCTAGACCAAGGCCTATTCCTTAAAAAGATAAGGCCAAGTCCATGAATTAAAATCCGCAGTATAGATGCTAAAATTTAATTAAAATCCGCATCTATACTGCGGATTTTAATTGCAGGGGTGAGTCTATTGTATTATCTTGTTCTCTTAAAGAAGGAAGTAGGAGTACTTCATGAAATACATTCACCGAGAATTAAACTTAACATTAGATCTTAAAACAAAGAGTGTGCTCTTGCTTGGACCACGACGGACTGGAAAAAGTAAGCTGATCGAACAAAGTCTAAAACCAGATTTTACTTATGATTTGCTTCAGGCAGACACTTTTCGTGAACTATCTGCAAATCCTGAAAAAATTCGCCAAAGAATTCATAGTAAAACAAAACTAGTTGTCATTGATGAAATTCAAAAATTACCCTTGTTGATGGATGAGGTTCATTCGTTGATTGAAAAAACAAATGTACGCTTTATTTTAACTGGCAGCAGTGCTCGAAAGTTGAAAAGAAACTATACTGGTTTAATGGCAGGTCGAGCTCGAATGCGACAGCTCTTTCCTTTTGTATCTAGCGAATTAGGTGAAGCTTTTGATTTACACAAAGTCTTAAATTATGGGTCACTACCTCCCGTCTACTTATCTGAGGAGCCTCATGATGAACTTAAAGATTATGTTGGCCTCTACCTAAAAGAAGAAATTTTAAGCGAAGCACTCGTGCGAAAAATCGATAATTTTTCAAGATTTCTCACATCAGCAGCTCTCACGAATGGACAGATACTCAATTTTGAAAGCGTAGGATCCGATGCTCAAGTTCCAGCTCGAACTATTCGTGAATACTATACCATTTTAACTGATACTCTTATGGGATACATGCTGGAGCCTATCAATTCGACTAAAAATAGAAAAAGCATTGCCACTGGAAAGTTTTATTTTTTTGATATCGGAGTCACCAATTCACTGACAGGCAGAAAATCTCTAACAATCAAAACGAAAGAATATGGAGATGCTTTGGAACATTTTATATTTCTTGAAATGATGGCATATAAGAACTATCGCCGCAAAGATGATTTGATTCAATTTTGGAATTCCCCACAAGATGGAGAAATTGACTTCGTGCTGAATTCAGAAATTGCAATCGAAGTCAAAGCCACTTCGAATGTTTCTAAAAATCATCTGTCAGGATTTGAAAAATTTGAAAGAACAGAAAAAGCAAAAAGAAAAATTCTGATTTGCCAAGAAAAACTGCCGAGAAAAATTGGCTCCATTGAAGTCATGCCTGTTTCACAGTTTTTAGAAACGCTGTGGAAAGGGGATGTCTTCTAAAATCATTTCGTAACTAAGGGAAAGAAAAGTAGAAATTCCGTTCCTAGGCCTTCTTGGCTTTCGACGACGATGCGGCAGCGATGACTTTGCAAAATTTTATGTGACATCGCTAGACCAAGGCCTGTTCCTTTGGATTTGGTTGTGTAAAATGGTTCAAAAAGCTTCGACTTAGTTTTTTCATTCATTCCGCAACCATTGTCTTTGATACGAAGAAGCACTTGATGATCCAAAGATTGTGAAAGACTGATTTGGATTTGTGGGTCTGCGGTTTTATCCATGGCCTGTATCGCATTGATCAAAAGATTCATCAAAACCTGCTGAAGCTTTTGAGCATCACCAAGAATACTAGCTTCACTTTGTAAATCTTGAAAAATTCTGATTCTTCCTTGAACTCGAGGATCTTTTTCCAATAACTTTAGCGTTTCCAATAGAAGATTTTTTAAACTGACCAAGTCGACAGGATTTTTTTCAGGTTTGGCATAATCCAAGAAATCTGAAATTAATAAATTCAATCGATCTATTTCTTTTAAAATAATTTTCATCAAAGTTTTATCATCTTCACTTTGCGCCTGACTTCCTAAAAGTTCAATGGAACCACTGATACTTGCCAATGGATTTCGAATTTCATGAGCAATACCTGCCGCTAGACCACCCACTGCCGCCAACTTTTCAGATTGACGAACTTGAGATTCTAACTGTCGTTGCTGAGTCAAATCTTGAACAAAATACAGAGTCATTTTTTCATTTTGTTCTTCAATGTCTTGGGTCTGCGTAGAGATGATTTTCGTTTGACCATCCATGACCCATTGGCCATCCGATTTTTTTGAATTCTCAAACAAAGCCTTCTCTTTTTCCGTCAACTCTTCAGCAATCCATCGACGACCAAATATTTTTTGAACAAAGGGGTTTGCTTGAATCACACGCCCCCAGGCATCCACAGACAAAATTCCCACGGGAATATTTTCCACAATCAAAGTCTGCAACCTGCGTAAACGTTCTAAACTTAGTCCAACCGTACTGAGTTCTTCACTTAAATCCTGGATCTGACGGCGCAGGTAAGTGGATATTCCAGCTATACCAAAAATGGCCAAATTATTCAGAACAAGAAGAAATAAAAATCCAGTTCCACGAATTTCCGTGCCCAAAAAACTGACACCAGAAAACATCAAAGAGCAAATTCCCGCCAGAAAAAAGGCCCAATACCCACCCAACAAAATACCTGCAAATGAAATCAGCGCAAGCCCATCAAAAAGAAATAAAGCCTGATGAGATGTATTCGTTGCCAAGAGCAAAAAAAGCCCCAGAAAATCCAGACAAAATAATATCCCATGAACCCAAGCTGCCAATTGAAAAAAGAAAAACCACACAGCAAGATGAAGAATCAGTCCCAACCCACCCACTGTGGAAAATAAAATCAGCAGTTCATAGGATAAGACCAAGGGACTTAAGAGCCAGTGCCCTGCTGCTAGCAATAAAAAAATTCCATAGATGATTCCTCGCCCCGATTGAATCAATAATCGCAAAGAAGATGATGTCTTGGACGAGTTCTGCAACAAAAACTACCCCCCACTCACAACGCTGGAAATATTAAAGATGGGAAGATACATTGCCGTCACCAACACAGCGATGATGCCACCAAGAACAATCATCAGGATAGGTTCAATCACCGAAGTTAATGCTTTCACTGCATTCTCAACATCGTCCTCGTAAAAATCAGCCACTTTGGAAAGCATCGTATCCAAAGTTCCCGACTGTTCTCCGATGGAAATCATCTGAACCACCATATCTGGAATCATTTTTTCTTTCGCCAATGGAGCTGCGATGGGCTTCCCTTGGGTCACGAATTCTTTACTGCGCATCAATGCCGATTCGATGACTCGGTTCCCTGCGGTCTTTGAGGAAATTTCTAAGGCCTCGACAACCCCTACGCCTGAAGATAACAATGTGGACAAGGTTCTGGAAAACTTCGCGACGGAAGATTTTTGAATCAACTCTCCAAAAACTGGGCTCTGAATCAAAATGCGATCGAAAAAATCCTTTCCATCCGGTGTTTGGTAATAATTTCTTATGGCCCAAGGAACGGCAACGGCTATGGCTGCAAACACATACCATTTTGTGATCACCAAGTGGGAAAGATCCACCACAATCTGAGTCAGCAAGGGAAGTTCTTTTCCTCCGGATGCGTAGAGTGATTGAAAGCGTGGAATAATAAACACTAAAATGAGAGTGATCACCAATAAAGACACGCTCAGAATAATGGCCGGATAAGCTAAGGCACTTTTCACCTGTCCTTTGATCTTTTCTGTTTTTTCAATGTAAGAAGCAAGACGAGTTAATATCGTGTCTAAAATACCAGCTTCTTCACCGGCTCTGACCATATTGACATAAAAACGATCAAACACCGCAGGATGCATTGCCAGGCTGTCTCCAAGTCGTTTGCCTCCTTCAAGAGAATGACGAACACTTTGGGCTGACATTTTAATCATATCCGAACGCTTGCCTTCACTGAGAATTTTTAAGGAATCCACAACCGGAATCCCTGCATTGATCAATGTTGAAAATTGACGAGTAAAAATTTGCAAATCTTTCGCTGAAACTTTTTGCGAAAAAAAACCAGCGCCACCTGGAGCTGGCCTTTGTGCGGTGACGGCCTGAGCAATTTTGATCGGATTTAAATTCTGAGCACGCAGTCGAATTTTCGCTTCGGTTTCATTGGGACTTTCAATGGAACCCTGAACTGTTTGACCGGCGGCATTTTTTGCTTGGTAAAAAAATTTTGGCATACGAACCTCTTAAATTCCAATTTTGTTCAGTAATTGATCCAACTCTTCAGGGTCTGGACTTTCTTCGAAGCCCTGCTTAAATTCAATTTTTCTTTTGAGCACAAGCTGCAACAGAGATTGATTGAAGGTTCGCATTCCCATGGCATCCACACTGTCACTTCCAAAGCGACGTAATTTTTTCCAATCCTGATCGAACAGCGCCTGCTTCACAGCATCTGTCCCCACCCAAGTTTCGAAAGCTGGAACCCAATCATTTTGATGATGGAGCAGTCTTTGCCCAAGAGCACCTTGAAACTGATCTAAAAATCTTTTGGAATTTGTAGGATTTAAAAAATTCTGGAAATATTTTTCTAAACTGGAAGCACAAGCCGTCACAACAACCATACGCCCAGCCTCTGCATAAGAGGCCAATTGATCTGGGCTGAAGGAAGGTTCATCCAACAACAGAACATCGTGGGCACTGAGGGGTTGAAAGTTTGATAAAGAAGACCACTGTAACAATCCATAGTCTGATCTTGCAGGAAGTTCATTCATTTCAGAACCATACAAAGCAAAGGAAGATCGATGTTGTTGTAGCCCTTTCAGAATTGCCGACATTGTGGATGTTTTCCCACTGGATTTGGGACCCACGATGAAAAAAATCCCCTGATGCTTTTTACAAATTTCTTCTGTCATTTTTGGCAATTGCAAATGTGAAGCATCCAACCAATGAGAAGAAATTCGTTTCATTGTACAAAACCATTGCCCCAGTTCATTTTCTTGATAGGTCCATCGAAATTTCCCTAAATTCTCAAAAACTAAAAGAGCCTTCAAGCTTTGATCTTCCTGCAGTTTTTGCTTTTGAGTTTCCGTCAAAACTTGCAAGATATGACTTTTCTGCAATGGATCTTGAGTTTTACGAATCCAAGTTTTCCCCTGTCGGTAAGCCATGTCACCATGACTGGAGAAAGTAAATTCAAAAGCCTTGTTCTTGATACCCGTTTGAATAAAATCAACCCATCGATTCATGTGACATCCTTCACTGAAGCGTTCACCACTTCTTCAATTGTTGTTTCTCCACGCTGAAGTTTTAACAAAGCACTTCGTCGCAAGGTTCGCATGCCTTCTTGCCGTGCTAATTTTCTTAAATCACTTGTTGATGCTCCAGACAAAATGGCCTCTTTCATCTTTTCCGTCATTCGCATCAATTCATAAATAGCGATACGTCCCTTAACACCTGTTCCATTGCACTGAGGACAGCCCCTGCCCTTCATCACTTTGTATTCTTCGACCTGTGAAGGGTCCACTCCCAGCTGAATCAGAGTTTCTTTGGGGACATCTTCTCGCACGCTGCACTGTTGGCAATTTCGACTGACAAGACGTTGTGCCACGATCAAAGAAACCGTCGAAGTCACGATGTAGGCGGGAATTCCCATTTCCGTCAGACGCACAACGGTGGCAGGAGCATCGTTCGTATGCAAAGTGCTGACCACCAAATGACCTGTGGAGGCCGCCTTGATCGCAATTTCTGCGGTTTCAAGATCTCGAATCTCTCCGACCATAATAATATCTGGATCTTGGCGCAAAAAACTTTTCAAGGCATTGGCAAAGGTCAAATCAATATCTGGATTCATTTGAACTTGATTGATTCCCTCCAGATTGAATTCAATAGGATCCTCCGCCGTGGAAATATTCACATCTGTGCGATTCAGTTCGGCCAAAGCAGAATAAATGGTCGTCGTTTTTCCACTTCCGGTTGGACCTGTGATCAGAATCAAACCCTGGGGAAGATGAATGCCTTCTTTAAAAATTTGTAAATCATCGGGTTCAAATCCAAGCTTGGTCATATCCAATTGCAAATTGGATTTATCCAATAAACGCATGACCACTTTTTCTCCCCACAAGGTAGGTAAAGTGCTGACGCGAAAATCCATTTCTTTCCCATTTTTCAAACGTACTTTGATCCGACCATCCTGAGGACGCCGTTTTTCTGCTATATCCAGTTTAGCCATGATTTTGATCCGACTTGCAATTGCTGGAGCCAAGGAAACAGGCTGAGACGAAGCATCCAACAAATTTCCATCAATACGAAAACGAACTCGGAATTTTTTTTCATAGGGCTCAAAATGAATATCTGAAGCTTTTTTTCTCATCGCCTCGGACAAAACCCCATTCACAAAACGAACAACAGGAGTATCTTCGCCGCCATCATCGATGATCTCGACAGATGGCCCTAAGTTGATACTTTTCAAATCTTCGTCCTGATCTTCTGTTTCCACCTGCTTCGAAACATTGGCACCAAAATACTTTTCAATGGCACTTCCGATGGCCGATTCTGTGGCAACAACGACCTTGATATTCGACCGAGTAATAAACCGAAGATCATCGCGAACAAAAATATTGCTAGGGTCGGAAAATGCCACCACCAAAGAGGTTCCCGCCTTCTGAACGGGAATGATGCCATATTTTTCACAAACATCACGAGACAAAATGGAAATCACATTTTCTGGAATAGCAAACGTATTCAAATCAATTCCTGGAACTTGATAGTGTTTTTCTAAGGCTTTTAGGATCTGATTTTCTTTGATAATGTTCAGATTCAGAATGCTTGAGATCAACTTGCCGCCAGTTTTCTTCTGTTCCTCCATGGCTTTTGCCATTTGATCAGGACGGATTAAGCCCTGCTTGACCAGAATTTCACCCAATTTGATGCCTGCCATAGTTGCCCCCGACCTTTTGATAATATCTGGAAAACACTAGGGATGGCACTGGGCCAAAGGTCAGTTTTGTATAGACAATTGCATTGCAGTTCGATGTCAGGCGTGAGACATCCTTATTCCAAGGCACAGACTTTACGAAAGTCTAGAAGCCTTTTTGTCGATGAGTTGGAGGATACTCTATGAAGAAAAAAATTTTTTCCGCTTTTCTCCCCACTTTGCTCTTTGCACAGGCTTCTTTAGCCAGGTCCTCGTTTCTTGAAATCCACAAGGCTGTTTTTCAAAAAAATCCACAGGCCATCACAGAGGCAGAAAAAAAGGAAATGCCCCTTTATGAAAAGGGGCAGAAGCCTTATTACACCGTCAGTTCTGACAATTTTACTGTGGATGGAGAAAATCAACTGGCAAAAGATGTTCACAGAATTTTAAATAATACAGACGATTTGTTGCCTCGAGATGCTAAGCTTCTGCACTCGAATGGAGTCTGTCTTTCTGGAACTTGGGAAGTCAAAAATTCCTCACCTTATTCTGGCTTTTTTAAAATGGGATCAAAAGCTTTGATCCTCGCCCGAGCATCAACAACCCTTGGCACAACAGACCGAGGAACTAAACGTGGATTTGCTTTGGCTGGAAAAATATTTCCCACAACAAATCCAGAGGAAGTTGTTCCCACCGCGAATTTTGTTGTCATTGATGAACTTTCTGGAACGAAGTTAGAGCATTATACAGACTCCAAAATGACCAATCAGCCGACTCTTGGATTTCCATTTTCAGCCTTCTTTTTGGCGATGGAAGTTGCAAGGACCTTTCGAGCAGCCGACACGGATCCTGGATATCGACCCGTCAGTCAGATTGCTGAAATTGGAAGAAATCCCAATGAGAATTTTGCATCTCCTCAATTTTTTATGGTGAAAACATCCTCTGAAAGTTGGAAAAATAATCAAATTGATTTTCGGGATGAGCTTCTTCAATCCACTCTCGCCGAAGGTGGCTTGAAGATGCTCTTTTTCGCCAATGATTTTTCTTCTGATCCTGAGGATCATCGATGGAAAGAGCTGGGAGAAATGGTTTTTCAAGATGCCATTATTTCCTACGCTTGCGATCGCCAGTTGCACTTCCATCATCCAAAAATGAAAAAGGATTAAGATCGATCCTTAGATTCCTCTAAGAAATACGTAAGCCATCCTTCAAAGACAATTTCATCGATCTCCAGGCTGGAAAAAGTCCGATAACAATTCCCAAGCACAACATCAGAAGCAAAGATAAAATTTGTGAAGTGCTTGGGCTTAAACTTGTCATCACAAATCCATATTCTGACTCTAAAAAACCTCGGATAGAAACTAGAACCAAAAACTCAAAAAGCATTCCACAAAAAACTCCCGCGAAGGTCAAAAGACAACTTTCAAAGACAAGCAAGAACATAATCTGCCAAGGGGAAATTCCTAAGGATCGAAGAATCGACATTTCTCGGCGACGCTCATTCAAACTGGTCAGCAAAGCAATGACCATGGTCAGTAAACCCACCATCATTACCATCCAACTCATGACCATCATTGCATTTTCAAAGTAAGAAAGATTGCGCCAAAACTCCGCCAAAGCAACACCTGGAATAATCGCCAACAAAGCTTCTTGGGGATAGGTATTGATTTCTCTTTGCAAAGTCAGAACTTCCATTCGGGATTGTGTGCGTACAAGAAAAGATGTGATTTGAGAAAATTCTATTTTGGTTTCATCGATCTTCGAGGGATCTAATCTGTGATCCATCCTTGGCATGGCTCCGTCTTTCCAATCCATATGCAAAGCCTGCATCCCCTTCAAACCTATATAAACAGTGCGATCCCAAATTGTTCCTGTTGGTGCTAAGATCCCAACAACATGAAATGGTTTATCCAGATGATCAAGTATCCCAATTCCTTGAGTCACACCGTGACTGAGAACTAATTTTTGATCTAAAGAGTACTTCAATTCCTCTGCAACTTGAGACCCAATCACCACATCCCAAAGGCCTTGGAAAACTTGTCCTTGCTTGAAGGATAAAGCTTGATCTCCGCGCACGCGAAAATGGACAAAGAAGTCAGGCGTTGTTGAAAGAACCCGAAAACCTCGGTGACTATCACCTAAACTGATGGGCACTGCCCATTGGACGGCAGGATGTTTTTGAAACTCCTGAAATGTTTCATAGGAGACATTTTGTGTGGCCGTCCCCATATTGAAAATTGTGTACAATAAAAGTTGCAATGTTCCACTGCGAGCTCCAACAATCAGATCCGTCTGAGCAATGGCTCCCATAAAAGAATCTTGCGCAGTATGCTTTGCTCGCAAAACCCCCAGCAACAACATGGCACTGATTGCAATGCTTGCCACCGTTAAAAGACTGGTTGTTCGACGATGCCACAAAGATTTCCAAGCCAAAGACAAAAGACTCATAATACCGCCTGATTGATTTCAGCCAAAGAAACAGAACGATCAAAAAGTTTTTCCAAACTTCGATCATGACTGACAAAAAGTAAACTTGATCCTTCTTTTTCACAGACTTCAAACATCAGTTGAATAAACTTTTCTCGATGATCGTAATCTAAAGAAGAAGTCGGTTCATCTGCCAAAATCAATTCCGGATGCCCTAAGAAAGCTCTGGCTGCGGCGGCTCTTTGCTGCTGGCCGATGCTGAGCTGATCAACTCGAGAATATTGAAAAGCAGAAAGACCTAATTTTTCACAGAGTCTTGAAATTTCATCATCAACATCTTCAACCTTGCTTTGACGTCGTTTGGAAAAACTCCAAGACAGCTGAATATTTTCTTTCACCGTCAAATAAGGAAGTAAGTTGAAAGTTTGAAAAATATACCCCATATGATCCGCACGAAAAGCATCTCGTTCGGAAGGTGATAATTTTAAAACATCCTTCTGCAAAATTTTTAAACTCCCCTTCTGCGGCAGCAAAACGCCTGCAATGATTTCCAGCAAGGTTGATTTTCCCTTTCCACTGGGACCAAATAGAAAAATTTTTTCTGCCTGCCGAATTTGAAATTTGGGAATCTGCAAAGTGGGGAGCTTTTTGGATGGATAGGTAAACTGAATATCTTGAAGATCTAAAACGAGTTCAGACATGAAACGAAGATCCTTTATATTTAACGATAAAGCTCGATGCGTTCTCCTCGCAGAGAATAAGAAACTTCACCGTACATCGTGCGTTGATTTTGAATTTGAAAATCACCATAAATCCAAATAGGGCCGAATTGAACATCGATTTCATGCCCACGCTTCATTTCCACCAAAACCATTTGATTGGGTGGAGGTGCTGGCACATGAATGCAGGCCTGAGGTGTTGGCACCAAAAGAAACTGCGTCACCTTCTTCATATTATCTTCCAGAGGGACCATAAAACCTGGAATTTTCACCAGCTTTTTATCCCATTTCTTTAAGTTCTCTGGAATATTTCCTGTGATGTAGTCCATTTCTCCCAAGGCCTGCCAGTCCAATTCATGAGCGGATGATAAATCCATGTGAGAACGTGAATAGTACAAAGCCGTTCCTGCAAAAATGGATAAAACTAAGACAGCTAAATAGAGGAAAAGTTTGGACTTCATTGTGATCCCTATGTTACAAAAAAATGAATTTTAAGCAAGAAGGATTTCCAAATGAAACTTCAGCCTGCCCGCGGCACTCAAGATCTGGACTCAGAAATGTGTCGTCGCTTTCGATGGATTGATCAAACAGCTTTTCAAACAGCTCAGCTGTATGGATACCAAGAAATTGATACTCCCATTTTTGAATTTAGCGACGTCTTCCATCGTACTCTGGGAGAAACCTCCGACATGGTTTCCAAAGAGACCTACACATTCTTAGATCGCGGTGGAGACTCCATCACCCTACGACCTGAGGGAACAGCAGGCATTGCACGGGCCTTTATTTCGAATGGGTGGACTCAGAATCTTCCTTTGAAACTTTATTACTCGGGACCCATGTTTCGCTATGAAAGACCTCAGAAAGGTCGCTATCGTCAATTTCATCAAATTGGTGTGGAATGCTTGGGAGTGGATTCTCCCACGGCAGATATCGAGTGCATCGCTTTGGGGTGGAATCTTTTAAAAAAATTAGGGCTGTCTCAGTTTGTTCGTTTAGAAATAAATTCCTTGGGAAATTCAGAGTCCCGTAAAAAACATAGAGATCTTCTTGTTCAATATCTGCAAGGTTTTAAAGACCAACTTTCTGCCGATAGCCAAGTGCGATTGGAAAAAAATCCCTTGCGGATTTTAGATTCCAAAGATGCAAAAGACCGAGAAATCATTGCGGGTGCTCCATCTTTAGAGTCCTGCTTGGATGAAGCTTCAAAAAATTATTTTTCTCAAGTTTTAGAAGGTCTTTCTTTATTGAAAATTCCATGGAAAAAACAAGACCAACTTGTGCGCGGTATTGATTACTACACACATACTGTTTTTGAATTCGTCACGGAAAACCTTGGCGCTCAAGGAACTGTGCTTGCGGGTGGTCGCTACGATGGCTTGATTGAAATGATGGGTGGTCCATCCACTCCAGGAGTTGGTTGGGCCAGTGGTATGGAAAGACTTTCCCTTCTGTTGGAAGAAAAAACTCTTCCGTCTTCCGTTGAAAAATGGGCTGTCCTTTGCGCGGAAGAGGCTGCTTGGTCGAAAGCTTTGGAACTGACCATGCGTTTGCGTGATCAAGGACATTCTGTCGAGTTTATCGATCAAGGAAATATGGGAAAAAAAATGAAACGCGCCAATAAGCTTGGCGCCACCAAAGTTTTTATCCTTGGCAGCCAAGAACTTTCCACTGGCATGATCACCGTGAAAGATATGCTAAGCGGCCAACAATCCCAAGAGTCCCTAGATAAATTGATCCCTTAACTTTAGCTTTTTTTCCAAAAAAAACTCAGATCCCTTCTTAGGGACTGAGGGACTTTGGATTGAACATTGGAAATTATTCCAAAACGAAAAGCCCAAATTGGAATTTGATTTGAAGCAAATCCCATTTGCTTTTGGATCAAATTTTTTAACCCTAAAAAAATAGATTTATAAGGCTCCTCTGTATCCTTTGGTAAGCAACCCCGCTCAATATCAGCAACAACAAGGGACACAGAAGACAGAGGTTGAGCACAATAACCCCATTGATGTAACTGCAAAAGTAGGCGCATAGAAAGGCGTCCCGCTTTCCATAAATCTATATCCTGAACGGAATTTCCAGCTATAAAGAAAACACCACTGGAACTTAAAAAGTTTTTTTCTAAAATTGATCGAACCATGTTTTTCATCGCCAAATGAAACATGGGACGTAGTAAAAATGGAAAATGCTTAAGTAACCAAAACCCCGGAGCATCCTTCATCGATAAACCCAACTCAGGAAGATACATCCCATCCTTTTTTGTCATCCATTGTTTTTTTGTAAATCGAAACCAATGAATGAGATCGGCAACAGCTTGAGGGTGATACCAAGTTGCCACATCGGATTGCAAATAAGCTTCCGTCAAATCAGAAGAAAATTCAGACTGAAATTGAACTTGAAGTCCAGGGTAATGGGCCTCGAATGATTTCAAGATTTGAATTTGGTCTTTTGTTAAAGTTTGCTTTTTTTCAAATATCCCACGGAAGGATTGGCGATTCAAAATCGCATCTTCGGTCACTGTGGTTGTTTTATCTGTGGGTTGAAAGGTCGCTTCCATCCAAACAGGATCCTTCTCTGAACCAAACCCTTGCAAAATTTGAAAACTTGCTTCATAGCCTTGAAGTAAAGCCGCCTGAGCAATCAATTCACATAATGTTCCAAAAGCAATGACAGAGGCACCATTCTTACGATTAAAATAATGGCGACCTAAATCCTGGTTATGTGAAATTTTTAGAAAATCACCTTCCCAAGCAAAAGTCCATGGCTGGCAATTGTCACCAGACATCGCACGCAACGAAAGCTGTAATACTTTTTCACGATCAAAACGACTCATAGAACCTCCTCCAAAAAACCAATTTTATTTACGACGATGAATCTTCACACTTTCTACCCGACGCCATCCCATCGTGGGAAGAGTCGATCGCTTGCCCCAGATCAACATGAGCAATAACCCCAAGGCCAACATTCCAATACTCAACCATTGTCCACGTGTTAAACCAAAGAGCTGATAACCAATATGCGCATCAGGCAAACGGAATTGCTCGTCAGAAATTCGAACCAAAGCATAGACCACAACAAAAAGTGCTCCCACCATTCCTGGCTTGCGAGGTTTACGCCAAAATAAAAAAAGTACTGAGAACAGAAGAACGCCTTCACCTAAAGCTGCAAACAACTGAGAAGGATAGCGAAGATCAAGAAGAGGAGCCACTGCAGCACGAACATCTTGATGTCCCGCCTGAACGGCATCAATGATTTTGTACAAAGTGCTTTCTAAGTTCATTCTGGAAATAGAATCTGCACGAAATTTATCCATCCATTCAAACCACTGATCCTTCGTCACTCCTAACTTTTCCACAACAACGGATAAAGTTCCAAGTCGAGCAAACTCTTGACTTGGCCAATTTAAAATATCCTGAGGAAAACGAACTCCCCAAGGATAGTTTTCTGGAGCAATTCTTCCCACCAGTTCTCCGTTCACAAAATTTGCTAACCGACCAAAAAAAATCCCAACAGGTCCACAAACAGCAACAAGATCAAACAAGTACAAAGGATTAATTCCGTTTCTTTGGGCAAAAATCAAACAGGAGGCAATCAAACCCAAAATACCTCCGTGACTTGCCATCCCCCCTTTGTTCACAGCAAGTACGCCCCAAAAAGGAAAGCTGGAATCAAAGCTAAGGAATAAATCAGGAGAGTAAAACAAACAGTACCCCAATCGACCGCCCACCAAAACACCGATCGCACCATAGGTCACAAAATCACTGATTTGCTCTTGAGTGATTGAAGCATTTTGTCGACGGGTCAGCCAAAGAATTAAATAATAGGAAAGAATAAATCCTATCATGTACGAAAGTCCATACCACCTAACACCGAAGTCGCCAGAGATCCTCCACAAAAAAGGACTAAAATCATGCAACACAAAACACCCCTTGATGAATTTCTATAAAATTTGATGAGATCATTCTTAAGATAGATATTTCGTGGATATTTGGCAAAAAGAAAGGCAGAATCTTTCTTAGAGGTACATTATGTCAAAAAATCAACATCTGCCTTCTTGGTATCGACGCATCGATTGGCCCGTGACTCTTTTCTTAATTTTGAATCCACTTCTGACAATCATTGTCTTACCCTTTTATTTTTATGAACATGGATTTTCCCTTTCGTTTTTTCTGCTGGGAGCCTTGATGGCTGCTGCCACAAACCTGGCCATCACGGCGGGGTATCATCGTCTTTTTGCTCACCGAAGTTTTGAAGCTCACCCCCTGATTCGATTTTTATTCCTATGGATTGGAGCTTCCGCTTTTCAAGGATCTGCACTCAAATGGTCCAGTGACCATCGTCGTCATCATTGGAAAGTGGATACAGAGGAAGATCCCTATTCGATCAAAAAAGGCTTTTGGTATGCCCATATGGGATGGATGTTTTTGCGCGAGTCTGTGGATCTTCCCATCAAAGCAGCGGATTTGGAAAAAGATCGACTTGTTGCGCATCAACATCGACATTATGTTGCATGGGCCATCGCTTCGGGTTTTTTCGCACCGGCACTGATTGGCTGGATGTTGGGGTCCTTTTGGGGAGGTTTTTGGATTTTAGGAGCCCTTCGCATTGTTCTGACTCAGCAATCAACTTTTTTTGTGAACAGCCTTTGTCATACTTTGGGACAGCAAACTTACAGTGATAAAATTTCAGCCCGCGACAGTCTTCTTGTTGCTTTTCTCACTCATGGAGAAGGTTACCACAACTTTCACCATACCTTTCAAAGCGATTACCGCAATGGCATTCGATGGTATCAATGGGATCCGACCAAATGGACTATTTGGACTTTATCGATTCTGGGACTCACCAAAAAATTAAAAACCATTTCTTCCCATGAAATCCTCAAGGCCCGTCTTCATATGGAAGAACTTCGTTTGAAACGCAAAGGAATCTGCCACGAACGCATTGATCAACTTCGCAATCGAGTTTTATCTGCACAAGCCTCTTTCAAGCGCCTGCATGATGATTATGAGCAGATGAAAAAAAATCTAGAAACGGCCTCTCAGCAGAAAGTCCAACAACTGCGCATTGATCTTGAGGTTGCCAAACTTGAATTTCAAAATAGTTTGCAACAATGGAAAACAATGTACCAACTTTCTCTGAATGGACTTTAGAACAACAAAGCCAGGCCTGCTGGCTTAAGCAATGCTGGCTAAGGCTGCAGGTCCGTGGGCTCGAAGCAATTCCTGTCGCAAAATTTTATTTTCAGGATTTTCAAGTTTTGGATCTTTTTGAAAGATCTGAAAGGCAGCTTGCCGAGCCTCTTGCAAAATCACAACATCCCTGACCAAATGAGCTAAGCGAAAACCTGGTAGGCCTGATTGTCTGGTCCCTAAAAATTCACCTGGACCACGCAATTCTAAATCGTATTCGGCAATTTTAAATCCATCATTGGTTTCTTCCATCCATTGGGTCCGCTGCCGAGCTTCTTCTGACACGGCATAACCCATCAATAAGATGCAATAGCTCTTATGCACTCCTCGGCCCACACGACCTCGAAGTTGATGCAATTGGGATAAACCAAATCTTTCCGCATGCTCGATCACCATCATGTTCGCGTTGGGAACATCCACTCCGACTTCAATCACGGTGGTTGAAACCAGCAAGTCCAAATCCTGTCGACGGAATTTTTCCATCACTTCATCTTTTTCTGCAGGCTTCATTTTTCCATGCAACAGACCCAAACGAAATTCAGGAAAAACAGTTTTCAAGTTTTCAAATTCTTGAATCGCGTTTTTTAAATCAATTTTTTCAGACTCATCCACCAAAGGATAAACAACATAGGCCTGCCGTCCCAGTTTCAATTGGGCTTGAACATAATCCCAAACCTGAGGCCTTTTACTTTCATAGACCACGCGAGTCTGAATGGCAGAACGCCCCTTCGGAAGTTCATCGATAATGGACACATCCAAATCTCCGTAAACTGTCATCGCCAATGTTCTTGGAATCGGAGTGGCTGTCATCACAAGAAAGTGGGGACTCAGGCCTTTATTCTTTAGCTTTCCACGCTGTTCCACTCCAAAACGATGTTGCTCATCAATAATCACTAAGGCCAAATTCTGAAATTGAACATCGTCTTCAATCAAAGCATGAGTTCCAATTAAAAACTGGATTTGTCCCTGTTGCAATTCCTGCAAGAGCTTCTTCTTTTCTGAAGCTTTTGTTTTGCCCACCAATAAAGCCGTTGTGATCCCTTCCTTCGTCAAAAACTTTTGAGCTGTTCGATAATGTTGATCCGCCAGAATTTCAGTGGGAGCCATCAAACATACTTGATACCCGGCCTTCACAGCTTGAAGAGCTGACAAAAAAGCGACCAATGTTTTTCCGCTGCCCACATCTCCTTGAACCAATCGATGCATAGGATGGTCCTTCTGAAGATCTGCTTGAATTTGCTGAAAGCAACGAATCTGAGCTCCTGTCAGTTCAAAGGGAAGAGTTTTTAAAAATTCTTGCACGGCTTGTGGCTGAGCCTTCACCGAGATACCTTGCTCTTTTTCTAAGCCCGTTTTTTTTGCTACCAAAACCATCTCTAACCAAAAAAACTCTTCAAAGATCAAACGTCGATGAGCCTGAGATTGATTTTTCAAAAAGACTTCCGCTTGATCGATAGAGGGAGCATGAATATCTTTCAACGCTTGAAAACGAGAACAAAGTTTTTCTGACTTCATCAAGCTGTCTGGAAACGTTTCGCAATTCGATGGAGACGATATTTTCCATTGTGAAAAAATAAATTCGATCAGCTTGTGAATGCGGGAAGAAGGAATCCCTTCCATTTCCGTGTAGATGGGTATCAGCTGATCGTGATCTTCATCTTCCGGTTCGATATCTTTGATTTCTGGATGATGAAACTCCAATCGTCCCTTGTAATCCGTCACTTTCCCCACCACTCGCACTTCTTGCATGGGGCGAAATCTTTCAAAATATCCTTTATAGGGAACTCGAAAATATTTGCAGTGAATCATTCCTGAACTGTCTTTCAAAGTTACATCCCACATTTTCGATGGACCTCGACCTAAGGGAATAGAACTGACTTTCAGAATATGGGCTTTTAAACTGACAGTTTCGTTGGCTTGAAGGCTGCGGATCGTCCGAGCTGCGCGGCGATCTTCGTAGGTTCTTGGAAAATACTGAACCAAATCCCCCACGGTGGAGATTCCACGACGATCAAAAATGGCACCCAATTGTGGACCAACACCTTTTAAAAATTGAATGGGAGTT
>JACCDG010513414.1_pt1 | contig 18270 bp, 17 predicted proteins | sample 7442471 | NCBI WGS metagenome assembly JACCDG01 (sample SAMN15323444, study PRJNA562643) | freshwater metagenome | isolation source: river surface water | place: USA:Blue River Watershed | collected 2017-08-17 | reverse complement strand
TACCCGCTTCAGCAGCCCCGATCCGAGCCTCTGCCAAGGAGACCTGCCGGACAGAACCCAGGCCAAACTCCCGGCGTTTTCCAGTGGTGGGGCTTGTGTAGCGAAACACCCAAGAGCGGATGATGCCATTCGCACCCTCAGCAACCTGAAGGTTCAGTCCCGGCTGCTTCCCGTCAGCCGTGTAGCCTAGCTTCGTCGAGTTCTCGACCTGCTTGGCCGTCAGTGCCACCCTTGCGCTTCTACCCACCTTTTAACCCACCTTTCAATGCTGGATGATAGTGGGTCATCGATGATCTTACAAGATCGTGGATAAACCTAAAACGCTGATCTTAGTGATATTAAAGTATCCAGAAGAAGCTTGCTGGAGTCCACTGAGTAGGACTCCGTCTCCGCCACTGCCCGATATGGTTTTCAATCCAAAGTGACTGACCGCCTCAGTCGGGTAAGGCTCGCGACCTCACCAAGCCTTCCTGCGCCTCAAGACATCCGCATGACAAATTTATGACAGAATTGGCCTTTTTGCGCGCTGCATTTGGTCATTCTGCGGGTTTTTTGCGGCAAATCAGTCACACGTGAAACCAAAAAACTGGGGGGCAGCGGAATGTCGGTTCCCCCCCGGAACCGGCTCTTATAACGGCGCGCGCATCTCCAACCCTCCTTGATCAAGGATGTATTGAATGCGCACCAAGCTGCTGCTCAGCCTTTCCGCTATTGCCGTTGCCGCCACCTCTGCCCCGGCTTTCGCCCAGGCAGCGACCGACGAGACCCGCCTGGACGAGATCATCGTTACCGCGCAGCGCCGCGAAGAGAACCTGCAGGACGTGCCCGTTTCCGTTGCCACGCTCGGCGGCGATACGCTGGCAGCTGTGAGCGGTGCCGGCGCAGACATCCGGGCGCTTTCTGGCCGCGTGCCCAGCCTCAACATCGAAAGCTCGTTCGGCCGCACCTTCCCGCGTTTCTACATCCGCGGCCTCGGCAACACTGACTTCGATCTCAACGCCTCGCAGCCGGTCAGCCTGGTCTATGACGATGTCGTGCTGGAAAACCCGATCCTGAAGGGCTTCCCGGTGTTTGACCTCGATCGCGTCGAAGTGCTGCGCGGCCCGCAGGGTACCCTGTTCGGTCGCAACACCCCCGCCGGGATCGTCAAGTTCGACACGGCCAAGCCGACCTCGAAGAACAATTTCGTCAAGGCCAGCTGGGGCAGCTTCAACACGATCAACGCCGAAGCCGGCGTGGGCGGCGAACTGGCTGAAGGCATCACCGCCCGCGCCTCTGTTCTGTATCAGCGGCGCGACGACTGGGTTGATAACCTTGATCAGCCCGGCACCAAGAACCTTGAAGGCTTTGAAGACCTGGCAGCCCGCCTGCAGATTCAGGCTGATCTGAGCGAAGCCTTCATGGTCCGCCTTGTTGGCCAGGTGCGCGATTTCGACGGCACTGCCCGCCTGTTCCACGCCAACGCCTTCGCCCGCGGCAGCAACAAGCTGATTGGCCTTGGCGGCGCAAACACAGAATTCCGCCGCGATCAGGTTCGCGCCGACGGTCTGAACTTCCAGACCCTGCGCAATTACAACCTGGGCATGACGGCCGAATACAATGCCGGTCCGGTCACCATCACTTCGGTCACCAGCTACTGGAACGGCAACCTTGAAAGCCGCGGCGATATCGACGGCGGCTTTGGCAATGCCTTTGCCCCGACCATGGGCCCGGGCGTTATCCCGTTCTCGGCCCAGTCGCAGGACAATGTGCCCAGCCTGGACCAGTTCACGCAGGAACTGCGCATTGCCAGCAACAACACGGGTGGTCTCGGCTATCAGTTTGGCCTGTTCTACCTGAATGAGAAGCTCGACATCACCAGCTTTGACTTCGGTGCGCCGGCTGACACCACCCCCGCTGCCATCGCCACCCAGCGCCAGGACAGCGATGCCTGGGGTCTGTTCGGCTCGCTCACCTATGAATTCGAAAACGGCGTCAAGCTGCAGGGCGGCGTTCGCTACAACGATGACCAGCGCAAGATGGTTGCCGCTCGTCCGGTCGATACCCGTCCGGGCTTCCTTGGTTTCGGCGGCCCCGTGGCGACCGTTACCACCAATGTTGGCGACAACGTCCTGACCTGGGATCTGGCTGCCAACTATCCGCTGAACGACGATGTGAACCTGTTCGCCCGCGTGGCCAAGGGTTATCGCGCGCCGGCGATCCAGGCCCGCCTGGCGTTTGGCCGCACGCCATCGGTGGCCCAGAGCGAAACCACGATGAGCTATGAAGCTGGTCTCAAGTCGACCCTGGCGGATGGCAAACTGCGCTTCAACCTGACCGGGTTCTACTTCAGCACCGACAACCTGCAGCTGACCGCCGTGGGCGGCGCTTCGAACTTCACCACGCTGCTTAACGCCAAGCAGGTCGATGGTTATGGCTTTGAAGCCGAAGTCGAAGCCAAGCCGGTTCAGGGCCTGAGCCTGACGGCTGGCCTCTCGTACAACCACAACGAGATCAAGGACCCGAACGCCTTTGTCGCAGGCTGCGGCGCGAACTGCACCGTGACCAACACGCAGCGCGTGGGCAGCCCGGGGATCTTCTCGATCAATGGCAACCAGCTGCCGCAGAGCCCGCGCTGGATCGCCAACTGGACGGCCGGCTATGCCGCGCCAGTGGGCAATGGCGAGGCCTATGTCTTCACTGACTGGGCCTATCGCTCGAAGGTGCAGTTCTTCCTCTATAATTCGGTTGAATTCAGCGACGACAAGATGCTGGAAGGCGGGCTGCGCGTTGGTTACCGCACCGACAAGTTCGACCTGGCCGCCTTTGCCCGCAACATCACCAATGATGTTTCGGCGGTTTCCGGTATCGACTTCAACAACCTGACCGCGATGGTCAACGAACCGCGCGTGTTCGGCGTGGAAGCCTCGATCAAGTTCTGATCGGGTTCTGTCCTGCTAACAAGAAGCCCCGCTGGAGCAATCCAGCGGGGCTTTCTTGTGCATGGGGCCGCCTCTGCTTAAATCGCCGCTAAGGTCGGCTGCGTGCCAGCTCCGCTATATGCCGCACCGCCAATCCATAGCCGGCAATACCAAGGCCCGAGATGACGCCGGTAACCGCCGCAGTCATGATCGTGTCCTTGCGCCAGGCTTCATCGCGGCGGTGAATGTTGGAAATGTGCACTTCCACCACCGGGCCTTCAACCAACTTCAGGGCATCCAGGACCGGATAGGCGGCATAGGAGAAGGCTGCCGGGTTGATTACAATCCCCGCAAGGCCACACCGGCCTTGCTGGATCCATTCGACCATTTCATGTTCGGCATTCGTCTGGCGGAAATCGACCGACAAGCCAAAGCCTTCGGCTTCAGCGCGGCATAGTGCCTCGACATCGGCAAGCGTTGCGTGACCATAAATGTCCGGCTCGCGCGTGCCGAGCAGGTTCAGGTTGGGTCCGTTAAGGACGAGGATCGTACCGGCCATTGCGCAAGCTCCCTGTTGCCGCCCCGCCTTAACCCAATCGCGCGGGCTAGCAAACCCGCCGTCAGGCGGAGGGCTTCTTGCGCTGCAAGCCGGAACGCTTGCACGAGGCGACCAGATCGCCGCGCTGGTTGAAGGCCTGATGCAGGAAAGTGACGATCCCGGCATCGGGGCGTGACTTTGATTCCCGCAGTTCCAGCACCTCGGTCACGATGTTCAGCGTATCGCCGATGAATACCGGCTTGGGAAAGCGCACCTCGTCCCAGCCAAGGTTGGCAACCGCCGTGCCGAGCGTGGTGTCGCCCACACTGACCCCCACCATCAGGCTGAGCGTGAAGCACGAATTGACCAGCACCTGGCCATATTCGCTGCCCTTCATGTATTCGGCATCAAGGTGCAGCTGCGCCGGATTGTGTGACAGCGTCGTGAACAGGACATTGTCAGTCTCGGTCACCGTCCGGCGGATCGCGTGTTCGAACCGCTGGCCAACCGAAAGTTCGTCAAACCACACACCGGCCATTACTCTCTCCTAGCTGCGGAACACGACCGTACGGCTGCCATTCAGCAGCACGCGGTCCTCAAGGTGCAGGCGCACCGCCTCTGCCAGGACGCGGCGTTCAATATCGCGCCCCTTGCGGACCAGATCATCGGGCGCGTCGGCGTGGCTGATCGGCTCTACATCCTGATGGATGATCGGGCCTTCATCCAGGTCCCCGGTCACATAATGGGCGGTGGCACCAATCATCTTCACCCCGCGGGCGTGAGCCTGATGATAGGGCCGCGCGCCCTTGAAGCCCGGCAGGAACGAGTGATGAATATTGATGCAGCGGCCGGCCAGATCGGCCGAAAGCGCATCCGACAGGACCTGCATATAGCGGGCCAGGACCACCAGTTCTGCCCCGGTCTCGGCGATCAGCGCGCGCAGGGCGGCTTCCTGCTGCGGCTTCGTTTCGGGGGTGATTGGCAGATGATGATAGGGCACATCATCAGGGAGCGTGGCCGACAGCGCAGTGCGCGGGTGGTTCCCGGCAATTGCTACCACCTCCATCGGCAGTTCGCCGATCCGCTGGCGATAGAGCAGGTCCGACAGGCAGTGATCGAACTTGCTGACCAGGATCAGTACCCGGCGCAAATTGCCTGCGGCCCGGATCGTCCAGCGCATGTCCAGTTCTGTCGCCAGGCTGGCCAGCGCCGCGCGGTAGGCGCCGATATCGGAAGCCCCCGGTGCAAAGGCCACGCGCATGAAAAACTCGCCATCCTCGATCTCGTTGAACTGCTGCGCCTCAAGGATATTGCCCCCCAGCTCAAACAGCACGCCCGTAACGCGAGCAGTTATTCCGGGGCGATCTCGGCACGACAGGGTAAGGATCAGGTCATTAAGCATCGCCACGCTCTTGGCCGAAGAGCAGTGATTTGCCAACACCGGCCACACCAACAGTGCGGATCCTCCGGGCGGCCAAAGTGCTTAGCTCTTGCCTTCCGGGCGATTCCCGCTTAGTGGCCCGCGCTTCATTGACACGGATTCGATGACCTGCCTGGCTATCTAGGGCTGCCATGGCCGGTTGGACGTGTCTCGAACAAGGAGACGAAAATGCCCAAGCTCAAGACCAAGAGCGGCGTCAAAAAGCGCTTCAAGCTCACCGCAACCGGCAAGATCAAGCACGGCGCGGTTGGCAAGCGTCACCGTTTGATCAGCCACAACGCCAAGTACATCCGCCAGCATCGCCGCACTGACACGATCTCTGACGCAGACGCGAAGACGATCAAGAAGTGGGCGCCCTACGGGCTCAACTGAGGAGTACTGAAAGATGAGCCGTATCAAGCGGGGTGTTACCACCCGTGCCAAGCACAAGCGGATTCTGGATCAGGCGAAGGGCTATCGTGGCCGTCGCAAGAACACGATTCGCGTTGCCCGTCAGGCCGTCGAAAAGGCCGGCCAGTACGCCTATCGCGACCGCAAGGTTAAGAAGCGGACCTTCCGCGCCCTGTGGATCCAGCGCATCAACGCTGCCGTCCGCGCCGAAGGCCTGACCTATTCGCAGTTCATCCACGGCACCAAGCTGGCCGGGATCGAACTGGACCGTAAGGCAATGGCCGATCTGGCGATGAACGAAGGCGGCGTTTTCGCTGCTGTCATCGCTCAGGCCAAGGCTGCTCTGCCGGCCTAAGCCGCAGGCACCAAAGCCAAGCGCAAGGGGCGCGGATGGGAAACCGTCCGCGCCCTTTTCGTTTTCCCGCCGAAAGCATGAACCGCCGGAGCGCAGGCGCAAAACCGCAGATTCGGTTTTGACCCTGCTCGCAAGGCCGCTAAAGGCGCCATTCCAAGCAAAGGACAGGGCTCTACCAGTGGATTACGCAAGCACCCGTGAAGAGGCGCTGGCACGCATCGCCGCCGCGCAGGATCTCGACGCGCTGGAGGCCCTGCGGATCGAGTTTTTGGGCAAGCAGGGGTCGATTTCCGGCCTGCTCAAGACCCTGGGTGCCATGTCCCCGGAAGACCGCCAGACTGTCGGCCCGCAAATCCACGCACTGCGCGAAGGCGTGACCGACGCCCTGACCGATCGCAAGGCCGGGCTGGAAGCCGCCGTGCTCGAAGCCCGCCTGGCCAATGAAACGGTCGACCTGACTCTGCCCGCGCCCGAAGCGCCGCGTGGCTCGGTCCACCCGGTCAGCCAGGTGATGGACGAGCTGGCCGAAATCTTCGCCGACCTTGGCTTTGCCGTCGCCACCGGACCGGAGATCGAGGACGACTGGCACAATTTCACCGCGCTCAACATCCCGGAAAGCCACCCGGCCCGCGCGATGCATGATACCTTCTACTTCCCGGACAAGGACGCTGAGGGCCGCGCGATGCTGCTGCGCACGCACACCAGCCCGGTCCAGATCCGATCGATGCTGGCGCAGGGCGCACCGATCCGCATCATCGCGCCGGGCCGCGTCTATCGCAGCGATAGCGATGCCACGCACACGCCGATGTTCCACCAGGTCGAAGGCCTGGTGATCGACAAGGGCATTCACCTCGGCCACCTCAAGTGGACGCTGGAAACCTTCCTCAAGGCGTTCTTTGAGCGCGACGACATCGTTCTGCGTCTGCGTCCCAGCTATTTCCCCTTCACCGAACCTTCGGTGGAGGTCGACGTCGGCTTCGCACTGGTGAACGGCCAAGATGGTAAAAGTCGGCGCGTGCTGGGTGGATCGGGCGATGCGCCGGGGCACGGCTGGATGGAACTGCTGGGCAGCGGCATGGTCAACCGCAAGGTGATTGCCGCTGGCGGGCTTGATCCCGACGAGTGGCAGGGCTTTGCCTTTGGCGTGGGCGTCGATCGCCTTGCCATGCTGAAGTACGGCATGGATGACCTGCGCGCCTTCTTCGATGGCGATGCCCGCTGGCTGTCGCACTATGGCTTTAACCCCAATGACGTCCCGACCCTGTCGGGCGGCGTCGGCACTGCGGCTTAAGGAGGGCGGCACCATGAAGTTCTCGCTTTCCTGGCTCAAGGACCATCTCGACACCACGGCTACGGTCGAGGAGATTTCGGCCAAGCTCAACGCCGTCGGGCTTGAGGTGGAGGGGGTCGAGGATCCCGCTGCCAAGCTCGCCGGTTTCAAGGTCGCCAAGGTGCTCACCGCCGAGCGCCACCCCAATGCCGACAAGCTGCAGGTACTGACCGTCGATACCGGTGATGGCGCGCCGCTGCAGGTTGTTTGCGGTGCCCCCAATGCCCGCGCTGGCCTGGTTGGCGTGCTCGGTCTGCCAGGCGCGGTTGTTCCCGCCGGCGGATTCGAGCTCAAGAAGAGCGCGATCCGCGGGGTTGAGAGCAACGGCATGATGTGCTCGACCCGCGAACTGGAGCTGGGTGACGATCATGACGGGATCATCGAGCTGCCCGCCGATGCGCCAATCGGAACCGATTTCGCCGATTACCACGGCACCGATCCGGTGTTTGACGTGGCAATCACGCCCAACCGGCCGGACTGCATGGGCGTTTATGGCATCGCGCGCGATCTTGCCGCGGCTGGCCTTGGCAAGCTGAAGCCAATCGCGGTTCAGGCCGCGCCGGGCAGCTTCCCCTGCCCGCTACCGATCCGCACCGACGATCCCGAAGGCTGCCCCGCCTTCTTCGGCCGGGCGATCCGCGGCGTTAAGAATGGTGCCTCGCCGCAGTGGATGCAGGATCGCCTGCTGAGCGCCGGGCAGCGCCCGATCTCGGCACTGGTCGACATTACCAACTATGTCATGCTGGCCTATGGCCGTCCGGCCCACGCCTATGATCTCGCCAAGCTGACTGGCGCGATCTTTGCCCGCCGCGCGATTGACGGGGAAACCGTGCTGGCGCTCAACGGCAAGGAATACACGCTGAACTCGGCGATGACCGTGATCGCTGACGACAAGGGCGTGCACGACATCGCCGGGATCATGGGCGGCGAACACTCGGGCTGCGCGGACGAGACGACCGACGTGCTGCTGGAAGTGGCCTATTTCGATCCGGTCCGCATTGGCGAGACCGGCCGCGCGCTGAACCTCACCTCGGACGCCCGCGCCCGGTTTGAGCGCGGGGTCGATCCGGCCTTCCTCGATGCCGGCCTCGCGATCCTGACCGAGCTGATCGTCGAAATCTGCGGCGGGACCCCAAGCGAAGTCATCCAGGCCGGCACTCCGCCTGCCGGGACCAAGGTGGTGGCCTATGATCCGGCCCTGTCCGAAGGGCTTGGCGGCGTGGCCATTGCCGGTGATCGCCAGCGCGAAATCCTGAGCGCGCTGGGTTTCAGCGCCGACGCACAGTTCAACGTAACCGTCCCGAGCTGGCGCCCCGACGTGGATGGCGCGCCCGATCTGGTCGAAGAAGTTGTCCGTATTCACGGGCTGGACAATGTCGCCAGCGTGGCTCTGCCGCGCGCCGACGGCGTGGCCCGCCCGACTGCGACCCCGGCGCAGAAGCTGGAGCGCAAGCTGCGCCGTGCCGCCGCCGCGCGCGGCCTGAACGAAGCGGTAACCTGGTCATTCCTGCCCGAAGCCCAGGCTGCGGCCTTTGCGGATGGGAATGCCGATCTCTGGACTCTGGCCAATCCGATCAGCGAAGATCTGAAGGTCATGCGCCCCTCGCTGCTGCCCGGCCTGCTTTCGGCTGTGAAGCGCAATGTTGATCGTGGCGCCGATGGCCTTCGGCTGTTTGAACTTGGCCGGCGTTATCTGCGCGGGACAAGCGGCCACAGCGATGAGCGCCTGACCCTGGGCGTGGTGCTGGCTGGTGAAAAAACGCCACGCGGCTGGGCGACCGGCAAGGCTGCCTCGTTCGATGCCTTCGACGCCAAGGCCGAGGCCCTGGCCTTGCTGGCCGAAGCCGGTGCGCCGGTCGAAAACCTGCAGGTGATGGGCGAAGCGGGATCGCAGTTCCATCCTGGTCAGTCGGCAACGCTTCGGCTTGGGCCCAAGACCATATTGGCCCGCTTTGGCATGCTCCACCCGGCGCTGCTCAAGCAGTTCGACGTGGATGGCCCAGTTGCGGCAGTTGAACTGTTCCTGGATGCCATTCCGGCGAAGCGCGGTGCAGTCGGGTTCGCCCGCGCCGCCTATGCCCCGCCAGCACTCCAAAGCGTGACGCGCGACTTTGCGTTCCTGGTTGACGCAAAGCTGCCAGCCGGGGATCTGGTCCGCGCAATCAAGGGGGCGGACAAGGCGAATATCGTTGCCGCACGGTTGTTCGATGACTTCCGCGGCCAGGGCGTGCCGGAAGGTCAGAAGTCGGTTGCCGTCGAAGTGACCCTGCAGCCGACCGAAAAGAGCTATGCTGAAGCCGATCTAAAGGCGATTGCCGATGCAATCACCGCGGCGGCTGGCAAGCTGGGTGCAGTGCTGCGGGGTTAATCTTCGTCTTCGCAGCCCACCCTATCTCTTGACCCGCTCGTGCTGAGCTTGTCGAGGCACACTTCGACAAGTTCAGGGTGAGCGGAATTGATTGCGAGTTGGTTGCCGCCTCAGCCGCATTGGCCGCGGTGGAGCAGCTTCTGGTCCGCCAGGACCAGGGCCATCATTGCTTCCACAACCGGCACGCCGCGGATGCCAACGCAGGGGTCATGGCGACCCTTGGTGCGGATTTCGGCAGCGGCGCCTTCGCGATCAATCGTTTCAACCGGAGTGAGAATAGAACTGGTCGGCTTGAAGGCCACCCGCACCTTGACCGGCTGGCCGGTTGAGATGCCACCGGCGATCCCGCCCGCGTGGTTGGCCAGAAACTCTGGCGCGCCCGCACCGGGGCGCATCGGATCGGCATTGTCTTCACCGCGCAGACGGGCAGCGGCGAAACCGTCGCCAATTTCAACGCCCTTTACCGCGTTGATCCCCATCATGGCCGAGGCCAGTTCGGAATCGAGCTTGGCATAAAGCGGCGCGCCCCAGCCGGCGGGCACGCCGGTGGCCACGCATTCCACCACCGCGCCCACGGAAGAACCTGCCAGCCGCGCTTCGTCGACGATCTGTTCCCAGCGCGCCGCAGCGGCAGCATCGGGGCAGAAGAACGGGTTGTTGCCAATTTCGGCCGGATCAAAGTTGGCCGGATCGATCGCATCGCCGCCGATCTCGGCAACATAGCCGATGATCGTCACCTCGGGGATGACCAGCCGCGCCACGCCCCCGGCGGCAACCCGCGCGGCGGTTTCACGCGCCGAACTGCGCCCGCCGCCGCGATAGTCACGAAAGCCATACTTGGCATCATAGGCATAGTCGGCATGGCCGGGGCGATAGGCCTTGGCCACTTCGGAATAGTCCTTGGACCGCTGATCGACATTCTCGATCATCAGGCTGATCGGGGTCCCGGTGGTCTTGCCTTCGAACACGCCCGACAGGATGCGCACGGCATCGGGTTCCTGCCGCTGGGTGGTGAACTTTGACTGTCCCGGGCGCCGGGCATCAAGGAATGGCTGGATTGCCGCCTCGCTGATCGCGAGCCCCGGCGGGCAGCCATCGACCACGGCGCCCAGCGCCGGCCCGTGGCTTTCGCCCCAGGTGGTGAAACGGAACAGGCGGCCAAAGCTATTAAACGACATAATGTTGCGGCTTTGGCGGCAATGCAGCGAAAAGTCCACTAGCGAGCGTTGACGCACCGCCCTAGGAGGCATCCATGTTCCTCGTTGTCTTCCGCAATCGCAAGCGCGCCGAGATGGACGCAGCGGCCTATGCTGCCGATGCTGCGCGCATGGAGGAACTGGCACGGGCACAGCCTGGCTTCATCTCGTTCAAGGGTTATGTCGCTGATGACGGCGAGGTAATCGCCCTGTCCGAATGGGCCAGCGCAGAGGCGGCACAAGCCTGGGGGCGCCATCCCGACCACGCCCTGGTCCAGGGCCGCGGCCGCGATGCCTATTACGAAAGCTATACCCTCTACACCGCGGACAACCCCCGCACGCACCACTTTGAAAGGCACCCGGCGTGAGCCTGATCCTTTACGGCATTCCCAATTGCGATACGGTCAAGAAGGCCCGAACCTGGCTTGACAATCAGGGCCTTGCCTATGCCTTCCATGACTACAAGAAGGCCGGCGCCAATGCTGCGCGGCTGGCTGATTGGTGTGCGGCCGCTGGCTGGGAAAAGGTCCTTAACCGGGCCGGCACGACCTTCAAGAAGCTGCCCGATGCCGACAAGACCGATCTTGACCAGGCGAAGGCCGTGGTGATCATGGCGGCCAACCCCTCATGCATCAAGCGCCCGATCGTGGAGCACCCCGGCGGGCTGCTGGTAGGCTTCAAGGAAGCCGAATGGGCAGCAGCCCTGGGATGACCTTCTCTCCCGAGACATTGAAGGCGCTGGAATGGCTGGCGGCGGGACTGGGCCTGGTCAACATCGCCTTGCTGATCTTCCGTTCCCAGTGGAACTTTGCCTTCGCGATCGCATCGGTCGCGCTGTACGTGCTGATTTTCTTCGAAAACCGCCTCTACGCTGAGAGCGGCCTGCAGGTGTTCTTCATCCTTGCCAACGTCTGGGGCTGGATCGTGTGGCGCCGATCGCTTGGCATGGTCGATGAAGGCCGCATTGCGGTGCGCTGGCTTGATTGGCGCAGCCGGGCCGTCTGGCTGGCCATCACCGCGGCGCTCAGCCTCAACCTTGGCTGGCTGATGCACAGATATACCAATGCAGCGCTGCCCTTTGCGGATAGCGCGATTGCCGGGGCCAGTGTCACTGCGCAAATCCTGCTGGGCTATCGCCGCATTGAAAATTGGTTGCTGTGGATCGCGATCGATGTGGCCGCGGTGCTGCTTTACATCAATCGCGGGCTCTATCCCACGGCCGGGCTCTATGCCGGGATGCTGGTCATGAGCCTGTTTGGCCTGAAGGAATGGATAACGGTTCACCGCCAGCAACGGGCCGCTGCGGCATGACCTTCACCGTATGCTTCCACGGTGCGGAAAGTACCGGCAAGTCGGTACTGGCCCAGCAACTCTCGCGCGAACTGGGCCTGCCGTGGGTGCCCGAATACGGCCGGGCGTACTGCGAAGAGCGTGGCACCGAACTGACGATGGACGATTTGCTGGCCATAGCCGAAGGGCAGGCCACGGCGACCCGCGCCGCATTGTCTGAACAATCGCCGCTACTGATCCTTGATACCGACCAGTTGATGACTGCTGCCTGGGCCGAAATGCTGTTCGGGCATGTGCCGAATGCCCTCCTGTCCTATCCGCGCGCAGACCTTTATCTGCGCTTCGCAGCAGATGTGCCTTGGGTCGCCGATGGCACGCGGTTCTTCGGCGAGGATGCTGAGCGCCGCCGATTTGCTGATATTGCCGAAGGGATCCTCAACAAGGCCCTTGTTCGCTGGATCCCGGTGGATGGATCTTGGGATGATCGCGCCGAGACAGTCAGAAAGATTTTGCGAAACGCCCCTGCTCTTCCAACACCTTGGGAACCCGCAGAAGGTTCGTAGGAACACGGATCAGGGCCTGGGCGCCGGTGGCATTTTTCCCGCGTTAAGTGCTAAGCCGGTTCGCGTTTGCGATGTTCCGTGTGCCTCGGCCTGGGTAGACCATAGACAATAGGGTCACCGTGATCCTACGTCCGCCACAACCGGCCAAACCGGAACCGAGAGCGGAGTTTTATTTTGCAGATCGTATTGGCCACGGCATTGGCGCTGGCTCCTGCCACCACGGTTGCACCGGCTGCGTCCCCGGATCCCGTTGTGGCGCCGACTTCTCATGCCCCAATGGCTGAGCCGGCTCCCACCAAACCCGCGCAGGACCCCGCAGCCCCACCCGCCACCGGTGATGAAATCGTAGTGACGGGACAGGGGACACCGCCAGGCGACCCGGCAGCGGCCATCAATGAAGTCAGCTTCGAAGCGGTCCAGGCGGTCGACAAGGCGGTCGTCGGACCGATCGCCGAGGGTTATGTCATGGCCACGCCAAAGCCGCTGCGCCAAGGCGTTCACAACGCGCTCAACAACCTGAGCGAGCCGATCAACCTGGCGAATTCGCTGTTGCAATTCAAAATCGGCCGCGCGTTTCGCGCACTGGGCCGATTTGGCATCAACTCCACGATCGGCGTTGCAGGCCTGTTCAACTTTGCGGAGCGGAAGCCATTTGGCCTGGGCTATGAGCGCAACGGCTTTGCCAATACGCTGGGTTACTATGGGATCGGCGCAGGTCCTTACATGTATCTGCCGCTGATTGGAGCGACATCGACGCGCGATCTGGTCGGCCGCCTGCTTGACCTGTCGCTCGTCCCGGCAATGGCCGGGGCACCGTTCAGTTCACCGGTCTATGCCACCGGGACTGGCATTGCCCGCTCGCTGGATGACCGGGTGGAAATCGACGGGTTTCTGCGCCGCCTACGCAGCGACTGTTCAAACCCTTATGCCGCCGAGCGGGAATATTACCTGGCAATCCGCGAAGCGGAAATCGCCGCCTTGCACGGCCGCGAATTTGATCTGGAAAGCCGGCTGCCGGCTTGCCTGGCCGATGGGCCGCTGGTCCGCGTGGGCCAGGCCGTCCCGCCCCCTGCCGCAAAGCCGGAGGCCAAGGAACCACCAGCCGTGCCGCAGCCAGAAACCGATCAGAAGCCGCCTGTCACACAGACGATGTAATTGAGCGACAGGTCGCTGGAGAGGTGGAGCCCCTTGATCGGGCTCCACGCGATCCCCTGCGGTTCGCCCATCACCAGGCCGAGCGGGGCAAGCAATTCGCGCAGTTCAGCCGGGGTGATAAAGTCTTCCCAATGATGGGTCCCGCGCGGGACCATGCCGAACCGTTCCGCTGCCTCAACCATAAGCAGCTTTGAGCTTGGGGTGCGGTTGGGCGTGGACAGCACCATCAATCCGCCCGGGGCCAGGGCCCCCTTCAGTGCGGCCAGGAACGCCGCCTTATCGGCAACGTGCTCGATCACTTCGAGCGAAGTGACCAGATCGAACCCATCCAGACCAAGGCCGCCGATCTCTCCGCAGCGATAATCGATCGTCAGGCCCGAACCGCCCGCATGGGTCTGGGCAGCGGCAATGTTTTCTTGGGCGGCGTCAACCCCGGTTACCTTTGCACCGAGCCGGGCGAGTGGTTCGCACAGCAAGCCTGCCCCGCACCCGACATCAAGCGCGCGCTTGCCGGAAAGCGGCTTCACCCCACGCGAATCGGTGCCCCAGTGCGCATCGATTGCCCCGCGCAGAAAGGCCAGCCGGACCGGGTTGAGCCGGTGAAGCATGGCCGACGAGCCCTTGGGATCCCACCAATCGGCCGCCAACTGGCCGAAATGGGCGGCTTCCTCGGGCCGGATGGTCGCTCTGGAGGTTGCATTGCTCATGCGGCCTCCCTAACAGGGCGCGCGCTGCGGGGCGAGGGGTCTCGCGGGTAAGATTATTGCGGAAAGGTGCGTTCGCCGTGGGCCGCATCGTGATGAAGTTCGGTGGAACCTCGATGGCCGGATCGGAACGGATCCGCCGGGTTGCCAATATCGTCCGCCGGCAGCAGGCCGCCGGGCACGAAGTTGCCGTCGTTGTTTCTGCCATGGCCGGCGAGACTGACCGGTTGGTAGGCTTTTGCCGCGAGGCCAATCCGCTTTACGATCCCGCCGAATATGACGTGGTCGTAGCGAGCGGCGAACAGGTCACCTCGGGTCTGCTCGCGTTGACGCTCCAGGCGCTGGGCTGCAAGGCCCGGTCATGGCTGGGCTGGCAATTGCCAATCCACACCGACGATGCCCACGCCAAGGCCCGGATTGGCGAGATTGACAGTAACGCCTTGCTCGCCTCGATGGCGGCGGGTGAAATCGCGGTTATCCCAGGCTTCCAGGGCGTGACCGACGACAACCGCATTACCACGCTGGGCCGCGGAGGCTCTGACACGTCGGCAGTGGCAGTAGCAGCCGCGATCGGTGCCGACCGCTGCGATATCTACACCGATGTCGACGGGGTCTACACCACCGACCCGCGGATCGTCGCCAAGGCGCGCAAGCTCAAGTACGTGACCTACGAGGAAATGCTCGAACTGGCCTCGGTCGGATCGAAGGTCCTGCAAACCCGCTCAGTCAGCCTGGCCATGAAGGAAGGCGTGCGGGTACAGGTCCTGTCGAGCTTCATCGATGACGATGCAGCGCCTGCCGACGCTATCCCCGGCACCATGATTGTTAGCGACGAAGAACTGGAAGGCATCGATATGGAACGCCAGCTGATCACCGGCATCGCCGCCGACAAGAACGAAGCCAAGGTCATTCTGACCCGCGTACCCGATCGTCCGGGCGCCGTTGCAACCATCTTCGGCCCGCTAGCTGCCGCCAACATCAACGTCGACATGATTATCCAGAACGTTGGCCGCGACAAGGGCGAGACCGACGTGACCTTCACCGTGCCGGGCGCCGACCTGCTGCGCGCGCAGACCCTGCTGGAGGCGCAGAAGGAAGCGATCGGCTTCAACCGCATCATCACCGACGGGAAGGTTGCAAAGATCAGCGTTGTTGGGGTCGGCATGAAGAGCCACGCTGGCGTCGCGGCGACCATGTTCCGGGCGCTCGCCGATCGCGGGATCAACATCCAGGCGATCAGCACCAGCGAAATCAAGGTTTCGGTCCTGATCGACGAGGATGAGACCGAACTGGCCGTCCGCGTGCTGCACACCGCCTATGACATGGATGCTAAGGACGAGGCGGCTTAAGCCCGTATTCGATCCGGATCCGGACCCATTCGCCAATTCTCGCCACCCCGCCAACGCGCGGGGGGCGAACCTTGAACTGCCAGGCAGCGGCCAGCACCGCGCGCTCGATCCGCGAACCTTGGGGGTATTCCCCCAGGCCGACACAGTCCTCCACCCGATAATCCGGGGCGGTGCGGCAGGCGATCAGGGCCCAGCCGGGACCATCAGCGGTGGAAAGGTAGCCCGATAGCTCGCTGTCGTAGGGTTCGCGATACCAGGCAGCGGCGTACATCGGCTGGCCATTCGGGGCCGAGCCGACGCGCTTGCTGTCTCCCGGCACGCCCGTGTCGACCGGGCCATAGGCACTTTTGGGCCGCGCAGCGGCTTGACCTGGCTGGCGCGGCAAGCGGGAAATGTCGAGCTCGGCCATCTGGCTGCGTGAAATCTGGATAATCGGCGGTACAGGCTGAACCGGCGCAGCGCTGGGCACCGGGACAGGCGGGGGTTCCTGCGGGGTCTGGAGAGGGGCCTTGGCCTTCGCCAGTTCCGGCTTGGAGTGATCCTGCACCGGCGCGGGCGGCGCGGCGACATTGACGCTGACCAGCGAGGGCGTGCCCGGGGGCTTTGGTGGATCGTACAATCCGATCGACAGCACCGCCACCACCAGCAGCGCCTCAACCAACAGGGCGAGCATCAGCGCCGCGCCCTGATCCCGATTGCGCAGGCGCTTCAGCAATGGCGCAAAGGGGTTGGGCAAGGCAGCTCTTCAGCAGGCGTGGTGTGCAGCGCCTAGGGCAGCACGGCCGCGGCGACAAGCAGCGGTGAGCCGGTGCGGCCGAATGTTGGTTTAATGCAGGAAGCCAACCAAATATGGCAACCCCGCCCCGGCCAGGGCCGGAGGCGGGGCATTAGCTGTGCTGCAACCGCCTAATTCAGATCAAACCGATCAGCGTTCATCACCTTGGTCCAGGCCTTGACGAAGTCGGCCACGAACTTCTCTTCGTTGCCGCGTTCGGCATAGACTTCGGCCACGGCGCGCAGTTCAGAGTTGGAGCCGAACACCAGGTCGGCCCGGGTTGCGCGCCAGCTTTCGCCGCCGCCGCTGCGATCGGTTGCGACGAACTCCTCCTCGTCGCTGCCCTCAACCGACTTCCAGGCGTGGGTCATGTCGAGCAGGTTCACGAAAAAGTCAGTCGTCAGCTGGCCCGGGCGGTGCGTGAAGCTGCCATGGCCGCGCTGGCCATAGTTCGTTCCCAGCACGCGCAGGCCGCCGATCAGAACGGTCATTTCGGGCACCGACAGGCCCAGCAGGGCGGCGCGATCGAGCATCATCTCCTCGGTCTTCACGCGCAGCTTTTTGGGCAGGTAATTGCGAAAGGCATCGGCTTGCGGCTCAAGCACGGCAAAGCTTTCAGCATCGGTCTGCGCTTCGCTGGCATCGCCGCGGCCACCGGTGAACGGCACGGCCACGTTGAAGCCCGCCGCCTTGATCGCCTGCTCAAGGCCCACGACGCCGCCCAGCACGATAGTGTCGGCCATCGAGAAGGTGGTGCCGGCGCGCAGTTCCTCATACTTGGTGAGGACCTTGGCCAGCTCGGCCGGCTCGTTGACGTCCCAATCGCGCTGCGGCGCCAGGCGAATGCGCGCACCATTGGCCCCGCCGCGGTGGTCCGACTTGCGGTAGGTGCTGGCCGAGGCCCAGGCGGTCTTGACCAGCTGACTGACAGTCAAGCCGCTCGAAGCGATCTTCGCCTTCATCGCTGCAACGTCGGCGTCCGAAGGCATCGCGCCTGCCGGGACCGGATCCTGCCAGATCAGGTCTTCGGCTGGGACTTCCGGGCCAAGGTAACGCGCCTTGGGCCCCATATCGCGGTGGCACAGTTTAAACCAGGCGCGGGCAAAAGCATCCTTGAACGCTGCGTGATCATTCCGAAACTTCTCCGAAATCACGCGGAATTCGGGGTCCATCTTCAGCGCCATGTCGGCGGTGGTCATCATGGTTGGAACCTTGATGCTGGGATCCCAGGCTGACGGGGCCATATCTTCTTCGCGCTGGTTTATTGGCTGCCACTGCTGCGCACCGGCCGGCGAGCGGACCAGCTCGTAATCGTAGTCGAGCAGCAGGCGGAAGTAGTTGGCTGACCATTCGGTGGGGGTGTTGACCCAGGACCCCTCGATCCCGCTGGTCACGGTGTGCTCACCGATGCCGCCGTGTTCGGCGCTGCTGGTCCAGCCGAAGCCGAGCGAGGCAATGTCGCTTCCCGCCGGAGCCGGGCCCAACAACGCAGGATCGCCATTGCCATGGGCCTTGCCAAAGGTGTGGCCACCCGCGGTGAGTGCAACTGTCTCTTCATGGTTCATTGCCATGCGCTCAAACGTCGCCTTGATGTCACGCGCCGACTGGAGCGGGTCAGGATTGCCGCCAGGGCCTTCCGGGTTGACGTAGATCAGCCCCATCTGGATCGCAGCGAGCGGCCCGTCGAGCTCGGTCAGGCCGCGTTCCTCGTCGATCCGGGTCTGGACGCCTTCGTTGACCCACTTGTCCTCGCTGCCCCAGTAGATGTCCTTCTCGGGCTCGAACACGTCCTGGCGGCCGCCGCCAAAGCCGAACACCGGGCCGCCCATCGATTCAATCGCGACGTTGCCAGCCAGGATGAACAGGTCAGCCCAGGAAATGTGCTTGCCGTACTTCTGCTTGACCGGCCACAGCAG
>JACCDG010833607.1_pt1 | contig 18272 bp, 20 predicted proteins | sample 7442471 | NCBI WGS metagenome assembly JACCDG01 (sample SAMN15323444, study PRJNA562643) | freshwater metagenome | isolation source: river surface water | place: USA:Blue River Watershed | collected 2017-08-17 | reverse complement strand
CTTTTGCAGATATTTCTGCTCCAATTGCTTTAAGAGAAGTGTTAGCTTCACTAATAGTTTTATAAGTAGAAGCTGCAGTAGAAGTATTTGTAGTTACATAAGTTTTATCTTTTACTTCTATAGTATCTGGCTCTTCTAATTCTTTTGCTTTTTTAAGTTTATATTCTTCACTCATAGTTTGAGAACTATTAGATGCAACTTGTCTTTCTTTATATTTATTAGTCATATATGAAAAAGCATTGCTAAGTTCTTGTTGTTTATTACCTAAACCTAGATTTTCTATTTGGTCTAGAGCTAAACCTACATTAGGATTAGAAGCTAAATATGTTTCCCAAATAGGTTTTAATTCAGACATAGTTTTCCAACCTTGCCATTTACCTCCTTGTTTTACTCTCCAATTCCCTGATTCTCTATCTGTTTCAAACTCTTCAAACTCTCCTACTGTACCTTTTACAGCTTTATCTACATGTTCAGATAAAGGGGCTGTACCATACAAATCAGTTCCTTGATAAGTATTATATTCTCCTGTCTCTGCATTTTTAAAACCTGTGTACTTAGCTAAATTAGCTGCTTTTAAAGCTTCTACTTGTCCTGGTCTAAAGTTTTCAGGGTTTTTTTTGTAAGCTTCATCCATCGCTTTGTTACTTTCTATAGCAGAAGCTCTGTTAGCTTCCATATTGTATACATCCCCCATAGTCCAATCTTGAGTAATATCTCTAGAAAGTTGATTAATTTGGTCAGAAAACTTGGAATAATCCATAACATTACCTTTAATACCTCCAGTAATATCATCAATTCTTTGAGTATAATCTAAAATCTTTTGCTTTAAAGCAGGTTGATCTACTTTTAAAGCTTGAGCTTTTAATTTATCTTTAAGAATCATAGCTGAATCAATTTCAGTTTGTACAGCTTTATCTTTTTTTTCAATTACTTGAGCCATTAATTCATAAGGCAATTTGAACATTGCATCATCAATAAAACTAGCTTCAGCCCCTTTATAAGATTGTCCCATGATTATTTTGTAGTTTGTTTAGCACTGATATTTCCTTTAGCATCTATAGTAAAGTATTTTCCAAATTGTTGTAACAAATTTTGGATTACTTTATTTTGCTTCATGTCATTTATATCTTTACCTGTTTGTTGAACTCCTTTAGCCATATCTACTCTACCTTGAGCAAGAGCATTATAGTAAGCATCTTTTTGACCTTCATTAGCAGCAGCAGCTTTAAACTCTCCCTCTCCTTTATAAACATCAGATTGTAGATTAATCTCTGCTTTTTTACCTAAAAGGTTAGTAGATTGTTGAGAAGCATTAGCACTTATTTCTGCTACACTCTGACTAAGAGCAGTGTCATATAACCAGTCCATAGCTCTTGATTGATTAATACCTCTAGCTGAACCTCTAGCTCCTTTTTTACCTCCTCTACTGGTAGCAGTAGCTTTAACAATTGCTGCAGATTTTTGACCTTCTACAAGTTGTTGGGCTTCATCTATATTTTTTAAGGAAGCTTTACCTGTATCTGTGTGAGGATTTTTAAAAGGTATATCAGTACTTCTTTGTTCAGCAGCAGTTTTTAATCCTGCAGTAGATGCCATAACATTACCAACAAGTTTAGTAATGTCTCCTGCACCTGGAAGTCCTTGAGTAGGTATTAGTTTTGATAAATCTAATCCTTTATCTTCTGATTTATATTTAGGAGTAAAGCCAATATCTTCAGGAAGATTTCCTACTACCCCTTCTGGTAAAGGATTGGCATCAGCCCAATCTTGTCCTGCAGTTAAAGCAAAAGGGTCTTCAGGTTTAGGGTTTGCTTTACTAATAAGAGAGTCCATATCTGTTTTAGGCAAATTTAAAGCAGGAATAGTTTCTTCTTTAAAATGAGTCACAGGTTCTAAAGCAAGAGGATTGTTAAAATTATTTAAAAAAGTAGGGATAGGGTCTGGACCTACTATTCCTCCTGTTCTGTATTCTTTTACTCCCATAGAACCTGTACCAAAAGCTTTCATTGCAGACTTAGTCATTTCAAGCATGTTATTAACATTCTCTTGAAATTGTAAATCAGAAGCTTCTTCAGCCTCTATAGCTTTAATCTTTCTTTGAGCAGCGTTTTTAATAGCTAAGTCAGCTCCATTAGAAACTGACTTTTCAATATTAGCCATTTGTCTTTCTCTGGCAGCTTTTCTTTCAGCTAGAGTTTTATCTCCTACTTTAAGTCTGTCAGAATATATTTTAGTTCCTTCAGGAACATCTTGATTTACTTGTAAAGGAATACCACCTTGTTCATGACTAGGACCTTTAAGTTCTTGTACTTGACCTGCAGGTGTTTCAATCATTTCTCCACCCTCAGCTTCTATATCTCCTTGAACATTATTGTTACCATTAGCTGCACCTTCAACAGGTTTATCAACTCCATGAGCCATAGGAGAAGTAGCAGGACCTCTAAGACTTCCAACTACACTTTGACCTACAGCACCTAAAGCTCCTACAATAGGGAGCCAAGGATTAGATAAAGCTTCTTGCTCAGCTTTGGCTAACATAATGTTATAATCAGCTAAAGTCTCTGCAGGATTCTGAATATAGTTACTAGGCCCAACACCAGTTTTACCAGTGCCATTAGCATATTTTCTTCTAGGTGAACATCCTTTTTTCATAACAAGGTTTAATTTATTAAAGTTTAATCTTTATCTTTCTGAAATCTTTTTATCAAGAGCTGAAAAATTAAAGATTAATCTTGTATCAGCAAATGTATCAAATATTAGTCTTACAACCAAGAACTTATCTCTAAAACTTTGAAGCTGAGTCCAGTCCTTATTTACATCTATAGAGTCAGGATTGACTATTTTATCAATGTAATAGTTGCTTTGTAAGTCTACTATATTTTTAATAAACATAGGTTTAGTATAATCAATTCTTAAGTCTCTCATGTCATTAACAGTCCAGTCTCTTTCATTTCTATCTAAAGGTATTTGACCTGAAGTAGCAGAAAGATTCTTAGTTTGTTCTAATAAGTAATTAGCAGAATCATTATGCTTAGGTACCATAGTAAGAACCCCACTAATTTGTTCTGTATTATAGAACAAGACTTTATTAAAGGTTACATTTCTTTGGTCAATGTACTCTCTTTTAATAGGGTCAAACTTTTTAGCTTCAGTTTGAAACAATACCCAGTCATATATCTTAGAAGACAATGGACTAGGATTATCCACATACTCAATAATAAAAGGATAGTAAGTACCATAAAATGTTTGGTAGCTTCCTTCAATGTTGTGTTTGTAGATACTGTTTCCAGATTTCCAAGAATACAGTTTCTCTTGTGAATGCATATAGAAAGAAGGTAAGTAAGGATGAGCTCCTACCCAGTTCTGAGTTTTCAATGAATAACTCATAGTCCAACTATTATTTACAAGTACAGAATCTAAAGGAACTGCATTACCAACCTCAGTAGAATACACTACAGTGTTTGTAGGTACAGTTTCAGTAATAGTCTCAGTAGTATAGTATCCAGGTGTAGTTGTTTCAATTACTTGATTACAATCTAAAACAGGATTATATATGGCACTAACTAATAACTCTTGAGGTACAATGGCTTCAAATACAGTAGGAGAAAGAGTCTTTCTAAATAAAGTATTAGAACAACTATTTACTTCAATAGTAGTATCAAGAACTAAAGGTTCAGGACCTGTAAATCCATCTACTCCTCCAGAACCTGTAACAATTCTGTTACCATCACAATCATAGTAACCCCATTCAAACTCATGTCTCTCAGGGTAAATATTATCAAAGATAAAAGGAAATCTTATCATATAAGGAGCACAACCTGGAAGCAATTGAGTAGTAGTAACAGGTGGGTGATATGTACTCACCTCTCTAGTTACAGTCTCAGTTCCTGTAGTTACCTTTTTAAATTTCAAAGCACAGTCTTCAAGACCAACATAACTCCATCCTTGAGATGCCTTAGTATTGATAATACTTTGGGCATTGGTTATAACAACAGGATTTCCTCCTCCTTCACAAACTATGGAGCCTGAGTCTAAAGGTAAGTTAATAGAGAAATCTTTTTTAGTAACTATAAGTCTTTCTTTAGCAGTATCATAAGTAGATAAGTAACCCACTCCAATAGGATTAGAAGGATTATTCATATAGCTATAGTTTACTCCACTAGTAGAAAAAGATTGCTCATCAATAGCAAACACCATTTCTTTTTTGAAGTGACTAAACATTCCATTATCAGAAATAGGTTTTAGATTTTGACCATCAAAGATGTACCATTTCTTTTCTTTGTGAGAAGGAAATAATACTCCAAATTTAGTTTTAGTTCTACCCCATTTATGTTTATTACCAGCAGAAGAATTTGCATCATCTACAATCTTTCTAGGAGGTATAGAGAAGTATTCTCCTGTACCAATAAAAGAAATTACATCTGAGGTAACTCTTTCTTGAAAAGATTGAGGACAATGCCATAGACCCTCTTCAGTGTGTACATAGAGATTATTTTGCATTCTGAATATATCAGTAATAGCTCCAGTCTCTCCTTCCAAATCTTTGTAATTGTTAGGTAAGAAAGCTCTAAAGTTATCAGTCAACTCTTCTTGAAAAGCCTGCTCTGACCAGTGAAATCTGTGAGGAAACTTCTCAACACAATCTGAACAACAATCATACTCTAATGGTAAGTGACTGAAAGATTTTTGTTTGTTCCTTCTTTTGTAATCAGGATTCAATAAATACATTTCAGCTAAAGCTAGACCTAGATATTCTTTACCTCCTTTTCTTTCAGCATTCAGCTTAGTTAATTTCTTAACCATGTGAGAATCTAAAGAATTTGTAGGTGGAATTTCTGTAGAAGATACTGACCTGATGCCAAAGTACTCTCTTTCATTCTCAGGGTAACTAGTACCTTGTTCTACATTAGCAGGAGCATTTATAAAGTCAGGTGTATTATCAGTAGCACCATGTCTTAAACTCATATTAACTGAAGACTCAAACCATAAGTTAACTGCATCTCCAAGCCATTGTATCTCATCATCAGAAGGATTCTTTTTAAATCCTGCAGCATAACCAGTTACAATATCATTTTGCATGTAGTCATCAGTAATAGTTTCTCTAAGACCTTCTTTATATAATTGATTGTAAGCTTTATTCCAAGCATCTTGTTTAATACCTGAAAGTATTAAAGCAGTGGCAGCCCCTATTGCTGTGGTTCCTACTGCTATAGCAGTAGCTCCAACTAATACAGGAGTAGCACCTCCAAAAGTAAATATAGTTAAAGCAGCAGCAGCTACTATAATTAAAGCTGCAGCAATATAATTCCAAGCAGAAGTTTTACCTGCTCTTTGTTTTATTCTATTGTCATAGAAGATACTGTTTACATACTTCATAGAAGTAATGTAACTATCTCCATTAAATACTTCAGTACTAGATACAGTGTTGTTTTCAAAGTACACAGGATTCTTACTCTCTTTGTAATAAGGGTCTAATCTGAAATTAGAATAAGGATTTGAGTTAGCTCTGTATAAATATACATAAGGTAAACTTGTAGTAATAGAAGAACCAAAGTCTTGATTTAAAGAAACAATACCTACTTTATTATCACAAGCTAAGTTAAATACATCTACAGGTTTATCATCTTTGTCAAGTATAATCTTGTCCTCTAAAGCATTAAGATAAAAAAGTTCTTTAATATCTGTAGTGCCTGAAAGAGTAAAACTATCCTCAGCAATGTAGTCAGTATAAACATCTCTAGTCTTAATGTGAAGAGAAAGACCATCTTCATCTCTTTCTCCATCTTTATGTTTACCAGCTACATAGCCAGAACCATCTAAGACATCTTGTATCTTAGTTCTACTCTTAATAGTTTTATGAGGTACAAATTTTCCTTGCTGTACAATACTACTTAAAGAAGTGTAGTCAGCATTATTGAATTTATACTCAGGATTGATTAAAGATACAATATCTTTCTTTACAGAGTTTGTATTTAACAATGCAGGAAACAATAGGCCATGACTAACAAAGTTCTTATTAGTCAAGGTAGATGTAAGCACTCCACTATCAAGGATAGTCTTTTCTGCTTCTTTTCTTTCATTTCTTACAATGTAGTACCCAATAACTTTTTGTCCATTAGTGTCACTTATATTAGGAACCTGGATGTTAGAAAACTTTAATCCAAATAACTGAGAGCTGACAATTTCATCCTCATAGTCTTCAGTGCTTTCTACAAATGAAATTTTGTACACAATACCTTTAGGAGAAACATTACTAGTAAATACTCCACCACTAGTTGTACCAGTAAGTAAAGTAGTAGTACCATCCTCTTTTCTTTCAAAGAAGTTAGTTGGGTCCAAAGTAATTGTTGTCCCCATAATAGTAGAAGACACTAGTGTTTTATTGATAGAACTAGGCAAAGGTTCTTGATAACCTAAAGCCCATTCTACAGGGTCTATACTATAATTAAAAGAATGAGGTACAGAATCTTGTACATAACCAAGTTCTAAACTAAAAGGTGGAAAGTAAATACTACTACAGTTCTCATCATATAATGGACTTGTAGTATCTGTTTCACACAATGTAGGTAAACTTAATTGATTAGGTACTTCTGGACCTTTATTAAAATTAGTAGAGGTAATCTCTACTTGTATTCTTTTTACAAAAGAAGTGCTTGAAGTTCCTTCAACTTTTTCTATGAAAGGAATATTCAAATCTGTTCTTAAAGGAAATCTATGATGTCTTACTACAGTACCATTCAAAGAATTACCTTCAAAATCTTTACCCCAATAGTCTCCTGAAGCACAAGTATCATTGTCAATATACTGAGTATCTTCACAAGCATTGTTTACATTAGACATTGGATATACATTAGTACCTGGACTATAAACATGGTTAGGAGCTACATTGGCAGCTTTACCAGGGATATGGTACACAGGAGACAAAGTGTTGTCTTCAAAAATATATACAATACCTGCAGAGTAAATCTCTCCTGGCATGTATCCTACTTGATTACAATTAGCTGCAGGTTCTTTAGGATTACCATCTACTAGAGAAGATAATACTATAGGCCTAGTAACTAAGTCAGTAGTAATTTTACTAGCATATTTTTGAAGATTACAAAAATTAATTTGTTTGCCTTCAACATTTCCTAGTACTAATCTATTTTCAATTTGTTCTATACTTGTAGCTTTCTCTATGATTTGATTAAACATAGTAATCTCAGCTTGAGTACCTGAACTTTCATAGTTGCTTCCTGTATAAGTAAACACATTATTTTTAGTAGCTATCTCAGCAGTAAACTTAGTGTCACTGATTTCTCCACTTCCTGTATTAGCTTCAGTAATTGCTAACCTATAGAAAGGAAAAGAAGTATCTAAAGTATCAGGGTCAATAGTAATTTTGATTGCCTTGTTACTATTACTATAGTCTAGGTAAGCACCAGTTTCTTTAGTGGCACCTCTAATGTCTTTATAAGTAGTAGTAAGTGGAGCATTGTATATCATTACAGTCTCTGTACTTGTAACAAACTCAGTAGGATTAAAATCTTCATCTAAGTATTGAATAGAAAAGTTGTAAGAACCTGGAGGCAATATACCTCCTCCATCTATAATCTCAATGTCAGTAACCTCAGGTATCTTTTTGTAAGTCTTAAATAAATTAAACTTAGATATATCCCAATCCCCAGATTGATTTTTAAACTGTTCTTCTTTATCAATAATAAAAATTCCAGGCTTAGGTGCTACCCAATAAAGAACTCTTTCACAACCTCTTCTTAATCTAAAAGTTACATCTATTTGATGCTCAATAGAAAAGCCAAGTTTTTCTTCTTGGTCTTCATCAGTCATGATTACTACAAGTCCACAATTTTTATCTGCTATAGCAATAGCACTGTTACCATTAGGATTAGCCAATAGTATAGCCTGCTCTTCATTACCAATGTAAACTTTACCCATAGGAATATATCCTGTAGGCAAAGTATAGCAAGGTGCATTAGATTCTTCATTTGCTATAAATCCTAAATCTCCATCTACAGTTTCATTAACCCCAGTCATTACAAATCTTGTAGTGCCCTGAGGTTGATTAACTAATGAAGTGTCAGTGTTTAATCCTCCTGGAATGTTTACTGAATTTTGGTCTTGTCTTTGTTCTTTATCTTGAGCCATAATTATCTCATATAAGCTGAGTTACCTGAAGTATATCTGTATTTGTTTGTGAAGTTAGGGTCATTAAAAATCCTATCCTCAGCTCTACCAAGCTTACCAAAGAACCCATAGTATCTTTTATTTCTAGGTAGAACATAATTACTTTGTTCCATAAGATCTTCATACTCATCAGTTCCCCAAGGCATCTTAGCTTTGTTTCTAAACTGCTTAATGTATTTTAACCATCTTTGTTCTGCTTTCTCAGCTAACTGACAAGAACCTTCTCTGTGATTCCAACACTCTCTTTCTTGAGTTTTCCAACCTAAGTAATAAGTGATAGCAGCTTTTGCAGATTCATCATCTGGAACCATAGGGTAACCATTTTCTGAGTCTACTTTACTTCTAAGGTAAGCTAAGGCTATGTAACCTTCTTTGAAACTGAATCTCAATTGGTCTCCTACAATAGTGTACTCATCAGTTAAGTAATTAGTATTATTGTATAGTCCTTTGTTCTGTTCTGTTTCACATACCAAAGTATTAAAGAAACTGTGGTTAGCTAATCTTACAGGTGTAAATTTAGTTCTAAATGATTTAGAATGAACCCAACCTAGATATTCATATTGTAAATCAAAGTAAGGTCTGTAATAGCCTACCTCTGTATCTCCAATAATATCTCCTTGACAGTCTACAGGAACTAATCCTGAACTACACCCTGCACAAGGCACAGTAGATGAGTCAGGTGTTGGTGGCACCAATTCCTCAACTATAGTGGCTGGTGTACACACATTTGTATCTGTAGGTGTCCAAGCATTGTTCTTAGCAATTTGGATAATGTAATGTAATCCATTTGGCAAAGTAGCTTGGTAATTCTTAACCTCTATAAATGCAACTGCCTCCTCTGAAAGAGCAGACATTTTCATAAATCCTAAGGCTTCTCCTATCCATTCAATAGCATCATCTTCATTAAGCTCAGTGCCTCTGAAGTCTCTTAGATACTTAGATAGGATTGTATCTACTGTTACATATTGAAATCTCTGTTGCATCTTAGGTTAATTTATCTGCTAAGGATTTTTCCTCAGGCATGTTTACTGTAATAGGGTTTTCTTCTGAGAACCAACTCTTAGTAAAATACTCATAGTTGCTATCTCCTTCTGCGTTACTCCATTTAATGTCATAACTTTTTCTAAGCAAGAAACCATTTTCAATTTCTTCTACACTTAAGGTAACATCTTTCTTAATGATAGTAGCTCCTTTAGGTAACTTAAATTCTTTTTTAGCTTCTAGTCTTGCTGACTTTAATAATTCTCCCATGATTAAAATATTTTATATTCAAAAATTAAATTATAACCTGATAGTCCTTCAGGCTTTATAAAGTATTGAGCTCCAACATTAATTTTGAACCACTCAATTAAAACTCTTCCATATATAGTAGGACTACTTAGTGTAAACTCTTTTGTCTGTACTCCAGCATATCCATGAAACTCTAAAGGTCTCTTAATTTTTATCATCTTCTTTTGAAGACTGATGTAATCTTTTAATCCTATAATAATAGAGTCTTTGTCAGTAAGTCTATTTTTATATTCTTCTTCTTTGATAGCAGCAATCTTAATTCTTTCTTCCTGAAGCTTTGTAATTTGTTTACAAGCATCATATCTAACTAAGTCACTGGCTACATCTCTAGCCTGTCTTTCTGTAAGTATTACAACACTATCTTTGGGGATACCTGTCTGTGAAATACTTTTGAAGCCCACTAATAGGAAGACTATCAACAATGCGTAATTCTTCATACTCTGTTTCTTTTACAATTCTAATGTCTCTTACAATCTTTACATCTTGCTTAGATAAACTATCTATTCTTTTAGCAGATTCCTTGTCCTTCTTTTCAAGATTTTTAATCTTCAAAGATAATTGTTTTTCTTTTTGTAATAATTCTTTTTCCTCAGAATTTAATACAAAGGTTGACACTATAAAGATGATAATCAATATAGTGCCTAACCACTGTCTTTTAAAGAAATTAATAAGCAGCATACACAGTTTTACCAGCAGCATTTCTGGTAGCTCTTAAGATTTGTTTTCTTTGTTTACCTGTAGACTCATAAGATACATGAACCCAATCAGGATTTGCTTTAGTTCCAAACTCCCAAATTAATTGGTCAAAGTTCAAATTGTCTTTGATGTAGTTGAAGATTTGAGCATTGGTAATAGATGTACCATCCATATCAATGTCAATAGCTTCTCCACTACAGTGTTGGCTTGAAGCAGCTCCACCAATAGCTTTGTTCAAAGCAGCACTTCTGTACCCTGAACTAATTTTAATTGGCACAGCAAAGTGCTCTCTAATAGGTTCAAAAACTTTTTCAGCCAATAACTGAAAGTTTTTTAAATGCTCAGGAGTTGGCTCATTGCTAATCCCTTTTCTTTTAGCTTCATTACTTCTTGTAACTTCTGCTAATGCTAAGTGTTTACTTAATTGCATGGTTTAATTATTAATGGTTAAAACTTAAATTTACTACCTATGGTTATAGCATAAGTCATAGGTATATTACTATCTGTGTTCCCTACAGTATTCACTCCTATATTAGCTTTAAATCTTTTAGTAAGATTGAAATCAAAATTAGAACCTAGAATATATGTAAAGTGTTTATTGAATACAAAGATATGAGTTTCAGTGGAATAACTCACAGGAGAAAAAGAAGTTGCTAACATTGGAGATACTGTGTATCTACTAAAAGGAAAAGGCCTTGTAGTAAATAAAGTAAAAGAAGGAGATAACATTAGGTTCTTTTCAATGTTAATGAATGTACTACCTAGAGCATATCCAAATATCATTCCTTTCTTTAATAAGAATACATCACTCATTCCTAGTGATAATACTCTTGTTCCAAACATCAGCATAGCTGTAGCATTGACTCCAGTAATTTTATATATACTTCCTTTAGTATAATAATGTCCAAATTCTTGTCCCTGAACTTTTACAGAAACTTTTCTATCATAGTTGAACAAAACTGTAGTCTTTGACAAAGATAAAGAAAATTGTTTTAAGTTGCTCCATATCATTGCATTTGCTCCATAAGAAGTTTCTCCTGTCAAAGAACTTTGAGATAAACCAAATGATGCCACTTGATTAAAAGTACCATCTAAGTTTTGCATAGTCATATAATTAGCAGCAATAAGAACAGGTTGAGAAGCTTGTTGTTTTTTCTTTTCTTCTTTTTTATCCTCCTTTTTCTCTTCCTTCTTTTCCTCTTTCTTCTTTTCCTCTTTCTTTTCTTCTTTGGATTCAGATTTAGATTCCTCTTTCTTTTCTTCTTGCTTAGTCTCAGTCTTAGTCTCAGTCTTAGTTTCTGTTTTAGTTTCAGTAACAGTAGCTTTAGTTTCTACAGTAGGTGCAGGAGGAGGAGGAGGTGGTGCAGGAATAGGAATATTAATTGCTGCAGTAGTTGCAGCTTGAGTAGTTTGTTGTACTACAGTTTGTGTAGCCTGAGCTGCAGAGCAAGGATTATAAGAAGACCACCATATATAGGTGGCCTCTAACCAAGCTTGAAAAGCTCCTGATTGAATATCAGCAAAAGTTACTATCATAGATTTATTGTAATAAGTAACTATGGTAGAACCTGTCATTGGAATTACATACACTTTAGTTTCTCCAGTACATTTATCATAGTAAGTCTGGGTTACACTCTGGCTATAAGTAGAAAAACTTATTGCTAACAATAGTATGCAAAGTATTTTTTTCACTAGTTAGTGAATATTTGTTTCTGTATCATTCTCTTAACTACTTTAGCAGTAGCAGATTCTAATGCTTTTTTAGTTGAGGTACCAATACTAGACTGATTAAATTTTACATCTTCCAGGTTTTCATTATTGAGCAAAGTTACTTCTCTAGTTGTAACAGCTTTGCCAAGTCCTGAACCTGTCATATAAGTTCCTGATTGTGCATCTACCATTTTTACTTGAAGCCCTAGTCTTGTAACCAATTTATTCTTTACACCATCTTTAAGGTTAATGGTCTCATCTTCAGATATAGAAAAGTCATATACCTCTATGTAACAGAAGTATTTAGCTAAAACAATGTTTCCCTTCAATTCTATTTTTTCTGTTGATATACCTTTTTGAGATGCTTTGTATTGAGTAATCATTCTCTGTTTGATGTCATTCTTAGTTTCAACAAATTCAAATCTGAATGTCTCTTCTAAATAAGCTACAACAATATTAGTAAGACCTAGACCTACTCTATAGTCTCCTAGCTCAGGGTATTGTTCTAAGACTTCTTTAGACACACCTATATCTAACAATGCCACAGGAATAGGCTTACCATTATACTCAGGTAGAGTATAAACAGATTCTTTTCCCTCAAACCCAGCTTGATAATCTTCAGTAGAAGTTTTACCAAGTACTTGACTAAATGTAAACTGGCTTGCTATTAAGCAAACCAGTATTATAATTCTTTTTACCATGAGTGAGAATTTTTAACTCCATTAGGTAATTTCCATCCTTTCTTTTTTCCTCTCACTACATGATACCCTATTCCTCCTAAGAAGAAAAGAATAAATAGTTTAGGAGATTGCATTATCATTGCTGCACTACATATTAGGATAATACCTAAGAATGTAATTAACTGTTCTAGATTACCAAGGTTCTTCTTCATTTTCTTTTTTCTTTTCAACAGGAGCAGGAACTGTTTTCTCTTTAATAATAACAGTTTTGTTACTAGCAGGAGCTACTGTTTGTTTTTGTTGATTAGTTTGATTTTGTGTAATGTTGATTACTGGGGCAGGTGCAGGAGCTGCAACTTCTGTCTTAGCTTCATCTTCCCCTGATAACTTGTTTGTAATGTAACCACCTACACCTACAGTGATAGTGCTTACTAGCCCAATAAGAATATTCTTAATTGAGTTTCCACCTTCTTGTTCTTCACTCATAATAAATTAATTGTTGTTTGTCCTATTTGTTGATTATTTGAATTGTATAGTTTTATTTGATAAGAACTCCTAGGCAATGCCTTAGTATAAAGAGTCAAATCATTATCCCCTTCTTTAGCTTCTATCTTTTCAGTAGAAACAGTTTTACCTAGAATATCAACAACCTTAACAGTTACTGTCTGGGCTTGTTCTAATCTGACTTGGTACTTAACCTCATTAGTTGCAAAGGGAGAATTTAATCTAATCCCTACAGATTGAAAGTTATCAATCACTACAGGTGTAGGAGAACTTGGTAGTTCACTTTGGTTATCTTCTGTGCATGCAAATATGCAACCCACTAAAAAAATTGATACTAATACTCTTTTCATTTTACTGTATATTTAAAGTTACTTTATTCCCTTTAGAATCAACAGCTTCAGCAAAGTGGACATAGATTAGTCCTGAAGTATTGATAAGATTTGGGCTAGATTTAAAAACCAATTTGTAGGGGGTACCTGGTTTTATAACCTGAGTTCCAGTTTTATCTATGGAACCAAAAGTAACTACAGCATCTTTATGTGTAGAGAAGTTAGTAATTGTATTACCTGTATCAAATATGACATCCTCTAGTGTCAATTTAGAATCATCATAACCTATCTTGTATTCAGCTCCTGCTAAGTTATTGCTAGATAAAGAAGCAGTCACTATAAGCTTTCCATTAACTATAGCAGTACTGATACTACTATCAGCTTGAGAAACACTTACAGTAGTAGCCAAAGTACTCTTAGCAGTAGTACTTGTAGGTATAGGTGAAGAGTGACTAAAATCTAAGTCACCTCCCCAAGCAAAAGAAAGATTATATTGTTCATTGTCTCCAGTAGGATTAAATACAGGAGGAGCTTGAAAGTCTTTATAATTAGTTGTAAAGTTAGATATTAACTTAGGAGTAGTTGAAGTAGGCAGCATTGCATTTGTGTCTGTAGACAAGTCAATACCCATTACATAAGCAAAAAGATAGTAAGCATCTTTGCTATCAAACTGAGTATCTCTAGTAATATTGGCAACACTTTTTTCAAGGTTAGTCTTTAAAATTGTTTCTGTACCATTTAGTCCTATTTCATTTAAAGCCAAAAATGCTTTGTAAGCATCTGTAACTGTAATAACATTAGAGTTATTCATTCCTATTGTAGGAGTAATTAGTACATAGTATTGTTTTGCTTTCTGTAATTTATCAGTAAGAAATTCTCCTGAAGAGTCTAGGCTACCTATTACTGCAGGCTGAGGATTTGAAGTCCAATTAACAACTCCATTTCCATCAGTTTCCATTACTTGAATCTTGTGCTTTGTAATATCATATCCAGCAGGAAAAGCTACTTTAAACTTAACACTAGATACAAGTCTAGATACATTGTTTAAACTTAACCATAAAACTGTAGAACCAATATTAGTTAAGGCACTTCCATTTCTAAGGGAACCTGTAGCTAAATGAAGTTTGTGAATGTTCTGAAAAGAAGTGTTATCCTTAACTATAAATTTTTGTGTAGCTACTACTCCTGAAATAGGTGCATCAGTTCTTTGAATAGATATTTGATTTACATTCCAAGCAGGATTTAATTGATAATTCCAACCATAGCTATTGTATTGTTTAAGCAATTCTCCTACTCCAATTTGAGGATTAGGATTAAATATGTAACCTACCCACTCTGTAAAATAACTTTGAGTATTAGCTCCCTGAGTAAATGTAGTAGAGTTTGGTACCAATTGTAGATGTTGATTAGAATAATCAAACCTAAACCACAAATAGTTTAAGTCTAATCCTGAGTTGTTTACAGTGTACTGCATAGTAATCACATCCCCAACTTTATGAGGACCTGGCTCCAATATAACTTGGTCTATAATTATCTGTCCATAAGAAAAACTAGATACTAATAACAGCAACGCAACTAACTTTTTCATAACTTCAATTTATCTACAATTTGTTCACACACTTTTTTTAAAGCTGAGGATACATTGGCTTGAGAAAACTTTCCACCAGTATCTATAATTAAGGTAGATGTAGAAACAGATTTAGCCTGACCTCTAACTACTACTGATTTTATTTCTTTGTCTTTGTTATACAACTTGGCTTGAGTTACAATTTCTGTAACCTCTTCTGTATTGTTATACAGAGCCAATTGCATAGAAGTAGTCTTTACATCAAAATAAAGAATCTCTACTGATAACACTCTATCTGAATTAGGTAACAGGTCATAACCTTTTTCTTGAATAACCTCATCAAGGATATTCTTTATACCAAAAGCTAAATCTCTATTACCTGCTAAAGGGCCTATCTGAATATTATTCTTGATAGACCCTATAGTAATTCCTTGAGCATAAGAGAAGGAACCTATTAATAACAATATTAATAGTTTACTCTTCACTTGACTCTTCTTTCTTAGAGTTGATAAACTTATCTACAGAACCAAATCCAAAAGCTCCTAAGCAAAGAACTAAGAATGAATTAAAGATAGTAGGATTGATTACCAAGTCCTTACCATAATACCCTGTAAAGATATCTACAGCAGCAAAAGCTACCATTACCAAGAAAGCCAAAAAGCCTATTACACTCTTTTCATTAATCTTGTTGTCATCATTGAATAATTCTTTCATGATTTCTAGTTTTAATTGTTAATACTTTTTATAATATATTCCTTTCCAGACTTAATCTTTTTGTGAATATTTCTTTTGTTGTTTCTAGTCATTACTAGACTGTACATCAATTTGTTTTCAATAGGAACTCTATTCTTAGACCACTGTACTCTATAAACTACTCCATCTGTTTCTTCATTAAGACAGTAAACAATCTTTCTTGTAGCTTTAGCTTCAGGGTCTTTGTCCCAAAGTTTTTTAGTCTCTGCCCAATTAGGGGGAAGCATAGGAACACCTTGCTTTGTAAACTTTAACTTTTTTTGAGTTCCTTGTATTCTAAGAGTTCCAAGTCTTGCAGGTAGAGTTACCTCTTCTCCTTCTATTACTTTCTCCATTAAAAACTCCATATAGCCATTTGCTATTGTAATAAAATCTTTTATGTCTACAGTATTCTCTTTCTCTTGTGAATATCTTTTGTAGGAACTTCTAATGTTTAGTTCTGTTTTTTGCATTATCTACCTTCTTTTGGTCTTTGTAAGTCTGCTGAATCATTCTGAATATCCTCTCTTCTTCCTGAGAATACACCAATGATTTCATTAATAATAATATCTACTAAAGGTTCTACTAGGTCTCCATCAATAGGAAAATCTAATTCTGTTAGTGGAGTACAGTCTTGACAGTCTTGGCACTCTTCACAGAAAGAAGGATACTTAGCAGCTTCCAAAGGGTCTTCAGCTAATAGTTTTATGTTTACTATACCTGGAGAATTCTGAATTGGAAAATACAAGTAGCCACTCTCAAAAAGATATTTAGGCTTCTTTCCAGTGTACTTATTTCCTTTTAAATAGTTTACACCTTGTCTAGTAGTTTCTTCAATTCTAACCCCACTATCTACAGTCATAACATACTCTATATAATGTCTATTAGAATCTGTCATTACTCTAGGTATAGGGTGTTTAGTTCTATACACATCACAACCTAGATCCCCTAAACAAGAGCACTCTGTTCTAGGAACTTTGATTAGTTCTACACATTGCAGAACAGTGTAATTCCAATCACTTACTCTTTGCTTCTTTTTAAGTTGCTGAGCAAGTAATTGCATCCTTACAGTAAGAATCTTGTTATAGACATGTCTGTCAGATAACCTAGACTCATCACTAGATACCCCTTTAGAGTATAAGGATTGAATTCTTTCTATGATTTCTTTTACTACCACCTTAGTTTACTTTTAATATACAAGTGTCAGCAGAAGCTTGCTCAGCATAAGCTTGTAATTCTTCTTTACTGATTATTACTGTATTTATTACTTTAGGAAAATTCCCTTCTTTAATAAAATCAGTAGAAGCTTTTACAGTCCAACCTGTAATCTCTTTAATGATTTTTGCAGTTGCAGTTTGCTTACCTTCAGCTACACTAACTAATGTTGCAGTCAAAGGAACTTCAACATTGTTTTTAGTCACTGTCACAGGTACTTTTACTGGAACAGGATTTGAAAGTAAGTTAGCAAATTGAGGATATAGCAAATCAAAAGCTTGCTTTCCTATCTGCATTTTTATTTGTCTTGCTTCTGAAATATTCATAATCTTTATTTTAAAGTTAATTTTAATGTCTCTGTTAAATCTTCAGTCTCTATCATAGAGAACTTTCCATCAAGCCCTAACCATATAATAATTCTTTTACTGATTTTAATTCCTACTTGTTCTAGTAGTATTTGATAATAAGATAGTTGAAGAGCATAATGGTTTAAGGGACAATCTAGTAATCCTTGAAAAGGAGCTAGCATAGTTTTACCTTTATAGTTCTTAAACAAGTCTTTATTAGTCTTGTAATCAGCAATTATATAAGTTTGTGTCTTAGTGTCAAATAGAATAATATCTGCAGTACCTGCAAATAAATGAATGAAGTGATACATTCTGAGCTCAGCTGCTACAGAAATAATGTGCTCTGGCATACTTTTCCAGAAAGCTACAATAGCACTTTCTTGTGGGCAAGAAGGAATTAAACTTCTGTCAAATTGATAGTGTTCTCCAAAGTTGTGTACTCTGTGTCCTCTATCTCTAGACTCTTGATTAATGTCTGCCCATTGTTGAAGAACTTCTTCAGTAGTGATTCCCAGCTTTCTAGCTGAAAAAGGAGCTACTGTCTCTGCATCAAAGTGTTCATAATAGTCTGAAATTAGACCTGAAACTGATGACTTTATTGGCACCCCTTGTACAAAATACTTGTGCTCTACTTCTTTGAAAGTCAAGTCTTTGAAGGGTGTTTTGATTTTATCTAATAATTCCATACTACAAATGTATGAAATTATTAGATAATAACTTACAGCAATAATTAGCTTTTCTTTTTCTTCTTGTCTCTATAGAGCTCTACAATTTTCATAATGGTATAAACTATTGAAGCTAACAATAGAATTATTTTTAGAATTGCTTCTATATTGGTAAAGCTTAAAAACATGACAAGACTATTAAGCCCATACATTTTCCAATCATCTGTTGAAATACTTGGTTGCATAATTATTACTATTAAAGATTAACCTTGGCCTTTATACAACTTTTTATAGTTGATAGAAGCCTTCAGCTTAGAAGTTTTACTTTTAGCATGAACCCCAGGTCTCTTTCT
>JACCDG010494545.1_pt1 | contig 18275 bp, 19 predicted proteins | sample 7442471 | NCBI WGS metagenome assembly JACCDG01 (sample SAMN15323444, study PRJNA562643) | freshwater metagenome | isolation source: river surface water | place: USA:Blue River Watershed | collected 2017-08-17 | reverse complement strand
TCAGCTGCGTTCAGCCACCGCCCTTTTCAAACGCAATCGGCCTCTGCCTACTCATGGGCATGCATGGGCTTGAGTGCATTGCAAGCCTTGGTCTTGGTTGCAGGGCTCATCGCCCCGTTGGATGCGGTGCAACACGTGACCTTGTTGGCCGGCGTCAGTGGCTCAGGCCTGCTGGTGTTGAGCGTTTGGATGGCGCAGTTGAAATCGCGCCCTTAGACGCTGGGCTTGGGGACCACATTCAACTCACGCGGTGCAAGCAGCACCAACATCATCAGCATGGCGAAGTGGCCTTCCTTCATATCGGTCATCATGGAATTGGTGGTGATGCTCAACAAGAACAAGAACACCATCATCAACATGCTGATCCGCTGCACCTCATTGGCTTTCTTCATGGCCATGCGACAAACCTGAGCAAAAACACTGAGGTACAGCAACAAGCCTATCCAACCCTTGGTGCTCAACATGTAAAGGTATTCGTTGTGGGGGTTGGAATACTGGCTCTCTAAACCCTCGACCCCGCCATTGGCGCGCCAAAATGCTTCTCGAAAATTTAAACTTCCCACCCCTAGCCATCCGTTTTGCTGGACAAGATCTACCGCCGACAGCGCATATTGCATGCGAATTCCTACGGAGGTAGATTTGGTGACTCTCTCCTGAGTCGTTTGAGACATAAAGAGCTGCACATCACTCCCCACTTGCGCAACACGCACATGTAGTTTCGTTGATGACCCCATCAACGCAACTACCGCAACGACAATTCCAACTATCCATTTGCGATGACTATTGATACCTAGGCGCGCTCTATTGAGCACAGCCCAAACTACAAATCCAGCCAGCAACAACACCCACCCTGTTCTACGTTCACTGGCCAAAAACAAGCCCGCCACCATGATGACCATTGGCATGCCAAGGCGCCAAGATAAAGCAGGCCGATTCAGAAGAGCTTGGGCAAGCACAAAGAACAAACCCACCAAAATTTGCCCGTTCATATTGGCACCGCTACCAATAAAAATATACGTGGGCCCACCCAACAAAACAGAGACCAGGTCTGCCAACGAAATCAGGGTAACCACGCCAATCAAGGTCCACATCACCTGTCGTGATAGCTTTTCGTACGCAAACAAAGGCCACAACACAAGGACAAAAGCAAATGTCCTCAAATCACCCAGCAAGCTACGTACAGCAGGCAAGAGGCTGTGTCCGGCATTGAGGTTGGAGATGACATCCACAACGCACAACGCTGTGATCAGGCCAAACAAGCAAGACACGTCTTTTTTATCGGCTGCATCCACCTTGTAGTTCACCCAGGCCCAAGCCCCCAACGGCAGCAAGAACAGCACAAAAATATTGATGCCCGCCACCGTGGTGAGCAACGACAGCGCCACCCCGACAGCCAACCACTGCGCCAACTTCAGCGGTAAGGGGGGAAGCGTCATGCGATGTCTTTCAGTGAATGTGCTTGAGTGTCTTTGGCCGACAACTGCGGCGCAGAGGCCAAGAGGTGCAGGGGCCATGCAATGGCAAGGTCGGTGTCATTCCACAGCAGGCTGCGTTCAAACTCGGGGTGGTAGTAGTCGGTGGTTTTGTACAAAAACTCAGCGCTTTCGCTCGTCACCAAAAAGCCATGCGCCAAGCCCTCTGGAATCCAGAGTTGTTTTTTGTTTTCGGCAGACAGCTCTAAACCAAACCATTGCCCAAATGTAGAAGACCCCTTGCGAATGTCTACCGCCACATCAAACACGGCGCCTTGTGTCACACGCACCAACTTACCTTGTGCATGCTCAGTTTGGTAGTGAAGCCCGCGCAACACGCCTTGGTTTGATTTGCTATGGTTGTCCTGCACAAAACTGCGCTTCAAACCTGTGGCTTGTTCAAAGTCGTGCGCATTGAAGCTTTCAAAGAAAAAGCCACGCGCATCACCAAACACTTTGGGCTCGAGCACCAAAACGCCGTCAATCGACGTGCTTGTCACTTGGTAAGGCATGGGTTTATTTCAGCAAGTTCAACAGGTACTGACCATAGCCATTTTTAGCCAAGGGCGCGGCCAATTTTTGCAGGGCTTGTGCATCAATCCACTTTTGGGCATACGCAATTTCTTCAGGGCACGCCACCATCAAGCCTTGGCGCTTTTGCAGCGTGGCAATAAACCCTGCGGCTTCGTGCAAGCTGTCATGCGTGCCGGTGTCGAGCCACGCATAGCCACGCCCCATGATTTCTACATTGAGCTGCCCCAGTTCAAGGTAGCGTTTGTTGACGTCAGTGATTTCCAGCTCGCCACGGTGCGAAGGCTTGACTGCAGCCGCAATGTCACACACTTGTTCATCATAAAAATACAAGCCCGTGACAGCGTAGTTGCTTTTAGGTTGTGCGGGCTTTTCTTCAATGCTCAGAGCCTTGAAAGCGCTATCGAACTCCACCACACCATAACGTTCGGGGTCATGCACATGGTAGGCAAACACACTGGCGCCGCTGGTGCGCTCATTGGCGCTATGCAATTGCTTGACCAAGTCATGGCCATAAAAAATGTTGTCCCCCAACACCAAGGCGCTAGGGCCGTTGGCCACAAAGTCTTTGCCGATGATGAAGGCTTGCGCCAAACCATCTGGGCTAGGTTGAACGGCGTACTGAATGTGCATGCCCCACTGGCTACCATCGCCCAACAACTCAGCAAAACGTGGCGTGTCTTGCGGCGTGGAAATGATCAACACCTCGCGAATACCACTGAGCATCAAGGTGGTGAGCGGGTAATAAATCATGGGCTTGTCATACACCGGCATCAGTTGTTTGCTGACGGCTTGCGTCACGGGATACAAGCGAGTGCCAGAGCCGCCTGCGAGGATGATGCCTTTGCGTTGTTGTGTCATATCTGTGGTTCTTGTTTAAAGTATTTCAGCCAGCATGCGGTCTACCCCTTGCTGCCAAGGCGGCAACACCAAGCCAAATGCATGCTGAAGCTTGTCGGTACACAAGCGCGAATTGAGTGGGCGCGTGGCAGGCGTTGGAAACGCAGACGTCGGCACAGCCAACACCTCGGTGGCTTTCAAGTTCAAGCTCGGCCGAATGCGTTTGGCTTGTGCCAACACATGACTGGCATAGCCGTGCCACGTGGTTTCCCCCGATGCGGCGAGGTGGTAAATGCCGGCCAACGAAACCTGAGGCGCAGCAAGCACACGCGCAATGGCATGCGCTGTGACGTCGGCTATCAAGTCCGCCCCAGTGGGTGCGCCGTGCTGGTCGTTGATGACCGTCAATGTGTCGCGCTCTTGCGCCAAGCGCAACATGGTTTTGGCAAAGTTGCCACCACGTGCGGCGTACACCCAACTGGTGCGAAAAATCAAATATTGACAACCGCTCGCCGCAATGGCGGCTTCACCTTCATGTTTGCTTTGGCCGTACACGCTCAAAGGCCCTGTGCCTTCGCTTTCTTGTCGTGCATGGGTACCACTGCCGTCAAACACATAGTCGGTGGAGTAATGCACCAGCCAAGCGCCTATTTGTGCGGCGGCTTGCGCCAAGGCCGCCGGTGCTTCGGCGTTAATGGTGTGCGCCAATGCGGGCTCGGATTCAGCACGATCAACAGCGGTGTGTGCCGCCGCGTTGACGATGACATGGGGCTGATACGCCAGCACGGTTTGCGCCAACTGCTCGGCTTGGCTTAAATCACCGCAGTAGGTCTTGCTGTGGCGGTCTAGTGCCAACACCTCACCCAAGGGAGCCAAGCTGCGCTGAAGCTCCCAGCCAACTTGGCCGTTTTTGCCGAGCAGCAAAATTTTCAACATGGGCTTAGGCTTGCGCTCCGTATTGCTTGCCTAGCCATTGGCGGTACGACCCGCTGGTCACCCCCTCAACCCATGCCTGATGGGCCAAGTACCACTGCACTGTTTTGCGGATGCCTGTTTCAAACGTTTCTTGGGGCTTCCATCCCAACTCGCGCTCAATCTTGCGGGCATCAATGGCATAGCGGCGGTCGTGGCCGGGACGGTCTTTGACGTAAGTGATTTGTTCCGCGTAGCCTTTGCCATCAGCACGTGGCTGCAACTCGTCAAGCACAGCGCACAAGGTGTTGACTACTTCAAGGTTGGGTTTCTCGTTCCAGCCGCCGATGTTGTAGGTTTCGCCGACCTTGCCGACCTCGAGCACGCGTGCAATGGCACGGCAATGGTCTTCGACATACAACCAATCGCGCACCTGCTGCCCATCGCCATAAATGGGCAAGGGCTTGCCCGCCAACGCATTGAGCAGCACCAAAGGAATGAGCTTTTCAGGAAAGTGATAAGGCCCGTAGTTGTTGCTGCAATTGGTGGTGAGCACCGGCAAACCATAGGTGTGGTGCCAGGCCCGCACGAGATGATCACTCGCGGCTTTACTGGCCGAATAGGGGCTGTTAGGTTCGTAGTTTTTGGTCTCGGCAAAGGGTGGGTCGGTAGGCGACAAAGTGCCATACACCTCGTCGGTTGAGACGTGCAAAAAGCGGAACGCCTCTTTTTCTGCGACGGGGAGGTCTTGCCAATAAGCGCGAACGCTCTCTAGCAAATTGAATGTGCCCACCACGTTGGTTTGCACAAAATCGCCGGGCCCATGAATGGAGCGGTCCACATGGCTTTCAGCTGCAAAATTCAGCACAGCACGTGGCTTGTAATCGGCCAGCAGCTTGGAAACCAAGGCACGGTCACCAATGTCACCTTGCACAAACACATGGCGGGGATCAGCCTCAAATGCTTTGAGGTTTTCTAAATTACCTGCATAAGTGAGCTTGTCTAAATTCACCACGGTTTCGTCGGATGACGACAGCCATGTGTGGACAAAATTGCTACCAATAAAGCCGGCGCAGCCTGTTGTCAAAATAGTCATATTTGGATTTTATGCGTGGCGAGGGAGTCGTAGCCAATGTTTAGCAAAGTACCTCACCATGCTTGAAACGTGCCAGCGCATGTAACGCACATTACGTCGACTGGTACGCTGCGCATCGTGAATAACCGATACGCTGGGACATGCCAAGACTTTCCCACCCACGTTCCATACACGAACGCAGATGTCAACATCCTCAAAATAAAGAAAAAAACCTTGGTCAAACCCATCAAGCTGACGAAAGCCATCCGCCTTAAACAACATGAACATGCCTCCCACCCAATCAGCAGGAAAAGTTTTGTCACCTAAAGCAAAGTGATATCGACCATCGCCCCCCCCGAAAGCCCTCTGCGCCAGAGAAAACAGGGTTGGAAAGTAGCGTACGCTGTCTTCACAATCACCATTCGACGACACCGTCATAGGCGCGATCACAACCCCCTGAAGACGCTCTAGCTCTGCGAGCATGACGGGAAATGGGTTCTCCGTTAAACGGATATCTGGATTCATGACACAAAAATACTCGCCCAAGGCTTGCTTGAAAGCAGCGTTATGGTTGGTGCCAAACCCCGCAGGGGAATCGTTGATGATCAACCGAATCGAATAAGGAAAACTTTCCAGAACAAACGGCACCTCCTCAGGGATATTCAAGGTGAGCAACACCTCAAACTGTGAAGAACCGGCATATGCAGAGAGCTCATTAAGCAAAGGGCTAATTAACCCACATTGCCCATGACTGACGATGGATATAGAAATCACTTCAACCACCTCCTGAGCGACACCCTAAGTAGACGTCGGATATGTTTCGCAAACGAGAATGGGAAAAAGAAGAGTAATGATGCCCGAGGAATTCTGCGGGCACGCGCTAGTCGAACATAAAAATCCAACTCCCCTTTCTCAGCCAACCAAAGATTCCCGGTCAGTCCAGAAACACCATAGTGCTCTTTAAATAAAAAAGTCAGGGGTATGGTGCTTCTATAGCAAGCATAGCCATCCAAGCAAATTTCGGTAAATAACAAGTAGTCTTCACTTTGCCGCTTATCGGCTACAAAACGATACGGCAACTCCCTTTTCAATACAGTTGCAGGAGGATGAAACTGACTGGACAGCAACTGCACCAAAGACGAGACACGCTGAAACTCTACATTTAATGACACCGACGAGCACCCCTGTTGCAAAAGGGGATCTACCACCTGCACAGCATGCCCCGTCAAAGCAACTTCGGGGTGCTCGAGCATCCACCCTAATTGAAGGCGGATTTTTTCAGGATGCCAAGCATCATCTGCATCTAGAAAAGCTACATACGGTTGACTCGCCGTGTCCCATCCTAAGTTCCGCGCCACACTAGGGCCAGAATTCTCAGGTAGCGCTAAAACTTGAATCCAGAACGCTGGGTATGCTGTTTTCAGTTCATGCAGCAACTCGAGCGTACCGTCGGCACTGCCATCATCAATCAGCAAGACCTCTGCAGGGCGCCATATCTGCCTATCAACCGAAGCCAATGCGCGACCAATGGTATCGAGGCAACGGTAGCAAGGGATGACAACACTGACAGGTGCAGGGCCTTGCTGCTCAACATTCGAAGCCAAACTGGGCATTACCGTATTAGTCTCGAAAAGTGTCGAAGCAAGCGTAAGATGAATAGCATCACTTGCAAACTTTTCCAGCGCTCCGTTTGTAATTGCACACGGAAAAATTCCGATAAAACACCTGCCACATTAGTGGTACTCACGCCACTCTCCCCGAATCGACCAGCAAGAAAATCGCCGCCAACAACACGAGCACCCGACTGAACCGCAAGCTTGATGAACAATTGGTCCGCACAAATCGGAAACTCCTTCGAGTAAAAGCCTACCGACCTTCGTTCATGCAACGACTTTCGAAATGCAGATCCTACTGAGTGCCCAGTTACATAGGCCATTTGCCCACGTAACCACGCTGGTCCTTGAGGCTTTCTAAATACGCCGAGGCCCCCGCTATAAGCCACTGCCGCTGTCAAAATATCTGCCCCAGTTTCGTCAGCAAGCTTCTTAAATTGGGCTACGGCGGCCGGATCGAGCACATCATCAGCCCCCACCACGAGATAGTATTCGCCATGGGCTAATTTAACAGCCTTATTTAAAGCGTCGTAAATACCAAAATCTGGCTCGGAGCGCCAGACAAGCGATAAGTTAGAAATTCCGCTCAACAACTCTACTGTGCCATCAGCAGAACCGCCATCCATGACCACCCACTCAAACTCTTGGTCCGTCTGCTGCTGCAAAGATTCAATCAGGGCAGGCAACTGCATGGCCGCATTAAAGGTTGCGGTGACTATGCTTAACTTCATGACGAAGCCTTTTGTGCCAGCACAACATTGTCCAAATACATGTCTTGGTTCTTCGGCAAGAGCCATGCGATCAGAACACCGATCACATTGATTGGAGCAATCAGCAACAAGGTCACAAGCAATTGCATGTATGCATTAGAGGGCAACATCGTCTTAAAAATATAGACATTCGCCACCTGAAAAATCAATGACGCATCGGCACAGGTCTTCCTAAAATCGACAACCGACAAACCATGTGACTCAACCAGCGCACGCATCCCATAGCTTGTATATCTCTTAAAGTCGTATGGTTGCTCGTGCTCATCCCACACGAATGGCGCAGTGAGTACTATGTAACCACCAGGTTTGACGACCCGTACAAGCTCATCAATGAAGGCCATGTCATCTGGGACGTGCTCTAGCACTTGGTTGCACAGCAACGCATCAAAATGTTCTGATTCAAACGGAAGTGACCTGCCATCGTAAAAAAAATCGGCCTTTTTGGTGCGCCGATTGAACTCAGTATCCAACTCGACGCCGCAGTAATCGTCTACCGTGAACAGATGTCGATACGGCTGCCTACCGCACCCAATATCTACCATGCGCCCACCCAATCGAGGGGCTACGGCCGCCATTTCCTTAAGGAGAGATCTCCTTGAAAAATAAAATGGATTGACCAACAAGCCAAGCCAACCCGGCGCGGCCAACTGCGACAGATACAGATTCTTCAATCGTTTAAGCATTCGGAAACTCTACCCATGTTTGACGAAGTCCATCCTCGATTGAAGTCATTGGCGACCACCCCAAAGCTTGTTTTATCTCACGGACATCCAAAACATTGATAGGGACATCTGCTGCCCTTCCTGGCTTGTACACCACTGGAAGATCAATACCTAAGCTTCTCTCCATGATTTCATGCAATTGATTTAATGAATACCCAACACCACAGCCAACATTGAAGATCCGTCGAGAGGCTCTCTTCGACATCGCCAAAAGTATTGCCGACACCGCATCATCAATGTATATGTAGTCCCTGACCACATTCCCGTCACCCCATATTTCAACCGTCTCACCTAGCTTGAGCCTTTGCATCCATGCAGCAATAACACCTTGTCCAGATCGCGCAAGCTGCCCAGGTCCGTAAGGATTTGCGAGTCGTAATACGGTGTAGTCGAGCTTGTGATGATGGGCAAAAACAGCCAAATACTTTTCAATCATCTCCTTCGAGACTGCGTAAGGAACAATCGGACTGCAACAGTCGCTCTCCTTTGAGGGCCGCTCGTTTGCAACGCCATACACTGTCCCACCAGAGGAAATAAAAATCACCTTACCAACACTATGCTCGACACATGCTTGAAACAGTTGCAGAGAGGGTAAAACGTTTACCTCAACATCATATGTAGGATGGTTGATTGAGCTGCCAGGTACCGTACCACTAATTAGATGCACGACCACATCCGCCCCCTTTATCGCAGGGAGGACCTCATCAACCAACGCAAAGTCACCGCCAACAAAACGATATCTACCAGCATAATTCGCCAGCCTTGTGCCGTCACGATCCGCCCTCGAGAAGACAGTGACCTCATGCCCCTCCTCGATACACCTTGCAGCTAAAGCAGCACCGATAAAGCCGAAACCGCCGAGAATGGTAATCTTCACTTGATAATGTCCAGATAAAGATCTCGGTATCGTTTTGAGATGTCGAGAATGCTGTATTTACTTACGGCACTTGCCCTAGCTGCGCCTGACAGTGCCAGGTGCGCAGTCCGATCTGCAATAACGGTCAAAATACCCTTACCTAGATCAGCAGTATTAAATGGCTCTGCAAGATACCCATTTTTTCCGTGATCAATAGAGTCCAACATCCCCCCTATTGCGAAAGCAACCACGGGGACACCACAGAGCATCGCTTCAATTACCGTATTGGCAAGATTTTCCTGGACCGAAGGTAGCACCAGTGCATCAACTGCAGAATACAGAAGCACCTGACTAATTTCATCGTCCAAATGTTCAATATAGTGAGTAGACATACCAAGATCGACCGGTTTCTCTGGGCGTGCAGACCCAAGTACGACCAACTCGATTTCCGCCTTCTCCTGCGCTGGCAGATTCTCCAATGCTGGAATTAAGTGCTGAAAACCTTTGCGAGGATCTGACACAGCACTGAAGGATGAAAACAAAACCAGTCGCTTGTTAGGCGGCAAGTTGAACGCCTGCCGCGCAACTTGCTTATCCAATGGTTTGTATTTAGAAACATCAAAACCATTTGGTATGACCTCGATTCGACGGTTACGAAACAAGGCACTCTCTCTTGCGCAATCCGCCATCCAGTTACTTGTCGCAACCACCGTCAGATTTACATCACGCCAAGCCTCTTGCTTTCGGAGCATGAGCCTCTCAGACAAGTCATTCGACTTGTTAGCACCTAGGATCGGGCAATGTCCGCAGCTTTGTCGAAATCTTCCACACTCCTCGTCATAATGGCAGCCCCCTGTAAATGGCCACATGTCATGCAAGGTCCAAATCAACGGTTTGCCCAGCTTGGGCAACAACTCGGGGCGCACGAACCCACCAGTCACCCAAAAAAAATGCACGATATCTGGGTTCAGCTTACTCAGCGTATCGGCACGAACCCCTGGCATGATTGCCGGCGAGTAGATGCGTCTAGAGTACTTCTGGTAAGCCTTTAACGGCAGACGATCCAGGGACGGATTCGCCATTGCAAAGGCCTTAGTCAACATGCCCTGCGGTGCAATAACGCTGGGATCAGCGCCATATTTACGCTGCACTAGCAGTGAAGAATTTACCCCCGCGTCACGTAAGCCCCGGTGCAGCCGATATGTAGCCAGCGCCGCACCGCCTACCGTGTCGTACGTGTTGAGTAGTACGGCTTTCAAGGGATGCATCAGGGCTTCCATGCAAAGATATTGAGTTGCAAATCGAACGCCTCACAGCATCCTGCAGTAACGAAAGGATGCTGACGACTCATAATGTTTTGAATATCAAATCTAAAGCCCGCCTGAGATAAAAAGTCGAGCATCGACGCTAATGCCTGAGGCCTATCTGGCGTGGAATGGTATTCGAGAAATATATATTTAAACTGCGGCAGGTAATCTTTGATCGCTGGAAATACAACATGTTCAGCGCCCTCTATATCCATCTTAAGGAAGTCATAGGTGTTCGAGGCAAGATGCTCACGAATATCGATCGCCTCTACTTCAACCCCATCATCCCCACTGGCAACACGCCCCCCATCCCCGCCCTCGGCCTGGAAGCAAAGTGTGCCATTGCTATCCCATACAGCCTTATTGATCAATTCAACGTCATGAAAGCCATTGGCATGTACGTTTTCCTTTAGGCACTCATAGATTGCCGGATCAGCCTCAAAAGCCGTGACTCGCGCTTTCGGATACAGCGATTTGAAATAGAGAACACTTAAGCCGATATTTGCACCTAGGTCCAAAATTGATGGCGCCTCTTTGCCTGCGTCAAAACGGTAAATTTCCGAAACGAAAATCTCCTTGTATGCCGACAAAAAAGATGCTGCATCAGGTACAGCTAGCCTCCAGTCGCGAACTTTGCCCCTGCAGCTATGGAATCGCTCTATGCGTTTAAGGCGAAAATTCTCAATGCACCAACCACGATAGTCGCGATGAGTGAGGAAAAAATAAATGTGCTTCAAGGGCTCGCGAAAGATTGTCTTAAATAACATAGAGCTACTATCGAATAAATGATCTGAGCTGCCGACGCAACCAGTTGATTGAGGTAATGCCGAAAATATTCCTATCAGTCCACAAGTCTGCGGCAAGATCAGGAATTACATGCGACGGATGACTTAACGGAAAGCCAATAGACTCTAGTGGAGTAACCCCTTCTAAAGGATCACCGGCACTCGTATTTGTAGCGTTATTGTCGAACCCGATATTGCTCACTAAATTACGCTCCGGCAATACAGATAAACCACTTTGAGCCCAACAAGAAAACATCCAACGATACGCCCATGAGTTGATCTGTTGCGCATGGACACGATCGAAAATATCACCCCAATACGCTTCAAAAGCACGACTGCCAAGCCCAACACCACGCAACCATCCTGCCGCTCTTAGCGCAGGCCACGCCGCCATGTCTGAGTCGTACAGACGCCAAGCACGACGCCAGCTTGCCCACCCCCAGCAATGGTTGTAGCGGCTAAAAAAATAGCTGTGGTCCGGCACATGGGCAGCCCCATGAAAATGACTGGCCGAAACGCACATGATGCGTTCGTCATCACGATAGCGATCAAGCATCTCCTGCGCAAATAGGAACCAATCGGCAGAGGCTAGGCAGTCATCTTCCAAAACAATACCCTCAGGCTCAGCCTTGAAAAACCAATCAAGTGCGCCACTCACTGCTAGGCGACAACCAAGGTTTTTTGAGCGAAACAGCGTCTTCACCTCGCAGGGCCAGTCCACTGCCGTTACGATCGCTCGAACTCGCTCACACTGCTCCGCTTCGCCCAATCTGTCAGGACGCGGGCCGTCTGCCGCCACGTACAAACGCGCAGGCCTTGCTGCACGTATGGCCTCAAAGCACTTTGCGGTCACTTCAGGGCGATTGAAAACTAGGAAGAGAACAGCAGTTTTAAGCATATTTTCGTTAGGATTATCTATTACTTGACATACCACGCAAAAATCTTGCGGCTCCTTTGACGTAGTAAATTTTCAGTGCCGATACCGACATTAACCCTGAGGTATCATATGTTAACACTCACCTACATTTATATGTCGAACTCTCCCATCAAACCAATTCGCGCTATCTACTCTCTGATTCGCAATTATCAAAGGGGCAGTCACCTAGCTCAAAGGGGCTCACGTTACAGTATTATTTTAGGAAACGGCCCCTCTTTAAGAGAGGATATATCAGATTTAATCTCGTTAAAGATGAGTCATGGCATTGACTTCTGGTGCGTTAATTTTTTTGCTGAAACCGAACTGTACGAACAAATTAAGCCCGAGTTCTATGTGCTTGCAGACCCTTCATTTTGGACACCGACTGTTTCACTAGAAATAAAGGAGCAGAGGAATAATTTTGTTGAAACTCTAAAGAAAAAAACAACATGGAAAACTACAGTTTACTTACCATTGGGAGCAAAGAATAGCGGCCTGCCCGAGCGCTTAATTACGTCAATGATTGATGTAAAATTCTTTAATACGACAACATTCAACTCCACATCTTTAGAGTTAAATTTTTGGATTTATAAGCATTTACTAGCTATGCCACAGTGCCAAAATGTGCTTATCGGAGCTCTTTATTTAGCAATAGTTTCAAAATACGACTGCATCTACCTTTTTGGAGTAGATCATTCATGGATTAATAATATTCAAGTAGCGAAGGACAATACAGTATTTGTCGGACGGGCACACTTTTATGACGAAGGTTACTCTCAACCCATTAGAGGGCAAGGCGTTGGAAAAGCTTGGAGCTTGAGTCGCATACTCAATATTTACTCAATTATTTTCAGGCAATATGAAATACTTGAAAAGTTAGCAAAAAAATTAGGCGTCAAAGTCATCAATGGGTGCTCATGTAGCCTTATCGATGCATTTGAACGAGCGCCTGCAAGCTCTATATTCAGCAGGCTATCAGAAAATAAAAACTTAGCAGATCATTCCATTAATGCCTCTATTGAATGAAGTTTCGTGTAATTCTTAGCCAACCATTCATCGTCTTTATCCCACCACTTGAAGTTTAATAACCATTCTATTTGTTCGACACTAAATCTGTAGCGAATAACGCGGGCAGGAACACCTCCGACGACTGCATACGCAGGAACATCACCGACGACTACGGCACCTGCAGCAACAATAGCGCCTGTTCCAATGGACACGCCATCAGGGATGATGGCTCGTGCTCCAATCCAAACGTCATGCCCAATCAAGACTAGCGAAAACTCATCAAAGTATTGATGCTCAGCAAACGTAACACCACACTGTTTCCTTAATGAATAAAATGCCGGATGTGATGATACAAAATCACGAGAAGGATGCGCCCCCAGACCAATAAGCACCTCTGGACCAATGCAGCAGAATTTACCAATCTGTGCATTATTGATTCGAGCATTTGGCGAGATGTATGAATAGTCACCTAGATTTGAATTGGAAAGCTGTACATTCTCATACAAAGAGGTACGGCGCCCCAACTTACTGCTACCAAAATTAGCTAGGTAGCGCAGCACCAGATTCAACCTCCTATATTCCCTAGCTTTCATTAAATATGCAATACACCACCTAGCCCATATCCATGTTGGGTTTTTTTGCCACAAGTATTTCAAGGTGGTTTTAAACATCATTACCTCTGTTACCGCCTACTTTTAACAACTGTTTTACGCACAACTTCAAAGCATTGAACCATACTCGGAAAAGGCACTGAAATATCCACTGCATTGGACACGCAAGCACTAAAAAAATGCTTGCATACAATGGATTGAGCACAGATCTCTTACTAAAATATTTCTGAAAAAATTCCCACCGTCCCATCTCTTCGAATTGGCGATGCCCGGTTGTCTGTTGATCAGCACACAAATAAACTTTTTGCGAAGTTATACACGACAACCCATTTCTTATTCCACGCATAGTATACTCATAATCCGACCAGTAATGCGGGAGCACCTTAGGATGAAAATCCCCAATTAATTTAATATCCTCGTATCTAATAAATAAGCCACGCGTTGACATGCAATTAATTTTTTCGTGCGGATTTGCTATTCTAAAATCCAGCTTAGCGAAGTTCGCGTGAACCCCCGTTTCAGCGATAGTACGACCTTGATCACAAGAGTTCTTCGCCAGCAGCATCACTTTTTTTTGTCCATCCAATTCAGCGACTGCCGCTGCAAGAAACTGCTCTTCAAACGTAACATCGTCATTAATCATCAGCACTATTGCAGTGTCATCTTTACAATTTATTTTTAACCAATCGAGCCCCATCTGCAAACTACCAGCCCACCAAAGATGTCCATCTCCTCTCAATACAGTTGCAGCTGGAAGCTGGGAAAGGACCATATCACTTGTACCATCAGTAGAACCATCATCTATTAAAATCAAATGATAGTTAGTGAAACTTTGTCTACATAAACATTCGACAAAATATCGGGTTATTTGCCTTCGATTGTGAACCGGCAATAATATATATTCTTTAGTCATCAATTTTCTTTAGGAAGATGATTTTGTTATCCCCAATCCCAATAAAATCAAATAACCGAGTTAATATATGATTTACCCCAATAGAATTTATCATAATAAGCAAACGGATTGCCATCTTTTGACTCGTGGTATATGTGCCATTTTTAGCCCAGAACTTAGACGGAGATCCTTCGGGGGGATAAGTCAGCAGATGTATCCATTGATAATGAATCCATGAGGATGTCGTTCGAGTCATTGTTCGCTCTATTTTTAAACCGCTCCTACTGACAGCTTCATTTATCGATCGAACTGAATAGAACTGCATATGATATGGCGCATGCCAATGTATCCACCTATGTCCGAATAGCCTAGCACCCCAACCATGCGCATTAGGTACGCTCAGAATTGCAACCCCACCGGGGCGCAAAACTCTTGCAATACCTTCTAGGACTTTCACGGGTTGCTGAACATGCTCCATCACCTGATCCATTGTGACGTAATCAAACGAATTGTGCGGATAATTTTTCGAATCAAATAAGCCTACATGGACTGTGTATCCATATTTATCAGCCACTCGGCGAATATTTTCATCAGCCTCCACTCCAAATACTTCACACCCACGCTTTTTATGATATCCCAAGGTTTCACCAAAGCCACAACCGATATCCAGTACTCGAACATTTTTGGGTACCCACCGGAATGCTGCTGACATCGCCCCATTCAGCCAAGCTATAAATCCTGAAACTTCAACATGTGGATGATGGTCTTCGATCGTAAGTGCAGATCTTGGGTAATAAGTCGAGTACAAATCAGCTAACTCAGTATCACTGAATTCTGCCAAAAGTGAAATATGTCCGCAGGAACAACATTCAGTCAACGGAAAATAGCCCCGATAGCCATACCTATCATCGTAGCGGGCTCTCGGCAATTGTTTAGTTTCTGCACTGCAGATAATGCATTTCATCGATTTAAATTTGTATTGTTGTTTGAACGTATTCACTTTGTACAAATGACGCAAGGCGGATTTGGCTACGTTAGAGGATAATCTGATGCATTACTTGAGAAGGTCCCATGACAATGGAGTACCTCTTGCAACCACCCTGCGTACAGATTGACCAAGGACTACTTCTAGTAGAGCAGGAGGCAATCCAAGCCCAGGCCTGATCGATCGAACATTCTCGTGGCTCAGCACATCTCCGGCCTGCAGATCGCGGGTAATATAAAGCGAACGTCTAAACTGTATCGACTTTTTCTCTCCGTTAGTCGGACCGTAGCTAACCCCTCCTAGAGATTGCCAAGCTCTATGTGTTTCAATAATCAGCTGTTTGAATTCTTCTGGCTGCATCGAGAAGGCACTGTCTACGCCTCCTTCACTCCTGTCCAAGGTGAAATGCTTTTCGATTATCGATGCACCGAGCGAAACACTTGCAACTGAAACCCCAATTCCCATCGTGTGATCAGACAATCCAATCTCACACCCGAACATTTCTCTCATATGAGGGATGCTCAAAATATTGGTATTTTCTGGCGTAGCAGGATAGGAGCTAGTGCATTTAAGCAACACAAGATTTTCACAGCCAGCCGTCCTTGCAACTCGAACCGCCTGATCTAGTTCGGCCAAAGTTGCCATACCTGTTGAGATAATTACAGGCTTCCCTGTTGAGGAAACTCGTCTAATCAACGCGATGTCAGTATTCTCGAAGGATGCGATTTTGTAGCAAGGAACATCCAATGACTCCAGGAAATCAACAGAGCTATCATCAAATGGCGTACTGAATGGGATCATTCCGAGTGAGCGAGCGCGATCAAAGATCGGAGCATGCCATTCCCATGGTGTATAAGCTTCGCTGTAAAGCTTATATAACGAAGTACCTGACCAAAGACTGTTTGGATCGCTTATGTGGAATTCGCGCTCATCCAAATCTAGCGTCATCGTGTCGGGCGTATATGTCTGGATTTTCAGAGCATGTGCACCAGACTTAGCAGCGGCTTCCACAATAGCTAGCGCACGCTCAAGTGATTGATTATGATTTCCCGACATTTCAGCGATGATAAACGGGGGCTGGTCTATTCCAACCAATCGGTCGGCAATCCGGAAAGTTGATTTCATAATTCATCCTGCATGAGTTCTAATCTCTCGAAAAAGCTCGCTGTGTTATGCATCATCCCTCCTCGCCACCACCCTGCTATAGCGAACTACATCAGACTGATTGCAGTCAGTTTCAATATCAAAACCAAGCGACTCAAATATTTTTCTTGAAGCGAGGTTTTCGCGTTTAACTCGCCCAAACAACTTAACTGGACTGATCAGGGATTTCTGCCATTCAGCTAATGCAACTTTGACAATAGATAGTCCTACACCTCTTCCGCGGAAATCACGATCTAGTGAATAATGAATTTCCCACTCCGCGCAGCTATCTTCGAAACGCACCTGCCCTACAGGAGTGCCATTTCTTTCTGTTTGAACAATGTAAAGCCTTGATTGATCAGGATTCTTTAAACGATAAAAAAACCAGTCTCGATGGACATCCACTGAGATTGGCTCGGGATTAAAGGCATTTCGCCTTGTTCCTGGATCATTAGCCCAATCTAGAATTAAATTTTCATCGCTTTCAGTGGCTTGTCGAGCTATCAATGGCGTTTTTTTTTCAACGGTCATTGCTGAATAAACACGTGCGGTACCGCGACCGTCCACACTTTCAAGACAAGCCTCAGACCATTGGGAATCCCCCCCCCGTCTGATAGCAACCTCTAGCTCTCGCGCAATTGCGTTTTCAGTAATAGCTTCGGAGCTACCTATCAAACGAATCAAGCCTTTTTCATGAAGCGCATGCGCAACAGCGACTTGATTCTGCGCAATTGTCACCACCAAAGTTGGTAGTCCAAGGCACAGTCGCTCCCAGCTAGTTGTCCCACCTGCTCCTATACCTAAGTCCGCAGAGGCAATTAATCCTGCCAGAGAAGGTAGCGCATCATGGAGAAAAATATTACTTACCTCACCAGCAGCATTTCGTAATTCACGTACATGCGGACCTGACGATGGAAGAACGACATCTAGATTCACATCGGCGATAGCTAGTGACTTCCATGCCCTTAATGTTCGCCCAGTCAAGTCATCTTCATCGACTCCGCCGAAATACACCAAAATACGACGAATTTTCCCCTTCCGCGGTTTGGCGCTACGATGAAGTTCAACATACGATCTCTGCAATAATGCATACTTCGGTCCAAGTAATTGTAAACAACTACTCGACACGAGGCCACGATATCGCAATTCGAATCCCTTTGCTATATTTTGGTCAAGTAATACATCGCAGTCATGCGGCCTATCCGCTAGATCGTCGATAGCCAGAATATTCAGACTCGGACTGCTTTTCCGAACCGCCTTTTCCCATCTTGAATCCAGCGCATAGTGATCCACAATAATCCAATCGGGGATTGCGCTGGAATTGGCTATTGCGTTCAACGTTTCTTGGACATCAACCTGCCATGAGACTCCCAACCACTTGTCACATACTTCATCTATTTCACGACTAATAAGAGCGGTTGCTCTTGGCTTAAGTAAACGGACGACTTGATAGCCTCGTTGTTCAATAACATGGCAAAGATTTCCATCATGCTCTCGACATAAAAACAATATATTAGTACCGTTTGCAGTCAACTCATCCGCCAATGCTAGGCAACGCATAACGTGACCTGTACCAATTACCATTGATGCGTCTACTCTAAATACACAAGTCAGCATACGTAGGTTCTTAAATGCGATGTCTTTAACATAAGGGGCGTACTAGTAGAACTTAACCAATTGCTTAGCCACCTCTTCTACACGAATAAAGTCTTCTAGAGTATTTATATCGCACAATCTTGATCTTGGGATCTCGAATACACCCATGTTCTGTGTGTAGAAACTACGTTCGCAAAGCAACGCGTCCGCTTTAACCCAATAAAACATTCCTGCACTGCAT
>JACCDG010447723.1_pt1 | contig 18275 bp, 4 predicted proteins | sample 7442471 | NCBI WGS metagenome assembly JACCDG01 (sample SAMN15323444, study PRJNA562643) | freshwater metagenome | isolation source: river surface water | place: USA:Blue River Watershed | collected 2017-08-17 | reverse complement strand
TCAGGGAAGGCGTAGTTAGGAATCAGACCTGCATCCGTCAAAGTTCCAAGCAAATCTCTGCCATTGATTTCAGCAATCAACTCCATCAATTTACTGCGCTCTCGTCCAAGGTTGTCCAAATCATCCCGCGTCGAATCGTCTTGCGGTTTTTGCCGGACTACACGAATCATCGTGTCGATCTGATCTTTTCGCTTCTTGTAGCCCTTGCGTTCAGCTACTAGGTCTTCCAATGATTTCAGCAATCGTGAACGCATGCCATCGTTATCACCTTGGCCCTGCATATAGTCTCGCAATCGCTTGCGAACCTCATCATCAATCTCGTCGCCTAGCAGCGCCAAGAAGCCATCCATCAAACGTGCCTCATGCGACAACACATAAGTGGTCAAGTTATAGGGGAACCTATCTTGGTTAACTGCTTCCACTGCATCGAGTGCAACAGAGGTCTTCTCTGGCAAAGCAGTGAGTGTGGTGATGCTGCTCACCCAGTCATCCATGCAATAAGCAAAGAGTTGACGACGCAACACCTCTGCAGCTCGCAAAAATACGCCCGGTGGTGCCACATCGCCAGACATCATTTCCTGTGTTTCTTCAAAGAAATACAAATCGTGTGGACTGGCACCATCTGCCAAAGTCGTGGTCATTGCGTTGCCGTCGCGACGACCTGCACGTCCTAGGCGCTGCAAATAGCTGGCTTGGTTCGGTGGCACTGAGCACAAGAGAACAGAAGACAAGTCGCCAATGTCCACACCCATCTCAAGCGTGGGGGTCGCAGACAACAGGTTCTCGTACCAAGCCTTTGGCTCTTTGGACTTGAAACGAATTTCCAAGTCCTCTCGCTCTTGGCGCTGCAATAAGCCCGTGTGCTCCGCGGCAATTACACGTCGCAAATCACCTTGGCTGTAACGCTTTGACAACCAACCACCCGCGGGGAGTTGTTTTTCATAACGTTCGTCGGTTGACTCCAAGCAGGGCATCTCCAGCAGAGATTCGGCGTCTTCAACAGGCACAACCAACAACCGCTTACCTTGAGGTGTCGACAGATAAGTGACGTCTGTCGTTAACACCAAGTCATGGGGGTTAATGGCCAAACTCTCACCCAAATGTCCCACCGTTGAAATCAATACGCCTTCACGAATCATCAACCTTGCTGCTTCTTCAAAAAGCTCGCTTGCAAGTCCGGGCGCAAGCAAGTGCCCCTTCCCTACAAACACGGCATCCGCCCAGCGGTCAAACCAAGTCGGTTTTTTTTCGCCTTTGACTTTGTCAAACTCTCGGTGCTTACCCAACGTCACCAACACTGGATGAGGCGTGAATTCACTGATAGGCGGCATCCACTCTTTACGGCCCGCCAATTGGCTTAAGACATAAATTTTGCCGTCCTCAGCAAATGAGGCCATCTCTTGGTGCATCACTGCACCGCGTTTACGCATGTGAGTCAGAACACCCCACAACCACTGATTCAGTGTCGAGACTTCAATCCCTTTAAGGCCATACTTTTCATCAAATACGGGCAGCAGCGTGCTGCTTAAAGCCGCGATTCTTGAAACAGGTACAGACAAAGTCACTTTACCGATTCGCTCCAAAGTGCGACCGCGGTGACAAAGATAGGTCATCTCGCTGACCGCTTGCCAAAGCAATCGCTTTTTCACTCGCTCTGGTAATCGGCTGTTGGCAGGTAACGCGCCCTTTTGCAACAACTCCACCGACCAATCAGCTTGCCATGTCATGTTGGGGCCGATGAACTCTGCAACAAACTGCTCAGGAGGCATGTTCAGCACGGCCCCCGGCGTTTCGATGCTCTGCTCCATCAGTTCGAGAAACTTAGCCCATGGCAATGGCGACACTGCCACTTCATCCATGACTTTAGACAACGCCATGCGTACGTTGTTTTGATAGGTGCGTGCACCAAAAAATCCTGCTCGGTGCGCAGCATCCTGCACCGAGTCTGAAAATGCAATTAGCTTCTTGTCGTCATTGAATGGGCTAGCCCACGAATGCTCAACCACCTGCGCCCCCAAAGTGGCATTACGCGCACCAACCAACATCAGCCGATCACGCTCTCCGCAAGCAGGGCACGTGTCGTCATGCCGTGTGTACTGCACCTGACCAATGGAAAAACTCTTTTGCTCGGTGACCCTAAAGATGGGAAGCAACGCCTCTTCTGAGCAGGCAATACATGTTGTACTGCCGTTTTGTTGCAAGTTGCCACAGGCCGCACACACCTGCTGCATAACGCCCTCGACTTGAGGACGCTTAAAACTATTGGCGGCATAAAAACGAGTCACCTCAGGGCGAGAGGCAAACCATGTGTTGTAAATCTCGTCCAACTGGGTTGAAAGCTTGCTGCTCGACTGAACCAAGCGAGACAACCAACCCGTTGTGCGGCATGCTGTGCATTGAATCAGAGGCAAATAAATGCCATCTGGATTCGCTGGAATGTCGGCACTGCTACGCAGATTCACGTCTTTGGCATTCACAGCCAAATTCGCAACCATGCGGCGTAACTCGCGCATCCACATTTGCACGCGCAAATTAAGCAACGGTCGACCAGCTGCGCCCCCCGGCACCCTTGCCCACGCCACCATGACCAACAGGGCATCAAGGATTTCGCCAACCCAAGCTTGGGCTTTCAATGGCAATCCATTGATCAATTGATGCTTCAAGTCGTCATAGTGAATCACTTGCCCTTTGACGAGCTTCAACAAATTCACAAACAGCTGATGCTTCTTGAGTTGCTCCCCTAGCTGAATTCGCCACGCCATATCGTTCACGTCTTGAGGCTGAGGCATATCGGGGAAAAACACCCCGTACCATGCACGAACCGCATCCTCTGGCGATTTGAATTGCGTTGCATCCAACACAGTTTGTGAGTTTTCAGGAGAAGAAAACACGTAATCCACCGTGGCATCTTCGAGAAATTCACCTACCGATTGACGATTTTCAGTAATCACTGAGTCCTGCTCAAACGGTACGCCAAACACTTGCTTGGCGTACTCGCGCAATGGTCCAGAGTCTGAAGAACCGCCCAACGTGGCAGATGTTCCGGCGCAAATCAAATGGCCATCTGGAGACTTTAGGCGTGAGCGCAAGCGACGCAACAAAAGAGCCAAGTCTGTACCCTGCGCACCGTCAAAGGTATGCAATTCATCAACCACAACATAGCGAAGCGTCTCTGGCTTGTTTTGCTCCCACAGCTCACGATCCTTGGGACGCAGCATCAGGTAATCGAGCATCTTGTAGTTGGTCAACAAGATGTCTGGCGGATTTTTTCTCAGCGTATCTCTGTCCGTGATGACCGTCTTGCCCGTCATCGCCATGCCCTGCCCGTTGCTTACGGCATTGCCACCGACGTACATACCAACCCGCAAGTTCTTAAAGGCTGGAGTACTGACAATCAATTCTGCGAATCGCCGCGCTTGGTCAGTCGCAAGCGCGTTCATTGGATAAATGACCAGTGCCTTGATACCAACAACGCCAGATTTTTTAGCTCGCGCACAGTGATCTAAAACTGGATAAACAAAGCATTCGGTCTTACCACTACCTGTACCGGTAGCTACCAAAGTGCTGGATGCCTTGTGCGAACTCGAGAGTCGTTCCCAAGCGCCTTCTTGATGAGAGTAGCCCGGATTTTCGGTAGAGAAATCTTTAAAGAAATTCTTGCCAGACGCCCCTTGGGTAAACGGCAATCCCAACTGCAGATAAGGTCCCTTGAGCCATCCGGACGGTTCTTTGACAAAACGACCCATGATGCCGCTCATGAAATCGTCGGAAGCCTCAAAACCAGTTGTCAAGAACTGTCGAAGGCCTTCTTGGATGTCTTTAGCTAGTAATGATGGAAGCATGTATGGGTCTTATTTGTTGGTTGTTATGTCTGGCTCGATGTCAAGTTAGGCTGATCTAAATCTCTTGTACATCAACAAAAATCTTTATCGGCATAGTTGTCACTCCACTTTGAGTAATGCTCAACGGTCGCCAATGGCTGCATTGGCGCTATCCGATTTACAGCACCCAAGTTAAGTTGACTCAACCCATACGCAACGGAAAGGCGGTCGTAGTCCGAGCGGGATACGCCCTCAACCCGCAGCGCGGCAGGCACGCTTAGATGCCGTGACACAAGGTTTAGCCAAGTTGCACCCCGCGGTCGCTGAAGGGCCGGTCTGATCTGCTCGTAAAACGAATGTCTGGCACCACCTCCGCAGAGGAAGTAAGGCATGCCATTGATGTCCTTATCTGAAAGCAATTCTCTTTTCTTGGCTCTGTTAAAAATTTCTCCGACGAGTTGTTGGTTAATTCGGTCGAAAAAAGACTCATCTGGACTCTTAGCCCCATTCAGGAACTGAACGTCTACACCCTGTAGATAGTCTTTGAAACTTGCGGGGAAAAAGCCTCGGTACTCAGTAGAGAGCTTGATTTGCTGCAGGTCTTCGGCGCATTGCAATCCATTTGGTGAATTCGCCACCTTGCTTTGCCACCAATTCACACGGAAACGATGAAGGTTTGCAACGCCGTAGGACTCAACGGAGTTCGTGAATAAGTCGAAGCTAGTGTTACCAGTTTCGTCTTTTTTGACATGAAAAATGCTGGCGTCAACAGTACCGGCACCAACATCGACCATGAGAAAAATATTTGGGAGACGTGGATCAAAAAGAGATGAACTCACATAGCCATGAATTTGTGCCGCCAACTCCGGCATGACCAAACATTGAAACTCATCGGTATCAGAAAGATCGTTTTGACGCGCATTCCAGACATCTAAAACTCTTTTGCATGTAAGTGGTTCAGCAAGAGCAGCCAACGACCATGACGCTTGACCAATTTGTCGAAATAACGACTTACTCGCAACAGATGTCAATTGATCTGCAGGCTGCCCCAAAGCAAGGGACCAAAGTATTTCAGAACTTGTGTATTGATCACGATAGTTTTGAAACAACCATGCTCTTGCATGTTGAATTACCAACGAAAGAAAAGCTACAACCCTAGCGCAGCAAACGGGATCATCTGGGTTCGCCATCATGGCCAGCTTCAAGTCGTTGAGGTGGATACCTTCACCTGAGAGCGAATACGCACCATCGCTTTCAATCAACAGCGTTGGCAGCAGATAGGACATCACCCCTGCGCCATCTGTGAAAGGCACGGCGTATGCCTGCTTAAGAGTTCGGTCAGAGATAACGACTTTTGTGCTGGATGTACCTAGGTCTACACCCATGACCAGCTCTCTATCTACCCGTCGTTCTGTAATCGCGACACCGGTCTGGCATCCGAGCTGCAAGTTAACTTCGAGCAACTTATCAGCGCTTTGCGAGGAAGGGTGCCACTTGACTTCGGCCCTAGTCAGACAAGTCACTCGCGTCTCCGGCTGCAACTTTTTCTTCTCGCTCCCCATATCTCTGGGGTTATCTGGTAGATGCAGGTAACGCGGTTGTGTACGTCTATTGACCGGTTTTGGTTGTGGAAGATTTTTGTATTTTTTAAGATCTATCTTGTCAGCAAGGTATCGAGATTGGTTGCTTTTTACTTTTTTAGACTTCTTCGATTTCTTTGCACCACTCTGAACTTCTGACTCTTCCGGCTGTTTTGAAGCAACTACCGATTCCGTCTGGGCAGGAACAACAAGCCAAGCTTGGGAACTATTTGCTAGAGCCTTCTCAAACGCGAACTTGAACAAGAGTGCCATTGCGCTTGCCGATCAGTTGACCAAAATTACGCCAGATGAAACATCGCGCTGAAGGGGATCAATTGACTCCTTCATGCTGTTGGCTAATTTTTTTTCTGCGTATTTTTTTTCCAAGTTTTTAAGCTTACCTGCCTCCATCGCGATGACGCGTTTATGCTTTGGATCTGTGGATATCTGATAGTAGGCAATTCGTAGATCACTAGCCGACCGTCTTCTTTGCAAGTCTTTATCCAACGCCGCGTTCATCTCACGAATACGATCTCGGTTCTCACGTCTCTGAGATTCTTTCATACCGATAAAGCGCTCTTCTAAAGACGCACGGCAATCATCTTGAAGTGATGCAACCACCGCATGATTCAACAAATTCTTGGCCCCAGCATGCCAATCAAAACCATCTAACGCGGCAGCATTTACCAGCGATTCGGCTTTGTCTTCGTCCAACACTTCGCCCGTCTCAAGGCAGCGGGCTTCGTACACCAACTTCTCCACATCTTTGGGGCCAGCAAATGTCCAACGCATGATGTGAAAAACATACGTTCCCGCAGCCACGTCTGGGGCCTTATCTTTCGCAAGCTCTAAGGCTGAAGTTGGATAGTAAATTGGGCCAGATTTTTGTTTTGCAGATACGAATCGTATGAACGGATGGTCTTGTGTGACCTTCTCCACGCCTCTGGGAGTATTCCCCATTTGATTGTCGAACCAAAGGGTGTGGGGGGTATTGCCAAGAATCGTCGTCCTGCCCAGCAGCTTTGCTTCTGCTAAGAATGCACCAAACTCAACACGTCCATCAATCGAGAGTTCAATCTTCCCTTTGCGAATTACACCGTCATCAACCATCAGTCGGGAACCGGGGTAGTTCTTTTCCAAAAAGTCTTTAACGTAGTAATACAGGTCTTCCCCTCGGATGTAACGACCTAAATCGAATGCGGCTTTGGCTTTGTTCTGAATGAAGTCGCCATGGCCCAACAGCTGTGATGACCGTTCGTCCAATTGCTCTTGAGTAATCCGCAGATTCTCCAGCGCAATTGCAGATTGCTCAATGCGCCGTTCTTCCTCTGTTGCTGTCAATTTGTGCGATAGCAAATCTGCAGTCAGGCTTCGTACCTCAGCACCCAATATTTCCTCCATGGAACCCAGTGCTGATTTAAAAATATTCAGACGTTGCAACAACCGGTCATGAACGCGTTCATCCAAGGTGTCGGCGTACACCATGTTCCAAATCAAGATCTTTGATGCTTCCTGACCGATACGATCAATACGACCAATTCGCTGTTCTATTTTTGCGGGATTCCATGGCAAGTCGTAGTTCACCAGCAAGCTGGAAAACTGCAAATCAACACCTTCAGACGCCACCTCAGAAGACAACAAAATTTGAGGTCCACTCGGATCCTCAAACGCATTCAAAATCGCCTGTTTGTCCATCCCGCCATGAAGGACCGCTGACTGGATGCCCTGCTCTTCAAATCGTCTCGCCAAGTAATGCAAGGTATTTCGGTAAAAGGCAAACAGCACCACTTTCTTAGCCGGGTTGTCTTTCCAGTAAATCTTTAAGTTGTTAAGCAGTTCTTTAAATTTTGAATCCGAAGCAGATAGTGCTTTTAAGTACCCACTCTCATTGGCGATTGACACCAACAGTTGAATCAGTTCACTACTACCCTCAACCTTGGATTGAGGCTCTACATTTGAGTCATTTTTTTCCGGCTCGTCGTCACCAAGTTCGACAAGATCCTCTTGAACAGCCAACGCTTCTACACCCTGCAATCGTGCACGCCAGCCTTGACAAGCCGCGGCCATGCAGCTCGACATTTGACGCTGTGGAATTGTGAGAAGAAACCCCTCAGAGACATCGTTTAACTCGCAATATTCCCGAACTGCATCCGTGACACGGTCATAGAACATTCGCTCGGCATCTGTCATTGACACGCGCAATGTCACAGGCTCTCTGATCACACGCAGCTCGCTGACATCACGTTTCAAAGTGCGCGTGATGACTTTTGCTCTCGGGTTAAGTCGGTCCAGCATGTCGGCATACTGGGCACGACCTCTATGAGTCGTCAACACTTGATCCGAAGGCAAATTGTTCAACAAATGCTGAACCTGTTCACTGTCGTCAAACCATCGCAACGCGACTGATTCTTTAAGCGCCACTTTGAACTCTGCCTGACTAACGACACCAGCTTGCAACTTATCTCGCAATGCGACGATGGGTGCATTGGCGCTGACTGACAGGTCATATGTCCACTCCAGCGGGAAGGCATCTTGGTCGAGCAAATACAAAAGATTGAACAAATCAGTGCTTCGCATCTGAATTGGTGTTGCAGAAAGCAACACCATGCCATCTGTCACAGGCCGCACCAAAGCCGCAAAGCGGTGAGTTTGCGTTCCTTTGTTACGCAAGTAATGAGCTTCATCCACCACGACCAAATCAAGCAAAGGGTCTTCATCAGCCGCTACGTCGAGGAAACGCGCCAACTTGGCCGCAGCAGAATTCGATGGTGACTTCTTTGAATTCCAATCCTTAGGTGGACGCATGCCCTGCATGCTGCACACCAATGCGAATTCTTCAGCGGGGTTGTCTTGCGCTTTGGTAAGCCTCTCTAACAGCTCTGCTGCGTTGACTTTTTCAGCTTTCACCCCAAAACGATTCGCTAATTCGCTGCACCACTTCTCTTGCAACATTGCTGGGCAAACGACCAACAAGCGTCTTGCATCTTGGCGAGCACGCAGCTCTGTCCAGATCAAGCCCGCCTCAATCGTTTTACCCAAACCAACTTCATCTGCGATCACGATTCCGCGACTGGGTGAATCCAAATACTGAAGCACCGGTTTGAACTGATACGGGAGAAATCGCGTATTGGTCGTGTTCAGGCTGTAAATCAGGTTAGCAAGTCGCCCCGTCAATCGGTAATACGTCACAGCACCTCTTAGATGTGAGGCGCCGGCATACATGCCTCGCTGCATCAACACATATGGGTCTTTTATCTCTGCTTCGACCTTCTCCAACGTAGAAGCCAATACAGGCTCTAGGCCATCATCAAACTTCACCACGACACGGCGCCGGCGCCCCTCACCTATCGGATCTTGACTGGTCAAGACACCAATACGGCTTGGGTTATCAATAAGTCGAACGTGATCGCCGGGTTGCATGAATATTTACTTTTCAAAAAACGCCCAAGCAATTCGATAGTCCTCTTCCCTGTTGGCACGGGCAAAAGGCGCGACGAATGTGCGCGTGACTTGGCGTAGGCCACCGGGCAAGGTGTCGTCCGTGACGGTCATTTCAACCTTTGTGTCATCAGGCACAAGAAACTTACCGTCTTTGTAGAGATCTTCCCATCCGTGGTTGCCTTCTTTGGTTTTACCGTCGGGCCAAGTGATGCGAGTTTTGGGCGAGGTGCGGCCACCTTTGCGGGGCAGGCCGACTCCGACCAGACCTTTGCTGTTGGTGAAGACGATGCGGCCCTTGATGTCGTACCAAGTGTCACGTTCGTAGCCTTGCATGACCGGGAACTGCACACGATAGATAAGCAGTAATTCGTCCAGTGTCAGGCCCAGCGCTTGGGCAACCAGCACGTCAATTTCGACCAAGGCCATGCGACGAGCGTAGTCTCTGCGAAGGGCGCAGTGGCGAGTCCACTCGCGGGTTAGGCTGGACCAGAAATCTTGCTTTAGGCACGGATTGTCGGGCTGACTCCAGCTTTGCTCCGAAAAAGGAAAGTCAAAAACTTCCGTCCACAGGGGGGCGTAATGATTCGTCAGGCAATTGAGCGCCAAGTACCGTGCACTCAGTGCAGGTATATATTCGATGAAAGGCATTTGCAACGCCAATTCATCGCGTATATGATTTTTACCTGTGGTTTTGATAAAAAAATCCAAGATTATCGAAGCCATTGGCGCCCCTACTTGCACAACTGAATGAATTCTTTGAAGAGCAACAGAATAGGCTCCGTCGATATGAGCACACCCAGGTGGTAGCAGTATTGGCGCAAGAGTTCTTTCAGTGGCAATCGAAACATAATTTCGATGGCAATGCCTGAAATAATCCGTCATTGGTTTTTCTTGCAGCTCCCCATCATCCACCCAATTTACTCGAGGAGTGCGATGCATGTATTCAGTCCTGTCAGACATTGGGAGGTAGTTGGTACGGGGCAGGTAATCCTCGGGCAAGGTTTCTAAGTCGAGTTTCTCATACGCACGGTGAGTGTTACTTATCCGCATCGGTGTTTGATGAAACGGATTAGCCACAGAAAAGTGTGGACCAGAGAGAACCCAATCCTCGGGTAGGGCAGCAAAGCCCGTGAAGGAGCTTGAGCGACGAGATATAGTGCCGTCTTTTTGCTGCATTGTTTCGTGCCACATCTCGGTAGAGACATAGCTATCACCAAGATCGGCAAGTCTCTTGGGATAAGCGGCCAACTTAGTCAACACGCTGCTGAGTTGACCTGCGTGCAAAGCTGGTAAACGAGCGCGGCGTGGGGAAGTACCTGACTCATCATATAACTTTGCAAAGGTGACAAGTGCCTTCTCGTCAACACGAACAATTCGATCTCCATGACCTGCCGTATTCCATTGATCAGAGTCGTCTTTGATACCACCGGGTAAGCCTTGCCCATCATGTCTGTAGCAAGCCTCGATAGTCAACGGACTATATAAGTTGGCAATTAAGTCAAAGCGTGGGTTTGGCTTAAGGGGGCCATAGATGTTGATTCCGAATTTGTTTCGATGTCCAATTGGAAACAGTTTGAATTCGTTCTGAAACTGGAAGTGCGCCCTCAAACGCTGATAGATAACTTCTCTGAGAGAGCCACCATTTGGGTCTTCATACGGACCTGAGGGCGTCAACAAGCCCGTCACACCCTTGGTGCTGCTAATCTGCCAAGCCAGCGGCATGAAGCACTTGTACAAGTTGGTCTGCACGCCTTTAAGCAACGGGTAATTTTGCACCGCGTTCAAAAAGTTCTGCGTGCCTTCGGCTTCTTGCAGCTCTTCGGTCCAAGCCTGTTGCAAGCCAATAAATTGCTTAAATGCCTCGGCACGCAATTTAGCCAAATCACTTGCGCTGATCTTCCGCACAGCAAACACAGGGTTATGTTCCCCCAATATCCCAGATTCATTCCACTCCACCTTCAGCCATGGCGGATTACCCAATATCAAGTCAAAGCCACCGCGCTGCAGCAGCACATCGGCAAAGCACAGCTCCCAGTGCATGAAGCGGCGATTCACAGCTACAGCCTCAACCAGTGCAATACGCGGGAAGTGTTGGCGCAATTTGCCAATACGCAATTGGCCCAACTTGTCATGCAGGTTGGGTTGGTCGGCAGCTTGCGCCAATGGCAGCTGTGTTTCCATTCCAAAGAAACTTGGCTGCACCTCGGGCACGATAACTTGCGGTGCCTCTGGCTCGGTAGGCTGCAAGTCGAGGCCGGGCTGCAAACCGATATCAACAATGTTGCCCTCCAAAATTGCGCCCACTTCCATCCACCATTCTTCGCGGCTTGGCAGCTGCTTAGCGCCGGTGATGGGCCAGAACCACAGGGCACACCAATAGTCCATCACCAACTTAAGACGACGGAACGGGGTAGCCAAGTCGCCGTCTTCATTTAACAAACCTTGTTTGCGGATGGCTTCTTTTGCGGCACGGCTGATGGGGCCAACCTCTGAGGCTTTGACATCGTGGGGCCACACAGTCAGATGGTCTTCAGTGCGGTTTCGGTCACGCGCAAGGGCTTGGGTATGTTCGTGCCATAGCTCTTGCACACGGGTGCTGAGCTGTTGCAAACGGGCCAGTTCATGCGGCTCGAGCGGTTTGAGCATGGCTTTGCGCCATGTCTTGAGGTGATCGAACTCGTCTTTGTAAAGTGACTTGGCCGTCTTATCGGTGTAGTCGGCCATGCCGGGGTCGGGCAACAAGAAATGCCAAATTTCATCTGGCTTGCGCGGCTGGTCTGCTGTGGCTCTGCGTGGCGGCTCTTCGTGCCAAGCGGGCTTGGCCTTTTTATCCAAGCTGCTGGTTTTGTAAACCTGATGGCGAGCACCAATTAAGCTGTTGCCATTGAACAATTGGTAGCCAAACCATGGCACACGGGCAGGCAAAGGCTGGCCTTTGCTATCGGTCTCGCCATAAATGGCATTGAGCCAAATTGACACCTCAGCCAGCTCTACAGCGACGGGGTTTAAGTCAACACCGTACACATTGCGGTCGGCCAAGTACATCCGTACTTTTTGCAGCTCTTGCGGGTAGACATCGTGCGGTATGCGCTGCTTTAGCTCGGCTTGTTTGCGCTCTAGATACGCTTCCGATAGTTGGTTAACAGCTTCGTTCAAGAACGCTGCACTGCCCATGGCTGGCTCGCACACAGTGAGGGTGAGGATGTCGTCTGCACACTTCACTCTGTCGCTACCCAACAGCTCTTTCAAGGTGTATTTGACCAAGCACTGCGTCAGCACCTGCGGTGTGTAATAGCTTGCACTTTTTTGACGGTCACGGCCTGCCAAGCGGTAAACAAAGCTGCCACGCGGGTGCTTGCGCAGTTGGCGGTGACCGGCTTCATTGACGTCATAAACCTTTTCATCGTCGGTGTAGTCGTTTAAGCGGCTAGCGGGTACGAACCATGCGTTGTCTAGCTTGTCGTCACCCGTGCTTTCGGCGCTGCGGCCACGGGTGCTGGTCTCTTCTACTTCAGCTTCTTCGTCGTTGTCATCACTGCCTGCTTCGTCTGCAGCTTTGCCTTTGCTCTTGCCGGGTTTAACTTCGTACAAATCGTCAGCAGCAAAGAAACCGCGGTAGCTCAGCAGGGCTTCATACACGGCACCCAATTGGTTGATGGACAGCAGCTGGTAGCTGACACGTCCTCTTTTACTTTTACCCTTGGCACGTGAAAGTGACATGAGGCGAATGATGGTTTGCCAAACATGGTTGGGAAACTCGACCTTGGCCAACAACGGCATGGTGGTTTCGTCAAACAAGCGGCTATCAAGTGGCGCCAAGGCAAATGTATCTTTGGCACCAGCAACCGAATGGATGTCATGCTGGTCAGACAAGCCACAACCTTGCGCCACGAGCTTGAACAAGCGGCGTAGAGTTTTGTCGAAGTAAACGCCGTCTCTGGCTTGAGGCGTGTTGAGATTTTTCAGCTCAAGGTCGCGCAATGATTCAAGGCTATAGCCCTTGAGGTAGACCTCGCTCTTAGCAATAGGCACATAGCCCAGCTCTGGCCGCGCTTCGATGTAGAACATGAAGAGCAAGCGGTACACCATGCGCAAACATTCCAAGCTAAGGTCTGCTGGGTCGAGCTGGTTTTTACCGCTGAAGAAACCTCTGTTGGACTCATAAGCTTGTTGGCGCAGTTGGTTGGCGGCTTCGTTGCCTAGCAGCTCGATGGCTTCGCGCAACGCATGCTTGAGGTCTTCACTCACGCCAAAGGCGTGTTTGTGGGCGTTTTCGTCCAAGCTCTCAAGCAGGCTGTTGCCCTCACCGGGGGCCAAGCTTGTTTTGTGCAGTAATGCTGCAGCAGCTTGCAACGTGGCAGAGTCTTTCCGATCGAGAATTTCAGACCACGCAAAACGCAAAGCACGGTTTTGCGGCCATTTGTAGCGGTCAAGCAGCAGCCATTCGTCTAAGCCCACCAGCAGCACATAGCGTGGCGCATGGTCTGCACCAAAGATGGCCTCAGACACCAAGCTGTCCCAGTTCTCACCTACCAACGGCGTGGGCACGTCGGCCCCTGCGTAGTGAAGGCGGTTCAGCGTGTGGTCTAACAGGTCTTCGTCTTCAGCACCGGGCTGATAAGCCGGCACGATGGCCAGCTGCGGTGGCTGCAAAGCCAACTGAGCAGCGCTGGTGTGGCTGCTGGCATCTTTAGCTAAGAGCGCCCACAGCGGGATAGGCTGGCCTGCGACTAACTCGACAGGGTTAGACGCTGCGTCTTTTTGAATGGTGTAGCCCAAAGCTTGAAGCAAGCCAGTTTGCAGCTGCATGAAGAGTGCGAGCTTTTCAGCATCATCTTTGGCACGGCTAATTTGGCCGCGCAAAGCAAACCATTTTTGCGCCCAGCCTTGCAGGCGCTTGTGTGGCGAACGATAAGCTTCATCACCGGGATGCTCGGCTTCTTCAGCGTCCCACGCCTCTAGCTTGGCTTTGATGTCGCCTTTGAAAACTTCAGCCAAATAATGATGGCTGTAAAACTCGTTTTCATTGGCAATGCCAGCGAAGGTTTGGACGGCGTCAAGGACAGGCATGTTTAAGATCCAGCCGCGGTGGGACTGTTGGTAGAGGGGGTGAGTAACTTGAACTGGATGGGCGAGCGTTCAAACGCATTGCATTGCGCCATTTGGGCAATGGTGTCGTCCAAATCTTGAAAGCGAAATGCTGCTGTCCAGCGGTGAATCTTTTGCATCGCAGCCATGAAAGGTGCCGCATCGCCTTGGCGGCTGAGGGCACGCAGGCTGTCGAGGTATTCTTCGCGAAAAAGTGTCGGCACGATGATGCGGCAGCTGCCCACAGCAGAGAGTTCGGCGTTCATTACCAAACGGGCTAAGCGACCATTACCGTCGGTAAAGGGGTGCACTTCTGAAACGATGAACATGGCCAGCAATGCCCTAGCAGTGCCTGCGGGAACGCTGGGTAGCAGCTGTGTGCCCTGAACCAAAGTGCCTCGCACCAACTGAGGGGCAACAAACTCGGTGTTGCCTGCACGATTGGCCAAGACTTTGAATTCACCCGGTCCGACCTCTGGGCGCTCTTGCATTTGATCTGCATGGCGAGCGCGCAATTGATTCAAAACAGGCTCACCACTTGCCAGTGTTTGTAATGCCCAGCTCGGCTGCAGCGCTTGTCGAAACACGCCAAGAATGTCATGCGAATCTTTGGGTCGCTCAGCAATGGGCTGGCCTTGCAGCACAAAGGCACGTGCATGCTGCACATCGAACTCGGTGCCCTCGATGAAGTTGCTGAAGTACGACTCAAGAAATGCGAAGTTAGCTCGCGCGGCCTCGGTCTGCACCACGGCAGAAGGCTGCGCCAAGGGGGTAGACCGCAACTGGGCCGCAAGCTGCTCAAACAGCGCCAAGCGCTTCGGGTCATAGGGCATATGAGCCGTGCGTGCGATGCCCTCTGGGGTGGTGAGCTGCGAAGCGCGAGTGCCCAAGATACTGCCAACCAAATCATCAAGCACTTTGAACTCGGCTTTTAAACCCAAAACAGGAACCAAGCTGCGTGCTTGTTCGCGCAGTTGCGAAAGGGCATCTTCGCCGCGGGCATCACAGGTTTCAAGGAGTCGTTTTTCAACCGCCTCGCGCCCGACAGATCGACGATGAGGCGCACGACTGGGCTGCAAGTTTTCGAGCAACAAGCGTGGCAAAGAGGGGAAGTAAAGGTCACGCCCCAACATGGGCGCATCCCCCGGCGCTGGAGGCGGCCCTTTCCACAGCATGATGGTCAATCCCGGCAACTGGACGGTACGTTTGAAGCTGTGCGTTAAGTGCACCATACCGTCTTCGGGCTGCCCACCGTTGAACGCCGTGCGGTGACTGAGCACAGCACCGGGAAACATGGCAGCAAGCACGCGCAAGCGCTCACGTGCGATAACCTGAGGCCAGTCGGATGCAGGTAAGCTGCTGACAATACCCGTGGCGATTCGCGTTAATTTCCCGGCTTGAATCTCTCGCTGAACGGCGCGCTTTTGAGCAGGACTGATCTCCGCATACAAAATCAACGTTGTATCCGTTGTCGCGTTTTTGAGATTTAGTGGGGCCATCATGGGGTGATTTGTCGCTTAAATAGTGTTTAATTTTGATTTTTGTCGCGATTTCACTATACAACAGGGTTTACTACTGCCGCAAGCACCTGAATCCAAGGCTTAGGTTCAGTCGTGAGGGTGTCTTGCACCCATTGCCGGTAGTCGTCAAAGACGTGCCCAATCTGACGGCTGCGGGTCTCGAACCTGCTTCGCTTGACCGTTTCAATTTGGTTTTCTAGTCTCAGCTCAAGCTGAACGATTTGTTTATCTTGCAGGCGCTTGAGTTCATCCAACGTTGTTTTGAGACGCGCCTCAAGTTGCGCAGCAAACTTCGACTGCTGCTGAGCCATGAACTCATGCATGGTGGCAACAGCATCTGGCAACGCTATTTGCATAGATGAAACGACGGATTGGTATTCAGCGTTCTGCCCACGGTTTGGCAGGCCATTGGCTTGAAGACCCGCACGCTCGGCAAAAGACTCAAACGGCTCTAATTTAAAGGTGCCTTGATCGCCCAGACGCGTTGCCACTTGCCACTCCACCATCAATGGCTGGCCTTTTCGGTTTGGCACAACGCTCATAAAAATGAAAGCTTGTTCACCTGCATTCAACTTAGCGCTTTGCAACAAAGGCGCACGATGGCGACCGAAGTGCGTTAGCACTCTGTCACCTAGCCATTCCATGATCGGGTGCTGGGGCCACAGGTAGTGCAGCTTCGGCCATGTCTCTTCTTCAGCGCGAGCTTGGCGGGCTTGCTCAATAGCATCGGCCATGCGCTCACGGTCAGCACTGAGAGAGTAATGGTCGTTTTCAGCTTGGGCTTCTCGAGGCAGCTGACGTAAACGGTCTTGCAAATCGAGTGGTGCAGTAAGACTGATGAGCTGCTCCTCATCGACCTTCGTCCACTGGCAAACCGTTTCGCCTTGATTGATTTGAGTGAGCGCTGTGGCGGCGTAGTGAAAGTCGCTTTTGAAAAGCGATTTGGGATCATGAATGTGATCGAGGCTAGAACCCTTTGCCTCTAAGGCAGGGGTAGCGCTGGACTCTGCTGGCTTACTGGCTTCTCCGCCGCCGAACAGGGTGAGCATCCAATCACCCTCATTGTCTTGTTTGTTACCTGCAGCTTGATCAAGCGTCGTTTCAACTTGCTCTGGGGTCAGGCCTTCGGCCATGAAACCGCCAACTTTTTCAGCTTCCTTCTCGGGATCGAAAACATTCAGGAATGCCGAGGGATCGCCCAAGTTTTTGTTGGCCTGCTCATCTTTGTTTTGCAGAATTTCAAGAATGCGCAAGTCACCCTTAATGTGCTCAGTCACAGCCTCAGTGAACAAGTAAACGATGTGAGGCTGATGCTTTTGGCCGTAACGGTCAACACGACCGTTACGCTGCTGAAAGACCATCAGGGACCATGGCAAGTCGAAGTGAACCAACCGATGACTGAAGTAATGAAGGTTCAAGCCTTCGCTAGCCACGTCTGAACACAACAGCACGCGAATGGTGTCATCTTGGCGTCCAAATCGTTCGACCATTTCTTGTTGGTCTGTGTCTGGCATGCCACCGTGCAATATGTCGATCTGTTGGGGCTTGAGCTTGAGATCTTTAGCGAGCTGCTTTTGCAACCAGTGAAGCGTTTCAATCCGTTCTGAGAAGATGACCAACCGGTCTGTCGGATTTTGCGAGTTCCAGCCGAAGTCAGCGCTTTTCAAGTGACTGAGCAAGCGCTGATATTTGCTAAAGCCTGCAGCAGACTCATCGTCAACCAGTGGCTTCAGCGTAGCAACGAAGTCTTGCAGATGCGCGATTTCTGTGCCCTCTTCAGAGGTGGGTACAGGTTTTTGCTGCAACAACTGAATGCGCTTGTTCGCCGATTCCAGCGCAGCAGCAGGACTGGAGAACAGCCCCTTTTGGAGGGCGACGCGTTGCAACTGCTGTTGCTTGCCACCTTTGTGCTGACCGTTCTGGGTGAACGGGATGTCGATCAATGAGCGGTAAGCTGCCTCTTCTTGCGCGCTGGCAGCCTGACGCAAGCAAGTGGTGATGCGCTCTTGAAAATCCGCCGAAACTTGGTCTTTGATGTCTTTCTTGAAGCGACGAATGACCAAGCCTTTGTCTTTAAAGTCATCGGGGGTGTAGTCATCGGGATCAGAAATGGCAGTAGGGTCAAGCAGCGCCATGAGAGACGCAAAGCTTCGTGCCGAGCCATCGTGCGGTGTGGCTGACAGGAGGATCAGAGTATCAGAGCGCGTTGCGAGCAAACGTGCGAGTTTGGCTCGCTTGGCTAGCCCCTGCTCCCCAGCCCTCGCGGCCACGTTGTGACATTCGTCAATGACGATCATGTCCCACCAAGCGTTCTCAAGATAGTTGCGGTACTCCAGATTACTTTTCAGCGTATCAATAGAAATGATGCTTCTATCGAAATGGTTGAACGGATTGTGATTAGCCGGAATGCGGTTGCGCACACGGGCCAAGCCCATAGAGTCCAAGCGAACCAGTGGAATCGAAAACCGGCTCCACCACTCTTTTTGGAATTGAGTGAGCATTGCTTTTTGAGTGACAACCAAGATGCGCTTGCCTCTGCCTCGTTGAATCAGCTCGCTGGCCAACACGCCCGCCTCAAGCGTTTTACCGAGGCCGACTGAGTCGGCAATCAAGATACGTGCGCGTGGTTGCTTGAGAGCCTGAAGTGCTGGGTCAAGCTGATAAGGCACGACATTCATCACACCACGATGTCCCAAGTGGATACGTGTGTCATTAGGAACGGTACGACGCCGCTGGCTCTCTAAATAGAGCATGGTGGCGTTGTATGTGGGACTCTCGTCTGGCACCAGCAGTGTCTCGGCAGGGTCGAGAACTTCGATGTCGTC